>OLSN01002358.1_pt1 | contig 13967 bp, 10 predicted proteins | sample 1672411 | NCBI WGS metagenome assembly OLSN01 (sample SAMEA3136683, study PRJEB25190) | human gut metagenome | biome: human gut; feature: human-associated habitat; material: faeces | place: Austria | collected 2013
TCTAGAGTTACTCCATGATCGAATCAGCACAGAAATCACTCCCATACTTTTATTCAGGACCGGGGGAAGCCGCCATGATGATTAAATAGAAACCAACATCCTTCTCTCCTCCGCAATCCGAAGCAGTTCCCCCATCTTTTGGTTCATACTTCCAACTTTCACTCCCGCATTGATTACCTTTCCGCATTTTTCCATGATCTTTAATGCCTTTTGGTAAGTCTCATCGGATATCGGTTCATATGGCTCTTCGCTGATGATCCCGGATGCCAGCAGCCGTGCCAGCTGATAGTCGCTCTCGCCCGGATAGAGGATTCCGGCGGCAAATGGAATCCCGGCTTTCTGAAGTTTTCTGTAGACCGGGATTCCTGTTTTACCGGAAGATAATACCAGAACTTCCGGTTCTCCTTCCGGCTTTGGAAGTTCCACACTTCCGAATATCGGATCGTAATAACCATTGTCGATTTCATAAAGATCACGAATTGTTGCTTCCGTGAATATTTCTTCCGGATCACCAAATTCGGCAATCCGGTCGCCTTTGACACAGATAACCTGATCCGATATTTTTTGCGCCAGATCAATCTCATGCAGAGACATAATTACAGTAATTCCGTTCTCTTTTGCCATCTTTCTTAAGATTGTCAGCAGTTCCAGTTTATGACGGATATCCAGATAAGAGGTTGGCTCATCCAGGATCATCACTTCCGGTTCCTGACAGATAGCCCGGGCAAGCAGCACCCGCTGCCTCTGTCCGTCACTGATTTCCTGAAAATTACGGATTCCAAGTTCCTGTGCATGTACCGCCTCTAATGCCTCATCCACCTTTCTCTCATCTTCCCTTGACAAGATTCCAAGTCTTCCGGTATAAGGATAACGCCCGGTCGCTACAATATCATGACAGGTCATCAATTCTGGTTTCATCCTCTCGGTCAGCATCACGGCCGCCTTAACTGCCATCTCTTTATAAGAAAGTTTACGGATTTCCTCGCTATCTATGTATACTTCCCCGCCAATCAGCTTTAACTGTCTGGTGATGCTTTTTAATATTGTAGATTTTCCCGCTCCATTGGGACCGATCAGTGTCACGATCTCGCCTTTTTTTATTTTCAGATTAATATCGCTTATCAGCGCATTCCCCTGATATCCCACTGCGAGATCTTTCATTTTTATATAATACTCTGTCATCTTCTACCTGCCTTTCTGCCCACGCACCATCATGAAGATCACAACAGGCGCTCCGAATATCGAAGTCACCGTACTGATATTCAATTCCATCGGTGCAAATGCCATTCTCGCGATCAGATCACAGATCATACAGAATACCGCTCCACCAACAAATGTCCCTGGTATCACTACCAAAGGTTTCGATGTACGAAGTGCATGTTTTACCAGATATGGAACCGCTATTCCGACAAATGAGATCGGACCTGCAAATGCAGTTACGCTTGCCGAAAGAATACTGGACAAGAGAATCAGTGCCACCCTGAAAAAGCGGATATTCACTCCCATGCTCTGCGCATAAGCTTCTCCCAGCTGATAAGCACCGATTGGCTTAGACAGGAAAAATGTAAGTACAGTCGTCACACCGATCACGATCACCGCTACCTGTACATTACTCCAGTTCATTCCGGAAAAGCTCCCCTGTGACCATCCATGAAGATTGACAATATCAGAATCCTCTGCAAATGTAACGACAAAATCTGTGATTGCCGAACAGATGTAGCCAATCATGATTCCACCTACCAGAAGTGTGGCCATATGCTTCATTTTCCTGGATAGCAGTAAAATAAAACCGGTGGAGATCAATGCTCCGATAAATGCCGCAACAATCAGTGTATAAGAAGACACAAATGCATAGCGTTCCAAAAAGAATATCATTGCCAGTGCCACCATCATCTTCGCTCCGGACGAAATTCCAAGGACAAACGGTCCCGCGATCGGATTGGAAAAGAAAGTCTGAAGTAAGAATCCAGATAATGACAACGCTCCCCCAAGGATTGCTGCCATCAGAACCCGTGGCAGACGTATCTTCCATATAATATTTGCTTCCGTTCCGCCCTCTCCCCGTCTTGCCAGTATTTTCAGGATCTCTGGCAAGGAGATATGTACATTTCCTGTATTGATATTCAAAACCGTAACAATCAAAAATGCTGCCGTCAATACAGAAAATACCAGAATATATCTGGAACGCCGTTTAAAAATTTCCCTTTGATAAACAGATCCGGCCGTATCCTGCCGATCCGTTTTCTGATTATAAGTGTCTGCCACGTTATATTTCTCCTTTGATGAAAAATCAGGTGAACATTTCCTTTTGCCCACCTGATTCTTATTATACTGTATTATTTTACCCTGTACAAGAATGTCATATCCTTCTCATCTCCATCTGTCAGCATCAGATGAATATCCGTGATCAGATTACCGACTATATCCGTTGCCTGATACAGTGATTTGCCGGTGCACCATACATTACCGTTCTTCACAGCTTTAAAATCCTTAAACAGTTCATTCTTTGCCGTCAGCTCTGCAATACTGTTTATCGGACTGTCAATTGTTGCATTGTAGATCAGATAGTCTGCTTCTTCCGCCTTTGAATAGAATTCTTCCATTGATAATTCTACCGAAGCACTCTTGCTTTCTGTATTCTTAAGATCTGAAAAAATGTATTTTCCTCCGGCAATATCAATCATCTTCGGAATATAATCTTTACTGCTTCTTACGACCACTGTTCCATCTGCATTAACAAAGAAATAAGCAACCGTCTTTCCCGTATTCTTAAAATCTTTCAGGTTTTCGATCACCTTCGTCTGTTTCTCGAAAAATGTATCTGCCACATCCTCTTTATTCAACATTGCCGCATAAGCCTTTATCCATTCTGTTCTGCCAAGCGGATGACTTTCATAGCTGGACCGGTCGATAAATACCGGAATATCCAGATCTTCGATCATTTCCTGTACTTTTGGCGTATGCAGGATCATCGTTGATTCAATTGCAAGATCACAATCCTCATCTACCAGCATCTCATAATCCGGCTCACTGTATTTTCCGGCGAACAATATCCGGCCTTCCTCCATAGCTTTTTTCGCATTATCAATATACCAGTCTGAAGCCTGTGCGCCTGACATCCGGATACTGTCCAGGCCATCCATCGAATCGAACAGTGCCATTGCCGATGTTGCCGCAAGATAAATGTGATCCAGCGGCTGTTTTAATACCACAATATCTTTATCCAGATCTGCCGGTTTCTTCTTCCCTTCCGGAACAATCAGATACTGTCTGTCATCATGCACATCCAGTAATTTATATCCACCTTTATAATAGTAAACATCAAAACCTGTGGCATATTTTAACTGCATCGTCTTCTGATACTTCAGTCCGTCTATCTTCGGAGCTTTCTTTTCTTCTGCCCCGTTTTCTTCTGTCTGCTGTGTTCCGTCTCCTTTGGACACACCCGATTTGCCTGAACTACTGCATCCAGTCAGTGCTCCTGTTACCAGAAGCACTGTACTTGCAAATACACACAACAAGCGATATGTTCTCTTTTTCATTCTTTTCTCCACTTTTTTTCTGATTACATGATATTTTGTCTGCATTCCGATCATTTTATGCGATCCGCATTCTGGTCATCTTATATAACCCTTATTCTGCACTCTGATCTTCACATCCGAGGATTACCTGATAGACTTTTTCCCATTCTTTCTTTGCATCTTTTCCCTTTTCATCTTTTGAACGGTCAACGATCACAGGCATCTCAAGAAGCGTCATCTTCTCGGTCATCTTCTGATAAGCTTTCATTTTCTTTCTGGCAGCTTTCTTACTACTTCCTTTTTTCGGCAGGATACCGGAAGAAAGGAGTGCCAGATCACATTTATTTTTTACCAGTTTCTTATAATTTAATTTGCCGGATTTACCTGTGTAAATGATTTCTTTCTTTTCCATCTTTTCTTTGATAGTCTCATTCTTACACTTCTTTTTCTTTACACCAACTGCCGTCACTTTATCAGTCTGTCCCAGTTTGGCTATCTTGGAAATGATCTTATTGGTTCCTGCATAGATATGATCTGCCGGCTGTCTCACCACGATAACTTCCTTATCAAGTCCTGCAGGAATCTCTGCATTTTCCGGAACGATCAGATATTTTACAACTTTGTTCAGATACAGTGCTGCCTGCTCCTGCTCTGCAGGATTCAGTCCGCTTGTATCCGAAGACTGTTTCCATTTCTTACCGGCTGCTTTTCTTCCCGTCTTTTTGCTCATATCAATTTCCAGAAGTGTGATCCCCTGATCATAATGATAGATTTTGAAATATTTTGCATGCTCGGCTTTTGTCTCTGACTGATATTCCAGGCCGATGATCTCAGGTGCTACTTCATCCAGTTTCTTACTTGCAGCTGCCGTCTTACTGCTGTCACTGCCATTTACACCGATCACGGTAATTTCTTTTCCATTGGCTCTTGTTGATGCATTTGCTTTTGCTGCTTCCGCAATGTATACAAAAATCGTATACTTAATCTCATGTGCTGCAGACATGGCTGTTGTCATACCTACAATCGTATTATTCTTATTCAGTTCCACCGGAATTACAAAGGAAGTAGAGCTTCCTGTTTTGGAACTTGGATAATATACATTTCCATTGGCTTTCACGTACTGGTAATGCGTACTGCTGAATGTGATCGTTGCATATGCCTGGCCACCGGTAACTGTTACCTTACTACAGCTGATTCTTACCTTTCCGGTTCCACCTGACCATGAGAAGCTGTCCGGTGTGTATACACCATCTTTTAAGCCTGTGGCACTGTTAACTCTGGCTGTTGATTTGTTCAGATCTGATTCGTATTTTGATTCTTTGTCCGGTTTTCCATTGTTTGTTGTATTATTTCCTGTATTTCCGTTATTGCTTCCTGTACTTCCTGAGTTATTTCCATTGGAAGTATTTCCCGGGTTGTTATTATTTCCGCCCGGTGTCAGCGATCCATTGCTTCCGTTATTGCCATTCGAAGCATTTCCATGATTGCTGTCCGCAATCTTAGTCATGCCTTCTGAATGGAATGTCAGTGTTCTGGTATCCCATTTATTACTCTTCGTTGTATGAACGGCAATCGTCATTACCTCATCCAGTTTCTCTACCGGAATCTGAAATGTATACTGCTCTGCAAGAAGCGAATCCGGAAGGATCCAGTTCTTTTCATCATCCGATGCGTTATTTACATCGCCCAGATAGATTCTGTTATAACCCCGACCGCTTAATGTAACTGCCGCCGTCATCTGTCCATTCTTTACAGTCATAACACAATCCGTAACACGGAACATCTTTCCGCCGGCTTCAGCATTCACCTGATAGGTTCCGTCTGCTATGATACGTTTTGCAGAGGCAGATGAAAATATAAGTGTACGGTCATACCATTTATCTTTTTTAATGGAATGTGCCGCAACTGCAATTCCTTTATCCAGACTTTCTACCGGAACTTTGTATATATATTTTCCTGCCTCATCAGCCACATATGAAATGTAGTCTTTTGCTGCAGCTTCTGCCGCATCGGCTGCTGATCCCATATAAAGATAATCATATCCGGTTCCGCTTAATGTGATTACAGCATACATCTTACCTTTTTCAGATGTCAGGATACAATTCGTAACTTTGAACATCTTATTTCCAGTATCCACATCTACCTGATAATTTCCATCTGTCAGGGTTTTATTTTCTGTTTCCGATGCTGTTACCGTTACCTTGCATGTGGCTTTAAGCTCTGTTCCTTCCGCATTATTAATAGACACAGTCACCTCAGCAGTCCCTGCTTTCACTGCGGTCACCTCAGCCTGTGTTCCGGATTTTGCAACGGTTACAATCTTTGGATCAGAAGAAGTCCATGTCATATCCGGTGCTGTCTCAGATGCTGATAATGCCGGTGTGAACTGAGGTGTCAGTTTCTGAACTTCTCCCTCTTTCATGCTGAGTTCAGATCCCTCTTTGAAACTTAATTCCGTAATAACGGTCTGATCCGGTGTGGATGGTGTCGACGGGACTGTATCTTCCGGGATTGCAATATTGATCGTATATGCAATATTTTTTCCACTCATGGAACTGGTATGTGCCATAAAAGTCATTGAACTATTTAAATTAACAGGAATCTCAAATGCAACTCCGGCCTCGCCTTCTCTCGGTTTTGCATGATATATGTTCTGGGTTCCATTCACTTTCACCCATACTTTATCATACTTAGAACTGCTAAAATTTATCCAGGCTGTTGCTTTTCCATTCTTTACGATTACTTTTTGACACTCAATCTTCACCTTGCTTGAACCACCCGAAGTCAGTTTTGCCGAAAAATGATCCGCATCAACACTATATTCTCCGTCTTTCAAAGCACCTGCCATACCGCTGATATCAGTAATGTTCTCAAATATTTCATCTTCGCCGATTGGTTCCGTCTGTGGGGCGGTTCCGTCTTCCTGCGTATTCTGTACCTTTTCAACAGCTACCTGATTTTTCCCGGCTTCTTTTGTGACTTCCTGACTTGTATCTGTCGTCACACTGCTTTCTGTCTGTCCGGCAGCAGCTTCCGACTCTGTCTGTCCGGCAGCGGCTTCCGGCTCTGTCTGTCCAGCTTCATCATTATCCTGTTTATTCTCACTCGATGTATCTTCTACAGCTGCATTCTGATCTTCCGCATACACTCCCGATACCGGTGCAACTGCCATAGACACAGCCATAAATAAGGCCAAAAATTGCTTGGAATTGTGTTTCATCTTTTACTCTCTCCCTACTACTTTTCTGTCACCAAAAATACCCTTCCACGAAATCATCCGTAAAAGGGTATAAAATGGCCTTGTGAATTTATTATAATTTTCCTCCATTTTTGTACAACCAATTACTCGTGGTCCGGATTTACTTCCATGTACGCTACAGGCAGGTCTCCTGACTCACAGATCCATACATCAGAAGCTTGTCTTCCCGTTATCCAGTGACTTTTTTCTTTTCTGATATTCCCTGCTCACAGTGACGAGTTCGTACAGGACTTGCACCTGTTTCCCTTTTCACCGGCTCTGATCAATCTTATCCAACCGGCACCTGCAGTTTTCATTCTATTCTTTTCACCTTGACTACGATACCACAAGTATCTGTAAAATGCAATTATTAACCCAGATTCTGCTTCTGTACCATATCTTCCGTACGATATTTTTCAAATGTAGAAAGTACCTCTTTCTCATCAGAACCATCTACTACAAAGATCAGCCTCTGATTCAATGTAACTGTCATCATTCCCATAACTGATTTTCCATCAATGATAAGTTTATGTACAGTATCTTCAATCAGAGTATCAGCCTCTACTTTCTGACACATTCTTGAAAATTCTACAAGCTGTTCCGGTGTTTCAAATTTTACATTCATTTTTACCATAATTAAGTCTCTCCTCTCAGGTGTATCCATTATTTTCGTTACAAACACATCTGTTCATAAAAAAATATAAATCAGTATACTACGTTTTTTCTACAATGTAATATATTTTTTATTTCTTAACATTGTCTTTTCACATGGGATATATTATACTTATCTGGCATCATCTGGATAAAAGATAGCAAATTATTTTTATATATCAATTTTATATATTATTTTGGAGGATATTATGAGTACATACGATTATTACCGCATTTTCTACCATGTCGCACAACAGCACAGTTTTACAAAAGCGGCAGAGGTATTACACAATAACCAGCCGAATATTACCCGGTGTATGAATAATCTTGAGACAGAACTTGGCTGCCATCTTTTCGTCCGTTCGAACCGTGGGGTCTCACTGACTCCGGAAGGACAGAAGCTTTTTAACCACGTTGCAATTGCCTTTGAACAACTGGAGCTCGGAGAAACCGAGTTGAAGCGTGACCAGAGCCTTACCAGCGGACTCATCTCCATCGGAGTCAGCGAAAACGCACTACGTATTATGCTGCTGCCAAAATTAGAAGCATTTCACAATCATTATCCACATGTAAGGCTTAAGATTTCCAACCATTCCACTCCGCAGGCAATCGCTTCCCTGGAAAGCGGGCTGGTGGATTTCGCAGTTGTAACAACACCTCTTTCGGTCCAGAAGCAGTTCCAGAAGATTTCCCTTGGTTCTTTCCGGGAAATTCTGATCGCCGGTCCGAAATACAAAGAACTGGCTTCTCACATCTGCTCGCTGGAAGAACTTGCGGAATATCCTTTTGTCTCGCTGGAGAATAACACCAGCACCAGAGATCTTCATATTCAGTACTTTTCTTCCCACGGCTTTCCGTTCCGTCCGGATCTGGAAGTTACATCTACCGATCAGTGTCTGGCCCTGATTCAGCACAATCTCGGTATCGGCTTCTATCCGGAGAAACTTGCAGAAGAACCGCTGAAGCGCGGGGAAATTCTTCAGATTCATCTGAAAGAATCTCTTCCTGCAAGACACATCTGTCTTGTACAGAATGCTTCCAGGCCACAAAGTATTGCAGCACAGAAACTAATCGAGACATTGATCCGCATCTGACAGCGGATCAATGTCTCTTATTTTTTCTTCTATTATGCTCTGCTTCTCCGTGCTTCTATATCCAGGAACATCAGCAGGAAGCTGACAATCAAAAGTCCGCACGATACCCATATCATATGGATTCCGTAATTGGCAGAAAGATTGCCGCCGATTCCGGCTCCTATCGCAAACAGAACTATGATTCCCAAATAATACATTGCCTGGCGCAGCTGCTCTGGTCTTCTTTCTCTCAGATAAAAAGACAGTGCTGCCGTTCCGCTTCTCAAATTACCGATACACATCGTACTCGCATATGAGAATCCATTCACCTTCCGGAAACTCTGCACCTGCATCGCACAGGCAAAGGATACCAGAACAGTCGCGATCATATTTCCGCGTTGTGGAATAAATCCTACAATGAACAGGATTATAATCTCTGCTCCCAGAATTCCCTGTCTCCAGTGCAGACGTTTTGCATATTTATACTTATGCTGGATCTGTTCTGCGATCAGAACACCCAAAGCAAATGCAAAAAGCGGAAATAAATACTTCAGTCCCGCCTCCCATTTTCCCGTCATGAAATTCTGGCTCATCAGCACCACGTTACCTGTCTGTGCATTCGAGAATACTTCATTACGCGTATTATAGGTATATGCATCCTGAAATCCTCCCGATAAAGCCAGAAATGCACTACAGATGAATGCCTCCGACATCTGTTTCCCGGAAAATAAACTTTTCATTACTCCCATGTTTTCATCTCCTTAGAAAAAACGGGGAATTGCTTTCACACGTTTTTACGTTTTCAAACCAATCCCCCTCAGCAGACTATTATACGAGAGAATATCAAAAATGTGAAACGTATATTTAATATATCTTTCATATCTTTTTTATATATTCAATTTGATATTAAGCCTCCCAGACTTCTTCTGCAACTTCTTTTACAAACGAAACCTTTTTCCACTGCTTTTCATTATTATTCTGAATTATTCTTACATCCCGCCTGTGTATTTTTTCAACGCTTCCATATACACCTTTCCATACCGGCTCAGTGCCACATCTTTCCGCACGATCGTTCCGATCCGCATATATTCATCCACCAGAAGCGGCTTCCCGATGATATTCTCACCGTTCAGTTCTTTACTGATCACGCCGGAGCTTACCGTATACCCGTCCAGGCCGACCGCCAGATTGAAAAGCGTTGCCCGGTCTCTGACTTTGATGTTCTTATTCCGGTCCAGTGTGCTTAATATCTCTTCGGAAAAATAAAAGGAATTATAATCCCCCTGCTCAAATGACAAATACGGATACTCCTCCAGATCTTCCAGTGTCAGTGCTTCCTTATCTGCCAACGGATGCTTTGAACTGATAAATACATGTGGCTTTGCTACGAATAACTCTTCGAATTTCAGATCATTCTGACGGATCAGTTTCATGATGATCGTCTCATTCTGTGAAGAAGTATACAGAATACCTATCTCACTTTTCAGCTTCGCCACATCTTCGATGATCTCATAAGTCTGTGTCTCCCGCAGTGTGAAATCATATTTTCTCGCATCAAATTTACGGATCACATCTACAAATGCATTGACCGCAAAAGAATAATGCTGGCAGGATACGGAAAATCTCGGGTTCCGTTCATTTACATTCAGATACCTCTCTTGCATGAGGCCGACCTGATCCAGAATCTGTCTTGCATAGGCGAGAAATTCATCTCCCTCTGCGGTGATCGTCACCCCTTTATTCGTCCGGTGAAAAATCGTCACCTGCATCTCCTGCTCCAGTTCCCGAATCGCATTGGTAAGACTCGGCTGGGAAATGAACAGCTCTTTTGCCGCCTCACTTATCGTCCCCTTCTCCGCAACCATGGTAATATACCTTAACTGCTGTAATGTCATAAATTCTTCCTCCCTACAGCATATAGATCAGTGCGTTACAGATACATGCCGCAATATTACTTCCGCCTTTTCTCCCTCTCGCTACAATATACGGGGTATCTTCCAGAGTCAGGATCAGTTCTTTGGACTGTACCACATTTACAAAACCAACCGGCACACCGATTACAAGCTCCGGACGGATTCTTCCGTCTTTGATCAGTTCATACAGGTGAATTAGTGCTGTCGGTGCATTTCCGATGGCAAAGATCAGTTTTTCGTTCAGTTCACACGCCTTTTTCATACTGGCAACAGCTCTTGTGGTTCCATTCTTCTTTGCCGCCTGTGCCACATCTTCATCTGACATGAAGCAGTATACCTGACCGCCATACTGTTCCAGTCTCTTTTTGTTAATTCCGGAACGCCCCATCTGTGTATCGGTTACGATGGAAGCACCGCCTCTGATCGCTTCGAGTGCTTTCTCCACCGCATGCTCGGAGTAGACCAGATTCTTTGCATAATCGAAATCTGCGCTGGTGTGTATGCAGCGCTTTGTAATTGGTGCCTGAATCTCTGGAAGGATAATACCTTCCTGCTCCAGTTCTTCCGTAATGATCTCAAAGCTTCGCTTTTCGATCTCTGTCGGAAGGACATTTTCTATCTCTATTTTTGTATGTGCTGCGTGATTATTTTTCTGTATATTCAACGTTTTCTTCCTTTCTCTTCATAGTCCGTCATAGCCCACATCTCATCTTTTCTAACTACAAAACTTGCCATCGGCAACTTCTCTTGCATACTTTGGTATCTACAGTTCCTTACGAATACATAGTAATCCCGAAAAATTATTTCTGCATTCCCATGATCTGATAGATTGCCTTCATGTCCAGATGTTTTCTGAGTATATCTGCCAGAAGATCATACTGGCTTTCTTTGAATGCTTTCAGGTCCACACCTTCCACTTCTTCCATTGAAAGTCCTTTCTTTTCTGCCAGGGATTTTACGATCTCCGATACAATTTTCTCCTTATCAAAAATGCCGTGGATGTATGTTCCGTATACATTTCCATGCGAGATTCCGTCTGTACTGTTCTCTATTCTGTTTTCCGGCTCCATATCCGGAATCTGTCTGTCCTTTTTCTTCACTGTATCGTGAATCTGATTCATCGGACATCCCTCCAGAAGTTCGGTCTTTCCCATATGGATCTCGTATCCTTCAAACTTCAGATTCTCAAGTGCTTTCAGATTCCCCTCCACATGAAGGAGTGTTCCATTCACCCTTGTTCTGGTCTTTTCTGTGGTAAATGTAGTCGTTACCGGCAAAAGGCCGAGTCCTTTCATACTGCCGCCATCTTCCACGCCTTCCGGATCACTGAGCGACTGCCCCAGCATCTGATAGCCGCCGCAGATTCCCCAGACCACACAGCCGCCGGCATGCGCCTTTAGAATCTTCGCTTCCATTCCGCTCTGTCTTAACCATTTCAGATCTCCCATCGTATTTTTTGTTCCCGGAAGGATGATCATATCAGGATTTTCCAGTTCTCTTGGATTCTTTACATAACGCAGATTCACTCCCGGAGCATTTTCCAACAGCATGAAATCCGTAAAGTTCGAAATTCTCGGTGTCCGGATGACTGCGATATCCACCAGACCGATTCTTTCTTCTGCACCTTTTCCACCCTTTGTCATGTTAAAACGCTCTGTCAGACTGTCTTCATCTTCAATCTCGACCTGCATATACGGTGTAACTCCGACTACCGGAATGCCGCCTCTTTCTTCCAGCATGACAATACCGGGATCCAAGATTGTCTTATCCCCGCGGAATTTGTTGATGACCAGTCCCTTTACACGTTCTTTCTCATCATCTTCCAGGAGCATAAGCGTCCCCAGAAGCTGGGCAAATACTCCTCCGCGGTCAATATCTCCGACCAGAAGCACCGGCGCATCTACCATCTTCGCCAGCCCCATATTTACAATATCATCTTTCTTCAGGTTGATCTCTGCCGGACTTCCTGCACCTTCCACCACGATAATATCATTCTCTGCTGCTAGCGAATTGTACGCCGCCATAATATCCGGTATCAGTGACTTTTTATATTTAAAATATTCCGCTGCCCGCATATTCTGACGCACTTCACCGTTGACGATCACCTGAGACCCCACATCTGATGTAGGTTTCAGAAGAATCGGATTCATCCTGACCGACGGTTCGATGCCTGCTGCCTCCGCCTGCATCACCTGGGCTCTTCCCATCTCCAGACCTTCTGTTGTGATAAATGAATTCAGGGCCATATTCTGGGATTTAAATGGAGCCACCCTGTATCCGTCCTGCCTGAAAATACGGCATAATCCAGCCACAAGCAGACTCTTTCCCGCATTGGACATGGTGCCCTGTACCATGATAACTTTTGCCATCGTTTCTTCTCCTGTTCCTGTCGCCATTATCGGCTTTCTGATCAATCTTTCGCCTGCATCCACGCGCTCATACCTCATCCGAAAGTTTCTGTCTTCTTCCTGCTGTACACTATCCCACCAGCAAATAGCGAATGATCACACAGATCGCAAGACATAACACGGCTGCACCATACATCAGACAATTAGCTCTGATGATATCTGCATCTTCAATCTCTCTCACCGCATCTCCAATCGTCGGTTTATGATAGCGCTCGCCAAAATACCATGCGTCTCCCGCCAGCTGAAGGCCAAGTGCTCCGGCACAAGCCGCCTCTGTCTGCGCAGAATTCGGGCTGGCATGATTATACCTGTCACGGCAAAAGATGTGCCATGCCCTTTTGGCATCACCGCCGGTCAATGCAGCAGATGCAACCATCAAAAGCCCGGAAATTCTTGAAGGCACATAATTCATCACATCATCCAGCTTTGCTGCCGCCCGGCCGAAATAAAGATATTTCTCATTTTTATACCCCACCATGGAGTCCATTGTATTCACTGCTTTATAGAAAAAGCCGAGTGGAACACCGCCAATAGCTATAAAAATCATCGGTGCGATCACCCCGTCAGAGGCATTCTCAGCGACTGTTTCAACAGCTGCTTTTGCAATGCCTGCTGCATCCAGCCGCTGTGTATCCCGGCCGACGATCATCGACACAGCCTTTCTTGCCCCTTCAATATCATGCTGATGAAGTGCATGATACACCTTCATACTCTCATCTCTCAAAGACCGGGCCGCCAACAGCTGATAACACATGATAATTTCAAGCACAAGTGCCAGATACGGATGTATCCACTTCGCAGCTTTCAGAAGCACTATCGGAACGGCTGTAGATATGAATAAAACTAAAACAACCATCACAAGTCCACCGTAAAATTCACCTTTGGGCTGCTTGGGAAAAAGTTTCCGTATTTTCTTTTCCAGAAAACTGATCAGATAGCCGATCAGACAAATGGGATGCCATGGATTATGCGGATCACCTAAAAGACAATCCAGCAAAAAACCTCCCACCAAAACAATGATGCCATGCATACATTTTCTCCTTTTACCAAATTTTCACTTTAAAAACCTGCCTTTTCCACAGCCTTTAAAACTTCTCAATCACAGATAAAGTGCCTTTTTCCGCCAGCCATTCATCTGTATCCAAACAAACCAGATATCCGCA
>OLSN01002370.1_pt1 | contig 13893 bp, 9 predicted proteins | sample 1672411 | NCBI WGS metagenome assembly OLSN01 (sample SAMEA3136683, study PRJEB25190) | human gut metagenome | biome: human gut; feature: human-associated habitat; material: faeces | place: Austria | collected 2013
GGCAAGGTGTGTGAACAGCGCCACATCGGCGCCCGCCTCGGGGAGTTTCACAATATCGGTCGCAGGCATGTACACGGCAAAGCCGACGCCGTTCACGTCGACGAAGGCTGTATCAGCGCTTCGGCCGGCCATCGTGCCTTTCAGGAATGCAATCATCGGCAACCTCTCACAAGCGACAAGCGGCGAAAACCGCGCATGCCACGAATCAATCTACAAACGTCTGTTCGCAAATATACCATAGCGGCACAAGTGAAAACATGCAGCCGCCGCTCTTTTTGCGACAACTGCACGTTTTGCCCTTAAGACGAAAAGCGTCAGCAAAGAAAGCGGCGCGTAACGTTTCTCCTACTGCACGGCGCGAGCCTCGCCGTCGACACCGAGCTGGGCCTCGAGGCGCTCGCCCTTGTCTTCGACCACGACCGATTCGACGCTCGAGACATTGCCGCCAGCCACACGATATTCGGTAAGGCACAAATCCATGGTCTCCATGTCGCTATTCGGTTTCTTCAAGCGCACAACCAACGTTGAGCCCTCCTGGGTTATGGCTTCAATTTCCTTGCCTGGAATCGAGCCGCCCGAAAGCTGCATCGCCTTGCGGCTTCCAGCCATTGCCCGGCATGGCAACGATTGCGCCGCCAGAGACCTCCATGCACAACGCGGGCAAGTCGGCGTCTTCTTCCCACGTCCACGCAGAGTCGCCTGCATTCTGCTTTGCGCAACCAAGCATCGTCACAGTCACAGGGCCGCACGCCGCCGCGGCTACGACGCCACATGCCGCCACCACGAACGTTCGCCTCGTCATATGCTTCGCCACGGTCGCCTCCGTTTCGCCCGAATTTTCGCTGAGTTCTTCGTTGCCTTCCATTGTCCCATACGTGCGACTCGCGCGTCGAGAAACGAAGCGGGAACGCATGCGACAGGCAAGAAACAAAAACGAGCGTAAACAGGCACGAAAAAGAGCTTCCACACCCGTGGCAACCGCAAATTGGCACCGTAACTATCAATAAGACGCCTGATGAAAAACACGCCGTTTTCAGCCAAGAAATTCACGGGCGAAACGAGAAAAGCCTCGAGCCGGACGACGTTTCGCACTCCACGCGTCGCATTCCCCCTGCACCTTGCACCCTCCACATTAAGCTCTCGTGCAGAAACCACGAACCCGATTTCCCAGTGCTACCATAGAGGGGTTTTGCAAACGCTTCACGGGAGACCTTCATGCGCGGAAATATCGAATCGAACACGCAAAGCGGCGTTGGCGCCATTTTCGCCATATATCTTTTGGGCCTTTTGCTCGGCGGGCTATACGTGGGCATGATTTCACCCGTACGTCTCGTGATTCAGCAAGATTTCGGTCTAGGCGACACCGCGGGCATTTGGATGGTGAACATCTACACGCTGTTCTACGCCGCATGCATCCCCGTTATCGGCAAGCTCGCCGACATCCGCGGCCGCAAGCCGGTCTTCATCGGTTGCTTGCTCGTGTTCATGGCAGGCTCGCTTATTTGCGGCCTGTCGCAAACGCTTGATTGCTTCCCCGTCCTGCTCGCCGGCCGCTTGGTGCAAGCCGTTGGCGCCTGCGGCATTATTCCCGTAGCGAACGCCGAAATAGGGGCGACGTTCCCTCAAGAAAAGAAAGGCATGGCGCTCGGCATAGCCGCCGCTGTTGCCGGTATCGCGAACGTCATTGGTGCCGCCGTGGGCAGCCTGGTCGTGGGCATCGTAGGAAACGATCACTGGTCAGCGCTGTTCTTCTTCGCCATTCCCGTATGCTTGGCGCTCATTGTCGCGAGCCTGCGCGCTCTTCCGAACCACAACGTCGAAGACTCGACGCCACTCGACATCCCTGGCTCAGTACTGCTCGTCGTCACGGTGCTGCTGTTCCTGTTCGCAGTTCAGCACATCGATGTGCGGCACGTCGGCCAATCGCTCGCATCTGCAGAAGTACTCGCTCCCGCCTTGGGCTTCGTCGCGTCACTCGCTGCGTTTGTGCTGACGGAGCGCCGCGCGGAAAGCCCCGTGTTCCATTTGGAATACCTCGGCAATAAGCCTATCGTCATCACCATGGTGGTGAGTTTCTTTGTGGGCTGCGTCATTATCACCATGACAATCATCCCCGAAGTCGCCGAATTCATCATGAGCGCGCCGGTCGGCTCGGGCGGCTTGTATATTTTGCCCGTAGGCATCGTGAGCATGTTCGGCCCGCCGATTGGCGGCAAGCTTATCGATAAATTCGGTCCTAAGCCCGTTATGATGGGCGGCCTCTCCGTGGCGGCCGCGGGCTTTTTATTCCTCGCGTTCGTAAGTCTGAACAGCGCAAATGCAATTCTGCTCATCGTCGGTTTGTCTATTATGGGCTTGGGTATGGGTTTTGCGATGGGCGCGCCCACCAACTACATGGTGCTCGAAAACACGAGCCCCACAGAAAGCGGAGCCGCAATCGCAACCATTGCGCTGGTTCGTCAAGTGGGCACCACCGTGGCACCAGCGCTGCTGCTCGGTTTTGTTTCTGCCACGCCGGGCGCACAGGGCTTCTTCCACATGCTGCTGTGCGCGGCGGCGTTCTGCATTATTTCCCTCGTGTGCATGGCGTTTTACCGCAAGAAATAAGGAGGCAGTCACCGGCGCCGGGACCAGCCCAAAACGTCGCCGGCTAACGTGCTTCCCAATATCGCTTGCACGCTTCGGCGAATGTGCCTTCACCTGGGAACGGCACCGCGCGCGCTTCAAGCGTTTCGGCGGCATCATCCGCCCCATTCGACACACCCAGGCCACGCAGTTCGCCGGGAGCGCCCGAGTCACACGAGCCGCACAACCCGGTTGGCCCATCCATTGCACCCGGCTCGTCAACAAGCAACATCGACCCATCGCCGATGGGTGCACCATAGCTCATGAGCGACATAGTGTCGCATGCCCACAGAGGGTCGCGACCTGCCGTCATCCAACCGCTGGCATAGTTCTCCACGCGCTCGACCGGCGAATGACCCACAATTTGCGGCACGCCGGGCAACGCATCGTCGAGCATATCGCGCAAGTCGGCCCACAAAGGCCCCGGCAGCGACCAGCCCCCACGCGACGGCGGACAGCTGTCCAAATCGCCCCAATGCGACGAATCGGCAAGCATCTCATTCAAGCGCTGGGCAATCGCTACCGCATCAGCAGGCACGTCGGCCAAAAACCGCTTCGCCCACACTCCCGTCACACCCGCATGCGAGCACAAATACGGCCCAACTGCACAGGCGACCTTTGCCTGCAGGGCATCTTCCAGAATCGTTCGCAGATTACGCATGATGGACATGATCGAGCCCGGGCCACGCTTGCCACGCACGTAGCAAAAATCGTGGTTGCCCAGCAGCACGTCGATTCGCATGCCGCGCCCGCGATGCTCGCGAACCCATTTCGCATAAAACTCCATAGCGTTTAGCTCATCGGCTTCGTTCGCGCCCCAGTCATCGCACGCGTCACCCAAAAATACGATGCGGCCGATTTCTGCATCACCAGCCAGCATCTCGTCGATGCGGGGCAGCACAAATTGCTGCTTCAAATGCAAATCGCCCACAACCAGCGTTTTCATGAGCCCACCTCGTATTCCAAGCGCAATTCGCGCACCCACGTCAGCAAAACCTCGAGTTCAAAAAGCATCGACAGCGACAAGCCCGGCCGCACTCTGCTCGATTTCGGCCATAGCATGTCCAACGAGGCAATGCCCATGCAAATAGCAGGACCCAGCAATCGCACGAATCCCCTGCACATTGTTTTGCCAACATGCCTGCACCCATTCAGAACGACCATTCGAAACCGCCCTGCTACACAGGCGGCCGCGCAAGCGATTGAGCCCGCCAGGCTTTTACTCTTACCCGAGAGACACGGCCCAATTTCACGTGTCGGCAACACCAAGCCTCGTGTGGGCATGAGTATACTCCTTGCGAGCATACAAATAACAATCCCACGAGCGCATCGCCGCCGATTATCGAGCATCCTTAAAACCCCTTCGAGAAGGCGCGGATCACCGGGATATTTTAGCTATCAAACGAACGGCCTTCCCCACTTGGCACATAAGGTCCGGACCCACATCATCGCCACCCAGCAGAAAACAACGCGGAAGAAACGCCCGGCAAAGAAACCAAAACCGGCAGAAAATGCCACGATGGGGCCTCTCTGCAGAGAAATCGTTCTGAATTGTCAGAAAACGCCGCAAGGGGGCCTCTTTTTAGGCTCCCCATGACGAGCAATCCAGCACTGCGACCGCAAAACCGCAGGTCGCAAATATCTTCAACGCCGAATTCCCCATTTCGTCCAAACAACATGCCTGCAATGAGGCCCCCTTGTGGCATTTCCTGGCAGAAACGACCCAACAAGACGCAACGCAAGGTTTGAACGGGAGGTCGACAATCCGTTTACCAAGCCACAGACGGCACGCGCATCATTTCACCCGCCAGACCGCAACCAGAGCCGACCCGCGCACCAAATCGCAAGCGACACGAGCTACGTTTCCGCGCACCCAAGCCCTAAGCATCTCGACCGCGAGGCCGCGCCAGCACAGCCAGCATTTCGAACACCAGGCATTTCCCACATCGCCCACCAGGCCGCAAGCGGCACACCGACGCCACGCCCGCCAAGCCGCTAGCCGCATACCCAACTCCATGTCCACCAAACCTCCAATGCCACTCCCACCAGGCCTTTCGCATTTTCCAGAAAAAGCAGCCGCACTTTTCCATGTAGAGGGCAAGACGCGCGAACGGCAGCGCGTCCGAAACGCATCCCCCGCCGGAAAAGGAGCCCGCCATGGTCGAGCAAACATTTGAATGCAGCAACTGCTACGAGGTTTTCAACAAGGAACACACCACCGAGGTGCTGTGGACCCAATGCCCCCACTGCGGAGGCAGAGCGTATCCGTACTAGGCCACGATGAGACGGGGCGAGCAGAAGCGGCCCAAAGCCAGGCACGCAACGCACATCGGCCGCCGAAGATGAACGAGGCCGAGCCCGCAACGCACCCGACGGCATACTTCCCCACTCGCCCCACCTGCCCCACGCCGCCTCGTCGGAATAGAGCGCGAAGCACGGCCCCGCGACAACGCAACCGTGCTTTACCCGCCGGCCAAGGCGGCGTTGGTTTTCCAGAAAGACCAGCCGCTGTTTTCCATGTAGAGGGCGAAATGCGAAAGCGGCTCACCCAACAAGCACCCGTCGGAAAGGAGCGTGCCATGGGCAAAGTCAAAAAACCAACGTCGATCACGACAATCAAGGAGTGCGAAGAGGCCCTGGAGTGGATCGACCTTGAGCTCGACAAGCTCGACCGCAACATACGCATCACAAGCAGGGCGATTTTCTCGCCGAAGAAGTGGACCACCACCATTAGCGGCATCCTGTGGTCGAAACAGGTCAAGCAGAAAACCTCCGACCACATTTGCAACTCGCCCTTCCTCTCGAAGCTCGAGGGTTCCGCGCGCAGCGACCAGAGTCTCCAGGAAATCCAGCTGAGCCGCGTCATGAACACGGCGAAAGAGGTTCAAGCCGTGTGCGAGGAAACCTGCAGTCGCCTCAGCGGCGCGGTCAACGAAGCCCGAGCCGCGGTTGACCAGCCCGTCCATGTGGACGACCGCAACATCTCGGCGCTGCCCGAGGCCGACCGCGAGGCCATCAAGCAGCACGACAAAGCCGTTCAGGTGGCCAAACGCGAAGCGGCCGTGCGCCAGGTCGAAAGCGAGCTTTCCGCCTGGACCGCTATGCAGACACGCGCGAACCGCATGGTGAACCGCACATCGGAAGCGCTCGAAGCGCGCCACGCCTTCACCGCCTGCAACTACGAAGTGCTCAGCGACACGCACCTCAAATGGGCCGCGCGCCGCGGAAACGTGCAGCCGCCCTACAACCTCGTCGGCGTGCTGGGTACGCGCAACGTCGACGTCATCGAGAAGGAGGGCTAGGAAATGAACCTGTTCCGCAAGAAGATTACCCTGCCTGAAGGCCCTGCCCGCATGTCGGTTTCGCCTTCCGCCTCGAAGAAGGAAATCGGCAACCCGGCCGCGAGCATCGGCCTCGTCATTCCCGAAGCGCCCAACTACGACGAGGAACGCGGCCGCCAGCTCGCACGTTCCGACAGCTACGCGACGTTCTTCAAAACCGGCGTGGGCCTGTTCTACCACGAGACCGCCTGCACGGCCGAAAAGCACCTCGCGGAAATCGAGGAGGCGCTCACCCGCTACACCGAAACGGTGGAATCCACCTATCGCGCAGCCGTTCGCAGCCAGATCATCCAGGCCGAACAGCGTCTGGAGCGCATCACCCCGAAACGCGCAGCCCGCCAAGCCCGCCAAGCCCGCCAAACCAGTCAGACACGCGCGCCTCGCGTAACCCTCGAGACGAAGGAGTAGGCCATGAACAAAGTCACGAGCACCGCACTGCTTGGTATGTTGGCGCTGGCCAACGCAGGCCTCGACTATTCAGCCGTGTGCGTCTTCCTCGACGTTGACCCGTTCGGCACCTTCAGTCCGAACAACTTCTTCGCCGGGCTCGTAGCCATCGCCCAAAGCCTTTTGCTCATCATTCTGCCTTGGGTCGCGTCGGAGAAAATCGCCGCTGGCGAGAAGGGCCCCGCCGCGTGCGCGATCATCGGATCGCTTTTCGTGGCCATGGCCGGCGCCTTCCTGCGTGCGACCACCGAAGCGGCCTCGACCACGACGAGCGTCTCGGGCGAGGTCGTTTCCGGCCTCTCGATCGACGGCATGGCGTTTGTCCTGATTATGGCGGGCATCGCGCTTGGTGAAGCCATCGCCGCCTTCCTTATTAAGAGTCTCGACATTCGCGCAGAAGCCGAAGCCCTGCAGGCCGAAATCGAGCGCATGCGCATCATCGAGAACCACATCGACGAAGACATCGCCACCGCCGCCCGCGTCGCGCTCGCCGCCGGACGCCAGAGCATCGCCGCGGCGAAGGGTTCGTGCGAACAGGTGTTCCAGCAACTCGTCGCGAAATCGGACGACAGCCACAACTGCTTCATCGGATTCGTGGACGAAATCGAAGCCCAACGCAAGGCGGAACGTGAGCAATTCGCCAAGCTTTCCGCGGAATTCGACGCGCGCATCGCAAAGAAATACCCCCATGCGATTGCCGCCGAGCAGAAAGCCCCCACAGTCGAAGCCGCAGCGACGAGTGCGGCAGCGGCCAACAGCCCTGGCAAGGGCGGCGACGCGGCGGCCGACGTTGACGCTGCAGCCGCCAACCCGACCGGCACCGCTGCCGACGCCGAAACCGCAGTCGACGCCAGCGAGACCGTAGGCGGCCCGACCGCAGGCGACACCCCCAACGACATCGCCAACGACGCCATAGACACTGAAAACTCCGCCTCTGACCAGGCAAAAGCAGCGTAAAGGAGACCGATTGCCATGAGCTTCAAGAACAACACCGCCCTTCGCACGGCAGCCATCGCAGCATCGTTTATGCTCACGCTTCTCATTGCGGCATTCGCCACGGGTTGCGCAGCCGAGGGTTCCAGCGGCGCACAAAGCGCTGCGCCCGGAAGCTACGCCATCGACCCCGCAGCGGTCGATTCATCCACCATTACCGAGCCGGTGAGCTGCATGGTCGTGACTTCCGCTAGCCAGAACAGCGCGTTCCGCATTCCCACAACGTGTCTCGCCTACCCAAAGGCGGCCATTGAGCAGGGCAATTACGCGGGTTACCTCACCTGCGACGCGAATTCGACCCCGCACGGGAAAACCTTCGCCACCACGAAGAACTCGCAGGCCGGCCAAGAGAAAGAAATCGATTCCTTCCTCGCCGACTACTTCACGAGCGTGTGCGGCGCCCGCGCCCAAACCGGCGAGATCGATACCCTTTCCGCCCTCAACAACGCCGCCAACGAGCTGCGCGCCCACGACAACGGCTCGAAAATGGTGATCAACGTGATTAGCTCGGGACTGAACCCCACGGGGCTTTTGGCCGGATCGAGCGATCTTCTGAACGCCGATGCGAACGACATCGCGAACCAGCTGGCAAGCATGGGCGCTCTCGCGAATTTCTCGGGCATCGAAGTGCACTTCTACGGCCTCGGCCAGGCGAGCGGCGAGCAGGTGATCCCAAACTCCATCGCGACAAAGCTCCAAAGCCTCTATCCCACCCTCGTTGAAGCGACCGGCGGCGTGGCGATTGTCGAGCCCGACGTGCTCACGCGCCTTGGCTGCGACGCCGACCTGCCAACCGTTTCGACCATCGATTTCGAACAGGATTCGCTCAGCTTCCCCCATCTTGAGCGCGGCCAGAGCGCCCAGGTCGTATTGAATGAAACGGTGCTCGCCTTCGTGGGCGACTCCGCCGAATTCATCGACCCCACCCAAGCCAAAACGACGCTCGCCGAGCTCGCAGGCACCATTACGAGCAACAGCGGCGCCACCGTGGTCGTCGAAGGTTACACTGCCACCTCGCCCGCATTCTCGCGCAGCGACCTGGTCGACTTGAGCCAGCGCCGCGCGGAAGCCGTGCGCGACGCCCTGATTGCAGCGGGCGTCAACCCCGGCTCTATCGAGGCGATCGGCCGCGGCGATGAAGGTGCAACCTCCATGAACACCGGAACGTTCGACGAAACAGCAGCTAAGAGCGACCGCCGTGTGGTAGTTACGCTATCCTTAGCGTAACTACAAAGCAACATCGCACGCGAAGGTCTGAGCGCAAAGGAGGTCGGCATGAGCCAAGAACTTCTCACGGGAACGGGGTCGTCGACCTCGACAGCGATGCCGGAAGCCGCGGCGGCGACCCTGCCATCGGCAACATTCATGTTGGCAGATGCATCAGCGCCTACGCTGGCAGATTCGGCCGTCATGCCGGCACCGAGCACCCCTTTCTCGCACAAGCTGCTTTTCACTCCCGCCACACCCGAGCACAGCGACATTCGCCAAACGCCGCAAAATCTCGCATTCGAGAAAGCGGTAAGCCACGGTGGGCAAGCGACCATTTTCAAAGCGCACACGCCTAGCGGCACGCCCGTCGCGGTAAAGGTGTTCGAAAACGGCGAGGAATGCCTGCTCGAATGGCGTTCGTTGAAGAAGTTCTCGAACTTCCGCGTGCTTCCCAATGCCCTCGCGCATGGCACCGTGCGCATGCCGCACGCAGCCGGCGTCCAAGAAAAAAGCTGCATCGTCGAGGAATGGCTCGATGGCGACACTCTCGCGAAACACCTTCACCGCACAGGAAGGGGCATGACGGTCGAAGAGACGCTTTCGACCATGTCGCCCATCGTCGCCTTCCTCGCCACGGCGGAAACGGAGCTTCGCGAAGGCGTAATCCACCGCGACATCAAGCCCAGCAACATCTTGCTCGATTCAACAGGATGCGTGCGCCTCATCGACTTCGGCATTGCGCAAACCTCGCGCGACCAGGCCCGACCCGCCTGGGGAACGCAGGGCTTCTCGTCTCCGGAAAGCTGCTTTCCTTCAAGCGATGAAGCCGACCTGCGCAAAGACAGCGACGCGTATTCGCTCGCGGCCACGATGCTCGCGCTGCTCGCCGGCGAAAACAAGCCGCCCGCGTATGGCGTGGTCGCCCAGAATAGCGACGGCAGCCTTCGATACGACCCCGCTTGGACCGACAAGCGCGAGCGCCTCGCGCACGAACGCTCGATCGCTCCGTTTCCCGGGTTTATCGAATATGGGCGAGAAAAAGGCATCTACCTCGAAGAAGCCGCGCTCAACAATTTCACGCACGACGCCGAGACGCTCGATTTCTTGAAGAAAGACATCGCCGAAACCCTGCGCTCAACATATGGCACCGAAGAGTCCGCCGCTGCCGTCGAGAAGGCAGCACGCGCCGCGGTCGACGCGTTCGATGCGAAGCTTCGCGCGACGCTCGGAGCATGCCTGGCCATCAACGCCGCCCAGCGTCCGACCACAACGCAGCTGAAGAATGCCCTACCGCGCGACAAGGCATCGTATCGCCACGAGCTCCACCTGCTTGGCCTGAACGCCGCCCTTGGCGGCGGACGAATTTTGGCGCAGGACGCGCCCTCATTCGAAGCGGGCACGCTCGCGCAAGCGCTTGACGAGTTCAACTCGGGGCACTATGCGCAGGCGGTAGGCGTGTTCGAGCGGCTCGCGCGCCAAGGCTGCGTGAGCGCTTTGTACTACCTCGCCATTTGCGCCCGCGACAACCTCGGGGGAACTTCGATCAAGTATTCGGAAGCCGACGTCATGCTGTTCATGGGCGAAGCGGCGGCGAAGGGCGCTGTGGTGGCGCAGTTCTTCCTGGGATGCGCCCTGTATTCAGGATCCTACATCGCGCAGGGCGCGGTTCACCACGTCGAGGAAAATCGCGAGCTCGGGCTTTCCTATATTAGAAAGTCGGCCGCGCATGACGAGGCGCACCAAAAGGAAGGCTTCCCACCCGCGAAAGCGTGGCTTAGGGAAAACGGCTTCGCGGAACACGCAGAGTAGGGCCGCACATGGGCTAAGGCAGAATCACGCACAACGAGCGGGGACCGGAGAACACGCTGCGCGTTGAAGTCGCCCGAAGCGATCGGGAGAATTGGCCGCACGGCGCCGACGCGGGCTGAAATCTGTTAAATGCTCGTAGCGTTTAACAGGTTGCCGCAAGGTCGAAGGGCGAAGCCGCGCGGCGAGTCGCACGGAAATGGCCGACGAGCACGACCGATGCCAACGCAGCGCCGCCCAACCGCAACGCGGGCGCAGACTTCGCCATAATGCGTGCGCAGCTCGGCTGCAATCCAGATACGGCCCAACCGCAACGCGGGCGTAGCTCTGCCGCGATGCAGACACGGCTCGGCCGCTGCGACCGCGCACATAGTCGCAGGTCAAACAACTTCAGCAACGAAAGCACAGGAAGCGACCATGGAATACGCCACCGATACGCCTTATGAAGGCAATGCCACCGCATGCTCCCGCTGCATCATTTTCTACACCTGCTCCGTCGCGACGCGCATCGATGCCGACCAGGCGTGCAGGTGCCCGCGCACGATTGGCGGGCTTGCCGTGCATCCCGACGAAAGCGACCAGGGCCGCTGGATCGCGACCAACACAAGCGAGCGCCCGCTTTATGTGCAGCAACCGAGCTTCTCAACCACGAACGTGCTCGAACTGCGCCCCGGCTTAAGCTGCGCTCTTGTCGAGGGAAGCCGCATCGCATCTTCGCAGCATTCGGGCTGGGTGAACGTTTCGGTTCGCTAGACTGAATGCCCATGCGGCGCACGGCCAAACGCGCCCGCTAAGCCTCGCGCACGCGCAGGCACAACGCACCGTTTCGTGCGCCGAACGAAACCACGCCGTTGGCATCTTCCATCACGGCAAAGCCGAATACGAGCGTGTCACCAGGCATAATGCACGCTCCGCGCATCTGAACCGCCGCACCCGCACGCCTGGCCGCCTCGCGCAGAAGCAGCTCATCGCCCGCGCACGCAGGCCCAAACGACAGCGCCCTCGCATCGGCGTAATTGTTCGCACCAAAGCCGGCAATCACATTCGACATGCTTCCATCGGCATTCGAACGCACAATGAGCGTGCCATTCGTGGACGACAAATCGAAGACAAGCCACCCCTTTTCCTTGCCCTGCGGTTCGCTTCCCGCATACAGCAGCAAAGCATGCTCTCTGGAAACCGGGTCTTGCGCACGACCATTTGCGCCAAGGGCCAAACATTCCTGCTGCCCCGGAAGATTCATGGCACCCCATGCCTTTTCGCCTGAGAATTCCGCGCGGCGGCACCCAAGCTGGCGGCATTCGTCTTTCTCGAACGCATGCCCAATGCCCACACGCGGGCGAAGCCACGGGTGAACGCGCAGCTCACGACCCTCTTCGAGATCGATACGCGCAGGGCCGTCAACGATATACGCGTCAAACGAAAGCACGCGGCCCGCCTTCGGCTTCTTGCGAGAAGGCGCCACGCCGCCGCCCGTAAGCAGGCCGTCGTTCGCAAGCGCCACCGATTCGTCGTCGGCGCATTCAATGTCAAACATCCAGCACAGCATAAGACCAAGCGCATGCTCAAGCGCGCGATCCCAGCCGTCGCCGCGCGCCGCTGCCGACGCGAGCAGCCTTTTCACCACATAAGCGCGCGCCGTCGATGCGACGTACTCGCTCGACCCCGTAACCGCCGCATCATGGATGAGCGCACCTTTCAGCGCCGCGACGAATTCTTCGATTTCCGTGTCGGTCGCTTCATCGAAGAAGAAATGCCACAGAAGCACGTGCCACGGGTCCTCTTCAAAGAAAGCCTCGCCCGGCACCCTCGCGAGCACCTTGCCCCGCACAACGGCGAGCGGATTCTCGAGATATTCCTCATACGCCTGAAGACAGCCTTCCTTTTCGGCAGCATCCTCGGACAGCTTCTTGTTTTCCCACAGCTCCTTCGCGTATCCGTTTCCGTTCTTCCCCGATAAATCGTCCGTTTTGACAGCCATCGGAAGCAGCATGCTGTAACAATCGTCGCGCGTAACGCCCACGGTTTGCGGGCGAACCGCCGACGCATCGTTGGCTTTTGCTTCGACCGTAGATTTGGTCTTGGCCCTCGAAGGCGCCGATTGCTTCGGAAACATCTCGGCCAGGCGCAGCGCCAACAGGTCCAAGAGCCAGTAATCGCTGTGGAGGCGCGAGCGCTCCTGACGCAGCCAGGTCGAAGTTTCGGCGCCCGAATACACGCCGAGCTCGCCACCAAGCACAAAGCGCTCTCGCAGGCGCAGCTCAATACGTCGCACGCGGTCGGCCTGCATCATCGGCAGCCCGCACGAAACACGAATTCCCTCGGCCGTCTTCGCGAGCGTTTGCAAGCGCGCGTCGGCGTCGACAATAGGGGCGATACGAGCCTTGTACACTGCACGTTCGAGCGGAGTCATACCTTGTTCGATGCCGTTTCGAAAGATGAGCGCATCGGAATCATGAACGACCGGCTCGCCGCCCATCGATGCGGAGCCCGCGGCACCTTCGGAACCCGCAACGCATCCCTCCACAGCAGCGGTTTCGGCGCCCGAGACCCGCCGCGCACGCTCGGCGTCCGCAAAGCCCTCGGCGTCCGCATCTTCCGCACCATTGATGGTGTCCACGACGCTCACGGCATCCGCCGCGCCAGCCGCGAGCTTCGCAGCAGGAACCACGCTCGCGCGTGCGGCAGCAGGCGCAGCTCCTCGACCGCACGGCGATGCGGCGGAGAATGCCACCCTGTGCACGCCATCGGACCCACGATCAAGAATGTCGAGCATGGCTTCCCGGCTCAGCTCACGCGTTGCCGTGTGCTCCGCGAGGGCTTCAAGCAACTCGTCCTCGGTCGGCCTGCGTGCGCCTTGCAATGAATCTTCAAGCTTTCGATACGCCTTGATAATCGCAAAATATTTCCGTGCCTCATGTTCGCTGCGAAGCGCGGTTTTCTGCGCATAGCACTCGCACAGGCGACGCTCCACGGGTTTCTTGTTTGTCGAAACCCAGCTGTTCAGCACGTGGCCTTCCAACAAATTGAACTTGTCTATCGAATCTTCCACCGCAAGGCGCACGGCGCGGTGGTATTCGGCGCCCAGGTCGTGCGCCTCGAAAAGCCGCTTGTACCCCTTCGTGGCCGCATAGACGGCATCGAGGTGCGCCTCAATGAGGCATTCCCGCGCGAGGCGGCCCGCCTTCGCAAGCAGCGCGAGGTTCACTTCCGCGTTGTTGCCGAGCCAATCTTCCGCAGTGCGCGGCGCACCGCTGATTCGCTTCTCGGCGATAACGCGCGCATGCTCGAGGCCCTCCTGCAGCAGCGCGTCCGAATACGGCAGGCCACCCCACTCGGAGCTCTGCTGCCCAAAAGCGCCCCGCTGCCTGCGCTGAGCGCGAATGGCCGCCCGATGAGCGCGACGGCGGGCCTTGGCGTCTTCGGCAGCGGCGGCGCTTTCGTTGGCGCCTTCGCCGGCGTTGGCACCCGC
>OLSN01002375.1_pt1 | contig 13873 bp, 12 predicted proteins | sample 1672411 | NCBI WGS metagenome assembly OLSN01 (sample SAMEA3136683, study PRJEB25190) | human gut metagenome | biome: human gut; feature: human-associated habitat; material: faeces | place: Austria | collected 2013
TTTATGAATTTGAGCAGACATGCTCGAATGTGCAATTCATCCCATCACCTATAGGTGAGGGAATTCTTGCTACGGTTGTTAAAATTCCTATCTTATTCATCTTTTTTCTCCATATACAACAGGCCAGAGTCAAAATTTTTTCTGACTCTGGCCTGTCAATTCTTATATTATAAAAATAAAATATGCATCTTCCCGCGGCTGTCATTTACCACTTCCGAATCTACCCGGTAAATCCTTTTGATCAGCTCCGGAGTGAGTACTTCCTGTGGAGTTCCATATCCTTCCAGCACACCATCTTTCAATACATAAATCTTATCGCAGTATGCCGCCGCAATATTCAGGTCATGGATAGCTGATATTACAGTTACGTTAAGTTTCTTTACCAGTTCCATCAGCATGATCTGATGTGTGATATCCAGATGGTTAGTCGGCTCATCAAGGATCAGTGCAGGTGTCTGCTGTGCAAGTGCTCTTGCCAGAATAACCCTCTGCTGCTCTCCACCTGACAGCGTAGAAAATGTGCGATCCGCAAATGCATCCATCTGTACCGTTTTCAGTGCTTCTTCAACAATCCGGTAATCTTTTGCATTATCCCGTTCCAATGCTTTCTTATGAGGTGCACGTCCCATCAACACGACTTCCCGTACGGTAAAATCAAAGTTGTAGTAATTGTGCTGTGCCACAACTGCCATTTTTCTGGCGGAGCTTTTTACGCTCATGGAATGGAGTTCTTCGCCGTCCAGATAAACGGCACCTGCATCTGGCTTCAGGATACGGTAGATGCATTTTAATAATGTAGATTTTCCGCTTCCGTTTGGTCCGATGATCCCTACCAGTTCCTTATCCTTTGACTCTATGGAAATTCCCTTCAGTATCTGTCTGGCGTGAAATCCAACCTGAATATCTTCTGTAGTGATTTTCATTACTTACTACCTCCAAATCCATAGGATTTCCGCACAAGCAGATAAATAAAGCATGGAGCACCGATAATGGATACCAGCACACCGATCGGCATCTCAGAATTCTTCAGGATCACACGACATGCCACATCACACCAGATCAGGAATGATGCACCAAGCAGTGCACTTAATGGCAGTAATCTTCTGTGGTCTGTTCCAAACAGGATTCTGATCACATGAGGGATCACAAGTCCTACAAAGCCGATCACACCCGCACAATATACTGCAAACCCAATCATTACAGAAGCAACGATCAGATAAAAAGTTCTCAGCCTGTGCAAATCAGTTCCCAGTGTGATCGATACATCATCTCCTAACAGCATCAGATTCAGATTACGATATTGCGTCCAGAAAATAATTACACAGATCAATGTAACAGGAAGCATTACACCTACTCTGCTCCAGCTTGCGCCTGCAAGGCTTCCCATCGTCCACTTCATTACTTCTGTTGCTGCATTTTTGTCATTGGTGATATAGATAACAAAATTGGAAAAAGCAGAACATACCGCACTGACAGCCATTCCGGCAAGGATCAGTTTGGCAGAAGTAGCTTTTCCGCCCATGTTTGCAATGGCAATTACTGCAAAAGAAGTGACCATTGCACCAATAAATGCAGGAACACCAACTGAGTTTCCACCGAGAAATCCACCAACTCCAAGCATGATCGCCAGTGTTGCACCAAGGGATGCACCGGATGAAATACCAAGTACATACGGATCTGCCAGTGGGTTCTGGACAATCGCCTGCATAACTACGCCACAGACGGAAAGAGCCATTCCAACTGCCAGAGCCAGCAGGACTCTGGGCAGCCGGATCAGCCACACAACATCGTGAACTGCGCCTTCTGCATAGGCGGACAGGCTTTTGATATGAAACAATTTATATGCAATGACACTGTAAACATCTTTCAGTGACAGATCTGCATTTCCAAAAGTGATTGCTGCAAGAATGGAAAAAATCAGAAATGCCGCAAGCCCGATAAGAACTGCCACATACATGGATGTCCTGAGCACACTGCCTTTTTTTGTCTGTGAAACCTGTTCTTTCACTGTTATGTCCTCAATCAGTCAAGATTCACATCCGGATATAATCCTTTTGCGAAAGTTTCAATACCATCCTGTGTACGTGTTGCACTTGCGTACATTTCACTGAGCATGATCGGATAAACACGACCGTTCTTTACAGCGTCAAGGCTCTGAAGTGCTTCGTCATCCTTGATAACGGCAAGCTGGCTTTCTTTTACAGTTTCCGGATCATCACCTGCATATGGCATGTATACAACAAAAATCACATCAGGGTTTGCTGCAATGATATCTTCTTTTCCTGCTGTAGAAGCATCCGGGTTTGCCAGAGTCGCACCCAGTTGTGTTACCATATCTCCACCAAGGCTCTTTGCACCATAGTTTGTGATATCTTCTCCAAGAGGTTCCAGAACCATTACGCTTGGTTTCTCTTCTACATCTGCTGTTGCTGTAAGAGTTTTATCGATCACTGCCTTTGCATCATCTACGATTGCCTGTGCTTTGTCCTGTACATCAAAAATCTTTCCAAGATTTAAGATGTCTGTAAATTCATTCTCCAGAGTTCTGTCTCCGTCAGGGCGTGTGTTTGTGTTGTAATAAGTGTTGCAGCCTTTGTCGATCCAGTCTGTTACATTTCCGAGATTTTTATCAGAAAACAGGGAGCTCCAGGATAAGATCATGTCTGGCTCCAACATCGTTACAGTCTCAAGGGATGGGGTAAATTCATCAAGATAATTTGTTTTTGAAAATGCATCTTTAAGTTCATCCGGAACTTCATTGTCAAGACCTGCAGTAGCTACCAGACGGTCTTCCAGGCCAAGTGCAAGCATGGTTTCAATGCTTCCCTGATATACAGCAAGAACTTTCTCCGGTGCCTTTTCATAGGTTGTTTCGATTTCATTTCCATCATAATCATAGGTTGTGATGGTCAGAGGATATTCTGTCTTTGTACCTTCTGCGTCTGCTGTCTTATCTGCATCTGCTGAATCCTGTGCGTCTGCATCTTCCTGTGTATCAGAGTCTGCATCTGCTGCCGGCTGATTGTCCTCTTTGATTGTCTCAGAGTCTGCTCTCTCTGCTGCAAAAGCTGCCGGAGCTGCGGAAACTGCCATAGCTGCTGCCATCATAATTGCCATGATTCTTGTGGATAAATACCTGTTTTTCATTTGACTTCCTCTCTTTTCGTATATGTTATTTACCTGTTCGTGTAACCGAAAAAATGGGACTTCAGAAAAAGTAAAATAGAAGTGATAAAAATAACGGATACTTTTTACGGAAGCTCCTTCTTTACGCTGTCAGGCAGGTTTCCTGACTCACAGTTCACAGAAAGTTTCCACAAAATAAAAACTGATACAACATCCATGCTTCAGCAGTTCATGAATGTTGTATCAGAAATATTTCCAGATACTCTCTGGCAGCCGGATTCCGCCTTCTCACATATTTATGCAATGACATATTACAATCCCGCTTTTTTTCTGTATACAGTGGCCGCAACCGTTCAGGCATTTCACCTGATTCCCTCTCACATTACCATACACAAAATCTGCATATGATAATGTTCACTTAACAGCTTATTCAATTACGATGATACAATTTTAGCACACTGCTTTTATAATTACAACCATATTCGAGACACATCAGAATTCTTTCTTCTCCATAAGCCGGACACCAATCCAAAAAGACCCCATATATACAATTACTGTAAATAATACAACTCCGGCCAATACCATTCCCCGGTTCAGTCCATTCAGCCATGCATCGACTGCGTCTGCTGAAAGTCCCATTGTTTTTATCAGAATATAAACTACGGCAATTATAATAGCCCACATGACCATTGCAATATAACGTCCTTTTTCTGCTCCAAAATGTATTACAAGCGGGAGCGATACTGACAACATAAGAAGCGCCAGTGGAATGTAAATAATTTTCTCACTCAGGCACCCCTGAAGCTCTGCCACACCTTTACAGATCACTCCCGTTATTGCTTCAATTCCCCACGCTGCAGCCGTAAGCCCTGCTCCCAGCAGATATTTCTCCGCCACATACTGTTTTCTGGTAACCGGCAAGGTCATAAGAAATGCAAGACCATTATCAAACTCATCATAACTTATAGTCGTAATGGCAAAAATTGCTGTGACAAACGTAAAATATCCTATAGCAAAACTGACGCTCCCGCTTCCTGCCAGATTCAGGATGACTCCCATTACAACAACCAGGACAAAAAACTGTTTCTGCTGTTTCATCAGTTCTATATCCTTTACAAATAATCCCTTCATACCTGTTCCTCCATCATCACTACCAGATCATCAATTTTTCCATTCTCAATTACAACATCCGGGTAATTTTCCATATAAAATTGTTTCTGGTTTGTCAGACACCTGTATCCATAAGCTTCTTTCCGGATCTTAATAAGGTATTGTTGATCCAGTTTTTCGTACTCTTCTTCTGAAACTTTAAGAACTGCATAATCTGACAGCAGTACATCTGTATCCTCATGAAGAATAATTTTTCCTGCATGGATCATATAAAAATCGTCACAAAGACTTTCCAGATCTGATGAAATATGCGAACTGATTAGAATAGAACTGCTTTCATTTTCTTCCATATATTCTCTCAGCATGTTCAGCACTTCATCCCTGGCTATCACATCCAGACCAACTGTGGGCTCATCCAGAATCAGCAGTTCTGCCTTATGGCTTAATGCTGCCAGTACTTTAAACTTTGCTTTCATGCCAGTGGAAAATTCTTTGATTTTCTTGTCTGTGGGCAGATTGAATCTTCTGCACTGCTGCAGGAATTTCTCTCTGTCAAAATCCGGATATATGCTTTTCATAATATTGGCCACGCCCGCTGCTGTCAGATACATACTGAAACCTGAATCTGCAAAAACAACTCCCAGTTTCTGCTTATCCTCCGGCTTAAGTTCTTCTGCCTTTTTCCCAAAGATCTCTATCTCTCCGCCATCCGGATGGATCAGGCCAAGCAAAGCTTTAAATGTGGTGGATTTCCCGGAACCATTTCTTCCAATAAGTCCTGTAATCATCCCAGGCTGTACTTCCATAGAACAGTCCAGCGAAAAACCTCTGTAATTTTTCTGCAAATGACTGATTTTCAACATGTCTTAGTCCTCCATGATCATTTCAAAAAGATTTCTGATTTCCTCATCGTTCAGTCCACATCTTCTTCCCTTCATGATCGCCTGCTCCAGATCATGTTCTACTTCTTTGAGCTGTTCTTCCCTCATCAGGTTTTTATTTGTGGCTGCAACGTAGGTTCCTTTTCCATGAACAGTGACGGTAAATCCCTCTTCTTCCAGATTGTCGTAGGCTTTCTTCACAGTCAGGGCACTGATCTTCAGTTCCTTTGACAAACTGCGTACTGAAGGTAATACAGTGTCCGGCTGTAACTCTCCTCTGATAATCGCAGACTTAATCTGGTCTATGATCTGTTCATAAATAGGTACCATGGATGAATTATTGATTATAATATGCATATGTTTCTCCTCCATCTACAAACAGTATATAACAGAATATAACTGTTGTCAACTGTTTTATACTGTTATATTTCATCTGTTTAAAGAAAAAAGGATATCTTCAGTCACATAACGTTTCTGAAAATATCCCTTTTATATTATTCTGCCAAATATGCCTTCAGTTTCTCCATATCAGCTTTCATCACTCTCCGTCCCACCTCATAAATCTCCTTTAAATGGGCGGGATCACGCTCAACCGGTTTTGCACTGATGTCTCTGTCCGGGCGGATAACATGGATCCTGCCCTCTTTTTCCAGATATGCGATTTTATCCAGCATACGATTATACTGAATATGACGTTCATCCAGAAGCTTTACAAGCTCCGGATACTCCCTGAACTTCAGTCTGAGCAGCGGCATCAGCTTATTATGTTCTTTTCTGTATCCCGGATGACGGGTACATACTACCACATTTTTCTCATAACCCTGTGAAAGCATCCAGTTTACAGGAATCGGATCTGAGATACCACCGTCCAGATACATTCTTCCATTCAGCTTTACCGGTCTGGCGGCCAGTGGCAGGGAAGCTGATGCGCGCATCCATTCCACATCCAGCCTGTCTCCCATTCTGCATTCCTGATAGCAGGGTTTCCCTGTTTCAATATCTGTGCATACAACCGTAAACTTCATGGGTGATCTGGCAAATGTCTCTGTGTCAAAAACATCCAGCTTCCAGGGCACCTCCCCATATGCAAAATCTTTGCTGTAAAGATCGCCGGTAGTGATCCAGCTTTTCAATCCCATATATCGTTTATCCTTGCAGAATCTGGTATTATAACGAAGAGTTCGTCCAATCTGGCGGGACTTATAATTACATCCAAAAATTGCACCGGCGGAAACACCAACTGTAGAATCTGCATAAATCCCCTGCTCCATCAGCTCATCCAGAACTCCGGCTGTATACAGTCCCCGCATACCTCCACCTTCCAGAACCATTCCGAGACCTTTCTTTTTATTGTCTTCCATAGCTATTCTCACTTTTCACTTTCTTTCACATATTCATTTCGGATTGCAAATCCATGATCCATAGGGCCACTTCCCTTTCCCAGGTCAAGCATTGCCGCCAGTGCTCCTGAAATATACTGTTTGGAACGTTTTACAGCAGTCTGCAGGTCATATCCCTTTGCAAGATTGGAAGCAATGGCACTGCTCAACGTACAGCCTGTTCCATGTGTGTTTGGATTATCGATACGCTTTCCTTCAAACCAGCAATATTTTCCATCATAGTAAAGCAGATCATTTGCATCATTAATGCTGTGTCCGCCTTTGCAAAGTACTGCACAATGATATGTCTCAGAAATCTTTCCGGCAGCCTCTATCATTTCCTCTGCATTGGTCACTGATATTTCAACCAGAACCTCTGCCTCCGGAATATTCGGAGTAAGCACATCAGCCAGTGGAAACAGTTCCTGCTTCAATATCTCCACTGCATCATCACTGATCAGCTTGGCACCGCTTGTTGCAACCATAACAGGATCCACAACAATGTTTTCCGCTTTATATTGTTTCAGTTTCTCTGCTATTACATGGATCAAATCTTTATCTGATACCATTCCGATTTTTACCGCATCCGGATAAATATCCTGAAAAACAGAATCCAGTTCCTGCCCCAGAAATTCCGGTGTTACATTTAATATTGCCTGTACACCGGTTGTATTCTGTGCAGTTAATGCGGTAATGGCACTCATTGCATATACACCATTTGTGATCATTGTCTTAATATCTGCCTGGATTCCGGCGCCTCCGCTGGAATCACTTCCTGCGATCGTCAGTGCAGTTCTCATAATTGTCTTCCTCTCATTTCTGCTATAATACAATCTTATCTACTGCCTCTTTCAGTTCTTCTGCTGCTTCTTTAATGTTATTCTGAGCATAAATGGCACTGATCACTGCCACACCGCAAATCCCTGTTCCCTTTAGCTGAGATATATTTTCTGCTGTGATCCCCCCGATTGCCACCACCGGGATAGACACCGCTTCACAGATTGCCTTCAGTGTTTCATGGGGAAGTTCTGCCGCATCTGCTTTTGAACCGGTTGCAAATACTGCACCCACCCCCAGATAATCTGCACCACGCTCCTGTGCAAGCAATGCCTGCTCTACCGTTCGTGCCGAAACTCCCAGAATTTTATCCGGTCCAAGTTTCTCACGCACAGCACCTGCTTCCATATCACTCTGCCCTACATGAACACCATCTGCATTCATCTTCAAAGCAATTTCCACATTGTCATTTATGATCAGAGGTACCTTATAATCTCTGCATAATTCCTGAAGTTCAGTTGCTTCCTGCAGGAAAGTTTCATCATCTGAATTTTTATCTCTGAGCTGCAGAAAGGTTACGCCTCCATCCAGACTCTCCTTTACCACTTCCTTAAGGCTCCGCCCATTAAGCCAGTGACGGTCCGTTATTGCGTATAAGCGCATTTTCTCTTTATCGAATTTCATGTTTCACTCCTCTTTTCTACTCTTATCTATAGCAATTTACCCCAAAAGTTCTGCTGTAATTTTCTCCAGCTCATCTCTGATCTTAATGTGCTGCGGACATACTTCTTCGCACTTACCACATTTCACACATTCATTGGCAGATTTCCTGCCATGTTTGCCTGCCAGCCATTCTTCCTGGTGAACTGTGCAGTTGCTTCTTCTCTTGTCTTGCAGTTGATCCATGCTGCATTCTTTGTAAAAAGAGTCATATATTTTTTACATACTGATAATTCCCAAAACGTTTGCAATAGAACTCAGCAAAATAATGATCAGGCAAATCGGTGCAAAGTATTTGATAAATACCCTGTACAGTTTCTTTCTGCGGAATGGAGAAGACTGTTCAATTTCTTTTACCATTCCATCAATACCAACAACACGAAGAATCAGAATACAGGTTGCAAGTGCTGCCAACGGCATCATTACTGAGTTTGTCATAAAATCGAAGAAATCAAGGAAGTTCATTCCAAAGATACGAATGAAATCCAGAAGTCCATATCCCATAGAAGATGCGGTTCCAAGTACAATCATGATCACAACCATCAGACCGCAGCATTTCTTACGGCTCCAGTGAAGTTCGTCCATGAATGTGGAAACACTGGTTTCCATCAGGGAAACGGCACTTGTCAGAGCTGCAAGTAATACAAGTATGAAGAATACGATTCCTGTTGCAGTACCAAATCCCATACTTGCAAATACTTTTGGCAATGTGATAAACATCAGAGATGGTCCTGCCTGAAGTGTTTCAGGATTTCCACCGGAGAATGAAAATACCGCCGGGATGATCATCAGACCTGCAAGGATTGCGATACCTGTATCGAAAACCTCAACCTGTGTGGTAGATCTCTCGATATCCATATCTTTACGGACATAGGAACCGTAAGTATACAGGATTCCCATTGCAATGGACAAAGAATAAAACATCTGTCCCATCGCTGCTACTACTGTCATCCAGGAGAAATTTTTCACATTCGGAATCAGGAAATATTTCACACCTTCAACAGCACCCGGACGTGTGACAGAATAGATTGTAACTACGACTGCCAGAACTACCAGAACCGGCATCATGATCTTTGACATTCTCTCTACACCGTTCTGTACACCACCGAGAATGATGATGAATACAAGCGCCGCAAATACCAGAAACCAGAGTTCCACCTGCCAGGAATCGGAAATAAAGTTTCCAAAATATCCGTCTTCCGCTACTGCCTGGACATTTCCTTTGAAATATTCCACAAGATACTTAATTACCCATCCGCCAATCGTACTGTAGTAAGGAACGATCAGCATTGGAATCACTGCATTTAACCATCCGCCGATTTTGAAGGATTTCGTTTTTCCAAAATGCTCAAATGCACCTACCGGACTCTTTCTGGTCATTCGTCCAAGGGCTGTTTCTGACATGATCAGTACATAACCAAATGACGCTGTCAGAAGAATATAGATCAGCAGGAAAATTCCGCCTCCATATTTCGCTGCAAGATATGGAAATCTCCAGATATTTCCCAGTCCTACTGCAGAACCTGCAACTGCCAGCACATAGCCAATCCTTCCGGAAAAGCTTCCTCTGTTATGGTTATGTGCAAAATTGTTTTCTTTTTTCATTATACACCTCACCTCGTTACAAAAACCTCCCATAGGATTTCTCCCATGGGAGGTCTGCTAGTTTTTTACTGATTCTATAGTATCAAAAAGATGCGGGAATGTCAAAGACTAATAATAATTACAGACTTAATTGTAACATAGTTACTGTTCACACACCACTATCCCAGTATATATTTCAAGTATAGTCTTTCTGTACGCATTGTTCTATGATATAATAGTTGAGCTACCACCCCTAGACAGGTGCAGAAAGGGGGTGTGTTGTAAATGGATATGATCTTATCATTTATGCTTTCTATCTTGGCAAGTGTAATCGCCTACTACATTTGCAAATGGCTGGATAGAAAATAAGCAGCTGGTAGTCAGCCTGGGGACTAATCCACCTCGCCAAAACGGAAAAAAAGCCCCGGAGTTTGCGCCTCCGGGGCTTTTGCTGCGTTACTATGAACACATTTCTTCGTTTGCCTAAAGGCATTATATCATATGCAATTTTCATTTTCAATATGTCTATTTCCAAAAAAGAATTCGATTCCACTAAATTATTTCTAGCTATAGTACATTAAAAATAAACGGTGTCCGTTATCTCCTGATAATCGGTTTATTTGTCGTGAACGGGGTCTGATTGTTATCTGTTATAGGGACAAATCCATCATCTTCTTCAAAAAAATTATAAGCCGGATAATACTTCAAATGTAGTGTACTATCTCTCTCAGCATTTCTATATTTCAAGATATCCAAAGTCATACGTCTATATCCTCGTTCCTTACAGAGCCTTTTCTCCTCTTCTCTTTTCGCTTCTTCAGTCTGGTTAGTTACACCATCCCAGTTCCATCCGATAAGAACACCGCCTGTATACTCGGTATCGCCGGATTCCTTGAAAGAGGCTGTTGAAATCTTACCATTGTAAGAGGTTCGTCCGATGCTTGAAATCGTAACAACAGGCATTCCAATCTGAGAGGCAAGTGTCTTCAGTGTTGTAACAACCACATCCGTTTTTGTCTTTCGATCTGACTGCGTACGATCATCCGGATCTGCCTTGATAATCTGCATATAATCAATAAATACCACAACAGGTTTCTCACTTTTCTTCTTAAACTTCGTAGCAACATTTGCAATATCTTTTACCGTCAGGCCGGATAGACCACTTTCAATAATGTGCAGGTGGTTGCCATAACGACTAAAATATTCATCTGCATATGCTTCATATGCGGAATAGGACATCTTCGCAAAATCTTTCAGCCTCTTATCATACGTCCAGTAAAGGATATTTGCTGCCGTCACCTGACATTGTTGTTCTTCCTTACGATGATGCTCAAAAGAGATTGCAGAAATTCCACGGGCAAGAAATTCATCTCTCCCCATCTCCAAGGCAAAATAAAGGACATCTACACCTGCCTCTGCTATTTTTTGTGCAACAAACATCAGAAATGCCGATTTACCTGTACTTGTTTCCGCGCCCATAATATACAATTCATTCGCCAGCCCACCATTTAAAGCTTTGTCAAAGACCAAGATTCCAGTACTAATCCGTGGGCCAAATTCTTTACAATGAGAAATAAACGTATTCTTGTATTCATTCATAGGCTGCACAGCAGCCATCAGCTTATCAATATACTGTTTATATAACTGTTCGACCATCAATAATCTCCTCTCTTCAAATCATCATTCCAATCCTTATTCTTTGGTAATATATAAGTGAGATCAGGGTTCCGATCACGACAATCTTGTCCCGCCTGATCATTATCGACTGCCAGAACCACATTGCTATGTTTACTTCCTTTTATAAGTCTATTTATCGTCTGTTGGTTGGCTACTCCACCAATACTTACATAAACACTCTTACCTTCTTTATACTGTCTCCGATGAATTACATAAAGACTCACTGCGTCCAATGCAGCCTCGCAAATGTATACATAATTTGTCAATTCCTTTGGCGAAGTATCCAAATACCAGAACCTATCTGGTCGGGTCTTCTTACAGCCATGAAAAGGATCAGACTTATAATCTACACACGAATCCATCTGCGTACACCAGGTATGATCTCCCGAAGTATAACGGACACACTCTTTTCTTTTAGCACATCTACGATCCGCATAAGAGTTTGTTCCTCGCATTTCACAATAATCGCCCTGCGGATTGATAAAAACAATGTTATTACCCTGTTCAGACTGATACAGGATTCTCTTATCAATCAACATTTGGATTGTCTCGGGTGGAATTCCTCGTGCCATCATATACGCATAAAGATTTTTATATTGTCCATCTAAGGGCTTCGGCAATATAATTTCCTTCGTTTCCAGAATGGACGGATTTACAATCGGCACATATGCTGGTCCAACACCAGACTCTCCAATCAAAGCTAACACTGCCTCTGGATAACTGTATCCAAGGAAATTCATCAGGTAATCAATATTATTACCTTTCTCGTCCGTCCTAAAATTCCGATATCCATGATACCCACGTTTAACAGATACATGTTTATCAGCAAGCAGTAATGCGCTACTATACTCTACCTTCACAGCGGATGGATGATTTTGTAGTAAAAATTCATATAAATCAACCGAGCAGGCCCGCTTATATTGGTCTTTTGATACTGCAACTCCCATCAAATCAAAATCTCCTTTCCATACTATGAATTTACGGAAATGGAAACAAAAAATTTCTGGCTACACGAGTTTTCGATTTAACAGATAAGTAGTGGCGAATAAATTTTTCTTTTCCATCTCCGTATGATAGTTAAAGCATACTACCGTACGTCCCGTAAGGCAAACGTACGGTATATGCCGATACGTAACATACGTTTACCTACGTTACATACGGAATTTTAATCAACTGCCAAAAGCCTTGATTTTACTGGATCTGTGGCACTTTTGAAAAATAGAACTGTACCCCGTTTTCAGCGGAACTGTTCCTAGCTTTCGGGGGAACTGTACCTGAAAATCGGTGAAACTATACCCAGTAATCGGGGGAACTTTTTATCGGAGAATTATTTTCACACCAATAACTTTTTGCTTCCCTTCTTTGACGACTTCATAGCCGGCAATGTATTTTTCTTTTGTGAATTCAGCTAATATAGTTGTAATAATCTTATTTAAGCTACTTTTTTTCTTTTTCCACTGATTAGCATTTTTGTATTTGGATTCATCAAAACCAAGCATTACGAAAAAACCTTTTTTGGTTCCTGTTGTTGGATCATAGCGCTCATAACGAATAATGTCATTATCCATGTGGTTTTTTCTATTTCTCATTTGCTCAATACGGCGAATAAGGGCACGTTTAATAACGATAACACTGTCTGTATCGCTAATTTCATTAATTTCAAGCAATTCCGTAGGGACATCTATAATTTGCTTCACTAATTCTGCATAGGTGTATAAGACAGGTTTTTCAAGAAGCTGAAAGCCTTTCATGATAGTTTGATGGTTTGCCGAACGAATATCAACTTCACGCAATGGCATGAGGTAGCTTGTCAGTTTTACAGATTGGTCTTTTTCAATTTTTTTTCTTGCACGAAGTTCACTTGTGCAATCAATGGAAATTCTAATCAATGAAAGTTTGCGAAGACTTTTTGTGACTGCTCCGCTTTTCTGTGGTTTTACATCCTGCTCAAAATTTCCGGACATGATTCTGACCACCATTTCTGGAGTAAAGGCTACAGCTCCATTGACCAGTAGCGTATAGACTGCATCCATGACTGCCATATCGTACTGTGTGATGTTAGGACTTGATAAAGCAAGGTTTTCATCTGCAGACAAATCTACCGTCACAAAGATATTTTTCCTTGGCATTGTAGTCAGCTGCAGAGTATTGGAAAATAAGTTATTTTGCGTTGATATGTAATTGGCAACTTTGCTGTTATTCAGATATTCTTTTTTGGGTTTAGGCATCTTAACGATCTCATTTATCACTGCTGTTATCTCCCTCTTCTATATCAAATCCAGAAAATTACCTGGATTATTATGGAGGATACAGAAGCTTGCTTATAAGCTTGTATCCCATTTTTGTTTGTCATAATTAAAATGATAGATTTTGCAGAAAATAGATTTTTCTGTAGAAACTATGGAATACATGATCCCTGCCTATTATATCATTGCCAGTGCAGAGGCAAGTTCCAACCTGGAACGATTTGACGGTGTCAAATACGGATATCGTGCAGCAGAATATGAAGGACTTCACGATATGTACAAAAAAACCAGAACAGCAGGTTTTGGCGAGGAAGTAAAACGTCGTATCATGCTGGGATCTTTCGTATTAAGCTCCGGCTACTACGATGCCTAT
>OLSN01002379.1_pt1 | contig 13845 bp, 14 predicted proteins | sample 1672411 | NCBI WGS metagenome assembly OLSN01 (sample SAMEA3136683, study PRJEB25190) | human gut metagenome | biome: human gut; feature: human-associated habitat; material: faeces | place: Austria | collected 2013
AACTTGCGGACAAAATCGGTATCAATATGCAGAGCCTTTCCAAGATTGAACGTGGCGTGAATTATCCTACCTTTGATACGCTGGAAAAGATAATGGACGTGCTGGGAGTAACACCCAATGAATTATTATCGGGAGAATGGAAGTATATTGACCACACCGAGCCCTATATCATGGATATTATCAAACGGGAACAAGACTTCAATGTTTCCTTAGATTACCTGTCTGAAAATGAATTTTTCGATGATGAAAAAGAATGCACATTTTACAAGGCATATAAACTCATACAGTATATCCATAACTACATTACCAATGAGGTTACGGAGTTGGAAGAACTTATGGAAATCAAGCAGTTGATACAGCGTCAAAAAATAGAACGCATGATGAAAGTACATAAGGAAATGCGAGGGGTAGACCGATACAGAGAACAACCGAAAGAATACAAATATCATGACCCTTATGATGACTGGATATTCCGTCAACTTGCGGACATAGACAACAGAAACAACATTCCCGACACTTCGCCACAATTAGATTTTAATGAAACGGACTATCAAGATTATTTAAAGGAGAAATGGAACAGAGGACTTTAATTTCCTCTTGCATGAAAGATACAGCAAACAAAAAGCCCAGTAAAGAGTGCAAAGCACCACCAATGGTGGCAAGGCTCTTGACAGGGCTTTTTCCTTTTCTGTGGTGGGTAGCCAAGAGGAAGAAAGGGATAAAAGCTAATTTACGATAAATCAGACAAAGGCGACGCAGGTTTCGCAATACGAACTTGTGCTACATAAGGATAGCAACTGGAAGATTGTAAGGTAACAAGTTGAATAAAGACTTGCATGTTGCTTTTTAGTAGTATGCAAGTCTTTTTATGAAAATAATTTTTAAAAATTATTGACAAGAAGCATTTCTTAGTTTAGTATTTAACCGCAAGGTTAATTAACTTTTTGATTAAATGAAAGGGGTGTGAGTGTGGGAAGTGTTTTTAAAGCTATTAGTGACCCAACTAGACGAGAAATTTTGAAACTATTGAATGAGAAAGATTTAAGTGCTGGAGAAATAGCGGAACATTTTGACATATCGAAACCTGCTTTAACAAAACATCTGAATATCTTACGAGAAGCAGAGTTAGTTAGTTCAGAAAAGCAAGGAAACTTTGTCATTTATTCAATCAATGTAACAGTACTTCAACAAGCATTGTCTGGATTTATGTCTATTTTTGGAAAAAAGGAGTGATTTAGAAATGAAGAAATCAATTTTTATTTTAGATATATGTATATTTGGGTTATCTATCACAGCACTTCTGATCGCCTTTTTCAAAAATTTAAGCAATGTTAATTTGCTTATAGGAGCAGGTTTGATTAGTTTAATGGGTGTTGCGCAAACGAGAATGGCAGTTATTACAAATTTATCTAAAGATAATCCAAAAGTGAAAACAATGCGTCGTATGAATAGATTGACGGTAATATTGGCAGTTGCACTATATTTGGTTCCGCTAATAGATAATGATTTCATCGTCAACATTCCAACATCATTTATTTTTGTGGTTACCATTATGCTTTTTACTGGAAATGTTTCAACAAAACTTCCTTTAAATAAGTATATGGGATTACGATTACCTTGGACAACGACAGATGAAAAGACATGGAAAATTGCGAATAGATTATTAGGATATATTACATTTCCATTAGTTTTCATTATGTTGATTTTATATTTTATAACAGAGCAATCAGAGTTGGTTTTGTTCATTGGGCTTGTTATTTGGGTTGGAATTCCTACAATTTATTCTTTTATCAAACAAAAAAACAAATTAGGAGAGTGAACTATGATTAAAAAAATATTAAAAGATGTCTTAGGAGAAAATTTTACTGAGAATAATGAAAAGTATGCTAAAATCAATTTTATTATTGTTATTCTTATGTTTTTGGTTTCCGCAATTATGTTATTTTTCTTACCGGAGAAGATAAATATTTTGCATAATGGAGATACCTATTATCCTATCCCTAGTATTTTGGGAATATGGCTTGTTCCTGTTATTTCTTTGATACTGAATTTTACTTTTATCAAGCAAAAAAAGTTATCATCATTAAATAGTATTATCATGGGATTACTTCTCATTGGAAGTACCATATATTATATTACTTTGATATAGTAAAGGATAAGACCAATGAAAAAAACACTTAACATCATTCTATTTGGAAGAAAAAAATCATATTTTGTCAAATGTACATTAACTTTAATTGGACTGTATCTAGGTGTTTTGTTTTGGTATTTTAATGTGGATTATCTAGGACAGCCAATACAAAATGCTTTAGTATTGGCTGTTTGTAGTTTGATTTGCATATCTGTTCTTGTAGCTTTGTATCGAATTCCAGAACAACTATGTGTAAATTCACAGATAGAAAAGTTACTATATTTTCCTGTTAATCCTACAAATATTATTTATATGGTTATAATTCGATTATTTAAAATACAAATATTGTCATTTATCTGCTGTTTTTTATCAAGTATATATTTTTTTAAGTGGAATATTTTACCGTTAATTTTAACTACCATATTATGTGCTTTGATATTGATAATAATTGATTTATTTATCTTTTCAATTTCTATTGTTATATCGACAGTTAGTGAAAAATATTGCGGATATATTTTACTTACTTTTCAATATGGTGGTTTTCTTTTTATAATGTGGGGGATTGTACGTTTACTTATATTTGCATTTGAAAAACCGCTGATGATAAATGGAATATACCATCTTTTTGAAAATAATTATTTGATAAGTGTTCTTATTTTTATAATGATTATATTTCTGAGTTATATATATACTATCAAAATAAGTGCATCATATTTTCTTAGGTGTTACCATTATTTAAATTGTTTTACCAAACCTAGAATTCATGCAAATATATCTAAGTATTTTAACAAAAATCCATATATTTTGAATGAATGGTGTCGAGTTTCAAGAAATAAGGAATTACTTTTTTACTCTAATTTAAAAAGTGTGATAACTGTGTATCTTTTGGTAAATCTTTTTTCAAAAAGAATATCTGGAAGTTATATAGAAATTCAAAGTGTACTAAAAATTCTTGTAATGGTATTATGCTGTGCTATGAATACAATTTCCAGCACATCATATACCAGTGATAAAAATATCTCATATTATAACCTATTTCCAGTCAAAAACAGTAGGATATTCTTTTCTAAGGTATTGATAAGCTCTGTTTTGAATGAAATTGTCATCATTTGTGCATGGATTGTTTGCAGTATTGGTAAAAATGGGCTATTTTTTGATATATCTTTATTGCTGTATGGTACATTTACGAATATACTTTGCTCTTTTATGGGAGTGTACTTTGACTATAAAATGCCCAGAACTGAAATCACACCTAATACATTATTACATGGGAATATGAGCAAGATATTTGTTTTAGTCATGATTGTGGCTTTAACAATTTTAGAAATGTATTTTTGGAAAAAATTTTCCTTTGTTAAATTTTCTATTGGATTATCAATGATGAATATCTTGATTTTATTATTGATAGGTGTGGTTATGTATATGAAAAGAGGTCTTTCAGATGATAGAAATAAATAATTTAAGTAAGTCTTATGGTATAAATAAAATTTTTGAAAATGAGAGCATTACTTTAACTAATTCCTGTATATATGCTTTAGTAGGGGTAAATGGTATTGGAAAATCGACTTTTTTAAATTCGATTATCCAACCTAGCACATTGGATAAAGGAAGTGTAAAAATAGATGATATTCCTTCTATCGATTTTACAGCAAAATATCACTATGCTTTTGTTCCAGATACAAAGGATATGTTTTTAAATTTGACTGGAAAAGAATATTTACAATTTGTTAGTGAACTTTATAATCAAAAAGAAAAGTTTGATGAACTGCTTGCTATCTATATACCAAAATTGAACTTGGAAAATTCATTAGAACAAACTATTTCCAGTTATTCTCTTGGAATGAAACAAAAAATATATCTTGCAGGAGCTTTCATGTCAAATGCTCAAAACATTATTTTGGACGAACCGTTTAATGCGATTGACCCAGAAAGTACTTCCATTATCAAAAAAATATTATTTGATTTAAAAGATACTGGAAAAATGATTTTATTTTCTGTTCATAATTTAGATTTAGTATCAAATTTCTGTGATAAAATTATTTTTATAGATAACAGACATAGCATTTTTGAGTGTAACAACCCACAAAACTTTGATGTATTAGAAAAAATATTTTTTGACAAATGTGTAATAAAAAAATAAATTTAATGACTTAGTGCTAGAATACTGGGAGAATTTTATGAAATGAATGAGAAAGAACTAACTTCTAGTTTTAAGGCTCTCTCTTGCGAAACTAGAAGAAAAATTATTTACCTTTTAAAAAGTAAATGCTTATGTGCTGGAGATATAGCCAAACATTTTGAACTAACTGGAGCTACTATTTCACATCACTTAAAGGTATTGACAGAGGGAAATTTGATAACATCAAAAAAAGTAGGTTTAGAGATATACTATTCTCTCAACATTGAAAAATATAATGTATTGAGTAGGTGGTTTCAATTTCTGAATGATATAGAAAATTTCAAAGAGAAAGGGATAAAATGAACACTCCAAAATATCTAGAAATTGCAGAATTGCTTAGAATAGATATATTTGTAAAACATGCAAAAGAAAATCAACTAATTCCCGGTATCAGAAGATACGCTCAGATTTACAATGTCAATCCAAAGATTGGATTATTCTGATGTGGAATTTGAAAATATGATAACAGAAGAAGTTATAAAAAGGTAGGTGTTCTATTATGATTGGACTTAAAAAACGAGATATAAAAAGGCGTTAAAGTTTGAAATCAAATGAAGTAATCAACGGAATAAACAAAGAAAATATAGGGAGATGCACAGTTATTTGTGCTATCTCCCTTAGTCGTTTTATCATCATATCAAGGCTCATTCAATCGTGGTAAATCTGTGGTAAAATGAGTATTTCCTATACCTCAAAATGTTTAAAAGTGTAGTGTTTATGCGGATAATCTAAAATTAAATATAAAATTTTTTTAAATCTGATACGGTTAATGTCTCACCATACGAAATTTGCAGCTTTTGATTTTCTTTACTTAATTTTTTTAAAGAAGAAACCAGTACATTCGAACAAGCTCTAATAGCTCGATTCTCTTCATCATTTAGTACACACTCCGCAAATGCGATTTTACACTGAATACCATAATGTATTTGTCTATGTTTTTTCATCTCATTTTGTAAGCACCTTGTTAACGGACTTATTGGCCTATACGAGATTTCCTTATACCCCTGTAACGATGTATCAGAATTTCCTATTATTGCCAGCCCAACTGGGAAATCTGAAAATACTGTAATATGTTTTGCTCTACTTACTGCCCACAACTGTACTTGCGTAAACTTTTTTTCCAGCATCTTTCCAATATCTCGTAAAGCCTTATTCACATACTTATTATTTGTTTCTCGTATACAATTAATCTCTAATTCGTTAAGTTTTTCAAATAGGGCGTATTCTACTACTGGCAATTCAATCAACACTGCTTCTTTTGCAATTGCACGATGTACACCTAACAATCTGATAATCTTTTTTTCATCGTTAGGAAGTTTTGATGCCAAACCACCATAAGTTACCTGTCTTCTAGGAACACCAGGCATCGTAATAACAACATTTAGCCTTGTTGTCTTCTCTGCATGTCTTAAACCGTCTTCATATATTTTTCTAAACTCTTCCACATCTGCTTTTGAAAAATCTTTACATGACATTAGTGCATTATGATGTACTAATTGATTCCATATTAATTTTGTACATGTTTCAAATATATTTGTAGTATTAAAAATGCTCTTATACACAGCATCTACTTTTCCATACTGTCTGGCAGTATATAATACTGGCAATAGTAACTGCGTGTCTTCATCCAAAAGATACTGCTCGTTAATATCTTTCAGTTTTTTTCTATTTCGGAACACTCTGTTTTCAAAAAGAATATTCCATTGATTTACAAGCAGATCCTGTGACAGTTCTAGTACAGATACTGCCCCTAATTCAGCTTTTATTTTTTTTACCTCACTTTTTATCTCTTCTGAGCAATCATCAGAATATATAATAAGTGTAGCATGAAGTAAATGTATTCCAAAAATGAACCTCTCCGGCATAATCACGATATCATGAGAAACATCATACGCTCTATCCAATATCTCCGTATCAGTATCATATGTATCCAATTCTGTTCTTGGCATATGAAGGCAATACTCTATAGCCGGTAAAACAGGAAGTATTTCTTCATCAAACAAATGCATCCTGCCTTTATTAATTAATTTTAGTTCTGACAAATCAGATATCTTAATAATCGCTTTTTCATTTTTAATTTGTCCATTAAATAAAATCACATATCTATAATATCTTAACTCTTGCACTTCGACTTTCCTCAATTCAATATCCTCTCCATCTGCTCTATGATCTCCTGTACTTCATAATTGATCAGGCAGTTCATAAGATCAAAGGATATTTCTTTTCCTTCTCCGCCGTACTGTTTTTCGAAAGCTGCCGCCTTTTCTTCATCGTGATCTTTGTATCTGGCTTTTCCGATCAGGTAGGCATCGGAGTTGGCATGATCCGGATAATCTTTGGCTTTCTGAATAAAAAAGCTTTCTCTGTTCTGCAAAAGATCGCGTTTCAGTCTGCTTGCGTTTTCCAGAAAGGTGGCTGTGACTTCCGGATAATGCTCTTTGATGTAAACGAGATTATTGTGCAGGCAGGTCGCACTTTTTTCCATCAGTCTGCGTTCTTTTTCATTTGGAAAATCTTTGTATTCGTCCGGCTGGACAGGCTTTCCTTCGATGGATCTTTGCAGTTCACCGAACCAGTAGTTGTGCCTTGACAGGTTATCCGGAAACATAAAACAGGTGGAAAATTCGTGGTCGATCATCGGTGCCAGCCTCAGAATCTGCCCGGATGCGTCACATACAAACGCAATATTTTCATAATGGTAATTCTGATCGCCTTTCAGAACCGAGATCAGAATCTGCATTGCCAGATCTTCTGCGATTCCCCGGTGTGTCTGAAAGTAATCTGCCTCCAGGATTTCGGTGTAATCATAAAACATCTGACAATAATTTAAGTAATCGTCAATCTGAACTTTTTCATCCGGATACGTTCGAAAGAACTCCAGTAAGTTCAGAAGATGTTCTCCTTCTTCATAGATCATCGGCGATACGGTTCCGTAATCATAATATTTCTCACATTCTGCCCCATATCCTCTGCAGAAGGCAAGCTGATACAAAGGTGCCGGGACAAAATAAGTATCAATCACCCAGGACCAGAATACTTCTGCACAGGCAAACAATGGGGTAGAGAATGGCTTTGATTTTGTGAGTGGTTTAAACACCATCCGGTCTTCAAACACCGGGAAATGTTTTTCTCCGCTGACCACACCGACGGCTTCTGCTTTCAGATTGCCCGTTCTTTCTGCATAATTATAAACCTTCGGAATCCAGGTTAATTTTGTGGAATTCTCACGGAAATTTTCTTTTTTATTCTCCTGCTGTCTCATGCTGACTTTCCTCCATCTGCTCCATGACTGCATCATAAATTTCTTTGGCAACTGCCAGCTTATAGGCCCGTCTTGTCGGTTGTGGCTTAAGTTCCACATAATAGGATCTGACTTTGCCATCCATTTCAACTGCAAAATAAACCTGTCCCGGAATGGATGCTTCCGGATTTGCCGGATCGACATTTCCCATGGTTCCGGTCACTCCGATGCCGATATCTGCACGGTAGGCTTTTGTGCAGGCTTTTGCCATCGCTTCCGCCGTCTGTGTGGAATATACCGTGTATTTGTCAATAACTTCTGCCGGAACGCCCTGCATAATTTTCGCTTCGTTGCAGTAAGTAACAAACGCACCCTTTAAAACTGCCGATGAGCCTTCTGTATCTGTGATCAGAGAAGCGATCTGCCCGGATGTTGCCGATTCCATCGTGGTGATCGTCATCTTTTTTTCAATCAGCAGTTTTGTAAGCCTGCGGTAATCTGCTCTTATTTCTTTTTCGTCATATTTTTTTGTCATGTTTATTTCCTTCCTGCTGAATTCCATACTTTCTAAAGCCAACATGTTTCTTGCGTAAAGCGGACACTCTTTTGTTTTTTCTTCGAAAGTCGCTGCAAATTTATCCTGTTTTTTAGTATACATCATATTTTCTCAAAAGAAAATAATTGCCTGATTGAAAATCTATGCTATAATCTAAAAGATGTCAGTGGCAGAATCATTTGAATCTTGCCCTGCCAAACATAAGAACGCTGTTGTTTACAAGGTAAATATGCGAATTCTGAATGTTTACAGAATTAATTTAAACAGGAGATGTAAGAAAATGGGAAAAATCCGAATTGGTATTGTTGGCTATGGCAACATTGGACGCGGCGTTGAGCAGTCCATCAAACGCAATGATGATATGGAACTGAAAGCAGTTTTCACAAGGAGAGATCCTGTCGGTGTTTCCATTCAGACGGAAGGTGCTGTTGTAAAGCATTTCGATGATATGGAATCTATGAAAGATGAGATCGATGTTATGATCCTCTGCGGCGGTTCTGCTACCGATCTGCCGGTCATCGGACCAAAAGTTGCTGCTTCTTTCAACACGATCGACAGTTTCGATACACACGCAAGAATCCCGGAATATTTTGCAAGCGTAGATAAGGCTGCAAAAGAAGGCGGAAACATCAGCATTATCTCTGTCGGCTGGGATCCGGGCATGTTCTCTTTGAATCGTTTATATGCAGAATCTATCCTGGTTCAGGGAAGTACTTATACATTCTGGGGCAAGGGTGTAAGTCAGGGACATTCTGATGCGATCCGCCGTATCGAGGGTGTTAAGAATGCGATCCAGTACACTGTTCCAATCGAATCTGCCATGGAACTGGTAAGAAGTGGAAGCGAACCGACACTGACTACCAGAGAGAAACATTTAAGAGAATGTTATGTCGTTGCTGAAGAAGGTGCTGATAAGGCTGCCATCGAAAAAGCGATCAAGACGATGCCGAACTATTTCGATGAATACGATACAACCGTAAACTTCATTTCAGAAGAAGAATTAAAGGCTCATCACAGCAAGATGCCGCACGGCGGTTTTGTGATCCGTACCGGTGAAACCGGATGTGAGGGCAACAAGCATGTGATTGAATATTCTCTGAAACTGGATTCGAATCCGGAATTTACCGGAAGTGTTCTGGTTGCTTATGCACGTGCTGCATATCGTCTGTCCAAAAAGGGCGAATCCGGAGCGAGAAGCGTATTCGATATCGCACCGGCTATGCTGTCTCAGAAAACACCGGAAGAACTGAGAGCTTCCATGCTGTAATGAGACCTGGTTCAAAAGCCTGAAACTGAATTTACACAACGTAAAAAGCAGAGCACAGGACGTGTTTTCCGTCACGGTGTCTCTGCTTTTTGTTTTATATCTTCGTTAGGGCAGCCTGCACTGCACGTTTTCTTTTTTGCTTTTACTTACATTTCACGCTCTTCTTTGCACTCCACTTGCTGTAAGCGGTCTTTCCGTTTGCTTTTTTGTAAGCACGGATGCGCACGTAATATCTGCTCTTCTTTTTCAACTTTTTGATGGTCTTTGATGTCGCTGCCGCTTTTTTTACGGTAACTTTCTTTTTGTTTTTGGTAAATTTCGCATTGCGTGCATACTGGATTTCATAACCGTCTGCACCGGAGAGTTTCTTCCATTTTAATTTGATGGTTCCGGCTTTCGATGAGGTCAGAGCCGTGACCGTCACTTTTTTCCTGGTGATATTCGCTGAAGTATTTCCGCTGTTGTTTCCGGAAGCTGCAGCTTTTGTCTCTGTATAGGCAATGTTATTTTGCTTTGCATATTTGATCGCATAAGAACCTTTCGGCGCATAAATTTTCGCGTCTACAACCGGCTCTTCGCTGCCAACCCAGTAATAACCGGTTGCCAGACATTCTTCTCCGATTTCGGTCACACTCGCCGGTATCGTGATCTTCCTCAGATTTTTGCATGCATAAAAGGCCTTTTTCCCGATCGACTTCAGCCCTTCTTTAATCTCTGCTTCTTTCAGGTTGCTGAAATAATAGAACGCTTCCTCCGGGATACTGGTGATTCCTTTTTCGATCACGATCTTTGTGACGCACTCGCGGATATCTTTCCAGGAATTATCTGCAGAACTGTAGCTGTAGGAACGTGCTGTCGAGGACACCGGATAGCGATAATGTGCTTCCTTATCGATATCGATTGCACCGATTCCGGAGATCGTCAGCACTCCATTTGCAAGGCTCCACACAGCATTCTCACCGGCTATGCGGTACACCTTTTTCTGAAAAGCTCCGCTGTTTGCATCAATGGAATAAAAGGCAACGGTGTTCGAACTAGAAGCACTGTAGACAATTTTTGAACCATTTACGATCGGATGACAGTCGGAAATCGGGGCCGGTGCCGTAAACTCCCGGCTGACAGTCTCGCCGTTTCCATCCAGAAATACATAGTGCAGTATGGAAACAGAAAGCGGATCGTTGTTTGTGATTTTCTGTGTCTTTCCGGTTTCTTCCCAGGAGAGCATAAAACGATTGTCGTTGATCTTCGTAAGTTTTACGCCGAGGAAACTTGCACCGTCTCCGGTAAAATCTGTGAGCCATCTGACCGTTGCTGCATCTTCGGTAAAATTGTTTTTCGGTGTGATCGTCAGATACAAGTTGTGCGGCATATCACTTGTCACATTGTCATACTGGCTCTGATCGATGGATGTTCCGACACTGAGAACATTTGAGGAGGATACTGCCAAATCATCCACACTCGCATAACAGGCAATTGCCCATGCATCGGTACGAAAGCCTCCATATTCCAGAACAGACAGACTCTGTTTTTTCATGGAAGCGGTATCGTATTTTGAAAGTTCCGTACATCGTCCGCCCTCACTCTGTTCCAGAACATAAAGCTGTGCACCGTCAGACTTGATGTACTGTGCAAAAGAATGTCCAAGGTTGCAGTCCACAATGGATCCTTTCAATGTTGTCTTATCAATCTGAACCATCAGATAGCCCTGATGTCCCTGGCCTACTCCGGCATCTACGTAGCCTTCATGTCCGGTTACAAGATAAAGATTGTTTCCGGATTCTGCCATCTCCACACATCCATAGTCAAACGGATAACGCACTTCGCCACCGAACAGCTCCGGATCGCCGGTGATGGATGCTGCTCCGAGACGTCTCCAGTTTTTGTCATATTTGATGACCCGGATCACTTCTTTGGTGTCGCTCTGCTCCGTGTTGTTCTGTGCTTCTGCAAGATAATAAGCATCCTGCCCTGCATAAAAGCCGCCCCAGATCGGCAATTCCAGATCCAGTGAACCTTTTCGCTGAAGGTTAAACTGCGTATCATAATATTCCACCCGGACTTTACTGCCGTCATAGGCTACCCGCATATATCCGTTGTCTGTTACGGCCATATTTACCTTGTTTCTTAAAGATACCGTAAGGTTATCGACTGCCGTCGGCACCGTATTTCCCGCCGCATTCGTCATTTTCTGCGGTATCAGAATACACGCCAGAACAAGCAGCACACCAAACACGATCTTTTTTCCTTTTTCTGCTGTTTTTTTCATGCGTTTTCTCCTTTCTTTCCTTTGGCAGATGTTTTTTCTCTGCCTGACATTTTCTTCATCTGCTCTTCTGTATCAATATCAGAAAATTCTTCTTCATTTTCTATCTCCACGTAACAGCACTCGTGCTTTTTCAGAACAGACCTTCCGCCCTTATCGCCTTCCAGCTGCATCAGTTCCGGGATCAGATCTGCCCGGAACATACAGGGATTGCCGACTCTTTCCCCACAACACAGAGAGAACGTCGGCGTCTGCGAAGTATATCCCTGTCTGAATCGCTGGCCTGCTGCCCCAATCAGTGCTTCGATGCTCTGCTCGCTTAAGTTCGGCTGATCGGCAACTGCGAACATCAGATAATCCCACGTTCTTACATGCTCTGTCTTTCTTTCAAAAGAACTCTCATTCTTTACAAAGCAATGCTCTTTTCTCACAAAATCATGTGCTTCCTGCACCAGGCAAATTTTCTTCTTTACAGAGTCATATATTTCCCCAACTGCACGGATCCCTGCCTTTATCGTATAGGAAACACCAAGTCTGCTCTCTTTGCAGAATACTGCATTCACGCCGGGCTGATTTTGTACTTCCCGACAAATTTCCGGATACTGCGTGACTACCGTTAAGGAAATCTTTTCCGGCTCTTTTTCTCTGATCCGAAGCAGTTTTTCAAATGTATGAAGATACAGTGGTTTTCCCTTCCAGTTCTGGAGCAGTTTGTTTTCATTTCCAAAACGGCGGCTGTTTCCAGCCGCCATATAAATAATGTGTATCATGATTCTTTGACGCGACGGTCGATTTCTTTCCACTGTGGATCGAGCATGCTCATCAGAATCTTTTCCGGAGTGAACGGTACAGTTCGGTGCCATACTCCGGTCGCACGGTAAATCGCATGGGCGAGTGCCGGTGCCGGGGTGTTGATCACGATCTCACCGATGGATTTGACACCAAACGGACCGCTTGGCTCGTAGCTGGTTTCAAATTCTACATTGATCCTGCCCATATCCAGACGGGTCGGGATCTTGTACTGCATAAAGCTGTTCTCTGCGATTTTTCCCTGTGCGTTGTAAGTCACATTTTCATAGAGTGCCATGCCGATTCCCTGGCCGATACCGCCTTCCGCCTGTACTCTTGCAAGGTTTGGATTGACCGGGATACCGCAGTCGATCACAGACTGATAATCAAGGATCTCGATGCTTCCCGTCTCTTTATCCAGCTCGATCTCTACCATTCCGACCATGTAAGGAGGCGGGGATACCGGGGAAGAATACGTGGCTGTCACATCCACAGGAATCGTATTGTTGATCTGCGATTTTGTGGCAATATCCGCAAGACTGACGGACTTTTCGCCGTCGGTCAGGTAAACTTTCTCACCGTCAAAATCGACTACTTCCGGTTCACACTCAATTTCCTGTCGCGTCTTCCAATGTATAGTCCACAATGCGCGTACGCAGTTCTACAGTGAGCAGATCGTTGGTCTCGTCTTGGCGATAGTCCACGATGCGGCATCCCAGCACGGCGATGCGCTCGACATAGTTGGTCTGGCCATTGCGCCGCAGTTCATCGAGCTGACGGTCAAACTGGCTGTAGAGCGCGTCGGTCATCAGCGGACGCATGGGCGCCCAATTTTTTTCCTGCCAGCAGCGCTGCATCTGCACATAGTCGTTCGATACCTTCTCCAAGAAGGCCTGCACGGAGAAGTTCGGGTCCTTGGCGCGCAGCACCACCGGGTCCACAGTCGCGCGTGCAACAGGAGCCCCTCCGGCCGGCTGCGCCGCATTCCCCTTCTTTTTGCGATTGACAAATCCGATGACGACGATCACAACCGCCACAACGAGAACCAGGCTCGTCCAAATGCCCTCCGCCTGTTCTTCGTCGTCCACAAAGATCATGACCGGGTTGAAGCTTCCCCCGCCGGAGGAACTCCCGCCATCGTAAGAGCTCCCGCCGCTGTAACTCCCGCCGCCGTAATCCGAACCGCCAGAAAAAAAGCCTGCGTCGGCATGTCCAACCGCGGGCAAACACAGAATCACCACCAGGGCGATCAGGACCGCAAGGCCCCGCATTCCCTTCCCCTTCAATGGCATCTCCTCCCTTACGGGCAATATTGTACCTTGTTTTTCGACATTTGGCAATAGAGTTCCCTTGTGGTATACTGAAGAGAATGCGGAGGTGGAATATGAACGCCGTCAACTATCAAAAGCTCTATGAGCG
>OLSN01002382.1_pt1 | contig 13840 bp, 2 predicted proteins | sample 1672411 | NCBI WGS metagenome assembly OLSN01 (sample SAMEA3136683, study PRJEB25190) | human gut metagenome | biome: human gut; feature: human-associated habitat; material: faeces | place: Austria | collected 2013
TACCCAAGCTTGTCATATTCGGTTTGAAGGGAGCCAACGTACTCACTATCGCCATAAGCCGCTTCAATTTGCGACCGGTCGCCGCCGTCATGCCCGCAAACTGGGGAATATCAACCTCGAGCGTTCGTGTAATGACCTGTCCAAGCTCAATATCGAACTGTTCGTCGTCACCAAAGGGATAATAGCCGCAACGCAAATAGTCTTTGAACAAGGGCAACGGGTGTTCGACCCCAGGAATTTCCTCCTTATGCGCAAGTATATCCGCAAGCGAAAGGCACGGAGCATGCACGCCGTGACGAATGGCTAAATATTCTCGGAACGACATTCCCTGCATAAGGTATTTCGGCGCGCGGCGACTCAAGTCGGCCTCGCCTTTCTCGATATCAAGAACCGAGGAGCCTGTGAAGTACACATGCAAACCAGGAAGAGAATCGTACATGAGCTTGAGTTCGCGCGACCAGCCTTCGTATTTATGAACCTCATCGATAAAAAGATATTTGCCGCCGTTTTTAAAAAACTCCTCTGCCAGGCCATACAAGGAATGGTTGGCAAAATACATATGTTCAGCCGAAACATACAATGTGTCATCCGTCGAGTGATGTTCCTTGATACGTTGTAAAAACAGCGTTGTTTTGCCAACGCCACGTGGCCCGACCAAACCAAGCATGCGATTGCCCCAGTTGATTTTGTCGTACATATATCGGTGGAATTCATCGTTTACGCTTTTCAGCTGACGATTCATGTACTCGTAGAGCCGCTCCATGAAGCACCACCTTTCAAATCGCACTCTTACAGTGCAATTTTAACTCAAAATCGCACTGTAAGAGTGCGATTTTCTTCATCCCGCCGTACAAAGAGGCTGCACCAGCACGACATGTTTCCTCAATGAGATCGCATCATCGTGGCACGCCCCTTGCAGCACCGCTGTGCGCGATACAATAGCCCTCGCACTTCGCGGAGTCACCCATAATTCGAGAACAGAACGCCCGCGTTTATTACAACCAATATAGAAAGGCATCGCTTTGATGCGGATACCTTCTCGCGAGCATGAATCTCGCACCATACCCGCGCGTTTTGCGGCGCTGTTTGCCGCCATCGCTCTTGCGCTGTGTTGCGCATTGCCGCTCGCCGCATGCGAGAGCGGCTCTTTCAGCGATTCCCAGGCGGCCAGCCCCGCCGCCGTGCAGATTGCCGACATTCCCGAATACTCGGGCGCACTCTGCATTGACGTCAACAACGGCGAGCCAGGCTTTACCGACGACGACTTCAAACGCGGCGCGTTCATGGAATTCTCCGACCTCGATTTCGAGGGGCGCTGCGGCGCGGCATTCGCGCTCATCGGTACCGACACGTTGAGCAACGCGCCTCGCGGCGATATTTCGCAGGTGCATCCAAGCGGCTGGGAGCAGCACCGCTACGACTTCGTTGAGCAGGAAATGCTCTACAATCGCAGCCACCTGATTGCGCATCAGCTTTGCGGAGAAGACGCCAACGAGAAAAACCTCATCACGGGCACGCGCACCATGAATTCTGTTGGCATGACTTATTACGAAAACATCGTGGCCAATTACGTGAAGCAAACGGGCAACCACGTGCTTTATCGCGTGACGCCCATTTTTGCCGCGAACGACCTCGTAGCACGCGGCGTGCAGATGGAAGCGGAATCGATTGAAGATGGCGGGCAGGCCGTTCGCTTCAACGTATTTGTATACAACGTAGAACCCGGCGTGGAAATCGATTACGTCACGGGCAAAAGTCGTGAGTCGAGCGACGTGCCACATGTGGCGACCGGTGGCGAGGCAACCACCACCAGCGCGGGCACGGCGCCGAACGCAACTGACGAAGAGGCCAGCGGCGCATCTGCCAAAGAATCCGGCGGAAATGCTCGCTCAGAGAGCACGAATAATACGACTCCGAAGGGCGATGCCGAAAACGGCCAATCCAACCGGGCAAACAACGCAACCGGTTCGAGCGACGCAACGAATCCCAGCAACGGCGCGGGTTCCGAAGAAGGCTCGGCCACCTCATATGGGTCGCAAGAATACGTGCTCAACACCAAGAGCATGAAATTTCACCGCCCAACCTGCTCTTCGGTCGACGACATAGCCGACAACAACAAACAGGAGGCCACAGCCACGCGCGACGAGCTTATTTCGGAAGGCTATTCGCCCTGCAAACAGTGTAACCCCTAAAGATATAGTAAGCCATGGCGGTTCCGCTTTTATGACGTGGACTATGGCAGGTTTATCGGGTTATTCGCACGCGCCATTAGCAGAAAGTCGAGGTAGCAATACATATTTAGGCAAATGGCCTCTGTTTTACTTGAATACCCCCTTCAATTTCGAAGCCCGACTCGCCGTCAAACGAGGCAACAAAAAACCCGGCCGAGCTGTACTCGACCGGGTTTTTATACCCTATTGTCTTGACGTATTCGCACAAAGCCTTCCGGGAAAGCCCACGATTTCGAAGAAATCGGCTACGCCGCTTAGACGTGACCTTTTCGATCCCGCAGGCTTAAACCAGTTCGCCGCTGCGTTCGCTCTAGAACTTCGAGCGGCGGCGGGCAACAGGCGCCGCGCAAAGCACAGCACCTGCTACGACCGCCAGGGCGAAGGGCAGCGTAGCCAACGTCGTGTCGCTCGTCTTGGGCAGAGTGCCCTTGTTCTTCGACTCGCCATTACCGTTCGGATTCTGCGAAGCTTCGCTCTCATCCTTCACCACAGTAAGCGTGCCGATGTCTTCCTTAACGAACTTGTAATTCTTGGCCATCTGCTCGTCAACGAACTCAAGCGTGTACGTGTTGTCGGAAGCGCCAACCTCGGTCTGCGTGCCGATAACCACGAACGTCGCATCGTCGTCGTTCACCAGGCCGCCAACGAAGTTGCCTTCGAGCGACGCACCCTCGAGAGGCGTGCCGTCATACACCTTGCTACCCGAAACCGTTGTAACCGTGTAAGGCTTCGGCGTGATTTGATAGCTCTGCGTGAGACTGCCAGCGTAGTTGCCGATGCCCGTAACGGTGACAAAGATGTCGCCGGTCACGTTGGTGAAGTCGTCCTTGGCCGCCGCGTCGTCCTCGAAGCCGAGGGCGTCGGTGTACGTAACGACGTAGTCAACGTTCTCGACGAGCGCCTTATCGCCGTCAGTCACAACGGGGACGAACTTCTGCTCCTTGCCGTTGTAGACCTTGTCGACGGGCTTGGTAACCTTCATCCCGTTGTCCTCGCCGGGCACGATACCCTTCGGCTCGACCTTCAACGTGCCTTCCTGCTTGGTAATCTCGTAGTTGTCAAGATTCGTGCCGTCTCCCGCACTGATTACGAAGGAGTTGGGGCTCTCGCCCGCAACAGTCTGGATGCCCGTGAATTCATACACGAAGTTCTCGCCGTCAACCATGCTGCCCTCGGTTACACCGGCCTCGTGCTTAGTGAGCGGCGTGCCGTCGTAGACCTTGGAAGCGTCCTCCGAAACCACGGTCACGGGACGCTTGGTCACCAGGAGCGTGGCGAATCCGGTGCTCACGTTGCCGAATTGGTCGGTAACGTCCTTCCCATCGGCGTTCTTAATGGCATACGTATCAATCTCAGCAACGGCGCTTCCCACGTTCGCAACGGAACCCTTGGTCGTTGCCTCGCATGTAAACCCAGCGGGCAGACCATAGGCATCAGCGCCCTCGCTCACAAGCGGGGTGCCGTCGTAGGTCTTCTTGCCGCCCTTCGGCACGATTACGATCGCCGCTTGGCTCTTCGTCACTTCGAGCTTGCCCAGCTCCTCCTTGACCGTGTAGTTGCCCTGCTTGGCATTGCCGGACCACTCGATTGTGTAAGCGTTGGTGCATTCGCCGACCTCGGTCTGGGAACCGATCACAGCAAAGGCCGCAGTCTCGCCATTGACGAAGCCTTCGATTTTGCCGTTGGCCGTGAGGGGCGTGCCGTCGTACGGCTTGCTCGCGCCCATCGTAACCACGGTGAGCTCCTTGGGCTCAATCACCAATTTGCCAGGCTTCTTGGTAATCTTCAGGCTGTCCGTAACATCCTTGCCTTCGGCGTTCACGACAACGATCTCATCAACATTAGCGACCAAGCCGTCGGCACCAGTCACGTCGGTAGCCTCGGCGCCAGACCAGGCCGTCTTCACGGAATAACCCTCGGGAACGCCGGTCACGGTAACCTCGGCGCGATGCGGCATGCCGTCGTAGGTCATGGTCACATCATTGGCAACAGCCACGATTTCGTCTGCATATTCAGTCACGGTTAGCGTACCGATATGCTCCTCGACCGTATAGTTGCTGCGCTTGGCAGTAGTACCCTCATCCGACCAGTAAATCGCGTAGGCATTCTCGCTCTCGCCGACCTCAGTCTGGGAGCCAGTGGTCTCGAAGACCGCAGTCTCGTTGTTGACAAAGCCCTCGATGCTGCCTTCGGCCGTAAGAGGCTTTCCGTTGTAGACCATCGAATCGGACGGAGTGGTCACAATAAGCTTTGCAGGCAAAATCTGATAGGCCACATCGGCACTACCGGTGTAATTGCCCTTGCCCGTAACGGTAACGCGAACCGTGCCGACATTCGTGACATCCTCGGTGAAGGACAGCGTGTAATCTTTGTCCTTCGTCAGCGTCTTATCGCCGTCTTTGACGGTCGGCTCTTGCTGTTGAGCAAGGCCGTTGTAAGTAACGTCGTTCAGACCCTCAACGGAGAAGCCTTCCGCGGTCACCGATTTAGGAGTTACCTCGAGAACGCCTTCTTCCTTAAGGACGACATAGTTACCAGCCGCAACGTCATTCGACCACTCGATGGCGATCTCATTCGTGAGCGACCCGACTTCCGTGATGGAATTAGGCGCCGTCATGCTCGCCACGTCATCCTCGACGAAACCAGCGGCGCTGGTCACAACAATATCATGAGAGAAGAGCGGCGTGCCGTCGTAGGCTTTGGAAGCGCTCGCAGACTTGACAGTTACCTCACGCGGAAGAATCTTGTAGCTACGCGAGAAATCACCCTTGTAGTTGCCAATACCCGAAACCGTCACGGAAACACCAGCCTCGGTCACGTTCTTGGCATCGCCATCGAAGGCGAGCGTGTAGTCGCGATCCTTAACGAGCAGGTTGCCCTTCGCGTCGGTAACCGTAGGCTCTTGGAACTGGTCTTTGCCTTTGTACAGAAGGTCAGACAGCTCGCCAACTTTAATACCGGTATAGGATTCCGGATTGTCGGGGTCGACCGACTGAGGCTCAATACTCAGCTTGCCCTCGGTCTTGGTGATGTCATAGTTGCCCTCGCCAAAGCCTTCGGCCCAATCCCAAACGATTTCATTGTCGACTTCGCCATCGGCCACATTCGTTACAGTGCCAATCGCCTTAAGGCCAGACACTTCGCCTTCGACGAAGCCGTCGCCACCCACGGTGACCTCAGGCTTAGTGAGCGGCGTGCCATCGTAGACCTTGGAAGCGCTCGCGGACTCGAGAGTCACCTGGCGCTTCATGATTCCATAGGTCACCTCGGCCTCACCAGCATAGTTGCCCTTGCCCTCGACGGTCACGGTCACGGTGCCGACATTGGTCGTGTCTTCACTGTACGAGAGCGTGTAGTCAGTGCCCTCCGTAAGCAGCGTGTTGCCGTCTTTTACCTCGGGCTTCTGCTTCTGGGACTTCCCGTTGTACGTGACATGAGGAAGCTTGCCAACGCTCATGCCCTTACCAGCTTCAGGATCAACGCTCTTCGGAGTGATGGTGAGCTGGCCATCGACGACCACGAACGTCACCTTGGAGAAGTTGCCGTTCTTGTTCTTGAAGTCCTCGGACTTAAGCTCCATGTCATAGGTACCGACGTTGGTCGCACTCACAGAGTCGTTGCCCGTGAACTCGAAGTCGGTATTCTTATACAGCTCGTTGGAAGCGCTGAAGTCGTAGCCGCTCACCGTCTTCTCGGTCCCATCGTATTCGAAGGCTCCGGAGTGCTCGGTGATGGTAACGACGACCTCCGTATTGTCCTGGGTTACGATCAACTTGCCGAACTCGTACGTAACCAGGTAGTCGCTTTTGCTCGTACCCTCATTGAACGTGTACGTGAACTCGTTGTCGCTCTCGCCGACATTCGTTTGAGAGCCGGTGACGTTGCAAGTCACGCCCTCGCCATCGAGGAAACCAACGTCCACGCCAAGCGGAGTGGAGGTGACGGTGCCATCAGTAAGAGGCTTGCCGTCATACACCTTGTTCGCGCCGGCAGAAGTCAATGTGACAGGACGCTTGTTAATCATGATATTTTCAGAGCTCGTAGCGTATTGACCAGCAGCGTAGTTGGAGCCCGTGGCGCGCAGCAGCACCTTCTGGGAGCCGAAATGCGTCAGGCTAATCTCGGCCGGATCAAAAGTCCACGTTTTGCCATCGATGCTGTATTCAACATTGAGTTCATTGCCGTGTTTATCGGTCGCACGAGCGGCGAAGGCCGAAAGAGGCTTGCCGTCATACACCTTCCGCACGTCTTGCGTAGTCCAATCGACGTCGTTTGCGTCAATCTGGCCGCCCTCAATCTTGAGCCAGCCATCTTCAACCACAAACGTCACGTTCGAGAAGTTCGCGCTCGTATTGGAGAACTGGTCCTTATCGAGACCCATCTTGTAGGTACCGACATTCGTGCCCTTGGCAACAGCAGCGCCAGTGAAGACGAAGTCTCCAGTCCCATACAGGTCATTGGAGGCTTCGAAGCCGTAATCGCGCACCGTCTTCTCAGTGCCATCGTAGGTCTCGGTCGCAGTGTTGCCCTTGATAGTCACGGTCACCTCATCGCTGACCGGAGTCACCTTAAGAGTACCGTACTCAGGGTCGTCAAACGCATAGTTGCTGGCCTTGGTGCCCTCGTTCAGCGTGTAGATGAACATATTCTGGACGGTGCCCGCATTCGTGATTGCGCCCGTATAGGAATACGTCGCGCCTTCACCCTTGGCAAAGCCGGTCACAGATTCCATCTCATGCTTGGCGTGCTCGTTGCCGTCATAGACCCACTCGCCGGAAGCGGACTTCATATGCACAGAAGCCTGCTTAATTACCAGCGAGCCGCTCTTGGTGGTCACGGAGAACTGATCGGTCACGTCGTTGTCCGAGACGTCAACGACCTTGGCTGTGCCCGTGATGGCGTTGGAGTACGTGCCCGCATCGGTCTTGACCACGCTCGCGTTGAGACCCGACACGGTGTATTTGTTGCCGTCGACCGTGAACTCGAGGGTCTTGAAGCCCTCGGCCATATGCTCGTTGCCGTCGTAGGTGAACTCGGCGGAGTTCGACTCAACCTCGATCTCGTACTTCGCGTCGCGGTTGGTAACGGTCAGCGTGCCCTCGGACTTCGTAATGGTATAGTTGTCGGTCTTGGTGCCCTCGTTCAGCGTGTAGTCAAACGCGTTGGGCGAAGATCCAACGACGGTCTGGGAACCCGTGAACGTGTACGTCGCGCCCTCGCCCTTGGCGAAGCCAGACTCGGTTTCGAGCGCGGTGCCACCGTTCTTGAGCGCGGTGCCGTCGTACTTCTTGTTCAAATCGGCGGATTTAAGGGTCACTTGAGCTTTGTCGACCCGAACAAAGCCGTCGGTCACCTTAAAGGTCACGTTTTTGAAGTTGGTCGTATCGGCGTTGGCGAATTGGTCCTCAAGACCCATGGTGGTCGTACCGGCATCGGTGCGATGAGCCTTCGCTTCGCCAGAGAAGTTCACTTTGTCCTGCGTGTACAGCTCATTATCCGAAGTGAAGGTATAGCCCTCGGCCGTATGCTCTTCACCGTCATAGGTTGCTTGCTTGTTGTCACCAACAATAGTAACAACAACGGGCGAGGTAATGGCATTGACCGTCAAGTCGCCCTCAAACTGAGTAATCTCGTAATTAGCAGATTGCGTGCCCTCGTTCAGGGAGTACGTGAACGTATTCTTGCTCGACCCAGCATTCGTCTGAGAACCAGCAATGTCAAAGCTCGCGCCCTCGCCGTCGACGAAGCCGTCACCAGACACCTTCACATTGGACTGCTCGTTTTTCGTAAGCGCAGTTCCGTCATAGCTCTTCTCGGCAGAATCGGATGCCAGAACAACCTCTCGCGGGGAAATGGTCAACGAGCCGTCGTTTTCAACCACAAACGTCACGTTCGAGAAGTTCGCGCTCGTATTGGAGAACTGGTCGGCTGTGATGCCCATATCGTAGGTATCAGCGTTCGTGCCCTTGGCAACGGCTTCGCCAGTGAAGACGAAGTCATTGGCAGTATACAGGCCATTGGAGCATGCAACGGTATAGCCCGTCACGGACTGCTCGGTTCCATTGTATTTCAGGGTCGCGGCGTTGCCTGTAATGGTAACGGTCACTTCATCGCTAACCGGAGTTACCTCGAGGTTGCCCGTTCCCTTCGTTATATCGTAATTATTGGCGTTCGTTCCGTCGGCGAGAACGTAGCCATCGATGCCACTCTTGCTCGTACCCACGTTCAGCTGGGAGCCAGTAAAGGTAGCGCTCTTGACGCCCTGATCCTTCACGAATCCCTCGGTTACAAATTCGCTCGCCTTAAGATCGGTGCCGTCGTAGTCCCTGGTCGCGTCTTTAGGCGCAATAGTAGCCTTGACTTTATTGATTACCAGCGAACCGCTCTCGGTGGTCACGGAGAACTGATCAGTCACGTCGTTGCCCGCAGCGTCAGTAACCTTGGCAGTGCCGGTAACGTTGTTGGGATAGATGCCCGCATCGGTTCCTGACACGCTCGCGCTGAGGCCCGACACGGTGTATTCGTTGCCGTCGACCGTGAACTCGAGGGTCTTGAAGCCCTCGGCCATATGCTCATTGCCGTCGTAGGTGAACTCGGCGGAATTGGCAGTCACCGTGATCTCGTATTTCTCACCGTCAGCGCGGTCGGTAACGGTCAGCGACCCCTTCGCTGCCGTGATGTTGTAATTATCGGCGTTGGTACCCTCGGCATAGCTCCACGTAATCGAGCTTTCGCTGGATCCGGGCACGGTCTGCGAGCCGTCGTATTGCGGGTCGGCAATGCTCTGGCCGTCGACAAACGAACCCGATACAACCTCCCACTCGGTAGCTTTAAGGGGCTTGCCGTCGTAAGCCTTGGTGGCATCCTTGGGCTTAATGGTCACGGCGCGTTTGTCGATGACAAGCTTGCCGTTAACCGTCTTAACTTTGAACTGGGAGGTCACATCGTTGCCCGCTGCATCCTTAACGACAGGGGTGCCGCTGACCTCGTTCGTATACTCTCCCGCATCGGTTCCAGACACGGTTGCGCTAAGGCCCTCAACGGTGAAAGTGGCGCCCTTATCGTTGGTGGGCGTAGTGCCAGTCACGCCAGAGACGGTCTTTTCAGTTCCGTCGTAGGTCTCCGTCGCGGAATTGGCAGTCACCGTAATCTCGTACTTGTCGGCCTCTTCACGGTCGGTAACGGTCAGCTTACCTTCGGTCTTCTCGATGTCGTAGTTCTCGGCCTTGGTGCCCTCATTCAGCGTGTAGGTGAACGCGTTGGCCGAAGAGCCGACGAGGGTCTGGGAGCCCGTGAACGTATATGTCGCGCCCTCGCCCTCGACGAAGCCGTCCTCGGTCGCAAGTGCGGTGCCGCCGTTTTCGAGCGCGGTGCCGTCGTAGGCCTTGCTCAGGTCGGCGGACTTCAGGGTGACCTTAGCCTTGCCGATTACAAGTGAACCATTCTCGACGCTTGCAACGATATATTTCTCGGTTTTGTCAACGGTGCCAACGGTGCCTTCCGCAAATTGAGCAGGGTACGTGCCCGCATCGGTGCCGTTTGCGCCGACGGTAATGCCGGAGAAATCAGCATCTTCGGGCGCACCGGTAAAGCCGGAAGCACTCTGCTCGGAACCGTTGTAGGTCTTTGCATCGGAATTGGCGACAAGATCAACGTTCTGGTAGTAGTACACGTTGATGTAACTCTTGCCATCGCGATTAACGGTAATGGTCGTGGCTTGGTTGGGCACGGCGGTATACCCGTCAATACCCTTCGCAAGATCAGACGCCTTTACCTGGGTATCCCAAGGAGCGCTCTTTGTTTCAGAGTCGGCAACCTTTTGTTCGGTACCATTCAGGCAGTAGTTCACCGTGTACTCAACGGAATCCTTCTCGTACCAGAACGTGATATCGTTATCGCTGCTTCCGAGGGTTTTCTCAATATGGCTGGAGCATCCATCTGCAAGGTGATAGCCGTCAATAGTCTTGGCATCTGCAGAAACCTTCTCACCTTGCTCGCCATATCGAGTATCTGGGTCGGCGAGCTGTTTTTCGGTGCATTTTTCAAGATATTTAACCCTATAGGAAAGAAGCTCCTGCCAGTTTGCCGTGATGGTTACGTTGCCTGCGGGCATAGCGAAGGTATCGCCACTCTTAAGCACGGTAGTATCAGGCAGGCCTTCGATGGTCCAACCGGTGAATTTGTATCCCTCGCGAGTGGGCTCGCTCTTCACCGTTTGCGTCGAACCTTCCTGGGCAATATACGTGGTTGTATCGGAGTTGGTCCATGAACCGCCAGCAAGGTCATAGGCAACCTGGAAACCGCCCACGTACTTGGCATAGAAGTTCGTAGAGCTGTTAACCGTATATGGGAACGTTGCAGGCTGCGTGAAGCTTTGATCCAAATACCAGCCAGAGAAGGTGTAGGTTACGCCATCAACCGTCTTGGTTTCAGGGAACTGCTCGTTCATCACATCGGAAGGCTGGGTGGCGTTACCGGAAATATAGTTCTTGGCTCCCTTTTGCTCAATCTGCGTGCTGCCCGCATCGCGCAGGTAATACTTCACCAGTGCAACATTCTTACATTTGATGGAGATATTGCAGTCAAGATGCATATCGGGATTGGTCCCGTTGTTCTTTGAAATCTTTGCCGGAACGAGAGCGATTTCTTCTACATCATCCTTAGTAAAGGTAACGCCCGGAAGCTGGGCCTGGATGGTCGTCTTATAGTTATCGAAGATTTCATTCCAAGCGTCAGAGTCCCTCGGCACAACGTTGGTGCCATTGGGCCACGAAACAACGCGCTGATCCACGTTATCGAAGCAATTCTTGCCACCCGCCCACGTAGCATCGGTGGTATTCACCATTGCGGTGCCAAGCGATGTTTTTCCCCAGTGACCCGAGTCGTTCGAGTTGGCGTCTTTGGTGGGGTCGAGCAGGTAGTAAACGAGCGCTTGATCAGTCGCGTCTTTCGTTGCGGTAACCGTCACATCTTTAGACGCAGAAACTTCCGAACCGCCGACAGCACTTATGAACGAAACCGTGACCGTTGCCGTTCCTTGGCGAACGCCCGTAACGTTACCGCTGTTGTCAACCGTCAGGATGTCTTCATTAGACGAGGACCATTCATACGTTCCTGTAGCTTCCGCGGGGTCGACCGTTGCCGTCAGCTGAATATCTGAGAACTGCGTAACGGTATCGCTGCCAGAAATAGAGATAGACCGAGCGGGCGTGGCAGGCTGAACCACGACGGTAAACGTCTCAGTCTTCACAGAATGGTCACCGAAACCAAGGAAATGCGAAGCTTCGCAATATGCATGTTCAATTTCGAACGTTCCGGCCTCGGAGAATACCGCCGTCGCGCTGCCTCCGTTGCCTTTAATGGTAGCGGCGCTGGTCGACTCGCCGTTTTTCTTAACAGTCCATTCTCCCACATAGCTACAATTCTTATTGGAAGTGCCTTTCAGGGTCACCGTATCGCCAACCTTGGCGCTGGTAGTTTCCCCGGCATTGCCGCTCACATCGCTCGCAGCAGCAGCGCCACCGCCAAGCACTCCACCAAGCACGGTGCCAACGTTTCCAAGAGAAGAGCTGGCTTCAACGGTCAACGTTGCGCCCTTGGCAATATCGCTCGATGCAACAACGTAAACGCCATCGGCGTCAGGGATAAGGGGGGGGGTGGATTCCTGACCAGCAACGTTTACAAGCACGCGATTCAGCTTACAGACAGAATCGGGCACAACCGTGAATTTGAAATCTTTATCGGCGGAAACCGTGACCTTCGTGGCGGGCAAGCTCACGAGTTCATTGGTGCCGTCGGCCTTCTTGATCGAAGCGTTTTTCAGCACAAGCGAAATATCGTATTCAGTTTTCGCCTGGGCAGCAGCCGCCTGCGAAGAGCCTTGGTTGTCTACCGCGGAATCCTCTTCCACGGCATCTTCCACAGCAGAAGCCTCTTCCTCACCGGAAGCGCTCGGAGCCGATGCCATCGCCGACTCATCAGCCGCCGACTCGGCAACAGCCCGCTCGTCGGAAGCCGCAACCGGAGCGGCCTCGTCAGCAGCAGCCAAAGCCATTGCGGCAGAATCGTCTGCCGTCTCTTCCAGGGCTTGAGTCTCTTCAGGTTGCGCGACTTCGGCTTGCGCCGATTCATCGCTCGCGAAAGTCTCCGATGGGTTCACCGCCGGCAAACCGAAGCCCAGCAGCACTACCGAAAGCACTACCGAAAGGGATTTGTGTCCGAAAGAGTAGCGGTCTGCCACACTTTCTCTTCTTGTTTTTTTCCTCATTCTTTCAGTCATTTCCGTCCCCCATCAACCGTATTAACTTTCAATCGGTTGCCTTCACGGCTTGATCGGCTCCTTTGCGATACCTCAGTAAGATTAGTTCGTAAAAGAAAGTGAACCAGGGGTAGCAAAGATAGTTCCTTAACGTGTTATTTTAACACTTGAACGCAGTTTCTCTTGATTTTTAAGGTAAAAGGTGAGTCATAAGGCCACTCCGCGCCCTGTGACGCCCGTTTAACGGCCGCCACACCCAAGGAAAACCCCATATTTTACAGCTTTGGGAAGAACCGCTCAGAAGTTGCGCAACAAATCAGTTTTTGACGCGATGTCACTCCCCCTTCGCAAAATACAACGCGCTATGGTTCCTCATAGGAATGCCTGCATGGCGAAAGGTCAGGATGGCCGCGGCGCGATAACAAGCGAAGATGTGGGTTGATTACATGCGGCATTACCGATCAGGGTCTGCATTCTTGGTCTATTTGCCGAACAGCGTCATGGAGGTTGCAAGCTTGGCATCATCGTCCCATTTGGCAGTACGGTCTTCATCGGCATACCAACCATCGAACGTCCAACCATCGACAGGCTGCTGCTCCTTGGCGGCACACCAGCAGCTCGTGCCCTTGGTACCAGAAATCTGAACATTTGCGCTCTTGAACTCGCCCTTGCCAGTGAAGATGATGTCTGTGAGAGCGTTGTTTGTTGTTGGCCGTAACCGTGAAGTTGCCGACCGTGACGATAAACGTGCCCGTAAAGCCAGAACGGCAGTGGTCAGAGGTGTAGGTAGAGCCGCCTTCGATGTTCACGTTGTAACCGCCGTCACCGCCATCCCACTCAAGAGCGTCCTGCTTGTAGTTCTTAATGGTGAGATTAGAGCCATTCTTCAAGTTGAGCTTATTGTTGTTGCAGAAATAGATGGCATGAACGTTGCCAGCGCCAGCGCCATCCATGGTAGGCGTAGCGTCATCGAGCGCGGCGAGGCATCCTTGTTTGCGCACACAGACATCCAATTCCACTCGGCGGTATACGAGGTGGAACCAATGCCGGCCATGCTTGCATTGATGTCCTTAAGCACGAGCGCATGTCCCCAAAGGGCGATACCTTTGTCGATAAACTTCAAGGCATGGTCGTTGTCGTCGATAGTGAGGTCATTATTAAGGTTAAGACCAGCGGTTTCGGCATCGACAAGGAGCTAATGGGCGCACCGTAACGGATAGGAAGAAGACGCGCGGCGAAGATTCGCGAAATATCTGCGAAACAAAAAAGCCGCTCATTTGAGCGGCTTAAACATGTAAGTGGTGCGCCGTGAGGGATTCGAACCCCCGACGTACTGATTCGTAGTCAGTCC
>OLSN01002383.1_pt1 | contig 13839 bp, 10 predicted proteins | sample 1672411 | NCBI WGS metagenome assembly OLSN01 (sample SAMEA3136683, study PRJEB25190) | human gut metagenome | biome: human gut; feature: human-associated habitat; material: faeces | place: Austria | collected 2013
CCGCCAGTTCGAATGTCTACAGGCACGGGAAACCGTGCCTGTTTTGTTTTAAGACAACAACAAGGGGGATTCGAACCGATGAGGTCGATTCGCGCCAGAAAAACAGCCCAGTGGGCTGTTTTCAGCGAATCGCGAGGAGGCTTTAGCCGACGAGGTGAAGCGCGCGCAGCGCGATTCTGAATCCCCCCTCCTCCGCCAGGTTACATGCTGCAGGCACGGGAAACCGTGCCTGTTTTTCTTTTTGTAAGCCCGTTCTGACGAACGGGCTTTTTCATTTGAGCCGTCCTGACGCTGCGTGCCGCGCGGGCGGCCAAGCTGACTTTCAATCGTCGCTCGCGTACCGAAGTACGCTTCGCTCCTCTTTCAAGCCACCTTCGCTCGCCAGCGCGGCACTCGCTTTCCTTGGTGCGAATGGATCGCTAAGCACGTCCCGGCGCACGCGAAGCAAGCACCGCCCTACCCGTTACCTGCTTCCGTTACCTGTTAAATGCTCGTAGCGTTTAACAGGTTTGAGACCTCATTCAACGACTTAGGCATAGTAGGCCCATTGGAACCGCGAGGTGCGAAGCAAGAATTGCAAAACCTGTTAAACGCTGCGAGCATTTAACAGGTTTGGGCATGAGAAAAGCGCCCGCAGAAACGGACGCTTTTCTGTCTAATTATGCAACGGCGACTTAGAAGGTTACCTTCGGAGCAACCTCCGCACCAGCCTGGGCATCGAAGTTCGAACGTTCCTTGAAGCCGAACATGCCAGCGAACAGCACGGCAGGGAACGTCTGGATGGCCGTGTTGTACTTCATGACCGTATCGTTGAAACTTTGACGCATGTAACTAATCTTGTCTTCCGTATCGGCCAGCTGAGACTGGAGTTGCTGGAAGTTCGCATTCGCCTTCAGCTCAGGATAAGCCTCAGAAACCGCAAACAGCGACTTCAGCGTACCGCTCAGAGCATTATCGGCTTCCATTTTCGCCTCGGGAGTCGTTGCGTTGGTGACGGCCGAACGCGCAGCGATGACCTTCTCAAGCGTGCCCGACTCATGCGCGGCGTAGCCTTTCACCGTTTCGACCAGATTGGGAATAAGGTCGCAACGTCGCTGCAACTGCACGTCGATTTGCGCCCAGGCGTTGTCAACCATATTGCGCATTTTCACGAGGTTGTTGTACAGCATGATCGCCGCAATAACGAGCACGACGATAATCGCGAGAATAATTCCAAGTACCATGATTTCGCCTTTCAGACGGAAGTTTCAGCGCCCTGCGCGCCGTGTGTCATCATTATACGAAACCGAGCGCTCGCGCAGCGCTTACGCGATCAACGTTCACCCAAGCGTTGCGTTGGCGCGCCCGCAAATAACTGCCCCGCAAAGGCGACGCCAAACCCCGGGTCCCAAAGCCCAAGTCCCAGGGCCCGGAACCCTAAACGAGGCCGACAATTCTCTCGGCGCTTCCCATATACCACACAGCCCCAAACGAGTTGGGCCACGCCTCACGCGCCATGATTACCAGATCTTGCGCGGAGCACCGAGGTTCGAACCTGCGCCTTGCCCATCGAGCACGCGCACACCAATAGGGGCAAACGAGCAGCTGCGCGCCCACATGCCCTTCAATTTTGCCGCCGCGACGATATCGGCCGCCTTGCGAATCGAATCCCCGTCTTCCACAACTGCGAACGTCGCAGAACCGCTTCCGCACAAAAGCACCTCGGCCTCGCCCGCCGCATCACGCGCAACGCCTGGTTGGGACGCAAGCCACTCGCGCGTCTCGGCAAGCGCGGGGAGCACCTGCTCGGACGCCGCCGCCAGATTATTGAACAACGGCAATTCGGCAGCCGACTCAATTGCGTCGGTCGATTCGGCATGCTGTACGGCCGCCAGCTCGTCAAATGCGGCGTATGCGGCTTTCGTAGACACGCCTTCGTCAATCTTCACGAGAACCACCGTGCCACGCGCAGGCTCGAACGTGCGCTCGAGCACATCGCCCTTCTCTCCCAGCTGCACGCAGCCACCATGAAGGAAAAACGGCACGTCGGCGCCCAACGCGCGCGCCACGTCAAGCGCGGCCTCGCTCGCGGCGTCTTCGCCCCACGCGCGGCACAGTCCGGCGATAACGGCCGCCGCGTTCGACGAGCCGCCGCCAAGGCCGGCCTCGAACGGAATATGCTTTTCGATGTGGATGGAGATATGCCCCTGTTCGTGACCGAGCTTTTCGGCAAGCGCCGCCGCGGCCTTGTAGGCGATATTGCTTTCAGGAGCCACGTCCAATTCGGGAATGCCCTCAAACGTCGTGCACATCACGTCAATTGCGAAATCGCTGAAGCCATTAGGGTTCAGATACGCATCCACGCCATCATCAAGAACAACCGTGACCATATCGTGCAGCGTCAACGCCTGCATGATCGATTTCGCCTGATGGAAGCCATCGGTACGACGCTCGCCAATTTCGAGCTGCAAATTCACCTTCGCGGGGGAAAACACCGTGAGAGTCTGTTTCATGTCATTGCCTTCCTATTTCTCGCCGCGACGCGCTTCGAAGAATTCCGAAAGCACGGCAGCACACTCGCTCTCAAGCACGCCCGACTGAACTTCAAATGTATGGTTGAGCCGCGCATCGGCGTGTATCGAATACAGCGACCCCAATGCGCCCGCCTTCGCGTCGGGAGCGCCGTACACGCATCGCCCAATGCGCGCTTGATGCATAAGACCCGCGCACATAATGCACGGTTCAAGCGTGACGTATACCGTGCAGTCGGGAAGACGCCAGCGCTCAAGTTCGCGCGACGCCTGAATGATGGCAGAAAACTCCGCATGCGCCGAAGGATCAGCGTCGGCCTCGCGGTGGTTGCGCGCCTCGGCGATAACCTCGCCCTGGCACACCACCACGGCGCCTATGGGCACCTCGCCTTCAAGTGCCGCGCGTTTTGCCTGTTCAAGGGCTGCACGCATGAAGCGTTCGTCATCTTCGGCAACATCGTCGGCCGACCGCCACGCTTCGGCAAGCGACATGCCCTCATAGCTCCATGCCATGCAAGCTCCTTCCTTCATATATATGCAGTGTGCATTGTAGAGCATGCCCGCGCGCTGCGGGGCTTTTCGCGAATCAGCCACCAAGCTGTGAACGTAGCGTGAATCTGCAGTGCCGCCTTTCCGCATAATCGAGCACGACAAGTGAGCCGGTTTCGGGGCGCTCCTATAATGAAAAGGTCACGCCTCCCGCCTGGAGGCATTTTCTTTGGAACAACATGCGTGTTGAAGGCGACTGCGCCTCTAGCTTCGTGCGCACTTGGCCCAAATCGCTTCGCCGGGGCGCTATATCCGGCCCGAAAACATTGCGGCACACGCCGCGGAAGGGAGCCTTTGATTTGAAATTAGCTCGACACCAAATAATTATGCTTGTCGTCATGATTTTCGGCACATTCGTGACCGTGCTGAACCAAACCCTGGTCACACCCGCCTTGCCTTCCATCATGACGGAAATGAACGTCGATGCGGCAACGGCGCAATGGCTCACCACGGGCTTCACCCTGGTCAACGCCATTATGATTCCCATTACTGCTTACCTGATCGACCGCTATTCCACACGCAACCTATTCACGGTGTCGATGCTTATTTTCACCGCCGGTTCGGCGCTTTCGGGCTGGGGACCCAATTTCCCCGTGCTGCTTGCTGGTCGTTTGCTGCAGGCGGCCGGCGCTGGTATTTTGATGCCCATGGTCATGACGGTGCTCATGCTCACCTTCCCGCCTGAACGTCGTGGCTCGGCCATGGGACTGTTCGGCATCGTCATCGCATTCGCGCCCGCCATTGGCCCTTCGGCGGCCGGTTTCGTGATCGACGTCTACAACTGGCACGTGCTGTTCTGGATTGTGGTGGCGCTTTCGGCGGCGGGTATTATCTGCGCCTGGTTCGCGCTGAAAAGCACACCGAAAAATGAGTCGAAGAACCTGCCGCTCGACAAGCCTTCGGTCGCGCTTTCGACCATCGGTTTCGGCGGCCTTCTGTATGGCTTTTCGACCATCGGTTCAAATGGGCTCAACATCGCCGACGCGGCCATCACGCTCGTCGGCGCCATTGTGGTGGCGCTGTTCTTCCGCCGCCAGCTGAAGATGGATCGTCCTATGCTCGAGGTGCGTGTGCTCGCAAACAGGAAATTCCTAGTGGGCACCATTATTGGCATGCTCGTGCAGGGTGCACTTTTGGCAGCAGGCATTCTGATGCCAATTTATCTGCAAAGCTACCTAGGTTATTCAGCGACTGTTTCGGGCTTGGTTATTCTGCCGGGCGCCATCGTGATGGGCGCGATGGGCCCCATTGCCGGACGCCTTTTCGACAAGCACGGCCCGCGCGTGCTGAGCCTCATTGGCACAAGCGCGCTCACCCTCTCGACGCTCGCGTTCGCATTCCTGGGTGACTCGACGGGGCTTATCTACCTCACCATTCTGTACACGGTGCGCATGTTCTCGCTTTCGCTCGTGAACATGCCTATCACCACATGGGCCATGAATGCGCTCGACAACAGCCTCATGAACCATGGTACGTCGGTGAACAATACCCTGCGCCAGGTGGCGGGCTCGTTCGGAACTGCCTTGCTCGTTTCCATTTCCTCTATTGCTACGAATATGAGCGCAGGCGCGACAGACCCCGTGCACGCAGGCATTTTCGGCGTGAATATGGCGTTTGCAGGAGCCACGGTAATGTGCCTTATCGGTTTCGTGCTCACCGTGATTTTCGTGAAAGACAAGCCGAGCGATGCAGCCGAGGCCGACCCCGACAACGTCAAGCGTTCTGTGCTCGAAAGCATCATGAAACGCGATGTGTTCACCCTGCCCGAGAATGCAACGGTTTTCGATGCCGTGAAGCTGCTCGTCGACCATCATATTTCGGCGGCACCCATCGTGGATGGCGACGGCAAGCCCATCGCATTCGTCTCGGACGGCGACGTGGCTCGCTTCCTCTCGAAGCGCCACAGCACCTATACCGACCCTGTGGCGCTCATTATGCTCACTGAATCGAGCAGCGACGACTTCGCCGTGAAAGCCGCGAAGGTCATGAAAATGCGTGCGTACGATATCGCAACGCATGGCGTGATTTCGATTGACGTGCACACCGACATTCGCGAGGTATGCCGCGTGTTGGGCGAGAATCACTTGAAGAAGGTTCCCGTGACTGACGAGGGCCAGCTCGTAGGCGTCATCAACCGAAGCGATATCGCGCACTACTCCATGCGCAAATACCTGGAGCAAAACGAAACGGAGCTGACGCAGACCGCCGCAACGGCATAAGCGTCGCAGCAAACGCGACAGCGATGCATCGAGAATCGTCGCATCGCAGGCCCGAGCGCTAATTCGTGGTTGCAGTAGAACCCTCGAGATGAACCCGCTGGCGAGGCGATGCAGGAAACCCGCGACAGCGACGAACATACAAGATGAACCCGAAATCGTGATGCACGCACGCAATTTCGGCGAACGTCGACGCATTTCCTTGAAGACACCACGCTTTGTGGTATGCTTTCAGGGCTTTGGAGGAATGGCCGAGTGGTTGAAGGCGGCAGTCTTGAAAACTGTTGTGCCGCAAGGTACCGTGGGTTCAAATCCTACTTCCTCCGCCAGATATGTCACAGGCCAGGCAATTTGTCTGGCCTGTTTTCGTTTAAAAGGAAGGCGACCGAGCATGGGACGCGAAATCACACCAGGCGTATATCGCCACTTCAAAGGAAACGAATACGAGGTCATTGGCGTGGCAAAGCATTCGGAAACCGAAGAGCCCCTGGTCATTTACCGAGCGCTCTATGGCGAGCGCGGCCTTTGGGCGCGACCGCTCGACATGTTCGCAGGCGAAGTCGATCGCGATAAGTACCCCGGCGCCAAGCAGCGATACCGATTCGAACGGGCATAACCGCCCTTCCCTTCTCAAACATTGTTTCGCGAGGGCCAGCCCCGCGTAAAACCACAAAAGGCTCGAGCCGCAAAGCTCGAGCCTTTTCTAAAAAGGGGCCGATTCCTTGAAGGGAAGGTGGAGGGGTGGAATCGGCCCTTACGAGTTATCGTGTTGCCGCGCTGCGAAACGTCAGCGCCAACTCATTATTTGCCGGCAGCGGCGTTTTCGCCAGCAATCTTGCCGTACACCATGCACATACCGCAAGAAAGGCCCTTGAGCGAGATGGGGTACTGAACCGCGAAACGACCGCCCTGCGGAGCGCCACAAGCGTACAGACCTTTGATGATCTTGCGATCGTTGTCATACACATGGCACTCGTCGTCGGAATCGAAGCCGCCCAGGTTGCCCAAGGTAAGGGCGCAGCCGCACTCAGCAGCATAGAACGGGCCATTCTCCAGAGCGAACAGACGCTGAGAGCTCTTGAAGAAGTCGGTGTCTTCGCCCGCTTTACAAAGCTCGTTGTAGCGCTCGATGGACTTCTTGGCCTCGTCGACATCGATGCCCTCGATTTTGGAAAGCAGCTCATCGATGGTGTCGGCCTTCAGGCAGCGGCCGTCAGCGACAGCGTCGTCGATATCTTTCTGGGTACGCACATTGATGCGCAGACCAGAGGCAGTGTACTCGGGAAGTTCCTCTTCGCGATAGATGCACGCAACGCCGTGGGCGGCCGGGAAGTACTTGAGCTGCTCGGGCCAGCTGGCGTCGAAGAACTGGTAAGCTTTGCGCTCAGGCTGAAGCTCAACCTGGTTCTCAAGCTGCTGACCAGGGATGTCTTCGTTCATGAAGCGCTTGCCGCGCAGGTTCAGCCACAGGTAGCCGTTGTTGCCAATAACGCCACGACCGTCGGGGCCAGCGCCGCCACCCATGTGATGAATCATCGGCGCATGCCACTGCTCGATGTGGGCACCGGCCCATGCGCCCATCTTATGGCCCTCACCAATATTGGTGTAGTTGCCCGCGGAGTCCATGTCGAGGGACAGAATCTGAACGCCGTTCTCAACGCACTGAGGAGCGTAGAACTTCATCATGTCCTCGTTGCCCAAGTAGTCGCCGGTCGCGATAATAACGGCCTTCGCGTTGATCTTGATGTACTTCTCAGAGCCGGTCTTCTGAGCGAAAACGCCAGTCACGGTGCCGTCGGCGTCCTGAATAAGTTCGATGCCCTTGGTCTCGTAACGCACATCGGCGCCTGCGTCGATAGCACACTGAAGGTTGTCCTGCATGACGGTCGCCAGGCTGCTGAAGCCGACCGATGTGGGGTAGCAGGGCAAATCTTCCTTGGTGTAGTCATAGGCCTCGGGCACGGGATACATGTAAGGGAACATGTAGTTCTTCTGGCTTGCCTCGGGAATCTCGGCATAGCTTTCAGGAGCGATGTAAAGATCCTTGGAACCAGCCACAAACCAGTCGAGGGCCTCGCCCGACTTGTCGTAGTAGGTAGAAATGATGGACTGGTTCACATGATGGCTGCACTCTTCCATGTGCATATTGACGACCATCTTCTTGTCAAGGAAGCCGTCGCCGCGGCCCCACTTGGCCTGCGTCTCACCACCGAAAATAGCCATGTCGGAAGCAACGGAGTTGAGCTTCGGCGAAGACTCGAGCGCAACAACCTTCGCACCAGCCTCGGCGGCAGCGCGAGTGGCGGGAACGCCAGCGGCGCCCAGGCCTACAACGACAACGTCGGCGTCGACGGTCTCTTCAACGTCGGCATCGGCAATTTCAGGCTTCTCGCCAAGCCAAGGCATAGCGCCCGTGCCGTCGAAGCCCATCGTGGCCTCACCTGTAGCGGCAGCCTTGGTGTCGGCTTTGGCGTCGCTCTTGGAGCTGGAAGCAGCCGGCGAGCAAGCGCTCAAGCCAGCCATGCCGGCAATCGCGGCACCCGCGACAGCAGCGCCGGACAAGAAGTTACGACGGCTCATACCATTCTCAATGCTCATGGTGTAATCCTCCCTTTGGATTGTGCAGCCCCCTCTGGCTGCGCTTTAACCATGTGGCCCTCATGGGCCTTGCTTATGGTTCGTGGCGCCTCCTGCACCCCGAACCGATGCATTGCATTATGGGAAGTTTTGCCGAAAAAAGAACCATCCCCCATGGTTGAATCAAGGGGGATGGTAGGCGTTTCAAGATATGGACCAAATGTGTTGAATTTATTGTTTGCCCAGCTCAAAAGGCTCAACACTTAGAGATGATGGTGGATTTCACCGTTGTTTTGCCATTAAATCGCGTACGCGCGGCAAAGAGATGAGCCCTTCACCGCACCGAAAAACTAAAGCGTGCGAAGCGCGTCGACCAGAGCAGTTTTGCCCTCAGTTTTCGCATCCTTCATCTTAATGACCTTCGCGGGAACGCCAGCGACAACCGCGCCCGCGGGAACGTCGTTCACCACAACGGCACCGGCGGCAACAACAGCGCCCTCGCCCACGCGGCAACCCTCGAGCACCACGGCGTTTGCGCCAATCATGACATTGTCCTCGACGATAACGGGAGTTGCGCTCGCAGGCTCAACCACGCCGGCAAGCACCGTGCCTGCGCCAATGTGGCAATGTTTGCCAACAATGGCACGGCCACCCAACACCACGCCCATATCGATCATGGTACCTTCGCCGATAACCGCGCCGATATTAATAACCGCGCCCATCATGATGACGGCATTATCGCCAATCTCAACCTGGTCGCGAATAATGGCACCCGGCTCGATGCGAGCGTTGATTTCCTTCATATCAAGCATGGGCACAGCGGAATTGCGGCAATCATTCTCGACTTCGTAGTAATCGAATGCGTCGGCGTTGGCTTCGAGCACAGGCTTGATGTCGGCCCAATCGCCGAACACAATCTTACCCTTGCGGCCGCCAAACACCTTCACTTCGCCCTTCGTAGCGCTGGCCTTATAGTTAACCTTCTGGCCAGGCTTCTCGCGTACATACACCTTCACTGGAGTTTTCTTTTCAGACGTAGCGATGAAATTGATGATTTCTTCAGCGTTCATGTTGATTCCTCTTACCCTAGTCCGCCGATTCCGCCGGGGCGCGGCAAGCCCCACGGAACCACAGCGGACTACCGTTCACTTCGTTCACTATGCGCCCGCTTGACTGCGTTTCATATTGAAACGAAGTGCAAGCTTGAACGCAGACGATTCCGCAGGACCTGCCGCGCCCCGGCGGAATCGGCTCAAACCGCGCACGTAATGCGCCTTGATTCTAAAACATCAACTCATCGAAGCCGTAGAACCCAGGTTCACGTTCGACCAGCTTTTTCGCCGCAGCCACAGCGCCCGACGCGAAAATGCGACGTGACGTGGCACGGTGCGTAAGGGCGACTTCCTCGTCTTCGCCGAAGAAGTGCACCGTGTGGGTGCCTGCGACCGTGCCGCCACGCAGGGCATGCACGCCGATTTCTCGAGCGGGGCGCTTTCCACGCATGCCTTCACGGCCGTACACTACGTCGCACTCGTCGTCGGGATTCACGGCCGAGAGCAGCAGTTTCGCAGTGCCGCTCGGTGCGTCGACCTTCTGATTGTGGTGGGTCTCGACGATTTCGATATCGAAACCGGGCAGCGCTTTTGCGGCCTCGGCGACAAGACGGCGCAATACCGCCACACCAAGCGAGTAATTCGCGCTATGAATGACGGGCGCCTTCTCGCCAAGCGCGCGAATGCAACCCATTTCAGCTTCGTCGTAACCGGTAGTACCGCTCACAAGCGCTGCACCCGTGCGATTCACGTAAGTCTCAACCAAATCGAGCATGCTCTTATGAGAAAAGTCGATTGCGACATCGGCCGCAGGAGTCACGTCGGCGAGCTCATCCTTGTTGTCGATGCCGATAACGCCCGTAAGCTCGAGCGATTCGTCAGCTTCAACAAGCTCGCGAATGATGGTTCCCATGCGGCCATCGCCGATAACAAGTACTTTGGTCATGTTCGTTTCCCTTCAACAACTGAAAGCGGCGGGGCGCTAGATAACGCCGGCATTCTTCATGGCAGCGGCAATCGTCGCCTTCGCCGCGTCGCTCGGCTCGCACAGCGGCTGACGATATACCGCCTTGCCAAAGCCCATAAGCTCCAGCGCGTATTTCACTGGAATGGGGTTCACTTCGCAGAACAACGAATCGACCAGCTCAATACCTGCAAGCTGGGTTTTCAACGCGGCGGCACAATCGCCCGCGAGCCACGCGTGGCACATGTCGTGCACTTCCTTCGGCTGCACATTCGCCCAAACCGAAATAACGCCGCGGCTGCCCAACGCCATCATGGGCAAAACGATATCGTCGTTGCCCGAGAACATGCAGAAGTCATCGGACAGGTAGCGCGCGATTTTCGTCGCATAGCCAATATTGCCCGAAGCCTCTTTGATGCCGAAAGCGTTGGGATGCTTCGCCAGGCGCGCGACATTCTTCTCGGAAATAGAGCACCCCGTACGACCAGGCACGTTGTACAGGATACAGGGAATATCAACCGCATCGAGCACCGTGGTGAAATGACAGTAGATGCCCTCTTCGTTCGACTTGTTGTAGTACGGCGTGATAAGAAGCAAGCCATCGGCGCCCATCTTCTGGAAGCCCAGGCTCTTTTCGAGCATGGTCTGTGTACTGTTCGAGCCGCTGCCCGCGATAACGGGCACGCGTCCCGCCACGCGATCGACGACGAACTTGCACACCTCGTCGTCTTCCTCATGCGACATGGTCGACGATTCGCCCGTGGTGCCCAACGTGAGCAGGGCATCGGTTCCGTTTTCCAAATGGAAGTCGACCAGGCGGCCAAGCGCCCCAAAGTCGACGCTGCCGTCTTCAGCGAATGGCGTGACGAGCGCCACAATGGAGCCACTCAAGCCTTTCATATCTGCCATGTTCTTTCCTTTCGTCGTTTTAACAAACGACGAAGTGCTCGACGCTGCGAGGCCGCCGGGCGCTTCGTCTAGCCCCTTATGCGCTTACCCTCGCGCGTCAAAGCACGCTCGGCCGCGCGGCGGGGCTCTTCGAAACACCGGGCGGTCTCTCGCTGACCTTCGATGGTCAGACAGCGCTTATTTCCGTTTCAACTTCTCCGTATCGTACGGGGCGTTCTGCAGCAGCTCGTCGCAACCATACAGCGTCGCGAAGTAGTCGGCTGGCGTCTCGGCGCGGCGAATAAGTTTCACGCTGCCGTCTTCACGAAGCAGCAGCTCAGCGCTGCGCAGCTTGCCGTTGTAGTTATAGCCCATGGAGTGGCCATGCGCGCCCGTATCATGAATCACGAGCACGTCGCCATCCTCGATTTCGGGCAGCGCACGGTCAATCGCGAATTTGTCGTTGTTCTCGCACAGGCCCCCCACCACGTCATACACGTGGTCGCACGGCGCGTCTTCCTTGCCCGCCACGGTAATGTGGTGGTAGGAGCCATACAGCGCTGGACGCATGAGGTTCGCTGCACACGCATCGACGCCGATATATTCCTTGTAAATATGCTTGTGGTGGATGGCCGTGGTAACCAAGCAACCGTATGGACCCATCATAAAGCGGCCCATTTCCGTGAAAATCGCTACATCGCCCATACCAGCAGGCACAAGGATTTCCTCATACACGCGGCGAACGCCTTCACCAATCGCTTGAATATCGTTCGGCTCTTGGCCGGGCTCGTAAGGAATGCCCACGCCGCCCGACAGGTTGATGAACTCGATGTGCGCGCCCGTCTCTTGCTGCAGCCGAACAGCCAGCCTGAACAGCATGGCGGCGAGCTCGGGGTAATAGTCGTTCGTCACGGTATTGCTGCACAGGAAGGCATGGATGCCGAAATGCTTGGCGCCCTTGGCCTTGAGCGTGCGGAATGCCTCGAACAGCTGCTCGGTCGTCATGCCGTACTTGGCATCGCCCGGGTTGTCCATAATGCCGTTCGAGATTTCGAAAAGGCCACCGGGATTGTAGCGGCAGCTGATGGTTTCTGGAATGCCGCCAATCGTTTGTTCAAGGAAATCGATGTGCGAAATATCGTCGAGGTTGATAACGGCACCCAGCTTAGCAGCCGCCTCGTAGTCGGCTGCGGGGGTTTCATTCGACGAGAACATAATGTCGTGGCCCGAGATGCCCATAGCATCGCAAAGTTGCAGCTCAGTTGCCGAAGAACAGTCGCATCCGCACCCGTAATCGCGCAGGATATTGATAAGGAACGGGTTCGGCGTGGCCTTTACCGCAAAGTATTCCTTGAAGCCTGGGTTCCACGCGAACGCGTCGCGCACCGCCTCCATGTTTCGACGAATGCCCGCCTCGTCATAGAGATGGAACGGCGTGGGGTAATGCTCAATAATCTCATCGAGCTGGGCCTTCGAAACGAAGGGTTGCTTGTTCATGCGCGTCGCCTTTCTCAAAACCTGCGCGCGGCCCGGCAGGAAAAGGGGCTTCATTCCGAGCCGCATAATAAAAAAGCCAGCAAGGCACGGCCTCACTGGCGTCGCATGCGCGGCATACACCAGCGCAAAACATTTCACAGCAAGATAGCGCACCTGCGATTTCGCAGACAGTCTTGCGGGTGTTCCCCGCAAACCCATTCGCACGCCGTGCCCGGCAAGGCGAATTCGGCGGGTTTGCCTCGCCTTGGGATCAATGCCTGCCGACTTCCCCAAGGCCCATCGCACCCGCGCCTCTATCGTTCGAATGAAACTATCACTTTAGTGCGCTAAAGTCAAAGCGCGAAGGCTATAATGCGCGAGAATTCAAGGAACTTTTAGACGAAGAGGCACTATGAACGAATGCGAACCTTGCAGCGGCGCGTTTGCCGAACCCACGTTGGCCGACCTCACGCAATACCGCCGCGACCTGCATCAAATTCCCGAAGTTGACTTCGATTTGCCGAAAACCATCGCGTACGTGCATTCGATTATCGACAAGCTGCCATGTGAAGTGTTCGAGCCGTGCGCTTCCACGGTATGCGCGTGGTTCGATCGCGGAAGCGAGCACGCAACCGCCATTCGCACCGATATGGACGCGCTGCCCGTGACCGAAAAATCGGGCGTACCGTTCTGTTCCACGCATGACGGGCAAATGCACGCATGCGGCCACGACGGGCACATGGCCATGGCGCTCGGCCTTGCGCGCCATATTGCCGCGCATCTCGACGAACTTGAGCGCAGCGTGCTCATCGTATTCCAACCCGCCGAGGAAACCACCGGCGGCGCGCAGTTCATCTGCGAATCGGGGGTGTTCGAGAAATACCACGTCGACCGCATTTTCGGCTTCCATTTATGGCCCGATTTGCCGAAAGGCCAAATCGCAAGCCGCCCCGGTGCGCTGCTTGCCGCCACAAGCGAAAGCACGTTCACGTTCTTCGGCAAAGCCACGCATATCGCCAAGGCCGAAGATGGCGCCGATTCCATGGAGGCAGGCATGCGCTTCATTCTCGAGGCGTACGACTACATGGCGAAGCGCGCGCAGGAGGAACCCTGCACATTCAAATGCGGCCTGCTCGAAAGCGGGCAAGCGCGCAATGTGATTTCATCGCGCACGTATATTGAAGGCACGCTGCGCACCTTCAGCGAGAAAATGGGCGCTGAAGCGAAAGCGGCGCTGCGCGAAATCGCTGAGCGCCGAGCAGCAGAAGCAGGCTGCACCGTCGATGCCGACTTCAGCGAAGGTTACCCGCCCGTAGTGAACAACGAGGAACTGTTCGAGCTTGCCTCGCGCTACATCGATGTAACCGAACTTCCCAAGCCGCTGCTTATCGCGGAAGACTTCGCGTTCTACCAGCGCCACCTGCCCGGCGTGTTCCTTCTGTTGGGAACCGGCACGGGCATTCCATTGCATGCCGACACCTTCAATTTCGACGAAGAAGTGCTCATGGCGGGGCTCAAGACCTACAAGAAGCTGATTCGCATTCCGTAAGCAAACCGGACCTGCCGCAACGAACCGCCCACTACCAACCGTATGCCATATAAAGGAA
>OLSN01002388.1_pt1 | contig 13821 bp, 12 predicted proteins | sample 1672411 | NCBI WGS metagenome assembly OLSN01 (sample SAMEA3136683, study PRJEB25190) | human gut metagenome | biome: human gut; feature: human-associated habitat; material: faeces | place: Austria | collected 2013
GCAGTGGCAGATTCATCTGAATCTGCACTACATCATTCGCTACATAACAAATAAAATCTGCAATGTATCCGACAAATACCATATTGATAATGGTACCCGCACCAATGCAGGATCTTGCCTGAAAGAATACAACTACAAGAATGATCGCATTGACAAGCAGCTGCCACGTTCCAAAGCTCCATCCGATAAACCCGCTGATTCCAAGATTCATCGCACTGAACGGATCCACGCCGAATTGTGAAAGTCGTAAGAAAGATACACATAATCCTATGAACAATATTCCCAGTACCATTCCGATGATTCTTTTTGTCTTCGTCATTTTCTATCTTACCTCCTGAACTTTTTTGCCTTTCAGCATATATATTCTAGATTCAAAATCGGTACAAGGAGTCACATTCCCTGGCACTTCACCAGCTGTCGCATCGGATGTGATCAATCCATAATTCATCAATTCGTCTCCGTAATTTTCTGTATGGTTCCATACATTTTCATAAATCATATCCGGGTTCAATCCCTGTAATCTGACACGGCTATACGGCTGATTCACTCCATTTAAAACACGATAGTATCCTACGATTGCAAGCGTGCGGTCTTCATTTGTCACCATCCATACCGTCTCATTTCCTTCGAATGGACTTTTCAGACGATAAAATGTTCCAAACTGTAACACTTCTCGGTATTCTTTCATAAATGTGATCTGTTCTTTTACTTCTTTGATCTCTTCTTCTGTCAATTTGTTGAGATCCAGTTCATATCCAAAAGTTCCAAAGTATGCTACATTCGCTCTTGTATGTAATGGGGTATTGCGAAATACCTGGTGATTCGGGACAACAGACACATGGCTTCCCATACTGCTGAGCGGATAACACATAGAAGTTCCGTACTGAATCTTCAGACGCTCAATTGCATCCGAATCATCACTTGTCCATCCCTGTGGTGCATAATACAGCATTCCCGGGTCAAATCTTCCGCCACCGCTGGCGCAGGATTCGAATAATACTTCTGGAAATTCATTTGTCAAACGTTCATACAGATCATATACACCTAAAATATAGCGATGGAACACTTCTCCCTGTCTGTCTGAAGGAAGTTTGCTGCTGTAGCATTCTGTAATGCTTCGGTTCATATCCCATTTAATATATGAGATTTTCGACTCCGATAATAACTTTGCCATCATTCCGTAAATATGATCTACTACTTCTTTTCTTGCAAAATCGAGTACATACTGGTATCTGCCGTGTGATGTATTTCTTCCCGGTGTCTGTAAGATCCAGTCCGGATGTGCTCGATAAAGATCAGAGTCTTTATTTACCATCTCCGGCTCAAACCAAAGACCGAATTTTAATCCAAGTGCTTCAATTCTTTCTGACAGGCCTTTGATGCCATTTGGCAGAAGCTCTTCATTTGCCACCCAATCGCCAAGACCAGCTCTGTCATTTCTTCTTGCGCCAAACCATCCGTCATCTAAGACAAACAGTTCTACTCCACATTCTTTTGCTTTCCTTGCAATCTCTACAAGGCGATCTTCTGTAAAGTCAAAATAAGTTGCTTCCCAGTTGTTATTTAAAATCGGTCTTGCCTTATCACGCCAGTACCCTCTTGCGAGTCTCTTAGCATACAACTTCTGGAACGTCTGACTCATGCCATTTAATCCATTTTCACTGTAAACCAGAACTGCTTCCGGTGTCTGAAAGCTTTCTCCCGGTTCTAATTTCCAATCGAATCCTTCCGGATTGATCCCGGCTGTAATTCGTGTCACATCATGTGTATCTACTTCTGCCTGCATACGGAAATTTCCACTGTATACAAGGCTTATTCCAATTGCTTCTCCTGCATTTTCATCTGTGTTGTGACGTTTTAAAGCAAGGAACGGATTATGTTCGTGAGAAGAATTTCCGCGCATGCTGTCGATAGCTGTTATGCCCTGCTCCAATGTTCGATTCTTTATATAGCGCTCTCTGGACCACGCACCGGACAACTGCATCCATTCATAATCCTTATCCGGAAGATCCAGGCTTAAGCTCATCATATTTAATACATGCAGATTTTTCTCACCGGCATTTTCAATATAAGCACTTCTTGCAATTGCACTATATTCATCAAAAATCGTATATAAAAGCGCCAGTTTTGCACCAGTCAAAGCGTCTTTCAGGAAGATGCGCAATGTCTGCGCTTCCTCCTCGGACTCTGTGTAAGTTGCCGGCAATCCGGAGAGTTTCGGTTTTCCGGCAATAATCTCATAGCTTTCATATTGGAACTCACTGATTCTGCTGCCATTTTCCTGCAACAATTCAATTGCCGGATGTCTGTAATCTGTCGTACCGTAAACCGGATATTCCTGTCGAATATGTTCCAATGAAAAAGTACGATCCCACTCATATATATACGATGTCATTGGGCGTTCACATTTTTCAACCAGATAAGAAAAATCTGCTTTATCATGAAGTCGTTTTCCAAAATATAATTGTCCCAGATGTCCATTTTCTAATACACATAAGATATAACTGATTTTTTCATTGTATAAATGGAAAGTTTTCGTTTCCTCGTGAAAAATAATCTGTCTCATATACTACCCCTTTTATAATTGAATTGTTGACTCTTAAGCTGTCTGCTTTTTCGCATGCATTTCATTTACTTTTCTTGTGATTTCTTCCATCTTCTCACCTTTTAAAGTGTAGTATTTTTTGTAAATACCAAAGCTAGCAAATGCAAGAATGATTGGAATTACAAGCATTAACACGCGAATACCCATAACGGTCGCTGCACTCTGCGCTGCTGCTTTTGCATTGTATCCTACAATCTGAAGACCAATTCCTGTTAATCCACCTGCTGCTGCCATAGCTGCCTTCATAAGGAATGTCTGTGCTGAGCATGTTATGCTTTCATTTCGTACACCAAATTTCACTTCTCCATAGTCGATAACATCTGCCATGCAGCATGTTGTTACTCCAAGTGAAAGACCTGATCCGAAGAAAAGCAGTGCACAGCATACAACAACTAACGCTTTACTCTGTGGTGCTACATATCCTGCTACACCGAGCAGTACAAATCCAACAATCGGAAGTCCACATGCAAATGCGTATACCTTTTCACGGCTAATTTTTGCTGCGATTTTTGGGAAGCATAAAAGTCCTGCCATCTCAGCAATAATTGCAAATCCAAAGATAGAATACAGATATTCATCGTGGCATACACATTTGAAATAATACACAGCAAAGCTTTTTGCAATCTGTGTACAAAGGTTAAATGTCAAAAGTAATCCGATAAATGCAAGCAGCTGATCATTTTTTACAATTACCTGAAATGCCTGTTTCAGACTTGTCTTTTCTGCTGATGTACCTAATGTTGATTCCTCTTTTACATTAAATACAGTAATGCCGATTGTAACGATGAAAATAACTGCGATAATGATTGCGAAAAGTGTATATCCTTTTTCTGCGTAGAGATTGCTCTCGCCTGCAACTTTGTTCAGGTAGTTGATAATATAAAGCCCAAATGTTGCTACTGAAAATCCTGCAAGACTTGCGAAAAATCTTGGAATTACGGATACTTTCTCACGTTCGTGCGGGTCATTTGTCAAGTTCGGAAGCCATGACCAGTAAGGGACATCCATGATCGTATAAGTCATTCCATATAAGATATACATAACGGATACATATACGTACAATGCTGTTCCTGACAGATTAAAACTGTGGAATAACAAAACAAATACAACTGAATTTACCAATGTTCCGATTACAAGCCAGATTCTGAATTTACCAAAACGTGTATGTGTATTGTCAACAATCATTCCCATCATCGGGTCATTGATCGCATCCCATATTCTTGCTACAAAAAACAGTACGCCGACAAATGCCGGTGCCAGATACAATGTATCTGTAAAATAAAGCATTAAAAATGCTCCTACTAAATTGCAAATTGCATCTTTACCGATTGCACCAATTCCAAAACATAATTTTTCTCTTGTAGACGCATATTTATATTGCGGATTTTTCTGAGTTTCTTTTTGATTTCCCATGATTCTCCTCCTCTAATACTCCTTTGATTATTTATTGTCTGAGTGAAGAAACTTGTGCACTTGTTCCTTATGTTCGTTGATACAAGTATAGCGTAGAAAAAAAGACATCCGTTATACCTTTTTGTTAAGAGTTGTATCCTAAATGTTAGGTATCGGATGCCTTTTTCAACATTTCGTCTATTCTTTTTCGATGTCTCCTACATAAATTGTTTTATGTTTCTTGTATTCTTTCAGTTCATTTTGTGCACTGATCAATCGTTCTCGGGCAGCCCTTCTGTTATCATTACGATATTTGGTCGGCGTCATTCCCATTTTCTGCTTGAATACTTTACCGAAAGCAAGGGAATTGCGATAGCCACAGGAAACTGCAATCTCCTCCACGGACAGATCTGTAAGTGTGAGCTTCTCCTTTCCTCTGGAAATTCGAAATTCCGTCAAAAAATCTTTTGGCGAGATCCCGAGACTGTTCATAAATATTGTATATAAATAACTTCGGTTAAGTGTCAGATAATCAGCTATATCTTCCACTGTAATTTTCTGTGAATAGTAATTCTTTATATAGGCAATTGCTTCCTGCACATGTATACTTTCTTTTGTATCATCTGCATATTGCTGAATTTCAATCCCACGAGCCAGCACGGAGAAAAACTGATACAATTTTCCTTGAAGATAGTATAGATTTTCCGCAGTTGAATGCGTATGCTGAAGCATTTCAAATACAATTCCTTTCAGCTCTTCTCCATATTTACATTCGCATGTAAGCTGACGACTGTTCAGTCCAAGATCTCTGACAAATCTCTGCGCTTCCGTGCCCCCAAAACCTACCCAAAGGTAAGACCATGGATCCTTTTTATCTGCCTGATAAAAGGTCAGACTCTCCGGCTCGATCAGAAAAGCCTGCCCTTCTTTCAAATGATATTTCGTTTCTCCGACTTGATAGATTCCTTTGCCTTTCATCACATAATGCAAAATATAATTCGGTCTTGTAGCCGGTCCATAGCTATGTAATGGTTCACATTCTGCAAATCCGCAGAAACACAAATAAAAATCTTTAAACTTTGGTTTTAACAGTTGTAATACGTAAGAATCTTCCATAATATGCATCCTCCTGTTCTCACTATAATTATAGCATTACTGGTTCATGTTTACAATTGAGCCCTTGTTTAATTATCAACTTCCCTTCTGCATTTGTTCCATCCGTCTCTTTTCTTCCAGAGCTTTCTCGTTTTGAATATTTATCTCTTCATATACTCTGTACTGGCAGATGCAAAATCGGACATCATTTTCCGAAATTTATCAAATTTTCTTGTTTTTTAATTCTCCATCAGTGTGATTACTGTGTCATGGAGTTTAAGCTCATCGAAAGTAAAGAACCTTTCTGTGGTATCTGTTTTCTAAATGCAGGCAACAAAAAAACAGTCTGCCTTGACGAAAATCACTTCAATCAAAACAAACTGTTCTTCATATTTACTCTAATTTTATTTTATGAGAATAACTGATTTCACGAAATTTGCAGGTGAATCTGGAATATAAACAAGAGAAAAAAATAATTTTTAAACTCCATTTGCACTCCATTTGGTCTTTTCGACACCCCGCAAAGCCTTTATTTATGGGCTTTTCCGCAATTTTTCAAGCTACTCAAACTCTATAATCGACACTGTATATAGTTTCCATATCATTTTCAAAACACTATATCTTGTATATTCATTCCATAAATTCCACCTATTTATTAGAAAAAGTAGATTTTTTAGTGACATTTTAGCGACATTTCCTAATGCTATTTTTTTCAAGGTTTTCTAGGAACTCAATTGCTTCATACACATTTGAAAAAGTCAGACACTTTCTATATAACCACTGATTTCTTGCATCAGTATCTTCAAGCCCCGGCATTCCCTCATCTAAAAACCGCTTTACTGTCTTTTTTGCATTTTTGACCGCAACCGGGTATTTTTCTGCTATTTTAGCAGTAATTTCGTAATTACCCTTTTCGTACAATGGTTCTTCTGCCTTTATTTCAGAAATAACCCGTTCTTTCTCTGCAACGGTCTGTAAAGAAGGAGTATAAAATCTATGATGTAGCATCAACCAATATTCAATACAACCAGTTGTCATAAGCAGCCTTACTCGGATATTGGGTTCTTTGCGAAGTTTTCTCAAATTGTTAATAATCCTATAACGTTCCTCCCACTTATCAATATCTTTTGTCTCAACATCAAAAAAGAACCACACTTCATCTATCACATCCGCATAATCTCTGTACGAAGGATCTTTCCTGAAATGACTTACCGCACACTCAAATAATCCTGTTTCATGTGGATATTTTATTACAGCCACATCACTAAATCTCTTCTTCAAAAATTCGGTATATGCTTGCTCACTTTCACCTTCACAAAATACTCTAATAATCGACTTACCAGATCCTCTGCTACCAACTTTCCTTCGAGCCATTATTCCACCTCCTCAATTTCCAAATTAGGAGTGGCACCATATTTTCCGACCAGATATCCTTTTCGTATGTTATCGGCTGTCTTTGTAGAAAAATCTGTCACGCTATAAAGTTCAGACGAGCCGTCTGTTCTGCTTTTATCTGCAAAATAGATCTGATCCTTTCTCATAATTTCCAAATTCATCAGTTCTGTGTTATGAGTTGTAAAAATGATTTGTGCACTATTGGGATTGCTTTTTTTACTTTGAAACTTTGCAACAATGTAGTTAACAAGCATAGGATGTAACTCTCTTTCCAATTCGTCTACTAAAAGAATTCCACCCTTGTTTAATACAGCTTCTATAGCTGGAGCAATTGACATAAACTTTCTTGTACCATCTGATTCATCCTCTAATTCTAATGGATACAATTCACTCTCGCCATCTGCATTAATGCCTTTGTGCTTTGATTTCGCCTTTACTTGACTCATTTTTAATTTGCTTTCAGAATTGTTTGATGTCTCCGACAAAACATGAATAAAAGAGGTTAAAGCCAGCTTCATTCCTTCTGGAATATCGTCAGGAAACTCAAGGTCGTTTCTAATTTCTTTGTTTTCTACTTCAAACTGCATTTCTTCAATACCAAAGTCTGCAGTCTTTGCGTAGTCCGAAATAGCCTTTAGCATATTACTGTCATCATAATATTCTAATAACTGTCTTGGTATATCTGTATAATCTCTAGAGAAAAAGATATCCTCTCTAAACCAACGCATAGCATTCACACATACAGCATCATTCATTGTACATGCTACAGAAAAGAACAACTGATTTTCTGCTACGGTTTCACTTATGAGTTTTCTCTTTGCTTTATCCTCTGTGAATGAAAAATCCTGTCCGTTTCTTACAAACACCTGGGCTTTTTGTCCCTTAGGCGCATGGTACAAAGATTCTTTTACTATTTTTTCTTTTGTTGCAGCAAAAGAATACCAATACTTTACTCCGTCAATAATATAATCAAATTCAAACTCTGTTGGTTCATGCACAGAATAATCATTAAGTGCAAACGGTACGACTGGAACTGTAGACTTTTCATGCTGCATTCTCTGCGCATTTCTGATGAATTGAACACCCAACCAAAATGCTCTGATTACATTGCTCTTACCACCACCATTTTTTCCATAGATAGCAACTCCTGGCAACAATTTCATATTATTATATTGAATCAAACTGTTTTTAAAAGAACCCAATCCAATTGCTTCCATAGAAAGAACAGCTTCATCCCTAAATGATCTATAATTCTTAAATCGAAATTCTATCAACATTTATTTGCACCTCCACTATCATTATATGCGCATTACAATCGAAATTCAAGCAAAATTATTATAATTTTTAATTATTTTATCCTAATTTATCACATTTATCCAAATCAATTATTGTCATTCGTTCTCCTTATGTATAAAAGGTAGCTTGAACACTATCAAGCTACCTCATAACAATCTTTTCCGAGTGTTTTATCCTGGTTGTCAGGCTCGTTACCCATCTTGGCAACTCATGCGTTACGTTCATTCTTCTACCAGACGTATTGGTCAAGCACTATCTCTGCTTTGGAGCTTGTCACCCATCTTGATGACTCATGTGTTATGGATGTTTACCCTGTTCCATATCCAGCGCAACTTTTACGTGTCTCCACACGAAGAATATTACTATTCTTACCTATATCATATCCAATTCATCGAAAAAATCAACTACAAGATTTTCTTTCATTGGAATTGTTCTCATAGATTACACTTAATTTCAATTTAATTCAATTTTAACTCGAACCACTCCAAATATCGAATTAAAGCCAAATTAAATCGAGTTAAATTCCAAAAATGCTACAAAACTCCCCCTCATATCATTGGATTATCTTCACAATCAATCCATGATTGAAACGAACCCTCAAGATACATCGTTACATATTGCAACGGATTATCAATCGCGAGTGCATTGACCGAACATTGCGAACCGGGTGTTAAACACAAACTACTTTCAATCATGCAACAATCAAACCGCAAAATATATCCATCAAAATGAGTCACATCAATACAATTGAGGTGCATATTATACTGAGCATAAACAAAATTCATAAACAACGCTCCTTTCAATCCGTGGAAAAAGAATTCATAACGTAAAATCTTCTACCCCTGTCTCGTTGCAAATACAAACATAATAAACTTCACTGCGCCCAACAATCCGGCAGCTCCAATCAGACATTTCATAATTATCATTTTCACCTTTTCATTTTCCATTTGCAACAATACACGTGTGAAAATATATGCACAATATATAAATGCAAATACTCCAACATAGTTCCATGATATCCAACACTTAAGCTGGTGGCTGAAAAATGCGATTGTTGTGGCAGCATATATCGCCACGCCCAGTGAAAGTGTATCTCCCATATGCTCCATAAATGCTTCCATGATAAAGCTAATAGAAACACCCAAAAGAAGAATTACTGCACCGATGATTACAATAACTACGATGGCACCGATTACATAGTATAAAATTCCCGCAACCGTTTCCTGCGGAATATGATTTGCAATTGAACCAACATACTTGCCGGCTGTTAATGCAAGACCAACAAAATCTAATATTAGATTCTTGAAACCTATCAAAAAGGATATCACATCAGCACGTAATTCTGTTGCCATAATCATTTCATAAATGAATATCATGATACAGAAAAGAAAGCATCCCCACACGAGACAAGAAAAGCTTCTCTTCCTGCTTTCGTATTTCTTTTTCCTATCCTCTTCCCTAACCTGATATCCACTTTCCAGTTCCTTTTTCCTTCTGGCATATTCTGATTCCAGCTCACGTTTCCGGTGGGCAATCATCTTCTTGGCACATTCATAAATGTGCTTATCAGCGTCAGCTTCCTTTTGTGCTATGCCCTGCTCTCTTTCATTTAGTTTATCTTCCTCTTCCCCGAGAACGGCTTCTTTCTCTTCGAGCTCTTTCAGCCTCTTCTCGTGCTCGCTCCTTTGCTGCAATCTCTTCTGTTCGAGCTCTTTCTTCTGCAAGCATAGCTGCTTCGACTCTTCGCCGTTCTTCCTCTCTTGCTCTTTTGCGCGCTTCCATAATAAGTCGCTCTCGTTCATCATCGCGATCTGCTCTTCGAGACTGGCTATCTTCTTTTCGTAATTCACTTCGTTCTCTGTTTTCTCTTGCAATTTCGCTTTGAGATTCAAGTTTTCCGAGCTCATGGTCTGAATTCGCATGGTCGCGTCTTGTAGTGCTGTCTGTAACTTCAAATTCTCTGAGGATTTCCCCTGCAGCAATGCTTTCAAGTTTGCCATAGTATCGCTCGAGTTCGTCTGCATCGGCTCTTTCCTTCTGTCGTTCAAATTCATGCTCTAATCCCTCCTTTGTTGCATCGATTTGAAAAGTCTTTGCGAGGTTACTTCCCCTTACTCTCTTTCCATCTTCATTAATAAACGTAATGTGTCTCTTCGTATCTTTCCAAATGGTTTCCCATCCTTGCTCTAACATCCTTTCTATGAATTGCAGCTTGTCTGTGCAGCTTTCTAAAGCATTCAAAACTGCCAATCCACAGCTGGCTAAAAAGCTCTCCTTTGCTTCATTTGCAAGCAGCTTATACTTGTCCTGCGACCAGGCTACCACCTCTCCAACGTCAAATGGTTTCCCATCAAAATGCTTTCCCTTTTGTGCTATCGTAAATCCTCTTTCCCTACACATTTCATTTGTTAATTCCTTCATCCGTTCCATATCCTTTTTGGTGGCATGAAGCTTATGTCCATCCACAAAACTCACGGAATTCGTAACCAAATGAATATGCTTATGCTCCTTGTCCTGATGCACCGCCACCACAGTTTGAAAATCTGCAAACCACTTTTGGGCAAATTCTTTTCCAAAGTCAAATGCTTCCTCAAGTGTAATTTCTTCGTCCTTATGAAATGAAATAACATTGTGTGCATACATTCGCCCGGAATCCTTGTTCCATAGTCGTTTCTCTTCTAAAAACGTCTGATACGCATTGTCATAATCTATCACGCTTCTATCATAAGGACCTGTGACAGTGACAAGATGTTCTTTTGTTTTCGAATCGCGAAGCACATACTCTAAAACATTTCTCATGGCTCCATGCGATTTTGTCGACTTATTGACTGTCTTATTAATTGCCACAACTGATTCCCCTCTTTCCTCATATCCATAACCAATTCCAAAATCGTTGCCAAATATTCCTTCACCGGAAGAGCACCCTGCGCATTCGCATGATGTGCCATCTGATTAATATTTGTGGCAATTCCTCGAAGCTGCTTATTATACTCAGCAAAATTCTGATTGGTTGTTATCAGTTCCTTCAAATGCTCCTTTGAAACAATAGGAACCTGTTTTATTGCATCTATAATGACCGCTTGCTGTGTCTGCCCGGAGACATTTACTTTTTCACAAAGCATTTGATACTCCGCATCACTCATGCGTACAGTCACTGCATGATTTCTCTTTCGCATACCATCACTTCCTTTCCACTTGCGAAAAAAATCTATTCCAATCGCTACTCTTGTATTACATTTTCCATAAGCGATTGGAACCGATGATTGATTGACGGACAGACCAAACATCCTGTGAATGTTTGGGGTGTTCGGAAAGAAATCAGCGGCTCAGGTTTGCAAAGGGTGAAACCCTTGCTGGGGGGATCCAAGGGGGCGCATGTCCCCCTGGCAAGTTTAGAAAACAGCCCATAGGCTGGTTTCGGTGCAAATGTGGCTTGCCACTTTGCGAAACTTGCCTAACTACCCGGGACGCATTTAGAAGCTTAGGCGGTGCGGCACGGGTAGTTAGTGGTCTGCAAATAAAATGATTAGGAATGAAACGAAAAAGGTGTGCTTCGCTAGAAGCGATACCTTTTTGGTGCAATGACTTTTCATTTTATTTGCGTGATTTTACGATGTGCCTTTGTCATGGCAGGCACCGAGGAAAATCACGATGTGCCGCCGAAGATATTCCCCGCAAAAGAGCAGTCCCCTTGTATTACAAAGAATAAAAATGTCCTACAACTTGTCATACAATTATCGTTACGAAACTGTGTGTAATACATTTTGTAGGACATATGATTACAGGTTGTAATACACTATAGCCCAAGATAAGCCAGTGCTTCTTCCGGGATATCTTCATTCGTATCCAGCAAAGTCTCTGACCTTTCAAACTTTTTGCTATGATTTGTCACCTTTGCTGTCGCAATCGAATTTTCTTTTACATCCACTACCGGCACTGTCGCTGTCAGGTTGACACCCGATAAAATCATAGTAACCAGTTTCTGGTCGTGTTCTTCTAACGCTTCCATAAATACCTTTCTTTGTTCAACCACTAACTGCTCCATTTGCTCTTTCATATAATCCTGCAAACGTTCCTGCAATTCGTATTCCTGCTCCCTGCTATGAAAATGCTTTAGTGCCGCTTTGATATACGCTCCACTACTTCCATAGCAATCGCTATGCCCCTTAATTGCTTCATATAGCTCCTTTTCATCCTCCCTGGTCATATTCAACCGAAAAGAGATTGTTCTTTGCTTATTTCCGTCCAATACTCACATCTCCCATCTATCCCGATTATGGAGAACTTCAACATTTCAATTTCTGTTTTGCCAGATACTCAAACCCTTTGGCATTGGCTCTCACATCATCAATATAGAAAATGTTGTCTCCCCTTCGACTACCATACTGTTTCATCACAACTACACCGCCGCCCAGATAAATGACCGGAATCATATCCAGATCAAATCCCTGCTCCGACAGCTTTGCTTCCACATTGTTTGCAAACCGGATTAATCCTAATTCAACAAACCGCTTACATTCATCCGGAAGCGTTGTTTCCTCTCCCATCACAATTCGCTGAATTGCATCCTCATTTATCCGGCGATTGCAATTTTGATACACCTCATTTTTGATACCTGCCATACACTGAATCATAGCCTCTGCAATAGAGGTGCTGTCACTCTCCACCGGAACATAATTCTTTGTATGAATGACATCAATGGTCTTAGAACCGATATCCACTACAAGGGTTTCTTTTCCATACTCACGCAACCGGTCCACAATCGCTGCATAGCACTGTGGAAATACATACACATCCTGAATCGTGATGCCATATTCCTTTCCACCAAACCGAAAGCAAATCTCTCCCTCACGAAGCAGATACTTTCTAAAATCCTCTTTTTCCCTGGCAAACCGGCTAAACGGAAGACCGACTGCCAAAATCACATCACAGTGTTTTTGATGGTACACATCCATTTCCTTAGCAATCGCTGCAAGGGTTAATCGAAAATAATTATCATCTGATGTTTTCACATCCATCATGGGCAGCCTGCCCTCTCCAACCTTAAAATACTCTCCATTGTATTCCAATGTGTTGGTCGGCAAAGTGGACTCACCACCTAATGGATGCACGCCATTTTCAAATATATGATGTGGTGTTTTCATCAGGCAAAATCCATGGTCTACTCCGACCACTAATAAATTCTTATCACTAATAAACATAAAAACCTCTCTTTCCTGACACTATCTGTTGTCATAAAAACTATCAAGAATTTCTGCTATCATTCGTAGCGATTCCATTACGTCAAGTTCCAAATCTTCTGTACTTTCCACCTTAGACAAATGCTCTTTGATGACTGCAAGCTGCTTTCGCATTTCGTCATAGGTGCGTACATTTCCCTTTACTAAAATCTTCTGGTACATACAGCTTTGAATAAAAAATTCTGACTTTGAAAGGCCGGATAATGCAATACGCTTTTCTATCAATTCCTTTTCCTGTGGCGATACTCGAAAATTCATTATTACATTTCTCTTTCGTGCCTTTTCATCCTTTTTCTTCCTTGGTGTACCATTTGATTGCGTTGGTCTTCGATATATCTTATCCATAACAAGCTCCTTTCCGGTTCCTTCAATCATCGCCACCACCATCCTCACTGTTTTCTTCCACAAATGCAGCATTCAAACTGTTAGCCATATCACGCTGGACCGACGGATAAAGATGGGAATATCGTTGCGTAATAGTCACGCTCTCGTGTCCTAGCCGCTCGGCAATCTGAATCGGTGAATAACCCAGCTCGATTAATAACGCACAACTCGAATGTCGCAAATCGTGAACACGAATCCGCTTTACTCCAGCCTTCTTATGACCACGGTCCATTTCGTGATGCAGATAACTCTTTGTTATATCAAAAATGCGAGTATTGTCATCCACTTTATAAAGCATCTCAAAATAATCCTGCATTTCATCACAAAGAAAATCCGGCAATTCAATCACTCGTTTGCTCTTTGCAAATGTCAATATAAAAATGTAGGTTTTATATCATATAAGCGTGTAGGAAA
>OLSN01002396.1_pt1 | contig 13791 bp, 11 predicted proteins | sample 1672411 | NCBI WGS metagenome assembly OLSN01 (sample SAMEA3136683, study PRJEB25190) | human gut metagenome | biome: human gut; feature: human-associated habitat; material: faeces | place: Austria | collected 2013
CCGCCGGAGCGGTGCTTAAGCCGCAAGGCGGGAATTGTGCGGTGTTGCCTTAGGCATATAATTTGATATTACAAAAAGGTTGGTGCGTTCATGCGGAACATGCTGCGGTTTTTGAAAGGATACGAGAAAGAATCCATCCTTGCCCCGCTGTTCAAAATGCTGGAAGCCTGCTTTGAGCTGTTGGTTCCCCTTGTGGTGGCCAACATCATTGATGTGGGCATCAAAAACGGGGATTTGGCTTATATTGGCAAGCAGTGCGGCTTGATGGTGCTGCTTGCGGTTGTGGGTATGGCATCCAGCCTGACGGCGCAGTATTTTGCCGCCAAGGCCGCGCTGGGCTATGGCACGGCGCTGCGCGGGGCGCTGTTCCGCCACATTGATACCCTCTCTTACACGGAGCTGGACGGCATCGGCACGCCCACGCTGGTCACCCGCATCACCAGCGATGTGAACCAGCTGCAAAACGGCGTAAACATGACGCTGCGCCTTTTGCTGCGCTGCCCGTTTATTGTCATCGGCGCGCTGATTCTGGCGTTTGTCATCAGCCCCACCATGGGGTTCTGGTTCGTGCTGGTCACGCTGGCCATCTCGCTGGTGGTCTGGCTGATCATGCGGGTGACGGTGCCCCAGTACCACGCCGCCCAGAATACGCTGGACAAAGTGACCCTGCTGACCCGCGAAAATTATGTGGGTGCCCGCGTGGTGCGCGCCTTTGCACGGCAGGATGACGAAATTGCGGATTTTACCGCCGTGAACGACAAACTGAAAACTTTCCAGCTGACCGCCGGGCGCATTTCCGCTTTGATGACCCCGCTGACCTATCTCATCGTCAACTTGGGCGTGATCGCCATCCTGATGCGCGGCGGGCTGCAGGTAAACAGCGGCGCGCTGACCCAGGGCGAGATCATTGCCCTAATCAACTATATGAACCAGATCCTTATCAACCTGCTGCGCATTGCCGATCTGGTGGTTTCTGTCACCCGCGCACTGGCCAGCGGCATCCGTGTTTCGGAGATTCTGAACACCAAATCCACGATGACCGACCCCGCCGCGGCCGCCCTTGCCCCGGCAGCGGGCGCCCCGGCCGTTGCATTTGACCATGTGGGCTTTACCTACCACGGTGCCGGTGCCCCCAGCCTGACGGACATCAGCTTTGCCGCCCAGAACGGTCAGACCATCGGCGTGATCGGCGGCACGGGCAGCGGCAAATCCACCCTGATCAACCTGATTCCCCGCTTTTATGACTGCACCAGCGGCAGCGTTGAACTGTTTGGCCATGCCGTGCAGCAGTACGGTTTTGCCCAGCTGCGCCAGATGATCGGCATTGTGCCGCAGCGCGCCGTGCTGTTTACCGGCACCATCCGGGACAACATGCAATGGGCCTGCCCCGATGCCACCGATGAGCAGATCTGGCAGGCCCTGGAGATTGCCCAGGCGGCGGACTTTGTGCGCGGCAAGCCCAAAGGGCTGGATGAACCGGTGGAGACCGCCGGGCGCAATTTCAGCGGCGGCCAGCGCCAGCGCCTGACCATTGCCCGCGCGCTGGTGCCTCACCCCCAGGTACTGATTTTGGACGACAGTTCCTCCGCACTTGACTTTGCCACGGACGCTGCTTTGCGCAAAGCGCTGAAAGAGCAGACCCATGGCATGACGGTATTTATTGTTTCCCAGCGTGCTTCCGCTGTGCAGCGTGCGGACCGCATTCTGGTGCTGGATGACGGCAATCTGGTTGGCAGCGGCACCCATGCCAACCTGCTGAAAACCTGCGATGTTTACCGCGAGATCTGCCTGAGCCAGCTGAGCCGCGAGGAGGTGGAAAAGACCTTATGAGCAATGCAAAGAAAAAGCGTGTTTCCCTGCGGGGCAGTAAAGGCACCATTCAGCGCGTGTTAAAGCTGATCCAGCCGTACCGCGGTTTGGTGCTGTTCACCCTGCTGCTTGCCGCCGTTACCGTTCTTACCACGCTGTACGCCCCCATTCTTTCGGGCCGCGGCGTGGACCTGATTGTGGGCCAGGGCAATGTCAACTTCCCTGCCCTGGGCAAGATTGCCATCCAGTTTGGCGTTACCGTGTGTGTCACCTCCATCTGCCAGTGGCTGATGAACATGGTGAACAACCGCATCACCTTCCAGGTGGTGTGCGACATCCGCGTGCAGGCGTTCCAGCACATGGAGATTTTACCCCTGAGCTATATGGATGCCCACAAGCCCGGCGACGCCATCAGCCGCATCAACACCGATGTGGAGCAGTTCAGTGACGGCCTGTTGATGGGCTTTACCCAGCTGTTCACCGGCATTCTGACCATTGTGGGCACTTTGGGCTTTATGCTTTCCATTGACTGGCGCATTACCCTGATCGTTGTGGTTCTCACCCCGCTTTCCATCTTTGTGGCAAAGTTCATTGCGGAGCATACCTATGATATGTTCCGCGTACAGAGCGAGACCCGCGCCGAGCTGACCGGTCTGGTGGACGAGCTGATCGGCAACGAGCATCTTGTCCGCGCCTTCGGTTACGAAAGCCGCGCCGAGGAGCGCTTTGACAAGATCAACGCCGATCTGCAGATCTGCGGCGTAAAGGCCACCTTCTTTTCCTCCATCACCAACCCTGCCACCCGCTTTGTCAACGCGCTGGTGTATGCGGCGGTCGGCGTGGTGGGCGCGCTGGTTGCCATTGGCGGCGGCATTACGGTCGGCGAGCTTTCGGTTCTGCTGAACTATGCCAACCAATACACCAAGCCGTTCAATGATATTTCCGGCGTTATGACCGAGCTGCAGAACGCCCTGGCCTGTGCGCAGCGTGTGTTCGACTTTATTGACGAAGCCCCCATCCTGCCCGATGCCCCTGATGCCGTTACCCTGCCCCACGGTGCAGGCAGTGTGGAGTTTGAGCATGTCAAGTTCCGCTATGTGCCGGATGTGCCCTTGATTGAAGACATGAACCTGCGCGTTCAGCCCGGCCAGCGCATTGCCCTGGTTGGCCCCACCGGCTGCGGCAAAACCACCCTGGTCAACCTGCTGATGCGCTTTTACGAGATCAACGGCGGCACCCTGAAGGTGGACGGCCACCCCATTGACACCGTAACGCGGGATTCGCTGCGCGGCAACCTGGGTATGGTCTTGCAGGAAACCTGGCTGAAAGCCGGTACTGTGGCAGATAACATTGCTTACGGCAAGCCGGACGCCACCCGCGAGGAGATCATCGACGCCGCCAAGCGTGCCCGCGCCCACAGCTTTATCTGCCGCCTGCCCCAGGGCTATGATACCGTAATTGCCGAGGACGGCGGCAACATCAGCCAGGGCCAGAAGCAGCTGCTTTGCATTGCCCGTGTTATGCTGCGCAAGCCGCCCATCCTGATTCTGGACGAAGCAACCTCCAGCATTGATACCCGTACCGAGGTGCTGGTTCAGGATGCCTTTGAGGAACTGATGAAAGGCCGCACCAGCTTTATTGTGGCGCACCGCCTTTCCACCATCAAAAACGCCGATCAGATCCTTGTGATGAAAGCCGGCAACATTATTGAGCGCGGCACCCACGAGGAGCTGCTGGCCAGGGGCGGCTTTTACGCCAACCTGTATGCAAGCCAGTTTGCCAAGGCGTAACGCCTGCCCCGCTGCATAACCCCAACTAAATATCAAATGGCCCGGCTGCAAATGCAGTGCGGGCCGTTATGTTTAGTTTTGCTGTATATCCTGTACGTCATCGGCGAATTTTGTTTGACGCAGACGGACGCAGGGATTATAATAAATGCGGTGTAATTTGCCGGAATTTGTCACAGCCTGGCGTTCCGGCTCAAGGTGCAGTCATACGCTGCCCTGCAAGTAGAGAGGAAAAGAGGAATATTTATGTCCAAAACGTCCATTCCCAAAAACTATCATGATCTTTTGGGCCTGTACGATACCCAGCGGGCCATCGGCATCATCAAAACCATCTTTCAGGAAAAGCTGTGTGCCGCCCTGCACCTGAAGCGCGTTACCGCCCCGCTGTTTGTTTTGAACGGCAGCGGCCTGAACGATGATCTGAACGGCGTGGAGCGCCCCGTCAGCTTTGATGTACCCTGCCTGGATGAGCGCGCTGAAGTTGTGCACAGCCTGGCCAAATGGAAGCGCTATGCCCTTGCTGAGTATGGGTTCCGCCCCGGCCAGGGCCTTGTGACCGACATGAACGCCATCCGCCGCGATGAAGAGCTTGACAACCTGCACAGCATTTATGTAGACCAGTGGGACTGGGAGAAGGTCATCACCGCGAAGGACCGCACCCTGCCCTTTTTGCAGGAAACCGTGCGCGATATTGTGGATGCCGTTTGCTCCACTGCGGACGAGCTGCGCTGGAAGTTCCCGGAGCTGAAAGCCATCCGCCTGACCCGTGAGCCGACCTTTATCACCACCCAGGAGCTGGAAGACCTGTACCCCGACCTGACCCCAAAAGAGCGCGAAAACGCCTTTACCCGCGCCCATGGCACCGTCTGCATCATGCAGATCGGCGGCCAGCTGAAAAGCGGCATCCGCCACGATGGCCGTGCCCCTGACTATGATGACTGGACGCTGAACTGCGATATTCTGTTCTGGCACAAAGCGCTGGGCTGTGCACTGGAGCTTTCCAGCATGGGCATCCGTGTGGACCCGGCCGCCATGACCCGCCAGCTGGAAGCCGCAGGCTGCCCGGAGCGTGCGGAACTGCCGTTCCACAAAATGCTGCTGGAAGGCAAGCTGCCCCTGACGATGGGCGGCGGCATTGGCCAGAGCCGCCTGTGCATGTTGCTGCTGGGCAAGGCCCACATCGGCGAAGTGCAGGTCAGCCTGTGGGATGCCGAGACCAAAGCCGTGTGCGAGCGCGCTGGTGTGCAGCTGCTGTAATATTTGCAGTGGGCGACCTTCTTGATGCCCCGGACAAGCTGTTACGGCTTTGGGAGAATAGCCCAAAGTGCTTTGCAGGTCGGCCATCTCCACCTGAGAGCCGTCCCTGCGGTCCGTTTTGCCCCAAAGGCATCCCCCTTCTCCAAACGAATCAGTCGCCCAAAATAAAAACGTAATCCCTCGGATTCTATACGATCCGGGGGATTTTAACATTTCTGCGGCAAGCCAGGGCCTCTATGGCCAGGAATAAGGGTCTGCCACAAAATCTTCAATTACATCCATCAAATGGATGGGTTCCAGCTGCCCCTGTGTGCACAGCTGCGCCAGGCGCTGTGCCTGTTGGGTATTGGTGCAAATATCTGGGACAAATGCAATCTGCCGCCAACCATCCGGTACCCGCTTTTGGGCCGCAATTCCAAAAGCAGTATAGCGGCCAAGTTCACAGCTGAACAGGGTTTGTTCCACCGCAAGATACTGGTAAATCGTTCTCGGCCCCCTTCCACAGCCCAAACAGTTTCCCCACCATACCGCAGACATCCATTTTTTAACAGTTCTTACAATTCTTGACAAATTATAAAAGTCATATTAAAATAGTGGCATGTTTTGCGGCACATTTCGGGATGCTTCCTGCCGGGGGATCACGTTGCCCCTGGCAGCGGTGGGGTCTTTCCTGTTTCCCCATCGCCTTATGGAAACATTATGTGAATTGTAGCAGAGGCTGCCGGTATTGTAAACCATCAAATCTGAGAAACGCCCTTTTAGGCTTTCCCAGATTTGGGAAATGGAGGAGGTTTATGCAAGAATCTATTGTGGAAACGTTGAAAAACATGAAATCCGAACAAAACCTGACCCTGCAGCAAATCTCCAGTGCAAGCGGGGTGCCCCTCAGCACCGTAAACCGCATTTTGAGCGGCCAGACCGAGAATCCCAGCTTCCGTGATGTCGCCGCGATCGTTGCCGCCATGGATGGCTCGCTGGATGCGATCACCGGCCTACAAAAGTTGGAGAGCGAAAACGGCCAGTTGCTGGATTCCAACGTGATGCAGCTGCTGCTTTCCATGCAGAACTATTATGCCAAAACCCTGGACGCCACCCGTCAGCAGTACATGCGGGAGCTTGAGAACAAAGACAAGCAGTACCGGGATATCCTTACCGATAAAAACCGCTGGCTGCGCCGCATGTTTTTCTGCCTGATCGGCATGCTGGCTGTCATCTCGTTTTTGCTCATCGTTGATTTTATCAACCCCACCATTGGCGTTTTCCATACCTGAGCCATTCGGCGGCCTGCCTTTTGCAAGGCGGCGTTCTTCCCTGTCTATATCTCACTTATCCCTGCTTTATTTTTCGGCACCGGCGGTGTACCTGCTTTCACCGCCGGTGCCTTTTTTCATCCTTTTTGCTCCGCAATGCCTTGACGAAAGCCCTGATTTTTTCGTATAATAAAAAGGTTGTCGCCCAATAAAAACCTTTGCGGCGGGCGGCGGCAATTCATTGTAATTCATTGGAGGGTATCACGTTTTGAGCTTGAACACTGAAACTTTGAACACGATCCTTGCCCCGTATATCCGCAGCCTGACCGATGGCGAAACCGCAGAAAATGGCGTTTGGGAAGCCATCAATTGCTTTGGCACAAACTGGGATATCGACGCGGTGGATTTTCCTGCCATGTTTGCCCAGGCCACACAGCAGGCCCGTGCCGTGATGGACACGCCCGCCCTGCAGCCCATTGGCGGCATGCAGGCCCTGATGATGCGCCCCACGGAAGTTGAGCTTGTGCGCGAGTGTTTTCGCTGGCTGTTCAATGATGATGACGGTGACCTGAAAAAACGCCAGGGCCGCGTGGAAATGTTTGCCGACCAGGTCAACGGCCGTTTCCGCCGTTGCCTGCCGCGCATGGCCAAGTTCACTCAGACGGCCGGCAGCGCCGCGCTGTACCTGAGCCTGCTGGAGCCGGAGGATAACTACTTCTTTGTTCCCGCCGAAGCCAAAGCCTGGGCCGCCTATTTCGGCTATGACGAAGACTTTGGCACCGGCGCGGCCTTTAACCTGACCCAATATTACGCCATGTGCGATGACCTGCTGAACGAGCTGCCCAAATACAATGAGCTGGCCCGCCTGCACACCGAGCGGCTGAAAAACACCATGCACGGCATCAATGACCAGCTGCATCTGCTGGTGTATGATATCATGCACAGCGCCTATGTAAACGGCTATTACCCCAAGGGCTTTTCCCGCACGGCAACCGCCAAGGAACGCACCAAGGCCGTAAAACAGAAAGCCGAGCGCGCCGACCTGTGCATGCAGATCGCCGAAAAGGAGCAGAAATTGCAGGAGCTGCTGGCAAGCCCCACTGCCCTGCCCGACCTGACCGGCTGCGAAGTAACCCACAAGATGTTCGGCGTGGGCAAGGTACTGCCCTCTACGGATCAGTTCCTGGTGATCGACTTTAACGGCCAGCAGAAAAAGTTCAGCACCACCACCTCCATGACCAGCGGCTACCTGACTGCCAGCGACCCCGCCGTGATGGAGCAGATGCAGGACTACCAGGCATACACCAAAGAAAAAGACCAGTTGGAAAAAGAGCTGAAAACTATGAAGAGCAACTTGCTCAATATGGACTAAGATCTGCTTCTCGTATTTGCCATTCAGTCCATCTCATTTTCCTGAATATGCCGCCCCCCGGCTCAGGGCTGACCCTGTGCCGGGGGTACTTTTTACCTTTTTGTGCTACAAAATATAGGATTGATACAAAAATATCCCGGCAGTTATAAAACTGCCGGGATATTTTGGAGCTGGCGACAGGAATCGAACCTGCAACCTGCTGATTACAAATCAGCTGCTCTGCCAATTGAGCTACGCCAGCACGGCTAAGAAATCCTTAGGTTGTATCTGAAAAGTCGAAAATATCGTCTATTTCTACAAACGTAGCCGGATCTTGCGTTAAAGAGCCTTACATCCTGCTTGTGTTTGCGGAATATCCGTCATTTTCTTTGTTTTCAGATATACCTTAGGAATACCTAAGTATTCTAGCACATGTTGCGGCACCCTGTCAATGCCGAATTATGGGGCAGTAGCGCTCCGAACGGCGCTTATTTTGCCGCGGCCAGGGCGGCCTGCAGCGCGCAGTAATCTTCCAGCGTCAGCTGCTCCGGGCGCAGGCGGATATCCAACCCGGCGGCCTGCAATGCAGCGTTCACTTTAGCTTTGGAGATGCCCAGGCCGTTCGCCACGGCATTGGCCGCGGTCTTGCGCCGCTGAGAAAATGCTGCCCGGATCAGGCGGAACAGCCCGGCTTCGTCCCCGTTGGGCGGGGTAACAGGCGGTGTGGTGTGGACATCCAGCTGGATGACCGCGCTGGTCACTTTGGGGGCAGGGTAAAAGCTGCCCGGCTGCACAGTAAACAGCAGCTTGGGTTTGGCGTAATAAGCCACCGCATAGCTGATTGCCCCCGCCTCACGCGTGCCAGGGGCGGCACACAGGCGCTGTGCAGCCTCTTTCTGCACCATGACGGTAATGTTGCGGATGGGCAGTTTTTCTTCCAATAAGCGCATCAGAATTGGGCTGGTGATGTAATACGGCAGATTGGCGCAGACGGCAACGGGCTTATCACCAAATTCTTCCGCCAGTAGGGTGCGCAGGTCCACTTTCAGCACATCTTCCAGCACCAGCTTAAAGTTCTCGTACTCGGCCATTGTCTCGGCCAGGATCGGCGGCAGGCGCTTGTCCACTTCGATCGAAACTACCTTATCCGCGCGTTTGCACAGCTGTTCTGTCAGCACACCGATGCCGGGGCCGACTTCCAGCGCACCCCAGCCGGGGCCAATGCCAGCGGCTTCCGCAATGCGGGGGCAGATGCCGGGGTTGATGATAAAGTTTTGGCCGAACCCCTTGGAAAGTGCAAAGTCGTGCCGTGCGCACACATCACGAATGGTGGAAAGGTCCGTCAGGTTTGGCATGGGGCTGGCACTCCGTTTCTTCTTATACTGTGTTTAGGGCAATACCGCATAATTCTAAGTGCCGATACGGCGAGCGAGGTGCGGCAGCTGCTAAGCCAAAAGCGCAGATAATACTTTGTGTATTATCGAGCATTTTGGCAACGCAGATGCCGTGCCGCAGCCGCCGGAGCGGTACTTAAGCCGCAAGGCGGGAATTGTGCGGTGTTGCCTTAGGGTATATCTCAGGCTGGGTCTCCCCTGCCCGCTTACTGGCCATTGGCGCCGGAAATGGCATTGATAGCCTTGGTGATCTGGGGGTCGTTATCGACAGTAAAGTCGTAATAGCTGCTCTGTTCATCGTTGGTCAGGCTGGCGTCCACATCCGGGGTCAGGCCGGTGCCGTTCCAGTTTTTGCCCTCGTTATCCAGCAGAATGCCCACGGTGATTACCACCGCGCTGCCGTCCGAAAGGCTCTGCGGGTCGCTGAGCAGAACACCTTTGCCCGCCGTGGTGCTGCCCACAATGGTGGCCCCGGCCATTTTACGCAGAGCGTTGGCAAACAGCTCCGCACCGGATGCCGTGCTGCCGTTGACCAGGCAGACCATGGGCAGGGTGATCTCGTTTTCGTCAGACATACGCAGGTCTGTCACATTGCCGCCCTTATCCTGGCTCTGGGCAATCAGACCGGAGGGCACGCAGTAATCTGTGGCAACAAGGGCAGCGTTCAGGTTTTCGCCGCTGTTATCGCGCAGGTCAAAAATCAGCGAGGTAGCCCCCTGGTTGGTCAGGCTGTTGACAGCATTGCGGAATTCCACCGCCGTGCCTGAGGTAAAGGAATCAATGCGCAGGTAGCCAACGCCGTTATCCATCAGGCGCACCGTGCTGATGCTGGGGGTGGTATAGTTGGCGTGGATAATTTCAAAGCTCTGCTCTTCCCGCAGGGGAGTCAGGTATTTGATGTTGACGGTGCTGCCTTCCTCCCCCAACAGGGCGGAGGTCATGGTGGCGGTATCGCTCATGCTGCGGGTACTGGTATCGCCGATAGCGGTGATAAAGCCGCCGACTTCCAGACCAACGTTGGTAGCGGGGGTGTTATCATACACACGGATGATGCGCGCATAGCCGGAGGACGGATCCTTGACAACGGCAACGCCAATGCCCATCAGGCGGCCATTGGCAAGACCGACTCTTTCACTGTAGGCCTTGGCGGAATAATAGCGGGCGTACCGGTCGCTGATGCCCAGCATATAGCCGGATGCAATGGTATCGTTCAGCGTATCATCGTTGATATCAAAGTACTCATTGGCGCGCACATAGCGGTCCACTTCGGACAGCTTGTTATACATGCGCTCCTTGTTTTTAACACTGGAAACCGTATTGTTGAACATGTTCATGGATACGGTCATGGTCATGGAAAAGGTCACGGCCATTGCAATCAGCGTGACGGTTGCGGCCACACCAAGACTGACTTTTTTGCTCATAGCGAAAATGTGCTCCCTTGCGTAAAAGTTGTGCGTTGCTGCCGGATCAAAGCAGTGCCATAAACGCCGTTGCGGCAAGGCTTGCCACCATCAAGACGGCGATCACCAGGCAGACAATGCGCACAACAAGCTTATGTTTTTGCTGGTTCATCGAAATTGATCTCCTTCAGGCTGTCAGGCCTAAGGCATAACTGAAAATAAAGTGTCGGCTGGCGCTTTTTCAGCTACACCATAACATTAGTGCGGAACATAGTTCAGCGGGTTGGTGCGCGCACCGTTCACACGCAGTTCCAGGTGCAGGTGGTTGCCGGTGGAGTTGCCGGTGGTGCCAACATGGCCGATGACATCCCCCTGCGAAACGTTCTGGCCCACACTGACCGGCGGGGTGCTGTTCATGTGGGCGTACAGGGTAGCATAGGTGTTGCCCTGGTCGTCGGTGCCGTGGTAAATCATGACATAGTTGCCATAGCTGTAGTGCCAGCCGGACACGGTGACAACGCCGCTTGCCACAGCGCGGATGTTGGTGCCGCCGGGCGCGGCAAAGTCAACGCCCTTGTGGCCGCCGCTGCCATACTGGCAGGAGATATACTTATAGCTCGGCAGCGGGCAGATAAAGTTCAGCGAGCAGCTGATGGGCGCATTGGCGTAGTTCCTTTGGGTCTGGGCAATCAGAGATTTCAGGTAAGCGTCATATTCATCAGCAGCCTTATCGAACTCTGCCTGTTTATCACTCTTGGCTTCTTCCAGAGCCTGCTCCTGCGCTGCGGCAGCGGAGATGCTGGCATCCTGGGCCTGAATGTTGCTGGCCAGCTCCTGGGTTTTGCTGTCCAGCTGGCTTTTCTGGTTCTGCAGCTCTTCTTCGTCCGCTTCCAGCGATGCCTTCGCTTCTTCCAGCTGGGTGCGCTCGTTGGTCAGCTCAATGCCCTGCTGTTCCAGATCCTCGCAGGCCTGGGTGTTGGCATCCGAAATATCCTGCAGCACCTGGTCAAAGGTCAGCAGCTGATAAATGTTTTCCGCCGTGGAAAGCAGCGCAATACCGCCGCCCTGGTCCAGCATCTGCATACTGACGACCTGCTCTTTATATTTTGCCCAGCGGTCATCGTATTCTGCCTGCTTCTGGTCAATTTCAGCCTGCTTATCGGTGATCTGCTGTTCTTTTTCCACGATCTGTGCGCTGATATCATCAATTTGGTCATTCAGCGCATTGATCTGGCCCTTGATGGTGTTTTTCTCCTGCACAAGCAGCTGTTTTTGCTGCTCGGCTTCGGCTTTATCGCTGGCAACGTCTTTCAGCTGCTGGCGGATCTGGTCCAGTTCCGACTGCAGCTCGTTCTTTTTGTTTTCCAGCTCTTTTTGCTTATCATCGGCATGGGCCGGCATGGCAGCATTCAGGCACAGCGCCGCGGCAACCAAGGCAGCCATCAACGCAGCCCCTGCGCGCCGCACATTGCGGCGGATGGCAATGGACATTTTCAACTTTCCCCCTTTGGTGGGATGCGGGTAAAACGGGTTTTGGCGGTTCAAAAAGCTCAAGGCAAGCGCCGGGTGCTCAGACCTGCAGATGTTTGCGGATGCTGGTTGCAGTGCCAATGCCGCACAGCACAAAGCCAAACAGCATAAAGCCCAGCACAACATAATACCACAGGTCCTGCAGCGGCAGCAGTGTGCCGCCAAACATTGTCGTCAGGTTGGTGGGGTTCTTGCCGTACCATTCATACACGGCATAGTATCCGCCGCACACAATGGCGGAAGCGATCAGCGCGGAGATCAGGCCGGAGGTAACACCCTCCACAAAGAACGGGAACCGGATAAAGCCGTTGGTTGCACCAACCAGCTTCATAATGCCAATCTCCTTGCGGCGGTTGAACACGGTAATTTTGATGGTGTTGCTGATGACCACCACGCTGACGATGGCCAGCACGATGACCAGGCCATAGCAGACATAAGTAACCGCCTTTTGCAGCGAAACAAACAGATCTGACATGGCCTGCGGCGAGTTGACCGCGCGCACGCCGTCCATATTCTGTAATGCTGCGGCCACGCTGGAGATGTTGGCCGGGTCATCGGCACGCACCACATAGTTGGCCAGCAGCGGGTTATCGTTCTGGAACATCTCTTTCAGGTTGGTGTAGCCTTCCAGGCGCTGGCTGTACTCGTCCAGCATCTGGTCTTTGGAGATGAACTCCACCCCGGCCACATGCGGAATGCTGCGGATGGCTTCCTCCACGGCGGCGGTATCAGCGTCATCATTGATGAACGCAACCGTTTCGTTCTGCTCACCGATATAGGCCACCATGGAATCAATATTAGCGCCGAACAAAAATGCTGCGCCAACTAAAATCATACAGACGATCAACACGCCCATAGAGGCAAGCGTCATCATTTTGTTTGCCTTGAGGTTATGCAGGCCCTGCCCCACGAGGTAGGTAAAACTGGAAAAACGCATGGTCTACCCCTCCTTAATCCTCATACTCGTATTCATCATCGTTCTGGCGGGCAGCAAGCCATTCTTCGTACTCCTGCGCCACTTCGGGGTGGGCGGTATCAGATGCCACATGCCCGTTGGCCAGCGTGATGATTCGGTTGTTATACTTGGCGGCCAGCTTGTGCACCAGCTCATGCTCATGGGTAACAACCACAACGGTGATATGCACTTTATTGATGGCCTCGAACAGCTGCATGATATCCATGCTCATTTCGGGGTCAATGTTGCCGGTAGGCTCGTCCGCAATGATCAGCTTGGGGCCATGGGCCAAGGCGCGGGCCACGGCAACGCGCTGCTGCTCGCCGCCGGAAAGCTCATCCGGCAGGCGGTCCATCTTATCCTCCAGGCCAACCAGGCTGAGGGCGAACGGTACACGGTTCTTGATGGTTTTGTTATTGATGTTGGTCACGCGCATGGCAAAAGCCACGTTCTCGTACACCGTCATGGTGGGGATCAGGCGGAAATCCTGGAACACCGCGCCCATCTGGCGGCGCAGATAAGGCACCTTGCGGCGCTTGATGGTGGTCAGGTCCTGATCGTTGATATAAATTTTGCCCTCGGTGGGCTTTTCTTCCATCTGGATCAGTTTGAGGAATGTGGATTTGCCCGCGCCGGAATGGCCCAGGATAAAAACGAATTCCCCTTCATCAATGTGGATGTTGATATCTTCCAACGCCACATTTTCATCATTTTGGGTTTCATATACTTTGGTAACATGTTCAAAATCGATCATGAATGGCGCTCCTAAAGCAATACAGTACTTCCCGGCCATGGCGTGCAAAATGGTACACTACACCCCAGGGCAAAACGATACATTTAATAATGTACCATAGGAAGCCCGCCCCGTCAAGATTCCGTGCAGCGGGTGCCTTGTGGAATATATCGCATTTTCGTCAATTTTGTGTTTTTGGGCAATTTGTGGAAACTTTGTAAATTTTACGGCCTGTGCGGGCTGTGTATGGCTATAGACTTGCCTTTATGCTTAGGCAATACCGCACAATTCCCGCCTGACGGCTTAAGCACCGCTCCGGCGGCTG
>OLSN01002414.1_pt1 | contig 13717 bp, 13 predicted proteins | sample 1672411 | NCBI WGS metagenome assembly OLSN01 (sample SAMEA3136683, study PRJEB25190) | human gut metagenome | biome: human gut; feature: human-associated habitat; material: faeces | place: Austria | collected 2013
GATGAACAAAATGCTTTATGGCATCACAGAAGTTCCTACCACAACAGCTGGTAAGAGAAAAGGAACTAAGACAGTTGATGTAGCAAGCAAAGTATTTGACGAGATCGCTCCAAAGTATGCTGACCGCAAAGGTGGATACACACGTATCATCAAGATCGGACCACGTAAGGGCGACGCAGCTATGGAAGTTGTTATTGAATTAGTATAAGAACACGTTTATGTGTAAAAAGAGAGCGATATGGTTTTTTACCGTATCGCTCTTTTAAAATAATGCAGGAGGTGCCATTGTGATATCAATACAGGATGTAGTGTATGAATATATACGCAGGGATGATGAAGAACAGGTGGTAGGCGTAGAACTGGCAGTCGACCATTTATCATTTGAGGTAAACAAAGGGGAGTTTATCGCGGTGTTAGGCCACAATGGTTCCGGAAAGTCAACCCTTGCCAAATTGATCAACGCGATTTTAGTGCCGGGAGAGGGATGTATCGAAGTCGATGGAATCGATACGAGAAAACCGGAAATGGTATGGGAAATACGGCAGCGCGCGGGCATGGTATTTCAAAATCCGGACAATCAGATCGTGCATAATATCGTCGAGGAAGATGTGGGATTTGGGCCGGAAAATCTGGGCGTGCCGACAGCCGAAATCTGGGAACGTGTCAACGATTCCCTGAAAAAAGTCGGGATGTATGAACATCGGAAAGAATCACCGAACAATCTTTCCGGTGGACAAAAACAGCGTGTGGCGATCGCCGGGGTATTGGCGATGAAGCCAAAATGTATCATATTTGATGAATCGACGGCGATGCTTGATCCGGTCGGAAGGCGGGAAGTATTGAAAGCGGTTCATGAGATCAATAAAAAGGAAGAAATTACCATTTTATGGGTAACGCATTATATGGATGAAGTGACCGAGGCAGACCGTGTACTCGTTATGAATCACGGAAAAGTCGCGATGCAGGGAACGCCAAAGCAGGTATTTGCGGAAGCAGAAAAACTGCAGGAATATCATCTTGCCGTGCCGCAGGTTACGGAACTGGCATTGGAACTGAGACGGCAGGGGATGGATATTCCGACGGATCTGATCACAGTAGATGAGTTTGTAAATTGTCTGGCAGAAAAACTCGCCTGACGAGGGAGGACGAAAATGGCTTTATTGTTAAATCATGTGGAACATGTATATGGAAAAGGAACCGCGTTTGAAAAAGTAGCCCTCTATGACATCAATCTGCAGATCAACGAGGGAGAATTTATCGGATTGATCGGACACACGGGTTCCGGAAAATCGACCTTGATCCAGCATCTGAACGGACTATTGAAACCGACAGACGGCGGCGTGTATTACAATGGCGAAGACATCAATGAAAAAGGATTTTCCAAGAAAAAACTGCGTTCGAAAGTTGGAATCGTGTTCCAATATCCGGAGCAGCAGCTCTTTGAGACGACAGTGCTGGAAGATGTAAAATTTGGTCCGAAAAATCTGGGACTTGACAATCTGGAAATTGATCTGCGATCGTATGAGGCATTGAAGCAGGTTGGAATCGGCGAAGATCTGCTAGACGTCTCTCCTTTTGAGTTGTCAGGGGGGCAAAAAAGACGTGTGGCGATCGCCGGAGTGCTTGCGATGCAGCCGGAAATCCTTATATTGGATGAACCGACTGCAGGACTGGATCCGAAGGGAAGAGATGAGATCCTGGATCAGATTGCCTATCTGCACGAAAAAGCAGACATGACTGTCATTCTAGTTTCCCACAGTATGGAAGATATTGCAAAATATGTGGATCGTATTATTGTGATGAATAAAGGCAGCGTCATGTTTAATGATGTGCCAAAGAAAGTGTTTGCACACTACAAAGAACTGGAGAGTGTGGGACTTGCGGCACCACAGGTAACGTACATCATGCATGCGCTGAAGGAAAAGGGAATGGATGTTCCGACAGATGCAACCACGATAGAAGAAGCAGCGGATGGCATTATGAAAGCACTGAAGAAGGAGAGGGCAGCCAAATGATTCGAGATATAACGATTGGACAATATTATCCGGCTGACAGCCGTATCCATAAGCTGGATCCGCGTGTGAAGATTGTATGCACACTGCTGTATCTGATTTCTCTTTTTACATTTAAAAGTATTTTGGGATATGTACTAGCGACTGTGTTCCTGTTTGGATGCATTAAGCTGGCGAAGGTACCGTTTAAATTCATTGTCAGAGGACTGAAGCCAATTATTATTCTGCTTCTGATCACAGTAGGTTTCAACTTATTTCTGACACCGGGTGGAAAGACACTGGTCCATGTGGGTTTTATCAAGATCACGGAGTACGGCTTAAGCACAGCGGTTTATATGGCGATCCGGCTGATTTATCTGATTATGGGATCCTCACTTATGACACTGACAACTACACCGAATTCACTGACAGATGGTTTGGAGAAGCTTCTTCACCCATTGAATAAGCTCCATGTACCGGTACATGAGATTTCGATGATGATGTCGATCGCACTTCGTTTTATTCCGATCCTTCTGGAGGAAACGGATAAGATCATGAAGGCACAGATTGCCAGAGGTGCGGATATGGAAAGTGGAAATCTGATCCAGAAGGCAAAGGCAATGATTCCGATCCTGGTTCCGCTCTTTGTATCCGCATTTCGCCGTGCCAATGATCTTGCAATGGCAATGGAAGCAAGATGTTATCGCGGTGGTAATGGCAGAACCAAGATGAAACCTCTGATTTATAAGAGTGCTGACCACATGGCATACCTGATTACGATCCTGTATGTTGTGATCACATTTGTTGTTGGAAGATATGTTCCATTCAAGCTGTGGATCTTTTAAGGAGTCATAAGATGAGAAGAATCAGATTAACAGTGGCTTATGATGGAACAAATTATTGTGGCTGGCAGATCCAGCCAAATGGAATTACGATCGAGGAAGTGCTGAATAAGGCAATCTGTAAGCTCACCGGAGAAGAGATTCAGGTGATAGGGGCGAGCCGGACGGATTCCGGGGTTCATGCAAGAGGAAATATTGCTGTGTTTGACACGGAAAGCAGGATACCGGCAGAACGTTTTTCTTATGCCCTGAATCAGCGTCTTCCGAAAGATATTGTAGTTGTAAAATCAGATGAGGTGGATCTTAACTGGCATCCACGTTATCAGGATACTCTGAAAACCTATGAATATCATATCATCAATACGAAAGTGCCGATTCCGACAGAGAGGCTTTATAATTACTTTGTAAGTTTTGACCTGGACGTGGGGCAGATGAGACGTGGAGCGGCTTATCTGGAAGGAGAACACGATTTTGCACCATTTTGCTGTATCCGTACTAATGCAAAGACAACGGTGCGGACAATCACGGATTTGCAGATTCTGCAAAGCGGAGAGCATATTACGATCCGGATCACGGGAAATGGATTTTTGTATAACATGGTGCGCATCATAGCCGGGGTACTGGTGCGTGTCGGAAGAGGATTTTACGAACCGGAAAAGGTAAAGGAACTTTTGGAAGGCGGAGAAAGAACCAGGGAAGCGGTCACGGCACCGCCGCAGGGACTCTGCCTGATGGAAATCCGCTATCAGAATGAAGAATAGTGCATGAGTCTGCTTTTTAGGCAGGCTCATTTTTTTACAGGAAATTCCGAATAGAAGGTACTACATATCGGAGAAATTTTACAATAGAAAAACTCTATAGAGAAGTCGGTCTATCCGGATAAACAATAAGTAAAACAGGCAGTTTTATTGAAGAAATATTATGAAAATGTTATTCTAATAACCAGAGGCATTTTGGAAAAACAGCATAGAAACAGGATGTCATTAAAGAGAGAAAAGGGAAGAAATATGAATTATGTAGGAATTGATATCGGATCAACAGCATCCAAGGTTGTTGTTGAAGGAGATAAGAAAGAACATTTCGTACTGCCGACAGGATGGAGCAGCAAAGAGACTTGCGAAAAGATCAAGAATAAGCTGCTTGAGATGGGGGTAGATGTTACCTCAGATGATACAAAGGTAGTTGCTACAGGATATGGAAGAATCGCAGTTGATTTTGCAGATCATGTAATTACAGAGATTACCTGCCATGCCAGAGGTGGTCGTGAACTTGCAGGGGGGGACTGTTCGATCATTGATGTGGGAGGACAGGATACGAAGGTGATCATTGTACAGAATGGAATGGTATCCGATTTCCAGATGAATGATAAATGTTCGGCGGGAACAGGAAAGTTTCTGGAGATCATGGCGAACCGCCTGGGTGTTACGATCAATGAATTATTTGATATGGCGGCAGCAGGAGAAGTTATTCCGATCAGCTCACTTTGTACGGTATTTGCCGAATCTGAGGTGATTAACTATATCGGAGAAGGAAAAAAGCGTGAAGATATTGCGGCCGGAGTTGTAGATTCTGTTGCCAATAAAGTAGTGCAGCTTGCGCAGAAAAAGGAACTTGGAGACAGAGTGATCCTGACCGGAGGACTCAGTCACAGCATTTATTTCACAGGAATCCTGTCAGACAAGCTGGATCAGAAAGTGGAATCAGAAGAGTTTGGCCGTTTTGCGGGGGCATACGGGGCAGCACTTCTTGCCAGAGAAAAAAAGGATAAAAGGAGATAATGAAAATGGAACTGATTAAAGATTTACCAGAGGTATTTGAGGAATTCGCAGAGCAGAGACAGAAATCGTTTCTGGCTGTCAAGGAGTTAAAAGAGAAAGGGGTTCCGGTTGTTGGATCGTACTGTACATACTTCCCGAAAGAGATTGCAATGGCGATGGGGGCAGGATGCGTAAGCCTTTGCTCAACTTCTGATGAGACAATTCCGGAAGCAGAGAAAGATCTTCCGAAGAACCTCTGTCCGCTGATCAAATCAAGCTATGGATTTGCAAAGACAGACAAATGTCCGTTCTTCTATTTCTCAGATGTAGTAGTTGGGGAAACAACCTGTGATGGTAAGAAGAAGATGTATGAATATATGTCAGAATTCAAAGATGTATTTATTATGGAACTTCCGAATAGCCAGAGAGAACCGGGACTTCAACTCTGGAAAGGCGAGATCATCCGTTTCAAGGAATATCTGGAACAGAAATTTGGCGTGACGATCACGGAAGAGCAGATCCGTGAAGCTGTAAAGACAGAGAATCAGGCACGTCGATCCTTAAAGAAACTTTATGAAGTAATGAAATATGATCCGGCTCCGATCAAAGGACAGGATCTGTTCAAAGTTCTGTACGGAAGCACCTTCAAATTTGACCGTTCCCTGATCCCGGGTGAAGTGGATGCTCTTACTGCGAAGATTGAAAAAGAATATGCAGAGGGCAAGAGAGAAGAGAAGAAACCACGTATCCTGATCACAGGATGCCCAATCGGAGGAGCAACTGAAAAAGTAATCCGTGCCGTAGAAGACAACGGTGGTATTGTTGTAACTTTTGAAAATTGCAGCGGTGCAAAATCCATTGACAAGCTGGTAGACGAGGACGCGGAAGATATCTACGATGCAATCGCAAGAAGATACCTCAGTATTGGATGTTCTGTTATGACGCCGAACCCGAATCGTCTGGAGCTTCTTGGAAGACTGATCGACGAATATCAGGTAGACGGTGTGGTAGATATGATCCTTCAGGCCTGTCATACCTACAATGTGGAGACCAATACCATCCGCAAGTTTGTGACAGGTGAAAAGGGAATTCCGTATATCAGTGTGGAAACCGATTACTCTCAGGCAGACATCGGACAGCTGAACACCAGACTTGCTGCGTTTGTTGAGATGCTGTAAATGGAGAGTATGACGAAGAGAAATGCGTTTCAGTTCCGCAGGGCGAATGAGGAGGATCTTCCTGAAATTTGTCGTATAGTAAAGCTTGCCGGAGAAAGTGTTCCCGTGAAAGAATGGTTTGAGGCAGAGGATGAAGAATTTCTTGCAAAGCATATCCGTGAGGAAGGATTTACCCTTTTGGCAAAGAAAAATGGACAGACTGCAGCAATCATGATTGTCCGTATTCCCGGACTGGCAGAGGACAACCTGGGAGAATATCTGAAGATTTCCAGGGAAGAAATGAAGCGGGTTGCGCATCTGGAGATTGCTGTTGTAGTACCGGAGTATCAGGGATACGGACTGCAATATGAGCTTTTCTGTCAGTCAGAAGCAATCGTAAAAAATAAGCAGATGAGGTATCTGATGGCAACAGTTCATCCGGATAATATATACAGTTTTCGCAATATGGAAAAGCTTGGAATGAAGGCAGTTTTCGAGACAAAGAAGTATGGCGGGAAACGAAGATATGTTATGAGTAAAACATTAGAATCTTAGAAAGAAACGAAAGAGCTTATGGAAAATGTAATGGCACATTTTCCATAAGCTCTTTTTGAATACAAGTATGAATTGTAAAATGAGAAAGTTTCTTAACTAACAACTTCAATGTTGACATACTAACTTGTGGTAATATAAACTATTCTAAGTTAGAGAATACAAACAAGAGGAAACAGAATGAAATTCAAAAATAAAATCATTGTGGTCTGTCTGTGCGTATCTGTATTCGCGGGTGGATGCGGTCAAGGTGGTCAGAATACAACAAAGAGTAAAAATAGTGAAGGAACAGCCAGTTCGAAGGAAAGTACAGAACAAACCTCTCAGGATAATGAGGCATCAAAAGACATTTTTGCAATGGATACCTATATGACAGTGACAGCATATGGAGAAAAAGCACAGGATGCGGTGGATGCCGCTGAAGCAGAGATTGAAAGATTAGATACACTTTTATCAACGGGAAATGCAGGCAGTGAGATTGTAAAACTGAATGAACAGAAAAGTGCAACACTTTCAGAAGATGGCGGATATCTTGTGAAGCGCGCACTGGAACTGAATAAGGAAACGGATGGGGCATTTGATATCGCAATTTATCCGGTTATGGAGGCGTGGGGATTTCCGATACAGAATTTTCGTGTCCCATCAGCTGACGAACTGACAGGGCTTCTGAAGCATGTGGATGCAGCGAAGATCTCATACGATAAGGATACGAGAGAAATCTCTTTTGAAGATGACCAGATGAAAATCGACCTTGGAGGAATTGCAAAAGGCTATACTTCTTCGCGGATTATGGATATTTTCAAAGAAAACGGGATTACAAGTGGTCTGGTAAATCTGGGTGGAAATGTACAGGCACTCGGAACCAAGACAGACGGAAGTAACTGGCGGGTTGCGGTACAGAGTCCGGACGACACAGAGGATTATCTGGGAGTTTTATCCATTCGGGATAAAGCGGTGATCACATCTGGTGGATATGAACGCTATTTTGAACAGGATGGTGTGACCTATCATCACATTATTGATCCAAAGACCGGATATCCGGCAAAGAACGGACTGGTATCTGTCACGATCGTAAGCTCGGACGGAACCCTTGCAGATGGGCTTTCCACCTCCCTTTTTATCATGGGAGAAGAAAAAGCGGCAGAGTTCTGGAAGGCGCACAGTAATGAGTTTGAGGCGATCTTTGCGACAGATGATGGGACGATTTATGTGACAGAAGGTCTGAAAGACAGCTTTACAACGGATCTTGACATGAAGGTTATTACGAAATAATTTGCGTGAAATGAGAGGATAATGAGAGATGGACATCAAAGAAACCGGTAAAAAATTAAAACCGTTTGCACCCGTTCTTTCAGTTGCACTGGTTACGGCGTGCGTGGCAGGCTCTTTAAGTGGATATGAGGCTCCGGTCTATGCGGCGACACAGGAAGAAACACCGGTAAAAAAAGAAGAGACAAAAGAGAAGAAAGAAGAAAAAAAGACAGCAGCCAAAGGATCATTTGATCTGGAGGATGGTGTGTATAAGGGAACCGGAACCGGGTATGCAGGAGACATCACCGTATCGGTACTGATCAAGGACAAGCAGATCGTTTCGATTGATATTCTGAGCTCTTCCGATGATGCGGCGTTTTTCACGCGTGCGAAAGCGGTGATCGACAAGATCATCGAAGGTCAGACGCTGGATGTGGATACTGTATCGGGAGCAACGTTCAGTTCCAGAGGAATCATCAGCGCCGTAAAAAATGCGCTGACCGGGGAAAAGGATACCAGCGAGACAGGACAGGCGCAGTCCGGTCAGACAGGGGCGGCGGCAGGAAGCTCAACTAGTGTGGCACAGGTAGAAGATGCGGCAGCGTATAAGGACGGAACTTATTACGGTTCGGGAACCGGATTTGGCGGTCCGCTGAAGGTTATGGTAGAAATCAGCGGAGGGAAGATAGCATCCATCCAGATTGTGGAGAACAGTGACGGAAGCGATTATATTTCCAAAGCAGCTTCTCTGATCGATTCTATTATTACGACACAGAGTACCAATGTGGATACGGTGTCAGGGGCAACCTACAGCTCTGTCGGAATTATCCAGGCAGTCCGGGATGCACTAAGTCAGGCTGCGGTAAATGGTACATCAGATACTTCGCAGAATAACAATAACAACAGCAACAGTAATAATAATAGTTCATCAGACGACAATAATTCTACCGTAACCGGAACCGTTCCGTACAAGGAAGGAATCTATTACGGAACGGCAGAGGGCTACAGCGGAGATGTATCCGTTGCAGTCGTGATCCAGGAAAAGACGATCAAAGCGATCCTGATCACAGAAAGCTCGGATGACGAAGCGTTCTTCAACCGTGCAATGGATGTTGTGAAAAAGGTGATCCAGATACAGAAGACAGACGATGTAGATACAGTGTCAGGAGCAACCTACAGTTCCAAAGGACTGTTAAATGCAATCAAGAATGCACTGAAACAGGCAGAGAAAGTGACAAATGGAGAATCCATTGATGAGAAGCCGGATCTGACTGATCTGAAAGAGCTGATCGAGAGAGCAGAAAAGTTGGAAGAAGATAAATACACAGAAACAAGCTGGGCAGTTCTGCAGACCAGACTTGCGGACGCAAAAGATGCACTTGAGGAAACGAAACAGACTGCGGTTGATAAAGCGGTGGAAAAGCTGAAAAAGGCAATCGCACAGCTTGAATCGAAGGATGGAAAAAACGAGGAAAATACGAAGTATGTCAGTGGAACTTATGAAGTGACCGTACCTTGTGAACCAGATGAAGACGAAGATTTTGAAGGATATAATCTGACGATGTCAGTGACGATCCGTGGTGATAAGATTGTAGCGATTACAGATATTACAGGTGATGGTGCAAGCGACAATGACAGATATATCTTGAAAGCAGCAAATGGTACGTCAAGCATAAAAGGCGTGGTATCTCAGATCATAGAAAAAGGAATGTCGGAGGACATCGATACTGTTTCCCACGCAACCTGCTCTTCCAATGCAATCCTGGAAGGATGCAAAAAAGTACTGGAAGCAGCAGAAAGACCGACAGATACGGAGGCTGAATAACAATGAGAGAATTCTGGGTAAGACTGGTAAGTATGCTCGCAATCGTGGGAGTTCTGCTGGGATACAATTCAGTGCTGGATGCGCGTGCGAAAGAAGATGAGATTGCCCGGCTTTCCGCACAGATTGCCGGAAACGGACAATCAGACAGCGAAAATGGAGATTCCACAAATTACAAGGACGGAACCTATACCGGGGAAGCTGATGGATTTGGCGGAACGATCCAGGTAGAAGTAAAGATTGAGAAAAATAAGATTGCAGAAATCAATGTAGTATCTGCAGAAAAGGAAGACGGAGCATATCTTTCCATGGCAAAGGATATTATTCCCAAAATCATCGATGCACAGAGCGCGGATGTAGATACGGTCAGCGGTGCGACATTCAGCTCGACCGGAATCAAAAATGCATCGGAGCAGGCACTGGAAAAGGCGGTAAAGTAACGTGAAAAAGATGGATATTCATAATTTGACGGCGAAAGAAATAAAAAAATTACATGTATGGCTGAGAGCCCTGATTCAGGTCCTGTATTTCCTGTTTATCCCGTCTGTGTATACAGCGGCATTTGCCGGAGTGAAATACATCTTTACACAGATCGGTGCAGGCGAAAAGGTTGCCATGACCTCGTTCGTGACAGTACTGGTTGTGATCTGCATTTACACGATTCTGTTCGGAAGATTCTTCTGCGGATTTGCCTGTGCATTCGGTACGCTGGGAGACGGCGTGCATGCACTCTATGTGTGGATCTGTAAAAAAATGAAAAAGAAACCGCTTCAGATTGCAGAAGCATGGACAGAAAAGCTCTGCTATCTGAAATATATTGTACTGGCACTGATTTCAATCCTGTGCTTTGCAGGCGTCTACGGCAAGGCAAAAGGAACCAGCCCGTGGGATGTATTTTCCATGCTCCATGCGGGCAACTTTAAGCTTGGCGGATATCTGGTGGGACTCGTTCTTCTGGCTCTGATCCTTGTGGGAATGTGTTTTGAAGAACGGTTTTTCTGCAGAAATTTCTGCCCGATGGGAGCTGTGTTTTCCTTGCTTCCGGTCCTTCCGTTTTTCGCGCTTCACAGAGACCGGGAAAACTGCATCAAAGGATGCAAGGCATGTACAAAGAAATGTCCTTCTAACATCGGACTTCCGGAAGACGGATCTCCAAAGGTAGAAGGTGACTGTTTCCAGTGCCAGAAATGCATCGATACCTGTCCAAAAGGAAATATTCATACTGGAGTAAAAGGACTTCGTGGAAATGAATTCTGGTTTACGATTTTGCGGGCAGTAATCTTACTGATTCTTCTGCTCTGGCTGGGTGTATAGAAGATGAAGAAGAAAGATCTGATACTTGGAGCAGGAATTATTGTGATTGCGCTTGCGATGCTGCTTGTGATGCAGCTGACGAGAGGGGAAGAAGGAAATCAGATCCGGGTTACGCTGGATGGGAAAATCTATGGAACGTATTCCTTGTCGAAGGATCAGACCATTGAAGTAAAGGATGGCGATTTCTATAACCGGATCCGGATTGAAGATGGAAAGGCATACATGGAAGAGGCAAACTGTCCGGACGGCTACTGCGAGGAGCAGGGAAAGATCAGCGGGCATACACAGACGATCGTCTGTCTTCCGCATAAGCTTGTGGTAGAGGTTCTGGAAAATGAAAGCGATCAGAACTCGGGAACTTCGGATTCGGAAGATGCAGCTCCGGATACGATCGCAAAATGATAAAGGGAATAGCAGATGAATAAAAACAGAAAACTTGCCAATATGGCAATGCTGGTTGCACTGGCGATGATATTCAGTTATGTAGAAAGCTTAATACCGATCAATTTCGGGATACCGGGAATGAAGCTCGGAGTTGCCAATCTGGTGACTGTGACCGGGTTGTACTTCCTGGAGCTTCCGGAAGTATTTCTGGTGGTAGTCATGCGGATCCTGCTGACCGGCTTTTTATTTGGAAATGGAATGTCGATCATTTACAGTCTTGCCGGAGGAATCTTAAGCTTTCTGGTTATGGCACTGATGAAGAGGCTGAAAGGATTTTCCGTAGCCGGAGTCAGTATCGCCGGAGGCGTGTCACACAATATCGGTCAGATCATCGTGGCATCCATTGTGGTAGAGAATCTGAAACTGGTTTATTATCTGCCGGCACTTCTGATCGCCGGTACAGTGACCGGATTCGTGATGGGAATGATAAGTAAAAAGCTGCTTCCGATTGTAAAAAGAGAATCGGAGAGAGCAGCACAGATGGTTTAAATTTTTTTGATTATAGGTTAGCAAAAACTAACTTAATAATAAATATTATCAACAACAAGGAGGTAATTATGGGAAAGGGAACGATTAAGACAAAGGCTATGACGATGGCTGTGGCAATGTCGATGGTAGCGGGACTTTGTCCGTCGACGGTGTTTGCGGCATCAGGTAGTGTAGTTGCAAAGGATGGAACTTATACAGCAACAAAGCATGTTGTTAATAATCCGGATGATGAAAATGATTGGGATGAGTATGATGTGGAGGTAAGCCTTACTGTTTCCGATGGGAAATTTTCAAATATTACGGTTACGCCTAAGAATGGATATGATTCAACTACTAATGACTCTTATTTTAACAAGGCTTATAATAAGTCAAAAGGAATCAACACATTACTAAAAGATAAAGATGCGACAGAAGATACAATAAACGGTTGGGATACAAAGACTGGTGCTACATGTACAGCAACGGCAGTTAAAGCAGCTGCGCTTGAAGCGATTCAGTCTGCTCCGGCAGCATCAACTGAAGTAACAGTAGATACGACAGCGTTAAGTGGTGCAATTGCATCGGCGGAGGCACTTAAAGATAAAGAGGAAGATTATACTGCAGAGTCATGGAGTAATATGCAGGAAAAGCTGACAGCAGCAAAAAATGTTTTTACTGCAAAAGAATCTCAGGCAACAGTCGATGCAGCAGCAAAAGCTTTAACGGATGCAATGAATGCACTTGAAGCAAAAACTCCAGATGTACAGAAAGAAGTCTATGTGTTAATGAACATTCCATATGCTGATTTTTACAAAGCAGATGGTGTGACAGGTGCGGATGCTGTTTCATCAGCAACAAAGCAGAAAACGAGAGGAACACTTGTAGCAGGATCTTATCATGTAAACAGTGATGGATCGGATATTACAGGTGTAACTTTCCCAGTTAAGATCAGTGATGCCTCTTCCCTTGAAAAATATACACAGATTACAGACGAGAGTAAAGTTGATATTACTACACAGTCAAAAGCAGGCGAAGCGACAACAACCTATACTGGAAAGGATGCATTATTTGAAAGCGCAAGCTATTCCTACTATGTTTTAAGTGAAGCACCATCCTACTATAAAGAAGCAACAGTAAATTCTGATGGAAGCCTGAGTTTTGGTGAAATAAAAGGAGCAAAGGTACAGACTTTATCAGATGCCACAACAAAATTTTCAACTTCATCAAGATATGGTGATTATCAGTTAAATATAAGCGGACTTCCGTCAGAGATTAAAACTGTATATGGTGTAGTAATCAGTACCGAGGAAGGCAGCAAATATGGACTTCGTCATCTGGAAAATATCTGGAAAAACAAAGAACTTGCATGGAGTACCGGATTTGTAACACAATCAAAAGGAAACAACCTTAATTATAAAGACTACGCTGCCATGATGGGACAGACAATCAATAAGGTAACTTACTATACAGATGCTGGTATTTATGAAATTCCGATGGATCAGAAAGTTGCAAAGAAATTTGACGGAGAAGTATCAGTAGAAGATGTATCTGTGAAATCAGAAAAAACAGCTATAACGGTAAGTGGACTTCCGAATGATTTTGAAGAAGAATATAAAATTGATGGAATCGATGAAGATGCATATTCTGTTGAGATCAAATCAGATGGCAAGACAACTACAAGAACAATTAATTTTAAGAAAGCACTTGCAAAAGGTAGATATACAGTTACGCTTAGCGATAGGAATGGAAATTATGCACCAATCTCCACAACATTTAATGCTTATACAGAAACAATGCCGGCAAAATATAATGAAAATGACGAAGATCCGGCTGTGGTGAAAGCGGATGGTGTTGATGAAGAAGAATTCCAGACATATTTAAAAAATATTACATCAGTAACTGTGAATGGAAAAGAATATGCAGCTTCCGGAAAAAAAGGAGTAAAACTAATTACAGAAGACGGAAAACTGGATCTTTCAAAGGATGCATTTAAAGATGCAAAAGCAGGAGAAGCATTTGCTGTAACAATCGCAGAAGACGGTTATCAGGCATATACATTTACTTATAAAGTACCGGAAGAAAAAAGTGAGTATTCTTATGTTTATGTTGGTATGAGCTG
>OLSN01002418.1_pt1 | contig 13706 bp, 7 predicted proteins | sample 1672411 | NCBI WGS metagenome assembly OLSN01 (sample SAMEA3136683, study PRJEB25190) | human gut metagenome | biome: human gut; feature: human-associated habitat; material: faeces | place: Austria | collected 2013
GACAGTCATAAATTTTTCTGCCATCGTACTCCCCAATCAGGATCGGATAAAGCTTTCGGATCACACGATCCGGCGGACAGGTCTGCTCTTCTAAAAGGGTTTCCGGTGCATGGACCGGCTGTGCTGGCTTCCAACCGGATAAATCAGCGCCCGGATCCTGCCAGCCTTCCGGCTCTTTCCGCAAATCCCGCACCTCTCCCAAAAAGAGGTTGTTTTTCAGCAATCCGCCCGGATGCCACAATGTCTGCCGGTCGCTTTCAATCCATTCCTGTCTTCCGTCTGCATCCGTCAACGTCAGTTCAAACCAAAGCTTCGGCAGACCGAAAACAAATTTTCCTTCGGCAATCCGCTCTGTCTGATGATACCAGCCATTGCCCAGTCGTACTGCAAGTACGTTTTCTCCTGCTTTTAAATATGGAAGTAAGTCAAAGCTTAAATACCGGCAGCGATGTGCGCTGCGCTCCTCCCATACCGGATACGTTGTTTCACAGCCGAGCACCGACGCGTAGTCTGTCATCGCCGGCATCAGCTCCTGATCGCTGATCCTTTTTCCATTGATATAGAATAGAAAATATCCCAGTCCGCAGATTTCCAGACGGGCGCTTTGAAAGCGCTCTGTCCTATCCAGCCAGAAGCTTCTTCGAAACAGCGGCGCTTCACAGCCTGCGCCGCCGCAAATCCAGTGTTCTTTTTTCAATCTTGATTCCCTCCCGCAACCCTTGCCGCCCAAATATCAGAAAACATGCCGCCCTGACATCTGCTTAGATGATAGAACGGCATACGCACTCTTCTAAATATTGGAAGCCTGTTTATTGCTGATTTACTGTCGTTTCCCTAGGATTTCTTCTACTTCTTCCTCATTCATCAAGAGATCCTTGGCGATCTTTTCGGGACTGTCTCCAAGCTGATATTTTCTGGTTACCAATTGCACAATACTTTCCTTTTGTCCTTCTTTTCTTCCAAATGCGCAACCTTCCAGATAAATCTCTTTCGACCGATAATTCAGCACTTTTCCTCCCATAACTTCCGTAACCTCCTTTTCTACATTGCTATACTTCGACGCCAATTTTTCCACCACATTATTGGACAATTCACACAGTGCGCCACAGGTAAACGGCTTCATATGACCGCTTTGGCACTCCTGATCCAGCCGTGCAGCTACGTTCTCATATTCCATCCGCAGACTGCGAAGCCGTTTTTCATCTTCATTAATTTTTCGAAATTCTTTTTCATACCGAAAAATATAAAACGGGATCAGCATCCACAGCTGTTTTTCAAAAATTTCGTTCAAAGTATAATTTTTTACTTTCAAAATCGGAATTTCGTAAAATATTTCCTTTTTCCCAACGCAAATACAAATTTTCAACTCATCCGGTGTATTCGAATTGCTCCTCAGATAGATCACTGCAGAATCCGGAAAGTTCACATACAGCACGCCGTCCCGGTATTCCTTATTCATCAAAGCAATCTGCGCATCATATTCCCACATCCGAATTTCCATCGTTCCATCCACTGTGCTCTGGCATTCCAGATGATACCGTTTGGAAATTCCCTTTAAAGAAATCAATGTCAGGTTGGAATCCGTAACCCGCTTCTCCTTTTTCCCCTCCGGGTTCCTAAAAAAAATCTCGTTTTCATTCGATACCACTACTTCCCGCCCGGTATAATTCGTGCCGAATAGCTCGTTAATCAGCGGAACCACCAGCTCTGGGCAGTCCTGCAGCAGCGTGCGGAAAGTGTCATCATAAGGTGTATTGATTGTCTCCATCTTTTGCCTTTCTGATACATTCATCATATACCAGGAAGACTTCTTTCTGCAAGGTCTTCCCGATATCTCCATCTGTTCCTTATTCAGTTTTTGTCTGATAGAAATCTCTGGTCGATCCGACCTTGAAAAAATAAAAAGATTTTAGATTCTACAGCAGGGGCGGCTCTCCCTCTGCAAAAGCCGCCTGCCATAATAGAATATATTTAATATAAACGATATTTCGAAAGAAATCAACAGCAACCGCTATTCAATATGCTGCATTTTTGATTGGGATCTACCCACGTTTCACGCATATCCCCGCCTCTGCTTCTCCCACATCTTCCAGTAACGCCCCTTTCGTGCCAAAAGCTCCTGATGGCTGCCGCACTCCGTAATCCGTCCATGCTCCATGACATAGATTCGATCCGTCAGCGCCGTCACGGAAAGCCGGTGCGAAATCACGAGCACGCCCTGATCGGGATGCCCCTGCAGCAGCGTTTTGTTAAACGCATCCTCTGCAAACGGATCAAGTGAAGCCGCCGCTTCATCCGCAATCAGAAACTCCGTGTTATAATAGCAGGCGCGCGCCAGCGCAATCTTCTGTTTCTGTCCCTCTGAAAACAGGAAACCGTCCTCGCAAAATTCCCGCAACACCTGTTTTTCGACCGGAACAGAGGTCCCCTTTCTATACAAACCGCTCTCGCACAACGCGTCCGCAGCCCGGCTCTTATCTGCGTTTTCGGAAAGCGCCACATTCTCCGCCAAAGACGCCGCATACAGCAGATTTCCGGCAAACAGCACCGTGAAATGCTTCCGACATTCCTCCCATTCTGCCTTCGTCGAAATGGCTGCTCCATCCGCCAAAACCGCTCCGCTGTCCTTTTTTCCAAGTCCAAGCAAAACCTTGATGAACGTCGTTTTTCCAGCGCCGCTGTCTCCGACCAATGCGATCTTTTCCCCCTTTTTCATCTGAAAACAGATATCCTGTAAGACTTTCTTCTCCCCGTATCCGAAATCGACATGCTCCATCGAAATCTCTGAAATCGTCCTGCTGTCCGCTGCCATGGATTCCTGGTTTTTGTCATTCGACACTTCTCCGTTTTGTTCGCAAAAATCAAAAAATCCGTCGATGTATCCGGCATACTCCCCGGCTCTTCCCGCCATCTGCTCAAACAGCACGGACAGCGCATACAGGATGATGTGCGTCCCGTTCAAAAGCGCCGCAAAATCGTCCAGTCCGATCGTCTTTTTCCAGAAAAAACAATACCCCAGATACGCGATCATCAAACAGTCGATAAACAGAAAATCGCTCCCGATCTCCCGCCCGAACGCAATTGGAAAAATACGTCGATTCCACTGTTTCGTCTGCTCCGCCTTTTGCGAAAAGCTGTCCTGATCCCGTTTTACGAAAAATGGCAGGCAGCCCAGAATCCGCCCCTCTGCTGCATATTCCTTTCGCAGAAAAATCCGTAAATAGTTCTGGTGCAATGCATCCTTTTTGTTCTGTTCATCCCGCTTTGCGTTCGTTTTTTCCACCAGACTTTTGACACAGAAACGGCTTGCCACAAACGCCAGCAAAACGAAAACAACGATCATCTGATCCATGCGGATATAAATGACGACCGCTACCGCACCAGCCAGAAAACTGCCGAACAGCTGCCGGTAAAATTCCAGCGTTTCTTCCATTTTCGTCTGCGTAAACTGCAACGCCCTGCGGTATCCATGAAAATACCCTTCGTCGTTATATTTCCTACAGTCGCGCGTCCAGCATAATCCGGTACAACCTACGGTTTAATTATTCCAGCCGTTCCTTCCACTGCGGATAAACCCGTTCAAAATACCAGTGCCACAAAAAGCTCACTGACAGCTGGTACACCAGAAATCCTCCCAGCACCCACGCTGCCCGTATCAGATCACGCCCCATCAGCGCGCCGATCATCCATTTCAAAACAAGGACATTCGCCAGCACATCCGCCAGGTCATATGCGCCCGTCAGCACAATTTCCAGTAAAAACAGCCCCGGTGCATCCAGAAAGCGGAGCTTCTGCAGCCGCAGATGACTTTTCAACCCGTTAAACCGCATCGTTTTCCCCCTCCTGTGCAAAATACTGCCGTCGCTGCGTCGTAAACATCCTGCAGTAGTCGCCGCCCTTTTCCATCAGCTCTTCGTGCGTTCCATGCTCTGCAATCATTCCGTTTTTCAGATATAAAATCTGATCTGCCTGCCGTGCAAAGGATAACCGATGCGTCACGAAAATCAACAGCTTTCCCTTTGTCGCTTCCAGCACTTCCTGCAAAATATCCGCTTCTGTCAGCGGGTCTAAAAATGCTGTCGGTTCATCCAGAATTACCGCATCGAAATCGCCTGCAAACACCCTGCACAGAGCAAGCCGCTGTCCTTCCCCGGCGGAAAACATGGCTTTTTCCCCTTCTTCAAACAGCTCCACTGCAGTATGAATGCCCTGCGGCAGGCTTTTGATTTTTTCTTCCAGACCGACCTTTCGCAGCGCCTCCCAGACAAGCGGCTCGTCCTCTTTTCTGCATTCCCGCAGCAAAACATTTTCCGCCACGGTCGCCGGATACAGCCGGTAATCCTGCAGCAGCGCAAACACGTTTTTCCCGATTCCGGTTCGGCTGACTGCCCCATTTCTGTACAGCTTCCCGGTAAAATCCGGATAAAGCCCCAGCAGCACTTTCAGGAAGGTGGACTTTCCTGCGCCATTCTCCCCGACCATCACAACGCGTTCCCCTTTTTTCGTTAAAAAGCTGATATCATGCAGTCCAGCCGTCCCGTTCGGATAAGTAAACGAAAGCTGTTTCGCCTCAACAGACTGCAATGCTTCCTCCTGCGTTTCGTCCTTTTGTGCCGGTTTTTCTTCGGCAAAAAAGTTCAGAAAATCCTCTACATAAAGCAGATTCTCCGTAAAACGTGCATACTCTGTTCCAAGACGAACCAGTTTCGCATTCAGGTTTGCAATCGATAATACCAGCACGGAATATTCCGAAACCGGAAGTCCCTCCTGCGTCCAGAATTTCCACAGTGCATAAATATTTCCTGCAGTAAATGCAAACGTCGCGCCAAGATTATCCGCCAGAAAACCGAGCACCGCCAGCGTTCCGCCCTTTTCCCGAGCAAGCGTACAATTTCCCGTTTCCGCCTCCCGGTTTAAATGATCCAGAATGCTGTAGGCATCCGAAGTGCGCAGCTCCTCCATATTTTCATGGAAGAAAAATTTGCGCCATACATACGCCTTTTTCCGGTCGTGGACACTTTTTTCCACTTCATAATCATGCCGCACTTCCCCCTGTCTGCGCAGCACCATCGTCAGCAGAAACGGTGCAATCGCCACGACAAACAGAACCGGATCAAGCGTCGCCAGATAGGTCAAAACTGCCACAAGCGCCGACGCCAGCCGAACCGTATTTCCGATATTTCCCATGATTTTTTCATAAGTCGCAGATGCATGATTGGCAAGATATTCCAACCGGTTCAAAAACGCCGTTTTCTCATAAGAGGCATACGGCACTGCAGTTGCACGTTCCTCGATCCGGTGCATAATCCGCCCTTCCTGCAAAATATCCGCCTGTTCGCTGTAGCATTCCCGATACCATCTGCTCACGCCCCGAAGTGCCAGATTGATCCCACAAAAAAACAGAAGCCCTGCGAAAAAGCGGGCTGGTGCGATACGGTGATTACGGTTGCCGATAGCGGCATCGGCATGTCGCAGGAGTTCCAGCAGCGTATCTTTGAGCCGTTTGAACGGGAACGCACGTCCACCGTCAGCAAGGTGGAAGGCAGCGGCATCGGGATGGGCATCGTGAAAAAGCTGGTCGGGCTGATGGGCGGTACCGTGGAGGTGGAGAGCAAAATCGGTGTCGGCTCCACGTTTGCCGTGACCATTCCCAGCCGCATTGCGTCCGAGGAGGAAGCACAGGCAAAACGAGAAATCAACCCCTCGGACAAAAAGTGCCTGTGCGGTACAAGAATTCTGCTGACCGAGGATAACGACCTCAATGCGGAGATTGCCGCCGAGCTATTGCAGGAGGAAGGCTGCACGGTAGACCGCGCAAAAGACGGCGTGGAATGTGTGGATATGCTGGAAAAGGCGGCAAACGGAACGTATCAGATTATCCTTATGGATATCCAGATGCCCGTGATGAACGGCTACGATGCGACAAGAAAAATACGAAGGATGGGCGACCCCCACAAGGCGAATATCCCCATTGTCGCGATGACGGCAAACGCCTTTTCCGAGGACAGACAAGCGGCACTGGATGCCGGGATGAACGACCATATCGCAAAGCCGATCGATATGAACATTCTTGTATCGACCCTGCGGAAATACCTTTGATGCGGACAGAAAGTCGTCGTATAAAGGTTGCCGTATATAAGAACGACCCATAGACCGCAATACAACCTATAAACGAATACCGCCGGGGAGTCTTCCCGTTTTTGGAAGGCATCCCCGGCGGCTTTTTGGTTTATATAGAAGTGATTCTGACTTACAAGCCAATCTTCCCATCTGGAACCCAAGGACACGGCGGTATATAAGCTCATCACGACCAAGCCGGGCGAGGCGACATCAGAGAGATGATAGAATCACCAACGCCGCCCATTTTTCAAACAGCAATGTGTTCCGGTACAACTTTTCTGTAAGCAGCAAAAAATGAATTTATTTGAATTTATTCTGATTTTTGACTTGTCCATCGACGACTTATATGGTATAATACCTGCATCCAAGTTCATAAGCAAACCCGGCGCAAGCCGGCGACGCAAAGCTATAGGGACCCATTGGGTCAGCCAGTTGCCAGCAAGAAATTGTTGCTTTTTCTGTCATCAGTAGCTTTGTGTTCTTTTTTGAAAACATGGGTTGACAAGGGTGAATGCACAGCGATATACTGACCACAGAACGGAGCGGAGCAGAGCAACTATAATGCTCTGCCGTTTTCGGTTACCCGCAAATATTGTTTTATAAGGTTAGATAACGCTTTCAGGTATGGGTTCGCCATACCTTGAAAGCGTTGTTTGTTTTTTTAGGCGCCATACATATAAAGGTAGAGGGGATTGTACTATGAATCTTGTAAAGCGAGCCGGTGTTTACAGGGAACTGGCCATTCTGACAGCGATGCTGATTCTAACGACGCTGCTGTCTTTCCCGGCGCGTGCGGAAGAGGCGGAAAGCCAGCATGAGCGCGTGCGCGTTGGCTTTTTTGCGATGGACGGCTATCACATGATGGATGAGGATGGAAACCGCAGCGGTTACGGCTATGATTTCCTCCGCCTGATGGCGCGCTATTGGGATGCAGACTATGAGTACATCGGCTATGACAAAAGCTGGGAGGATATGCAGCAGATGCTGCTGGACGGCGAGATCGACATGGTCACTTCTGCCAGCAAAACGCCTGACCGCGAAGAATTGTTTGATTTTTCCCGTCCCATCGGAACCAGCAACGATATCCTGACGATTCGCGGCGATAATACTGCTATCGTTGAGGGGCAATACAGTACCTACAATGGGATGCGTGTTGCACTCCTGAACGGAAACTCCCGGAATGTTGAATTTGCAGAGTATGCACAGGCCAAAGGCTTTACCTACACATCGGTTTATTTCGATTCGACTGAGGAGATGGCAAAGGCCCTTCAGAACGGAACGGTCGATGCCATTGTCACCAGTTCCCTGAGCAGGATAAACAACGAGCGCATCCTTGAAAAATTCGGCAGCAGTGATTTTTATGTGATTGTCAAAAAAGGAAATACCGAGCTTCTGAACCAGGTAAATTATGCAATCGATCAGATGAATGCCGCCGAGGGCAACTGGAAAACGACCCTCTATAGCAAAAATTACGAAAGCGCTGATGCCAAAAATCTGGAGTATACGGAAGAAGAAAAGCGCATCATCGCCCAATATTCCAAGGACAATCCCCTTCACATCCTGTGCGACCCGACCCGGTATCCCTATTCTTATACAGAAGATGGCGAGGTAAAGGGCATTCTCCCGGACTATTTCCGGAAGGTAGCGGACTATGCCGGGCTTTCCTATGAATTTCTTGTCCCCGCAACCAGAGATGAATATATCGCGTATCAAAGCGATAAGACCGCGGTAGACATCAGCATTGATGCGCGATTGGATACGGACAATTACGCAGAAACCAAAGGATGGGGATTGACCGCACCCTATATCACGATGCGCATGGCAAGGGTGACGCGGAGAGATTTTGACGGGAACATCCATGTCGTCACTACGGTCAATCAGACCGTGGCCAAGTCGATCGAAGATGTATTGGCACCCGGTGCGGAAAAACTGATGTGCAGTACCCGTCAGGAGATGATGGAGGCTGTCCGTGACGGCAAGGCGGATGCAGCGTTTGTCTACTATTATATGGCGCAGGCGTTTATCAACGGCGACACGACAGGCACCATGACCTACACGCCGCTGGAACAGCCCACCTTCAGCTACCGCATGGTGGTTTCCTCCAAGGAAAATCACGCGCTGGCAGGTATCCTGACAAAGGCAATATACGCGATGCCGGAGAATCTTGTCGAGGATCTTGCGGCGCAGTACACCGCATATAAAGCGACAAATCTGACCTTTGCAGATATGCTCCGCCTGCATCCGGTTGCGGCTGTCCTTATCGTCGTATTTATCTCGTGTATGGCGGTCGCGCTGATTATTATTATGAGCCGTTTGCAGACGCGCAGAGAATTACAGCTTGCCGCCCAGCAGAAAGCAGAAGAAATGACCACCCTTGCAGAGCAGGCGCAGGCCGCCAGCAAAGCAAAAAGTGTCTTCCTTTCCAATATGTCCCACGATATCCGTACCCCGATGAATGCCATCATCGGCTTTACGAATATCGCGTTGCATCAGGATTCTGTACCCGAAATCCACAACTGCCTGAAAAAAATCGAGGACAGCTCGGATCATCTGCTGTCCCTGTTGAATGATATACTGGATCTGAGCCGCATCGAAAGCGGAAAGGTGGTATTCTCCCCGGTTCCGGCAGATATCACCGCCGTTACGGATAGTGCAATTGAGATCATAAACGGTACCCTTCTGAACCGGAGCCTGAACTTTGAGGTACACCGTGAACCGATGGAAAATCCCTATGTCATGACGGAGCCTGTCCGCATCCGGGAGATTCTGGTCAACATCCTGAACAACGCCGTAAAATTCACCAATGACGGCGGTACGATCCGTCTGGATGTGAGCAACCGTCCGGGAGCCGATGCACAGCACAGGGTGGTTTGCTATCGAGTTCAGGATACCGGTGTCGGTATGAGCGAGGAATTCCAGACAAAGCTCTTTGACGAATTCGAACAGGAGAAAAACGACGCAAGAACGCAGTATAAAGGCACAGGTCTGGGTATGCCCATCGCAAAGAGATATGTAGAATTGATGGGCGGAACCATTGCGGTGGAAAGCAAAAAAGGAGTCGGCACGACCTTTACCGTGGAAATCCCCATGGAGCTGACAAGCTCTGAAAAGGTCGAAAAAACAAAGAAGCCGGCAAAGCGCAAAAGCCTGAAAGGGATCAAGGTGCTTCTGGCAGAGGATAACGATTTGAACGCCGAGCTTGCCGCGATACTGTTAGAGGATTCGGAGATGATCGTAACCCGTGCGGCGGACGGGCAGGAGGTTGTCGACCTGTTTGCAAATCACCCGGCGGGTACCTATGATATTATCCTGATGGACATTATGATGCCGAAAATGGACGGACTGCAGGCAGCAAAAGCCATCCGCGCCATGCAGGCGGAACGCCCGGATGCAGAAGAAATCCCCATCATTGCACTGTCGGCCAACGCTTTTGCGGAGGATGTGCAGACCTCTCTGGATGCGGGCATGAACGGTCATGTTTCCAAGCCTCTTAATGTGGCAGAGGTAGCCAAAGTCATTGCGAGAAATCTGAATAAGTCATGACAGCTTTTTGCAAATCAAGGCAGGTGGTTTCTGGTAAAGATAAAAATTCAATAACCGGCGAAGCAAAGGCACGGCTGTCAACATTTTGACAACTGTATAGCTTTTGAATATGTTTATAAAAACATGGAATGGATGTTGGAATCTTGTCGTTATCATGATAAAATATTTAGATTATCCTGTCTGACATTGCCCGCGCACTTTGCAGAACGCGGCGCACCAAACAGGAACCCCGCAAAGAAATTACAGCAGTATTTTTATAGGTCGTGATGGTATTGTTAAAAAGCCCGGGCAGCCTGCCGGATAAGGGCAGGCTGTCTTCAGGCCGTGAGGAGAACGATTGGATGAAAAAGAAACGACTGTACAAAGTTTTTGTCCTGCTTGCAGCCATGGTGCTGAGCTTGTCCCTGCTGACCGGATGCGCCGGAAAAAGCACCGAGGCAGTGCAGGCGCAGGAGGACGCCGAAACCATTCAGGTATATCTGTGGACCAACAACCTGTACGAAAAGTACGCTCCCTACGTGCAGTCGCAGCTGCCGGATGTAAACATTGAGTTTATCGTGGGCAACAACGATCTGGACTTCTACAAATTTTTGCAGGAAAACGGCGGTTTGCCGGACATTATCACCTGCTGCCGTTTCTCCCTGCACGATGCTGCCCCCTTAAAGGACAGCCTGATGAACCTTGCTACCACCAACGAGGCGGGTGCCATCTACAATACCTACCTCAACAGCTTCAAAAATGAGGACGGCAGCGTAAACTGGCTGCCAGTATGCGCCGATGCCCACGGTCTTGTGGTCAACCGCGACCTTTTTGTGCAGTACGGCATCCCGCTGCCCACCGATTACGCCAGCTTTGTCGCTGCCTGTAAGGCCTTTGAGGAAGTGGGCATCCGCGGCTATACCGCCGATTATCTGTACGACTACACCTGCATGGAAACGCTGCAGGGGCTTTCTGCTGGCGAGCTTACGACCATAGCAGGGCGCAAATGGCGCACCGCCTACAGCGACCCCGCCAACAACACCCGTGTCGGGCTGGACGATACCGTGTGGCCGGGCGGCTTCGAGCGTATGGAGCAGTTCATCCAGGACACAGGTCTTACGGCGGCGGATCTGGAGCTGAATTACGATGACGTGGTCGAGATGTTCGGCAACGGGCAGCTTGCCATGTACTTCGGCTCCTCCGCCGGTGTAGGGATGTTCCAAGAGCAGGGTATTGACGCAACCTTTTTGCCGATCTTCAGCCAGAACGGGGAAAAGTGGCTGATGACCACGCCCTACTTCCAAGTGGCATTGAACCGCGATTTGGAGCAGGACGCCGCGCGGCGCGAAAAGGCGATGCAGGTTCTGCACGTCATGCTGTCGGAGGATGCGCAGGAACAGATCCTTGCGGAAGGGCAGGACCTGCTGAGCTACAGCCAGAGCGTAAGCTACCACCTGACCGACACCATGAAGGACGTGCGCTCGGTAGTGGAAGAAAACCATATGTATATCCGCATCGCCTCCAACGATTTCTTTGCCATCTCGCAGGATGTGGTCTCCAAGATGATTGCGGGCGAATATGACGCCGAGCAAGCCTATCGAGCGTTTAATGCCCAGCTTCTGGCAGGGGAAAAGCCCGACACAAGCGACATTGTGCTGACCAGCGAAACCGCTTATTCCAATGTGTTCCACAAAAACGGCGGCAATGCGTCCTTCTCGGTTATGGCAAACACGCTGCGCGGGCTTTACGGCACGGATGTGTTGGTGGCACCCGCCAGCAGCTTTACCGGCAGCGTGCTGCAGGCCGACTATACCAAGGCAACGGTGCGCGCCATGATCATGCCCAACGGGCTTATGTCGTACCAGCGCACCATGACGGGCGCCGAGCTGAAGGACACCCTGCGCGCCTTTGTGGAGGGCTGCGAGGGCGGCTTTACCCCGTTCAACCGCGGTTCCCTGCCGGTGGTCAGCGGCATCGCCCTGCAGGTACAGGAGAACGACGGCAGCTATACGCTGACCGGCGTTACCCGCAGCGGGCAGCCCCTGCGGGACGATGATACCGTTACCGTGACCTGCCTGGCGACAGAAAAGCAGATGGCACCGCTGCTGCAGGACGAAACCCGCGCGTTTGAGCGCGGGGAAGCCACGGTCAAAAACACTTGGAGCGATGCGGTTTGCAGCGGCAGCGTGATGCTTGCCGCGCCGGAAAGCTATATTACGTTAGGGGGGGGGTAAAACGCTATGGAAGATGATAAGCGAAAACTGAAAACAAAGCGCCGTTTTCCGCGCAAAGGGCTGACCGCCGCTGCTGTTCTGCTGGCAATCGCGTTTTTTGTCTGCCTTAGCGTGCAGTACCTTTCGTTTGTATCCAAAACCGTCTACGAAGAAAGCACCGCGCATCTGGATGAAATTCTGCATAAATCCAACAATATGCTAAGCATGATCGCCAACAAAAACATCTCCTATCTGCATTTGTGGAACGGCTTTCTGGACAGCAACCCCGACGATGACGGCATACAGGCGTATCTGGAATCCGCAAAGAAGGAGCTGGGGTTTGCCGAAATCTACTTTCTTTCTTACGACGGTAACTACATAACACCCGGCGGCGAAACGGGTTATCTTGGTTTGCAGAGCAACCTCGACGAGAAGCTTGCCGACCAGAACGACATTGTGATGAACGCGGTTTTGCCGGGGCAGGACCCGATGCTGGTGTTTATCTGCCCCGAAACCAAGGGTGTTTACCGCGGCTTTGCCTACGATGCCATTGCCATCAGCCGCTACAACAGCGTTGTGATGAAAGCCGTGGACGATTCGGCGTTTGGCGGAACTGCCAGCAGCTATGTTATCTACCCGGATGGGCAGGTTGTGATTGAAAATATCGCAGAGGGAGAGGAATCCATCTATAACCTTGTTGCGGTACTGCGCGATTATTCCGACCTTACCGAGGCGCAGATGCAAGACCTTGCCAATGACTTTGCAAAAGGTGTCAGCGGAAACCGTGAGGTAACGCTGGGCGGCACAAGATACTATCTGGTGTACGAAAGCACCGGCATCCAGAACTGGATCTTGGTAGGGCTTGTCCCCGTGGATGTCGTCAATGCCGGTATGAATCAGCTTTGGCTGCGCACGGTGCAGATTGTAACCGGCATTGTTTTGACGATTGCCGTGCTGATCATTCTGCTGGTTACGCGCTGGGGTCACGTCAAGCTGCGCCGCAAGGATTACGAGATTCTGTGCCGGGACGAGCTGTTCCAAAAGCTGTCCCAAAACGTGGACGACGTTTTCCTGATGCTGGATGCAAAAACCTACAAGGCAGATTATATCAGCCCGAACATGGAACGGCTGCTGGGTTTGACGCGGGAGAGTGTGCGCGAAAATATCAATACCTTGGCGCTGCTGCACCCGAAGGATTTCCCCGACCGCACCAAAAATTATCTGGAAGGGCTTGCGGGCGGCGAACAGCGCGAATGGGACATGGAGTATGTACATCAGAAAACAGGGGAACGGCGCTGGTTCCATGTGGTTGCCATGGGCAGTGAAGTCGGGGAACAAACCAAGTACATTCTGGTTTTGTCTGACCGCACCGCCGACAGGCAGGTGAATCAGGCACTTTCGGATGCCGTTGCAGCGGCCGAGACTGCCAACCGCGCCAAGAGCACCTTCCTTTCCAATATGTCCCACGACATCCGCACCCCCATGAATTCAAGGCATCGGCTTTACCACGCTGGCGGTCAGCCGCCTGGACGACAAGAAGTGCGTGAAGGACTACCTTGCCAAGATCCTTGCCGCCGGCAACCACCTGCTTTCGCTCATCAATGACATCTTGGATATGAGCCGCATCGAAAGCGGAAAAATTCAGCTGGACGAAACCGAGGTCAATCTGTCCGATGTGCTGCACGAGATAAAAACCATCGTCAGCGGGCAGATTTACGCAAAACAGCTGGAATTGTATATGGACGCAATGGATGTTACCGACGAGGACGTCTATTGCGACAAGACCCGGCTGAATCAGGTCTTGATGAACCTTTTGTCCAATGCCATCAAGTTCACCCCTGCAGGCGGCAC
>OLSN01002434.1_pt1 | contig 13649 bp, 10 predicted proteins | sample 1672411 | NCBI WGS metagenome assembly OLSN01 (sample SAMEA3136683, study PRJEB25190) | human gut metagenome | biome: human gut; feature: human-associated habitat; material: faeces | place: Austria | collected 2013
GCGTTCATATCGCCAACAACTCCGTCCGTTGCTTTAATTAATAGGTTGGAAATTATACATTATCCACAAACCAGATAATGTATAATTTCCTTAGAATTAAAAAAGACCGCATATTAAATATGCAGTCTTTTCATAATGCAAATTATACTAAGTATAGTTTGTATTATTCTTGTTCTTCTAATTCAACTTTTATGCTTAATTCTTCTAATTGACCGTCTTCTGGTAATCCTGGTGCATTAGTCATTGGGCATATAGCATTTTGGTTTTTAGGGAATGCTATTACCTCTCTTATGTTGTCAGCTCCTGTAAGTAACATCATAAGTCTGTCAAATCCGAATGCAAGACCAGCATGTGGTGGTACACCGTATTTGAATGCTTCTAATAAATATCCGAATTTCTCGTTAGCAGTTTCTTGGCTCATTCCTAATGCTTTGAACATCTTTTCTTGAACTTCTTCATCAGATATTCTCACACTACCTCCACCAAGCTCATATCCATTTAATACCATATCATAAGCTTTAGCTCTTAATTGAGTTTTATCTTCTTGGTCTAATTTATCTATATCTTCGTCTAATGGGCAAGTGAATGGATGGTGCATTGCTATCATTCTACCTGTTTCTTCATCTTCCTCGAATAGTGGGAATTCAGTTACCCATAATAAGTTATATTTGTTTTTGTCTATTAAGTCCATTTTTCTAGCAACTTCTAGTCTTAATTGACCTAATGCATCGTATACAACTTTGTTTTTGTCAGCTACGAATAATATTAAGTCTCCAGCTTTAGCGTCCATTCTGTCTAATATAGCTTTTATTTCTTCTTCTGTGAAGAATTTAGCTATTGGAGAGTCTATGCCTTCTTCAGTAACTTTTATCCAAGCTAAACCTTTAGCTTTATAAGTTTTAGCATGTTCTTCTAATTTTTTCATTCCTTTTTTAGAGAATGCATCTGCTCCACCGATTGCATTTATAGCTCTAACGCTTGAGTTAGCAGTATTAGCAGCTGATGAGAATACTCCAAATCCACAGTCTTTAACTAAATCTGATAAATCTGTAAGTTCCATAGCAAATCTAGTATCTGGTTTATCAGAACCAAATCTGTCCATAGCTTCTTTATAAGTCATTCTCTTAAGTGGTAATTCTATATCTATGTTGTGTATTTCTTTGAATATTTTTCCTATCATGTTTTCCATCATAGTCATAACATCATTTTCATCAACGAAAGACATTTCACAGTCTATTTGAGTGAATTCTGGTTGTCTATCCGCTCTTAAATCTTCATCTCTGAAACATTTAACTATTTGGAAGTATCTGTCCATACCACTTACCATTAATATTTGTTTGAATAATTGTGGTGATTGTGGTAAAGCGTAGAATTTACCTGGGTTAACTCTACTTGGTACAAGGTAATCTCTAGCACCTTCTGGACTTGGTTTTATTAAGAAAGGTGTTTCTATTTCTAAGAAGTTGTTTTCAGATAAGTATTGTCTTACTATTTGAGCAACTCTACTTCTCATTATTAAGTTATTTTGCATAGAAGGCTTTCTTAAGTCTAAGTATCTATATTTTAATCTTTTATCTTCAGATACGTTGTCGTCATCTTTTATATATATTGGTGGAGTTTGAGATTTGCTAAGAACTCTAAGTTCTGTAGCTGATATTTCTATATCTCCAGTAGCCATGTTAGGGTTTTTAGCTTGTCTTTCACGAACTATACCTTTTACAGCTATAACATATTCTGAACCTAATTTTTCGGCTTTTTCAAATGCATCTTTACTTACGTCAGCATCGAATATTATTTGGCTTATTCCTCTTATATCTCTTAAGTCAACGAATACTAATCCGCCTAAGTTTCTTTTCTTTTGAACCCAACCATTTAGAATAACTTCTTCGCCAACATTGTCCATTCTAAGATCTCCACAATAGTGAGTTCTCTTTAATCCTTTTAATGTCTCCATGTTTTTCTCCTTTATCATTTACACACTAAAGGAGGACTACTATTTTGTGGTTAGCAAAAATATAAGCAGCCCCTCTAGTATTTTTCATATATTAGATTATAATCTTTTTTTAAGTTCGTCAACTAATTCGCTTAGTTTTATAGTTGTTTGTTCTGATGTTTTCATATTTTTAAGTGTTGCTGTATCGTTAGCTAACTCATCATCACCTATAACTACTGTGTATTTAGCGTTAAGTTTGTCAGAGTACTTAAATTGAGCTTTTAAACTCTTATCTAAGTGGTCATTGTCTGCACTTATGTGATTAGTTCTTAAATCTTTTATTAATTTAAAGCTCTTAGTCTTAGCTGCATCACCTATAGTTGCTATATATATATCAGTTGATTTTGGATTTTCGATTTCTATATTGTTATTTTCTAAAGTTAATAATAATCTTTCTGCTCCAAGAGCAAATCCTATACCGCTTATACCTTTAGGTCCACCAAGCATTTCAACTAGTCCGTCGTATCTACCTCCACCACAAACTGTACTTTGTGAACCTATATCATTTGATATTATTTCAAAAGCAGTTTTTCTGTAGTAGTCAAGACCTCTAACTATAGTTTTATCAACTACATAGTTTATATCCATTTCTTTTAAGTAAGTTTGTAATTTGTCAAAGTGATCCTTACAATCTTCACATAAGTGGTCTATCATGAAAGGTATGTCTTGTAAGTTTTCTTTACAGTGAGGGTTCTTACAGTCGATAACTCTCATTGGATTTTTATCTTTTCTTTCTAGACAAGTTTCACATAATACGTCTACTTTTTGGTCTAGATATTCTTTTAATTTTCTGTTGTATTCTTCTCTACATGTAGGACATCCTACAGAGTTTATATTAACAGATAAGTTGTTTAGTCCCATTTCATTGAAGAATTGAACTGCAAGACTTATAACTTCAGCATCTACTGATGGTCCATCACTTCCTAATACTTCTATACCAAATTGGTGGAATTGTCTTTGTCTACCTGCTTGTGGTCTTTCATATCTGAAGCATGGAGTTATGTAGTATAATTTTGTTGGTTGTGTATCAGCGTACATTTTGTTTTCTATAAATGATCTGATAACACCTGCAGTACCTTCAGGTTTTAAACTTAATTGTCTATCTCCTCTATCTGTGAAAGTATACATTTCTTTTTGAACTACGTCAGTTGTGTCCCCAACACTTCTAGAAAATACTTCTGTGTGTTCAAAGATAGGAGTTCTTATTTCTTCATATCCATATAATGCACAAATTTCTCTAAATTTCTTTTCTATATAATGCCATTTATAAACATCCTTTGGTGTTATATCTTTAGTTCCTCTAGGTGCTTTACTTAACATTTTTCTGTACCTCCTCATATTTTCTATTTATCATTTCGTCAACTCTATCAATATATTGTTCTAGATTTTTGACGTTTTCTACTCTTTCGATTCTGTTTTCATCTGTATATACAAATTTCGTGATTGAACCTGCCCCTAAGGCAATATTGCTTTGACGTTCTTCCATAATTTGAATATTATAGATACATTCGTATCCTTCTTTAGCATAACCTATATTTTCTAGATTTCCTAGCATATGTTTTTGTCTATACATGTAATATGGGTTAAGTCCCATTTTTTTAGCATATTTCATAGATAAATCTATCATTTTAGTCATTTCGTCAAATTGAGTTAATTCGTAATCATCTATGTTTTCTTTTAATTTAGATGTTCTTTTAACTGCTAGTGTATGGACTGTTAAACTTTCTGGAGAAAGTTTTTCTATTTGTTTTAGAGTGTTTTCTACCATTTCTAGATTTTCATCTACAAGCCCTAAAATTATGTCCATATTAATATTATCAAATCCTAGCTCTCTCGCCAACTGGAAACATTCAATTATATCATTTACACTGTGTTTTCTTCCTACTTTTTGTAGAGTTTCGTCATTCATAGTCTGTGGATTTATACTAATTCTGTCTACACCGTGTTTTTTAAGAACTTCAAGGATTTCTCTGTTTATTGTGTCTGGTCTTCCAGCTTCAACAGTGAATTCTTTTATTTTGCTTAAATCAAATTCTTTATATAATCCTTTTATTAGTGTGTCCATTTCTTCTGGTGATAAAGTTGTTGGAGTCCCTCCACCGATATATAATGTTTCTATTTCTTTATTATTATCTCTAAGAAGTTCTGCCACTCCTCTAGCTTCTTGAAGAAGTTTTTCTACATATAGTGGTTTTTTGCCACCAAATTTATCAACAGGATTTGCTGGGAATGAGCAATAATAACATCTTGTTGGACAGAAAGGAATCCCTACGTATAATGATACCTTATTTTCATCAATTGGGTAGATAAATTGTCGTTCTCTTTTTGCTATGTTTAATGCTAATTCTATTTTATCATCTTTTATATAATAATCTTCTTTTAACTTTTCTTTTATATATTCTTCGTCTTTTCCTTCGTCTAATAAAGCATGGACAATTTTTACAGGTCTTATTCCTGTAAGAATACCCCAAGGCACATTAGATTTAAATTTTTGTTCAAGTATTTTGAACATACTTCTTTTAATTGTTTCTTTTATTGTTTTTTTACGAGCTCTTTCATCTAAACCACTTAAGTCTCTGTGGTCTACATTGCTAAGTATTTCTTCGTAGTTTTCACAATAAACAGTTCTTGAAAAAACTTTATCTCCATGATAGAAAATGCTGTTTTCTATTACCATCATGCAGTCTCTCTCGTCTATAAATCTAAAATCAGAAGTGAATAATTTTATAAGTTCACTTACTTCATATTTATAATCATGTCCTTTTAGAACAACTCCTATCATTTTATGTCTCCTTTTTTATTTCTATTTTATTAAAAAATAAACCAGTACTGCCTTGATTAGCTAAAACAGTACTGGAAAAACTTAAATTTGTTGCATATATGGATTCATTCTTTTTTCTACTCCAATTGTAGATGTAGGTCCATGTCCTGGGTATATTACTGCATTATCATCGTATTTAGCTAATTTTCTTAAAGATTTCATCATTTGTTTGTAATCTCCGCCATAAAAATCAGTTCTTCCTATGCTTCCTGCAAATAAAGTATCCCCTGTGAATATGTGTTCTCCTACTTTTATGCACATTCCACCTTTTGTGTGACCTGGAGTGTGTATAATTTTTAATTTAAGGCTTCCAAGTTCTATAATATCACCTTCTTGAACATATTTATCCGCTTCAAATTCAACTAAAGGTCCTGGAAGTTGAGCACTTAAATTTTTATTTCTATCTATTAATACTTCTTCTTCATTTACATGAGCTATTACTTTAGCATTTGTTTTGCTTTTAATTTCTGGTACACGGCATATATGATCTCCATGTCCATGAGTTAATATTATATATTCTACAGTAAGTCCATGTTGCTTTATTTTATTGAATATATCTATAGTACTTCCACCTGGATCTATTATTGCACATTTTTTTGTTTTTTCATCTCCAATGATGTAAGTATTTTCATCCATAAATCTATCTACAACTTTTTCAATTATCATCAAAATCCCCTCCTAGAAAGCTTTTTTCGATTCTAATAAGATTGTTACTGGTCCATCATTTGTAAGTTCAACCATCATATGAGCACCAAATTCCCCTGTCCCTACAGTTATTCCTTGAGCTCTTAATTTTTCTACAAATTCTTCATATAAAGGATTTGCTACATCTGGTCTTGCTGCATCAGAAAAACTTGGTCTTCTTCCCTTTCTCGCATCTCCATAAAGTGTAAATTGAGATACTGCCATTACCTCTCCACCTATATCTTTTAAAGATAAGTTCATTTTATCATTTTCATCTTCGAATATTCTTAAGTTAGTTACCTTATCTACCATATAGTCTACGTCTTTAGAAGTATCGTCATGAGTTACCCCTAATAATACTAATAACCCTTTTTTAACTTCTCCAGTTACTCTCTCATCTACAGTAACTCTCGAACTCGCTACTCTTTGAACAACAGCTCTCATATCTGCCTCCCTAAATTTCAAATTATTTTATGAGTATATAAAATTCTGGGATTAATTTCTCATTCTTGAAACGTCGTCAACCCCTGGAATTGATTTTATTTTTTTCATAAGTTGTTTTAATTCTGATATATCGTTAACTTCGACTAATAAGCTGATATTTGCTGTGTTGTCTTTTAGGACTCTACAGTTTATACCGCTTATGCTTAGTTTTTCCATAGATACAACATGTATAATGTCATTTAAAAGACCTACTCTATCTACTGCGATGATTTTTACTTCTCCTTCAAATTTGCTCTTTTCAGGATTATTCCACTCAACTTCTACAAGTCTATTTTGTAGGAATTCATCGTCTAGTTTTATATTAGTACAGTCTCTTCTGTGGATTGCAACACCTCTACCTTTAGTGATATATCCTACTATATCATCACCTGGAAGTGGGTTACAACATTTTGCAAATCTTACAAGTATGTTGTCTAATCCTTTTACAGTTATACCGTTGTCTTTTTTCTTTCTTTTCTTAGCATATTCATGCTCATCAAAGTTTTTCTTAATTTTGTCTTCTTTTTCTTGCATTCTTTTTTCTTTTTCTTGTCGATTGACTTCTTTATTGTAGAAATCTCTGACTTTTGGCATAACTTGTGATGTTGCTATACCACCATATCCTATAGTTGCAATTAAATCTTCTAATGTTGGTTGATTGAATTTTTTTGCAACTTGATTTAAGAATTTTTGAATGCTTGAATTTTTGTATGGTATATTGTAACGTTTAAATTCTTTTTCTAATATATCAGTACCACGTTCGATATTTTCTTCTCTTCTTTCTTTTTTGAACCATTGTCTTATTCTATTTCTAGCAGTTGGTGTCTGTACTATATTTAGCCAGTCACGACTAGGTCCAGTTGAATTTGAAGATGTTATAACTTCAACAATTTCGCCGTTTTGTAATTTATAATTTATAGGAACAATTTTACCGTTTATTTTTGCACCAGTACACTTATTTCCTACGTTTGTATGCACTCTATAAGCAAAGTCAATTGGAGTTGAACCTGCTGGTAATTCGATTACATCTCCTTTTGGTGTAAATACATAAACTTGGCTATTAAATACATCGTCTTTTAATGCATCTAAAAACTCATGTGGGTCTTGGACGTCTTTTTCCCATTCCATCATTTGTCTTAGCCATTTTAATTTTTGTTCCATCTTAGCATCTTGGTTGCCTGTGATTCCCTCTTTATATTTCCAGTGGGCAGCTATACCGTTTTCAGCTATTTCATGCATTTCATGCGTTCTAATTTGTATCTCTACAGGTTCTCCATCAGGACCAATTACCGTTGTATGAAGAGATTGATAAAGATTTGGTTTTGGCATAGCAATATAATCTTTAAATCTACCTGGCATTGGAATCCACATTGTATGAACCATTCCTAAAACAGCATAACAATCTTTAACTGTATCGACAATTATTCTTACAGCAGTTAAATCATAAATTTCTTCGAACGTTTTATTTTTCTTTTTCATTTTTTTATAGATACTATAAAAATGTTTTGGTCTACCAGATACTTCGCAATTTATATCGACTTCTTTGAATTTTTCTTCTAATAAATGTACTATTTTATCTATGTATTCCTGCCTTTGACTTCTTTTCATTGTTATCTTATCAGAAAGTTCTCGATAACCTTCTGGATCGATATATTTTAAAGCTAAGTCTTCTAATTCCCATTTAATCTTTGAGATACCTATTCTATGAGCAATTCCACCATATATTTCTAGAGTTTCTTTAGCTTTATATTTAGCTTTTTCCTCTGGCATAAATTTAAGAGTTCTCATATTGTGAAGTCTATCAGCTAATTTAATTAATATAACCCTAATATCTTTAGCCATTGCTAAGAACATTTTTCTAAGGTTTTCAGCTTGAGACTCTTCTTTTGTTTGATACTTAATTTTACCTAATTTAGTTACTCCGTCTACTAAGTCGGCTATATCTTTTCCAAATAGTTCTGTAATGTCTTCATATGTGTAAGGTGTATCTTCTACGACATCGTGTAGTAGACCTGCTGCTATAACTTCCATATCTAGCTCTAAATCGGCTAAGATATTTGCAACAGCTATTGGATGAATTATATATGGCTCACCCGATTTTCTAAATACGCCTGCATGAGCAGATTTTGCTAATTCGTATGCTTTTATAATGGCTGCGCTTTACCCGCTGCTGACCATCCTCTATGGTGTCATCCGGGGCTATGCCGCCGGTGATATGCTGGTGTGCGCCATCGGTTCGGGCTTCATGTCCGGCATGGTGATCTACATGCATCGTGCCAACATCCAGCGCATCCGTGAGGGCAAGGAGTACCGCTTCGGTAAGCACAATAAAAAATAAATCTGTAAATGCAACCACCCCGCAGCGTACCGGGTCTCCGGCAGCGCTGCGGGGTGGTTTTGTTTGTGTTATTCCAGTTCCGGTTCAGCCTGCTCAAAATCGTACTCGTCAAAGTCTTCTTCTTCGGAAGGAATGGCCTCGGCCACCTCGTTTTCGGCGCGCTTTTTCAGCCGGGTGAGGAACTCCTCCGCCGGGATGCCGCTCTGGCTGGGGGAGAGGTCCGGTGCCGGGTGGCCATCCGGCAGGTGGGCACCAAAGGCCGGAACAAAGAAGAACTTGCGCACGATGAAGATCAGCGCGATGGCCCCCACGCTGAGCAGATTTTCCAGCGCGGAGTCATGCCCCACCACCAGATGCCGGGCGATGGCGTACAGCAGCACTTCCAGGCTGCTGCCGGGGCTGTGCTTGGCCAGCATCTTGATGAACTCGATGCCAATGACGATGTCGAGACTGCGTTCCAGAAAGCTGCGGATCTCCACCTCGTTGCCGTCGATCAACAGGCCCGGCATCCACTTGATGAGCGGCACGGCACTGAGCAGCAGGCCGACGAGCACAAGGCCCGAGAGCAGGATCTCCAGCAGGCTGGACGCCTGAATGATGCGGTTGCGCAGTTTGGTGCGCCAGCGGCTTTCCACATGAGAAGAAGGATGGTCCATAACGTGTTCTCCTTTTCGGCAATCTGCTGCAAAATGTTCGACGGCTAGCTGACTTTATTGTAGCAGAAATGCAGAACGGTGTCAATCGACGGCGAGACAGCAAAAAAGGCTTCCCTCGGCGGGGAGGGAAGCCTTTCGGTGAAAATAGGCTGCGGGTCAGTCTGCAGTGCTTTCCGTGGTTTGCGGGCCCACCGCCACATAGCCGGACTTCTGGATGCAGTTCTGCCCGGCGTCGGTGTCCAGCCAGTCATAGAGCTGGCGCTCCGGGCTGTCGGCGGCGGCGTCTGCGTGGAGAACAGCGTAGAATTCGTTGCACAGCGGGTATTTCTCGCTGGCAATGGTGTCGTTGGAAGGCTCGACTCCATCCACGGCCAGCAGCCGCAGGCCGGGCTTGGAGTACATCTGGTCGATGTAGTAATACACCGAAAAGCCGATGGCGTTGGCGCTGTTGTTGTAGGCGGCAAGGCTGTCCACCAGTTCGCCCATGGCGGTGGGGGCAAGCTCGGTGGGTGGGTCCATCAGTTCGCCGCCCTGAATGAGCAGCTTTTTGAACAGAGTCTGGCTGCCGGAATCCTCGCTGCGCTGGAAGGCCACGATGTCGAGATCATCGCCGCCGACCTCCTTCCAGTTGGTGATCTTTCCGGCGTAGATGTCCTTCAGCTGCTGCCGGGTCAGGCTCTTGACCGGGTTTTCTTCGTTCACAATGAATACCAGCGCATCCCGGCCGATGGGCTTCTGCTCCAGCTGAGCATCGGCTTCTTTCAGCTCATCCTTCACGTAGTCCGGCGCTTCGTACACCACCAGCATTCTGGCGGTGTATTCCTCATCCGGGTACAGGCCGAAGCTCTCCCACGCATAGGCGGTGGTGGAGACCGAAATAGCGCTCTGGGCGGCTTCCAGGTCGATGCCGGTCGTGTCGGCCATCATCTGAGCCATCAGCGGGATGCAGGCCGTGCTGCCGTCCAGCTTGGGGAAGTCCTCCACGGCAAACAGGCTGACGGGCGGCACTTCGCTCACCGAGGAAGCAGGCGCTTCCGGTGCGGCAGAAGCACTGCTGGCGGGTGCATCCGAACCCTTGCAGGCGGTAAGAACGCCCGCCGCCGAGCAGGCGGCTAGGCCCAGCAGAAAGCTGCGGCGGGTGATTTTTGCGTTTTTCATAAGAAGTCCCTCCCAAGTTGGGCTCAATAACCCAGTTCGTCATCGGAATTGATGGAAGAAAAGATGCTCTGGCAGAAAAGCCAATTGCCGTCGGTGTCCATCCAGCCGTAGTAGAAGCCGCGCTGCGCCACGAACACATGGTCGGGCAGGTGGTTCAGGCTGTTGGCGTAATAGCTGTAGCAGCTGCCGAGGCCGCTGAGTACCACGTTGCCGTTTTCGTCCAGCACGTCGCACAGCGAGCCGCTGTTGCTGAGGGTGTCGGAAACGCCGCAATACAGCGGACGGCCCTCTGGGGTGGCGGTGAGGTAGTTCAGGGCGTAGTATTTGCTCTGCAGATGGGTCAGGTCGGAGACAAGGCCCTCGGGGCCGTAGACGCGGGTGGCGGTGGTCTCGTAGTTGTCGTTGTTCCGCAGCTCCAGCCAGACATAGCCGTTGCCCGCGCTGTCCATCATCACGCTCTGCTGGTTCTCCACCGGCTCCACGGTGGTATCTGTGATGACCTTGCCGGTGTCGGTGTCGCAGACTTTCAGGCTGCCGTTTTTGGCATAGAGAGCAATGGTGTTGTCCGTGACACTGCAGGCGTACAGCGGCGTTACATCGCCGGTCTCAAGGTCGTGCAGGTCATAGCCGTAATCACCGGTGGTGCGCCAGGTGACCACAGAACCCGGGAAATAATGGCTGGGCATGTCCTCAAAGGTGCTGATGACCCCGCGGTCCTCGGTGGTCATGTCCCGCAGCTCGTACCGGCCATCGTCGGTGACAAAGCACGCCGTGCCGTTGCCGCAGGTCTGGGTGTAGCCCGTAAAACTTTCACCGGTGGTGGGATTATAAAGCATCTGGTCCACCGGTGCACCGTCGGCGTGGTAGGTATCCAGTTCCACCCAGTCGGTCAGCTCATCGGGCGAATAGGAAATGCGGTAAGCGGTGGAGGTGTCGGCTCCATACACCTGCGTGCCGTCTTTCGTCAGAACGATGACCCAGCTGTGCAGGGAGGTGTCATCGTCCCATTCGTCGTCGGCAAGGTCGGCCGGGCGGGCGTAGCAGGTATAGACGAGGCGGTCACCGCACACGACGCAGGCGTATGCGCCCTTCGGTACGGGCAGGCTTTCGCCGGTGGCCGGGTCGATGACCTGACAGGTGCCATAGCCGCTGTAGCCGTCCTGATATTCGCCGTTGACCAGCCGGCTTTCCTGCAGCACCAGCAGGCCGTTCTGCAGGGTGGCACTCTGTTCGCCGTCAAAGGCCAGCACTTCAGTGCCGTCCTTATCATAGAGGGCGCTGCGGCGTCCGCCCCGGCCGGTGGGGTCCGACCAGCTGCGGAACCAGTAATCCGTCTCGCCGGTGACGACATCCTGCAGAAGGGTTACATTTTCACTGCGGGCAGACTGGTACAGCACCTTGCTGCCGCAGAGGATGGCGGTGCTGCTGCCGGCACGGTCGTAGCCGTAGAGCGCCCGCAGCTGGCCGTCGTCCAGCCGGGAGGCGTCGTACAGCGGCTTGCCGCTTGAGTCGGTGGGGACCGAGGCCGACGATGCCGGTTTGCTGGAAGCGGGAGGCAGCACGGCGCACCCGCAGCCCAGCGCGAGACTGAGCGAGACGCACACGGCGGCGCAGCCGATGCGGTTCATCTGGGAAGAAAAGCGTTTCATACGATCACTCCTTGTCAATGCAGAGGAACCGAAAAGCATTCTTGTAAATGGGAAAAATCCCGATTCAATTATAATACGAAACAGCCGCGCTTTCCATTGCAGGAAAACGCGGCTGTTGATTACAGTTTGGTGACAAGCGTTCAGGACGCCGTTTTAGCGTGCTCAGCGTCGTCCATCCGGCCCAGCTGGTTCAGGAATGCCAGCAGGAAGGGCACCGAGACGAGGAAAGTGAGCACATCCGCAATGGGCTGGCAGATCTCCACGCCCACAAGGCCGTGGGTGCGGGGCAGCAGGAGAATGAGCGGGATGAAGAACACGCCCTGGCGGCAGCAGGCCAGGAAGGTGGCGCGCCCGGCCTTGCCCACGCTCTGGAAGGTCATGTTCGCCACAACGATGACCGGCTGCAGCAGCACGGCCAGACACTGGTAATGGAATGCGGGCAGGGCGATGGCCGTCACCTCCGGGTCGTCGCGGAACAGCCGGATGAGGACATCACCGTTCAGCCAGCACAGGCCCACCAGCACCACCAGCATACAGAAGGCCGCACCTACCGTAAAGATGGCCGCCTGCCGCACCCGGCGGAATTTGCGGGCACCATAGTTGAAGGATGCTACGGGCTGCAGGCCCTGCCCGACACCGATGGCCACCGAGATGATGAACATGAAGATGCGGGAGACGATGCTCATGCCGGCCACAGCTGCGTCACCGTAATCGCGGGCGGCGATGTTCAGCAGCATGCCGCCGATGCTCTGCAGGCCCTGGCGGCCAAAGCTGGGCGCGCCGCCGATCAAAATCATGCCGAACTCCCGGGCTTCACGGGTGACGGCGGTGATGCGGAACTGGCTGACCGTTTTGCCCCGCAGGAACATGGACAGCAGGATGCCAAAGCTGATGGTCTGGCTGAGGGCGGTGGCGATGCCCGCACCGGCGGTGCCGAGGCCGAAGCCGAACATGAAGACGGGGTCCAGCACGATGTTCAGCACGCCGCCGGTGACCAGGCCGATCATGGCAAAGCTGGCCTTGCCCTCATAGCGCAGGATGTTGTTCATCACAAGGCTGGAGATCATCAGCGGGGCCGCGATAAGGATGGGCCGTGCATAGGCGCAGGCGTGGGGCAGGATGGTGGACGTGCTGCCCAGCAGCATCATGAAGCCGGGCAGGGTCGCAAGGCCGATGACGGCCAGCACCACGCCGACGGCCAGTGCCGTAAAAAAGCTGGTGGAAGCAAAACGGGTGGCGGCCTCGGTGTTGCGGCTGCCCAGGCTGCGGCTGATGATGGTGCCGGCCCCGTGGCCCAGCATAAAGCCCAGCGCCTGGAGAATGGCCATCAGGCTGGAAACGATGCCCACCGCACCGGATGCGCTGGTGGAGATCTGGCCCACAAAAAAGGTGTCGGCCAGATTGTAGATGCTGGTGATGAGCATGCTCAATATCGTGGGAGCCGCCAGGCTCAGGATCAATTTCGGGATGGGGGTCTCCGTCATTTTGCGGAACTGCTCCGCGCTGCGGTCGGCATTTGCCATGAAAAAACCTCGCTTTCTCTTTGACACGATCTTTACATAAAAAACATTCGTCCCCAGTATACTGCGGGAACTGTTTTGTATCAACCAATTCCTTGCCGGGGTTATTGCAGCAAAAGACCGCCCTGCCCGGCGGCAGAGCGGTCTTGGATCATGGAAAGGAAAATGACAGTTACAGGGTCTTGCAGAACTCCTTCAGGTAGGCACGGAAAGCCTCACCGATTTCGGGGTGCTGCAATGCCAGTTCCACCTGAGCCTCCACCACACGGAGCTTGTTGCCCATGTCGTAGTGGGTGCCGGTGAACTCCACAGCGCTCATGCCACCGCAGTTGCGGGCATACTCGGCC
>OLSN01002441.1_pt1 | contig 13611 bp, 22 predicted proteins | sample 1672411 | NCBI WGS metagenome assembly OLSN01 (sample SAMEA3136683, study PRJEB25190) | human gut metagenome | biome: human gut; feature: human-associated habitat; material: faeces | place: Austria | collected 2013
CGCGGCGCGCAAAAGGTTCGATCCAAAAAACAAAATATCAAAACTATTATAGCACACGCACGCATAAGTTTTACAATGAAACGCATTGACGAAAGCGCCCAGGAGCAGGTAATATAATATGGCATCCCTTTTAAGGAGGTATTTACTATGTTAAATACAAAAGAACTTTTATTCATTCATGATTGTGCCGCCCAGGGAATTAACCACCATGAGTTCCCGCATGATGAAACGGCAAGCATATTAGATTAGTATCTGATGTAGTTAGCTTTGGGGGAGGATTACTCACTTACTGAGGAAATGTGCCGAGATTTCATCAAGACGGAAATGGCGAATAGGGGTCTAAAGTCATGACCGCTATAACGATGTTTAAAGACTTATTGGCTAAGGGTCATAAGGGGGAAGCCCTGGTCGCCAATTTGTTTTAGGCTTTGGGCTATGAGGTTTAGGACGTTTCGAAGGAGGCGTCCTATTTCTCTAAAGATATTGACCTAATCGCCACCAAGGGAGACGAATAGTTACTATTAGAAGTTAAGGCTGATAGTAGGGTTGCCGCCACTAATAACGTTGTCATTGAGACCATTGGGAATATAGCGGCCGCCAAAAAAGGTTGGATATATTATACCTAGGCTACTAATATCTGTTTCGTTGATATGGTTAATTTCATTGCTTATGTAGTCCGCACATCTGAATTACTAGAGTTGCTGCGGCAGGGGAATTGCAGAAAAATTATCAGACCCTAGTTAGAGGATGGCGAATACTATAAAGAAGCTGAATTAGCCTTGGTGCATTTAGATGAATTGAGTAAATGTTAGCATTACAACAAAATTAATATTAGGGAGTTTATGTAAGGTGAAGAAGTATTTATGTATATACTCACTAAATCAAATGGCGTATCTCATGCTATTGGGTTTCCATTTGGAATTAGTGAGTGATAATAATAAATTGTGGTATGGGGTTATATAGTCTAGTCCTGAGGTTTTAGAGGCCATAAACAAATGGCGTGACCCAGGTTTATGTGTCCCCATACACGAGTATTTGAATATGTATGGGGAATTAAGGGAGAATATTAATAGAAAGAGGGTTGGCCCCAATGAGTAAGTCTAAAGAAGAATATTTGTTAGAACGTTACCGCAAAGTGGCGACCATCTGGGTTGAGAACCCATATTTGAAGTATGGCGAAATTGCTAAGCTGGCGAGAATCGGAGACAGCACATTTTACGATTACCGCCACGATGAAAGATTTATGGCTATATATAAAGAGTTATGCCAATAGAAATATAAAGAATTAGAATCTGTAGCTATGAACAAGTTGGGTGAAATGGCGGCGTCAGGTAATTGGAATGCAGTCAAATACATACTTGATGGAGTAGGTTATAAACCCGAAGATAAAACCAAGGTGTCAGTCGAGGCTGATTCCGCCATTAATCTGACCATCGGGAAGTGAGGGGTCGCCCATGCCCCAAATAAATTTAACGTTGAAGCCTAGTGCATTTAGTCCTAAGTTATATCCTATGCTATTGGACTATACCCACAGATACGAAATGTATTTAGGTTCGGCAGGGTCGGGGAAGAGTTATTTCATAACTCAAAAACTAATAGTTCGTTGCATTAGAGAGAAAATACGAGTCCTAGTCTGTAGACGCTACAAGACAACGATTCGCCAAACCGCTTTTGCATTATTTAAGTAGGTGCTATAGGAGTGGGGATTAACCCCCGTTATGAAGATTCGTGAGACCGACTTCGCCATTACTTTTCCCAATGGGTCTGAGATTATATTTACAGGCCTAGACGAGGAAACTAAATTACTATCATTGGCGGGTATCACCGTTATCTTTATAGAAGAGGTATTTGAAGTTCCTCGTAATATCTACGAACAATTGGATTTGCGTTTAAGAGGCGGAACTAACCAATAGATTATAGCGGCATTTAACCCAATCAATAAGAATAGCTGGCTATACGACTACTGTGAAGTGCGGCCGCCGCACAATCTATTTTTTAGTAAGACAACCTATTTAGATAACCCGTTTCTTTCTCAGGAATATGTAGACACACTAGAAGCTATGAAGGTGCGGAATCCGCAGAAAGCCCGTATCTATTGCTATGGGGAATGGGGTACTGACCCAGAGGGATTAGTTTTTTAGAATTGGCGACGTTAGGAATTTGACCCATAGAGTTTAGGATTAGAATTGCGAATAGGTGCTGACTTTGGGTTCATTGACCCGACTACGGTTATTTGTAGCCTATATGACGAAGCTAATAAAAAGATATATGTGTATGACGAGTATTATTAGCGGGGTCGCCAGTTGGATGAGGTGGCGGCGGCTATGCGTGATATGGGAATAACCTATAGGGATAAGGTTTATATGGATAGTGCGGAACCTCGTTCTATAGAGTATATGAAAAGTTAGGGGTTTAACGCTTTACCTTGTATTAAGGGTAAGGATAGTGTTAAGGCTAGAATATCATTTCTATAGAATAACGAGATAATAGTTCATCCCAAATGTAAGAACCTAATAAATGAATTGGAGAATTTTTCCTATAAGAAGGATAAGACCACGGGGGAATATACAGAGGATATGACCCATGAGTTTTCCCACGCGATAGATGGCCTAGGTTATGCGTATAGTGATATTTATACGGCTAAGAAGAAGCTAGGCACATTTGATAAGGCTTTACTAGGATTGTAAAGCCATTAAATGAGATTGGAGGTAATACCAATTGATTAATTATATATATGACGCCATTCGCGTTAGCAATGGCGGTAATAATTTCGTGGCGTTAAGCCTCACAGACGACGACGGTAAAGTAATCTCCACCGGAGATTTAACCATGGAAATTTGTTACGGAGGTAAGACCGTTAGGGCGGTCGCCGCAAAGTACACATCTAATACTTGGTTCTTTGAGATACCTGACGATTTAGATTTTATTGGCCGAGGTTTCTATAGGATAAAATATAACGGCCAATATCTGAACTATTGGACGCCGCTATACCGAGAAGGGGGTTGCGTTTGATGGAAGTGAATTGGGGAAACGTTGAAAGTTATTCCGAGGTTCAAAGTGTAAATGGCCTAACGGGTAAAGTTCAATTAAAGATTCCTACCAAGACCAGTGACCTCGTTAATGATAGTGGTTTTGTTAGTGATAGCAATTACGCCACTAAAGCAGAATTAAAAGAGGTAGAGAATAAGATACCTGACGTTAGCAGTTTCGCAACTACAAATGATGTAGAAACCGCTATTACTAATAAAGGTTACTAGACTCAAACACAAGTTCAAGCGTTAATCAATAATGCAATCAGTAATATTAAAAATGCAAATGAGGTGAGTTATTAATGGCTAATGTATTAGTAGAAGAAACTAGTCTGAGTAATATAGCCTCAGCCATACGAGTGAAAAACGGAAGCACCGCCGTGTATAAGCCTGGTGAAATGGCGGCCGCCATTAGTAACTTGTCTACGGGTGGTAGTAGCGGCGGCGAAGATGATTTTTTAACTCGTAGTGGTAGCGGTGAATATGTTAATGACCGAATTGAGAAACTTGGCGGCGGGGCATTTTACCAAACTAACTATTCTACAATTACTTTGAGTAACGTAAAAGTCATGGATGGGGCTAGTATCATACGATTTAATAATAATCTCACTACATTAAATTTACCCGCTTTAACTACAATTACTTGCACTTATATTGAACCGTCTATATCAGCGACATATGGAACGCAAATATCGAATAATGCAAGTTTAACCGCACTAGATTTTCCTAATTTAATTACTATCTCTGATTCTGTGGGTTAGTGTTTTGCGGGGAATCCTAATTTGGTTAGTGTTAATTTGCCTTCATTAACCACGGCAAATTTGCTTTAGCAATTTCAAAATTGTTCGTCACTCAAGACAGTTGATTTATCTAGTTTATAGAGTAGCACTAAAGAAAGCAGTGGATGTTGGACTTTCCAGAATTGTTCTAGCTTACAATCAATTGATTTGCCTAACCTAACTCAATGGGGAAGTTCTCAAGATGGATTGGGGTTGTATTATACGTTTTCTAATTGTACTAATTTACAAACTGTTAATTTACCTGTTTTAACGAATACAAAATTAGGCCTATATGCTTTTTAGAATTGCACTTCTTTAACTAAGGTGAAAGCATCATTTAAAAGTATGGGTATGAACTGTTTTTAGAATTGTAGTGCTTTGCTGACATTAATCTTTCCGCAAGCTGATAGTATTACAACTTTAGCGAATAGCAACTTATTTGAAGATACTTTAATAGGTAAAAATCAAAACAGCGGTATATATGTGCCACGGGCTTTAGTAAATGAATATAAAAAGGCTACCAATTGGACAGTATACGCAGATTACATTCGTGCCATAGAAGATTACCCTGACATAACAGGAGGTTAATAAAATGGTAATTACAGAAACAGTAGAAATTAATAATAAAACCTATACCCGCAACTATTCTGACAAAGGGTTGTTTATAGAACGTGATGGTATTAAATATGCCGAGGCTATTGACCCAATGGGAACGGATAGAGTTTATACCGAGACAGAGGAGGTAATACCTAACTATGAAAGTGAAATGGTAGAGTGATGCCCCTAATATGGAACTAAAGGTTCCTAGTGAGGTTAAAATAGATGGGTATATACCTACAGCGGAAGATTTAACGTTTACGGGAGATTGTTCATATTTATTTTATTAGGGTCATTTCTCTTGGATTCTGGAACACTATACGTCTTTATTATCATTTTTCAATATCGAAAATGCAGATAGCTGTTTTTATTCATTAAAAACAGATGTTGACCTTACTAATTTAACTTTTTATATGAAAGACAGTGGTCGGAATAATATTCTTGATAGTATGTTCGCCAAAAGTAACATATAGCATTTGCCTCATATTGTTGGCAAAGTTGACGATTGTTCGTATATTTTTTACTATAGCAATATGAAGTCAATTCCCGATAATTTTTTTGACGATTTTATTTTTTCAAAGCCAAATTCTTATATAAACTGTAGTTCAATGTTTTGCGGTTGCAATAACTTAACCAAGGTTCCATCATTGAAAGCATTTAAACAATTACAATCAACACGTGTGCCATCGAGTGAGTATTATAGTTTTTATTATTAGTTATTTAATGGCTGTAATAATTTATAGGAAATACGGGACTTGCCTATCGTTTATGGTATCAATTCAGAGGGAAAAATAAATTTACTTGCCGGAATGGTTTAGATAACATAGAAATTATCTTCATTTACTTTTGAACCAAATTAGACGGCACGTCTTTCAAATCAAATGTTATATTTAAGTAGGACAGGATATAATTATGACTATTCGCTTAAATATATAAAAGATTCAGTATATAATCACGATTCCGCAGTTGAGACAATAAATAGTTTACCCGATACGTCCGCATTTTTAGCGGAGGCGGGTGGAACTAATACGATTCAATTTCATAGCGACCAAGGGGCTAATACAGAAGGCGGTGCTATAGGAAATTTAACCGCCGAAGAAATAGCAGTGGCGGCCGCCAAAGGTTGGACGGTTGCATTTGGTAGATAAGGAGGTAAAGAAATATGAAAACACAATCATTTGCATTAGTAAGATATGACGCCGATGACAACAAAGTTTTTGATTGGGCGACGCCACGTTATCGCCAAGAATTAATTGACCCTGATAAACCTGAATTAGGCCATAGGGATGTTCAAGAACATTTATACGCCAAGACTATATTTGTCGGCGGCACTGATACTATTGATAACTATATAGAGGTAGATGAACCCAAAGAGGAGGAAGAATAATGTTTACATTACCAAATGACGTATTCCTCACCACGGAACTATTGTCCCAAATGATAATGAAATTCTATTCGAACGTAGTTCCTAAATTACAAACCTATAAAGATTATTATGATGGCAATCAACCCATATTACAAAAGCATTATGACGACCCCACCAAGCCATGTAATAAAATCGTTACGAACTATTGTTAGGATATAACCGATGCCTATTGCGGCTACATTGCCTCACCTGGCTATATTTCCTATAGTAGCGAACAAGATATTAGCGATATTATGGATGTACTCAATTACAACGATTACCAAGAGGAAGATTCATCTTTCCTATTGGATGCATTAAAGGTAGGTGTGGCGGCGGAATTAATGTATATAGACAATGACGCTTAGGTCAGATTCCGCACTATAGACCCTCTTTCTTGTTTTGGTGTCTATGATAATACTTTAAGTGGCGACCTTCGCTATTTCGTCCGCATATACCAGGCTAATGAATGGGACAACTCTATTAATTATTGCGTCGATGTTTATGACGATAAAAATATTACTCACTATAATATGGCGGGTAAGAATGGTCAGTTGACGCTACTAAGCCAAAGTCGCCACTACTTTAGTCAGGTTCCCGCCAACATATTCTATTTACCCGATGAGAAGTCAGTATTTGACGCTATCATGGGGTTGCAGGATGCGGCCAACATTATATTATCCGATGAGGTTGATGATTATTCCGCTTTCTGTGATGCCTACTTTGCTTTGATAGGCATTGACCCCACAGACGAGAATATAGAACAAATCGCTTTAATGAAGCAAAATAGAACCTTGGTATTGCCTGAGGGTGCGGCCGCCACTTGGCTAACTAAGAATGCGACAGATACCCAAGTTGAGAATATCCTAAAACGCATTCATGATAATATTTATCGCATTGCCAAATGCCCCGACTTTAGTAGTGAGACATTTGTAGGTGGTGTCTCTTCGGGTATTGCCATTCGATATAGATTAACAGGTATGGAAACCAAGGCCGCTATGATAGCAGCCGCGATGAAGAAGGCATTGCAACGCCGCATTGAAATTATTTGCGGTGTCGAGTCTTTGAAACTTGGCGAAGAAGTGTTCCGTGATATAGATATTAGCTTTACTCGTAATATTCCCGAAGATAACACTAGCATTGTGAATTTGGTCAATGCTTTGAAGGGAACAGTCAGTGATGCCACATTACTCGCCCAGATACCTTTTGTTAAGGACGTATAGGCGGAATTAGATGCAATATCCAAACAAAAGAAGGAGAATATGAGTTTGTATTTGGGCGGCAGCCTGACGCAAGAAGACGAAGATAATGAGTAATTTATATTGGCTAATTCGTTCAACAAAATCACAAGAAGCCTATACCAACATGGCCATTGAAAAAAGTCGTTAGAAGATGGCAAAAGAATATAATTTACTAATGAAAAAAGTAATCAGTGAATTCGAAGCAGTCTATGATAAATTGGCGGCGTCGGTCGAAAACCCCACGCCCGCCGATTTATATAGGCTAGACAGGTATTGGCAAGCACAAGCCGAGTTATCTAAAAAATTTTTGGAATTCGGGGACAAAACTATTCAATAGTTATCCCTGAATTTTCAAGAATAGTATAGGGGGATATATGAGTTATTATCTCGTCCCTCAGACCCAGCCTTCGCCACTTTTGACCCTTTGGGAATTGAAAAGGTAATCAATTAGGTGTGGTGTGCGGACGGGTTATCATGGAGTCAAAGAGTCTGGAACAATACTCAATTACTATAGGAAGAACTCACTGATAAATTAATTGAGTGTTTGGTTTCAGGCAAAAAGACGACATAGTTAAAGCGGGAATTAATAGAACGGTTTCAGGTTAGCTATCATCGGGCTGATACATTAATCAGAACGGAAATGGCACATCTATAGACCGTGGCCGCAAAGTAGCGTTATGAGGATTATGGAATTTAGTTAGCTGAAGTATTAGTAGAGGCTGACGCTTGCGACGATTGTAAGGCCATGAAGGGTAAGAAATATCCCTTGGCCTAGGCCGCCGCACTTGTCCCGAAACATCCAAACTGTAAATGCTGCATTATTCCCGTAATCGAGTAATCCAATTACTCACCTGTGGGGCGGTCGCTAGACCGTAACACTATTACACTCGTGGGACGGTTATTAGACCGTAACACTATTAATTGGGGCGACCTATAAGGCCGCAACAAAATTGAAAAGGAGAAATTATTATGGCAGAAGAAAATATCGACATTAACGTTAATGAGAACCAAGACCCCAATAGCAACGAGGATAAGGAACAGGAGGCCTCCACATTCACTAAAGAAGAAGTGTTGGCCCTGATTTAGAGTGAATCAGACAAACGAGTTGCCCAAGCGTTAAAGACGCAACAGAGAAAATTTGAACAAAAATTATCCCTATCCCAATTGGATGGAGACGAACGCGAAAAGGCCGAGAAAGACCAAAAGATTAAAGAATTAGAGGAACAGCTTGCCGAATTCCAAATTGAAAAGAATCGTAGCGAGTTAAAGAGTGTTCTGTCTAGTCGTGGTCTATCCGCCGAGTTCGCAGACATATTGGCTATTAGCGACGATATTGAAGCCGCCCAAGCTAATATTGATAAGTTGGATAAACTATTTAAGGCCGCAGTTAAAGCCGAAGTAGAGAAACGCATAGGCGGTGATGTTCCCAATGGGAATGGCGGCGGCAGCAAAGCCCCAATGACCAAAGAGGAATTCTTGAAACTACCCATGGCGGAGATGCAACGTCTATTAGATGGTAATCCAACATACTACAATAATTTATTGAAATAATAATAGGAGGATGCTATTTTATGGCAAACGTATATTTTAGCCACGAACTCATTCGTGAGAAGATTAATTCTATGTTAGATACTAAGGTGTCTATGTCTCAGTTCATGCATAGCGACGACAGTCTGACCGCCGAGGCCGGCATGAAGATTAAGATTCAGAAGTATGTCGCTAATGACAATATTAAGGATGTTGCTGAGGGTGAAGGCAACGACGATTTCAGCGAAGTCAATTACACCGAAGAGGAATATGAGGTTGTTACTACCCAGGGTAGAACTCATTGGTCAGATGAGGCCGCCATGCGTAATCCTATCGTGGTTGACACTCTCTTAAAGGGTCAGGCCGAGAATATGGTCAATAACCTCAACCGCAAGGCTATTTCCGAGATGGGTAAGGCGACCAAGGCTGTTGAGTGCGATTTCACTACTAGCACCGCACGTTATTTCTTCAATAAGGTCGTTGACGCACTTGCAATGATTAATGCCTCTAACGAGGATGAAAGCGGTTATACTCTCCTGGTTTCTCCTAAGCAACAGGCCTATATCCGCAAACAGTTAGGTGATGATTTAACCTACGTCGAGGATTACGTCCGCACTGGCTATATCGGCCACATTTGCGGCGTCCCTGTGGTTATGTCTGCGGCTGTCCCTGATAGTGCTTGCTATCTCGTGAACCCCAATGCGATTACCTACTTTGCTAAGAAGGGTGTAGAGACCGAGACCGACCGCGATAAGAATAAGCGTGAGAACATTGTTTATATCCGTAAGGTTGGCCTTGTTGCCCTGACTGACGAGAATTACATCGCCATGTTAGCGAAGCCCCAGACCGAGAATGTTGTTATCACTAAGCCTTCTAATGGTGCGGCTAAGGTTGCTGGCACTTGCGGCCAGGACGTGTTCAAAGTCGTTGTCACTATTGGTTCTAAGTCCTATACCGCTAAGGCGGCTAATGGTACTTGGGAAGTGGCCGTTGATACTGTTGCTACGGGCAATAAGATTAACGCTATTGGCTATGCTATTGGTTTAGCCCCCAAGGCAGCTACCGAGGTTACAGTCTAATAAAGGTTAGGGGTAGCCATTATGATAGAAGAAATTAAAGTAATGCTTGGGGCGGCCGCCCCGAATTTCACAGATGCCCAAATCGGCCTGGCCTTGAAATAGGCTATGGCCGAGGTTCAGGCCTATTGCAATAGAGAATTAGACTATGAATTAGAAATTGTTGCGGAAAGAATCGCAGTAATTAAACTAAATAGAACTAATAGTGAAGGCTTGGCTAGTCAGTCCTATAGCGGCGTCTCAGAGAATTATATTGATGGCTATCCCTCAGATATTATAGCTATACTTGACCGTAAACGCAGACGGGTAATAAAGGTGGTATGACCCAATGATAAACGCACAAATGACGGAATACAGATATTACCCTATGAAAGAAAACGAATATAGTGAGGCTATTATAGACGAGGGGTCATTCGGCACTATACTAATGGCAATTAATTTAATTAATTAGGCTATTTCGGACAATCCCTTATACACTAACTCTACTTACATTGGGATTACATTTAATAAAGAAATTAGTGATAAACATATCGTTGAATATGGCAATCAAAAACTCAAAGTCCTATATGTGAACCCAATGGGTAGATATAAACAAGTGTATATGGCGGCAATGGGATAAAAGCCATGGAAATAAATATTACTGGATTGACTGAATTGACCTAGAAATTAGATAGCCTATTAGATATAGATGAATTATCTAATGGTATGAAGAAAAGTTGTGCGTTAATCGAACGTTCGGCAAAAGAAAAGGTTCCTGTGCAAACAGGCGAACTTAGAAGGAGTATAACTAGTAAAGTAGAGAATAATGGCCGAGAGGTCACAGGAACCGTTTATACGCCGCTAGAATACGCCCCCTATATAGAATATGGAACGGGTCTATTCGCGGAGAAAGGCGGCCGCCCCACGCCTTGGTGTTATCAAGACGATAAAGGGGAATGGCATACAACTAGCGGCCAACCGCCCCAACCGTATATGAGACCTGCCTTAGATGAGAATAGGACAACTATATTAGAGATATTAGGGGGTAGTATTAATGATTGATTACCACACACGATTAGTAACGGCATTAAAAACTATTGGTATCCCTGTTAAATATGAATTAACCCTCAGTCGAGGCGACGCCACGCCACTGATTAGTTATATAGGATTAAATAACTATGTTATAGGAAATGGCGACACTGTAGGATATAGTAGGGTTCAATATCAAATTAAAGTATGGGGAACTGATATAGCGGATTTATAGAAATACGCTAAAAAAATAGATGATACACTAAGACCTATTGGTTTTACTAGAACCAATAGTAATGAATTATATGACCCTAATTCCGCCATGATTCAAAAGATTATGACGTATGAGGGATTAGGGTATGAGGAATTTGAATAAATAGGAGGAACCTTAAATGGCGAACGAAATTATTACTTATAAAAAGACTAAACTGTCTTACAAATCTAGTGGCGAGACATATACCGACCTTACCGACCTTGTGAGTATTCCTTCTCTGGGCGGAACCACTGAGTCTATCGAGGTTACTACTCTTGCCGACGACGCACATATGTATATCCCTGGTCTGATTACATATGGCGATAGCATTGATTTTAAATTCTATTGGCGTAATGGCGGGGCTTAGTTCTTAGCACTTGATGCCCTGGACGGTTCTATTGATTGGAAAGTTACGCTTGGCGATGGCACTACCGCTACATTTAGTGGTGAATGTTCTGTCTCTCTTGAGGCGGGTGAGGTCGCCACGGCTATGACCTACATTCTTTCTATCAAGCCCAATAGCAAAATTACTATTGCCGCTGCAAGCGTGTAATTATAAAGGGGCGGATTAATACCCGCCCCTATTTTCCAGAGTAGTAAAACCGGCTTTAGACGGTTTTACTAACTCATTTTAACATTATATTTTTAAAGGAGATTTTTTCTTATGAACACTATAGATTTTATGGTTGGTAACAAAACTTATTGCTTATCGCTTACTACACGTTCTATTGTCCAATTAGAACGTCAAATTGGTTGTAATCCACTTATGTTATTCATGACTTCTGACGGTGAAACTCGTGTCCCCTCATTGACGGAAATGGTGGCGGTTCTTCACGCCTCTTTGACTCGTTTTAATCACGGGATTTCACTTGCTGACGCTTATGATATTATGGATGATTATATCGCGGATGGTCATGCTACTACTGACTTTATCCCTGTAATGATAGAATTATTCCAGGCTAGCGGAATTATGCCAAAGGAGACCGAGGAAAAAAACGCCTAACAGGCGAGGCCGAACCCGACTTCGCCACATATGAAGAGTATTTTGACTCGTTAATAGAAACTTGCCTTGACATTGGGATGACGGAAAACGAATTTTGGGATTTGTCTTTGGGTGAAATAGCCCGAAGATTAGAAAGCTACCAAAGAGTGAAAGAACGCGACCAAAAGGAAAAGGCTACATATGATTATATATAGGCAAATTTAATAGCTAAACTAGTAGGAATAGTATTAGGCGATAAAAGTGAAACGCCAAAAATAGAAGATGTATATCCCGCCTTGTTCAAAGAAGAAGTAGAAACGGAAGAGGAACCAATACAATCCTAGTCCGAAAAAGATGCTATAGCATTTATGACATTTGCATAGCAATTTAATAAGAAATTTGAGGGGGGAAACACAGAACAATGACAGAAGAAACTTTAAATATACAAATTAAGGCTAGTGTCCAATAGGCCGTTGATAGTATCAACAAAGTTAAGAAAGACCTAAAGGGCATTGACAAAGAAGGCGGCAATTCCGCCAAAGGCGTAGACAAAATAACCAAATCCCTGAATGACGTAAAGAAGGCCTCTAACCAAGCTAAACAAGGCGTGGAAAAGGCTATGGGCGGCATTAAGAAAAGTGTTCAATCCGTATTAAAGACTGTGGCGTCGTTCGCCCTGGCCGCCGCAAGTCTGTCAGAGGGTATAGAATTTGGTAAATTACAAGGCAAATTAAATGCCGCATTCCAATCCGCAGGGAGTTCAGCGGCCTAGGCCACTAAAACATTCAAAGAATTATATAGGTTCTTAGGCGATAGTGATAGGGCAGTTGAGACCGCATAGAATCTCGCTAGAATAACCACTAACGAGAAAGACTTAGCGGAATGGACGAAGATATTACAAGGTGTCTATGCTACTATGGGTGACGCCATACCCGTTGAGACATTGGCGGAATCCGTTAATGAGACCGCCCAAGTCGCCAAGGTAACGGGAACATTGGCAGACGCCTTAAATTGGATGGGTGTTAGTGAGGATGCGGTTAATAGTTAGTTAGCAACTATGAACACCGCACAAGAACGAGAAGTTTATTTACGTAGTCTATTAAATGGTTTGTATAGTAATGCGGCCGCTATATATGAACAAAATTCTAAAGCCGTGTTAGACTACAACCAAGCCCAAGCCAATCTAAAGATTCAATTGGCCGACGTTGCCGCAAAACTTTTACCGTTAATCACGGCATTTAGTAATGTGGCGGCAGTGGTATTAGGTGTCCTAAAACCGGCCATTGAAGTAATAGTCTAGGTAATCGCAACCCTGTGTTAGTGGATTATAACCGCTATCAATTGGTTAGGTGCGTTCTTTGGGATATTCTCAGACGGTAAAGCTAGTGTTAGCAAGACGAATGATAACATTAATAAAGCTACCAATAGTATGAAGAATTATGGTAGTGCTATTGGTGGGGCAGCAGCCGCCGCAAAGGAACTCAAGAAATAGACAATGGGTTTTGATGAACTTAACATGGTTCAATCTCCAACCGCTACTGGTGGAGGCGGCGGAGGTGGTGGCGGAGGTTCCGTTCCGTCAATTGATAGTATGTAGATGCCCAAAGTATAGTTACCTGATTTTGATGATTTCAATGCTGGCCTTGAGAAGAGTAGAAAGAACCAATCATAGGTCCAATTATTGGGGCTGTCCCGCCTATACTTCTCGGTCTTTTGC
>OLSN01002446.1_pt1 | contig 13595 bp, 18 predicted proteins | sample 1672411 | NCBI WGS metagenome assembly OLSN01 (sample SAMEA3136683, study PRJEB25190) | human gut metagenome | biome: human gut; feature: human-associated habitat; material: faeces | place: Austria | collected 2013
TGAAAACCAAGAAATCAACAGTGCTATTTCTTATCTGTAATTCTTTGCTCATAAAAGCATTCCTTTCTCTAGATTCTATCAATACATCTCTATAAAACATTTTCCCCGGTTTCTTTCAAATATCAAGAAGGGAATTTCTGCTTTTGCCAGCATACTATTATTAACTGGAACATATTCATAATTTTCAATATCTGGTATACACTTTATAGCTTTCTTTTTATCTATACCATATAGATTATTTTCACTGCTGTTCCATAAAGCCTTAATCTTCAAAACAACACATTTTGTTTGAACCATCACCTTATATTTTTCAAGCCTGCTTTTTTCTATCTCCTTTGATTTATCACCATAAGAAATAGTAATATATCTGGAATTGGATTTTATAATGCGAACATCTCCATTCCTTACTGCCTCTTTAGGGAATCCCAAATCTTCAAAAAAACTATCATAATCTGTAATGCATTCTGGGAGTTCCATTTTGACTGCATAACTGCTATTTATAATATTCTGTATATCCTTATCATCGACCCTGAACATATAAATATTCCATCCCGTGCTATCGCCATCATCATCTAATATTGGAATAGAACCATAAGGATTAAACATATGTAAATTAGACAAATCATCTTTTGTTGGCTTTTTAAATTTGACTATTTCAAATGTTATGCTCATAAATGTTCTCCTTTTCCGTCGCTTTTTTCGTCACTTTTTTAGCGACGAATTATTTTATACATCTTGCTTTTCGTCATTGCAAACTAACTTCTTATGCCCAAACAATTGTTTTAACAATTCTTTTGCGCTAATGGTTAGAACTGCGATTAGTATCTATGTACCTGGTAAAATCAATTACCTTTGCAGGCTTTCTCTTAGGAATAATTCCTAATCGTTCCATGTCTAATTTAAAGAGTTCACTTGGATATCCATATGCATCGAATCCCTCTGGCTGACAAATATCTCTGTTAAGATACTCACTCAGTTCCCACTGATATTTTGTATCTTTCTCCAGTTTCTTATCAAAATACTGAGCATCCATTACCATTCTATTAATTCCGCCAACCGATTTCTTCCCATGTGTCTTTGTCACAATCATATCGCCTGACATCTTAAAATATTGTGCTATCTGTTCTTCAGAATATCCCATTTCCTGCATCACACCATGAATCACACGGCTGATATACAATGTATAATACTTCCAATTTCTTGGTTCGATATCGGTCATTGCTATTGTGTAGCGATTGCTGGCATTTACAATAAACAGGACATTTCTTCCTTTTATTTTCGTCAAATGTGTATCCCAGCAAAACACAAGTGAAGCACCCTTTATTTCATCAATCTTTGTTGTTTTTAATCGTTCTTGAACTGCTTTTGTTGCACCTATCTCCACGTGTATCACCTGCTTATCTCAAGTATTCTTTTTACTTCCTGTTGCAATTCGTCACTGAATTCTGATAAATCATCATATGTAATCACCTTCAGTCTTATAAGACGAACGATATCCCATATTGCCTCTGACTTGCTCATCTCCATAATAACTCCAGGATGATGCTTATCTTCCTTTATCCGCTTTTCCAGTTCCCAGAATTTCTCTGATGCATGCTTTGTATCATCATTCAGAAAATCCACATACTCTTTGACAAGACCTTTCATATAGTTTTCCTGCCAGTCTGATAATCTTTCTCGAAATAATTTCCAATCTTTTTTGCTTATGTCCATGATTTTAAACCTCCTCAGTCTCAGGTTAGTCTCAACAAACTGTGTCAAAAATGAGACTGACTTGAGACTGTACTCATACAAGTCAACCACAAATGCCCATTTTATCGCTTTTCTGCCATATTATGTAGTCTCACCAAGTCTCAAATCTCATGAGACTTCGTTGAGACTAACTCCTGAATACTCTTGGATGCCACCTGATTCACACATTTCTAATATTATTTCTTCGACTTATTTGTTTCACTCTTGAGCTAATTTCATCTTTAGCTTCATCTTTAGTTCAAGAAGAAAATCCTCTGTTTATCAGCATTTTCTTCCTTCATCTTGGACTAAAATATAATTACTTGAACTAATTTAGCTCAAAAACTATTTTTCTCTTTTCATAGCTTGAATAATATAATGCACTTTCTATTCGTTAATCTCCCAGTGTCCACTGTAACCACTTCCGACATATGATACATTAGACATTTTTTTGATTTTTCGTTTTACTGTTGCAATTCCAATTTTCAATTCCTTTGCCATATCTGCCGTTGATACTTGCGGATTTTCCTTTATCATTTTGATGATTTTTTCTTGAGTATCATCTTGGGTATCACCTTGAGTATCATCTTGGGTATCATCTTGGGTATCACCTTGAATTTTATCTTCGTTTGCATGTGTTGCATAATTAGAACCATAATTCAAATTATACAAACTCGACTTTTCCTAACTGATTTTGTTTAGAAATTATTCTCTGCCGAGTATGTAAATCCTTTGATTATTTGATATATCCATATTATCCTGCCTATATAAGCTAATGTTATCATTTTGTTATCGGTATTGATAACACTTGCTCAGTAGCTGTGGATAATAGCTATATGCTATGGCTTAAATTATAAGCGAGTTTTTTTTGCTTTTTTAATTCTATACCCACCAGTACAACAGATAGCACAAACGCTGAAAAATCAGCAACAGGCCCCGCTAGCAATACTCCCATAATTCCGAAACGAAGCGGGAGCAGCAGGGTAAGCGGAATCAAGAAAAAGGTCTGCCTTGTTAATGCCAACAGAGCACCTCTTAACGATTTTCCTATTGCGGTAAAAAAGCTGGAAGAAAGCAACTGCACACCATTTACCAACACCATGAAAAGATAGGTACGCATGAACAAAACAGCAAATTCAAAATACAGCTCGTCCCCGTCTCCGAATAGTGAAATGATAGATTGCGGGAAAAATTGAAATGCGATAAAAGCAATAGTGGAAACAACAAGATTCCACTTTATTGCAAGCATGTAAGCCTCCCGTACCCGATGATATTGCCTTGCTCCATAGTTGAAACCGATAATCGGCTGTGTCCCTTGCGAGATTCCTACAACAATCGCAAGGATTATGGCATTTGTTTTCATAACAATTCCGCAAGCTGCCAAGGGAATATCCGTTCCATATTTTGTTAATGCGCCGTAATAAGTCAACGAATTGTACTGAATGATTTGAATCACGGTAACTGCAATCTGGTTTGAGCTGCTGCTTATCCCCATGTTGCAAATTTTCAGGCTTTCTTTAATGTCCAATAAAAACGACTCTTTTTCAAAATGGATTGTTTGGAAACGCCATAGATAACGGAGTGCGAGTATGAAAGAAAAAATTTGCCCAATAACCGTTGCCCAAGCTCCGCCGGCAATTCCCCAATCGCAAACAAAAATAAAAATGGGGTCAAGAATGGTATTGATAATAGCTCCCACAACCATGCAGGCCATTGAATACTTTGGTTTTCCATCTGCTCGAATCAAATTGCTCATACCATTCGTTACAATGAGAAACGGCATTCCAATCAATGTTATGCTGGCATACTGCTTTGCATATGGAAATACATCTGTCGTTGCCCCAAATGCCTTTAGGAGCAAAGACAGAAAAGTTTCTCCAACCAGTAAATAAATAATTCCGAAAATTCCCATCAGAACAATACCATTTCCCGCTGCTTTGGCGGCAGCTTTCGGCTCTTTGCGTCCAAGACAGAGGGAAACACGGGAAGCACTGCCAATTCCGACCAGTAGTGCAATGGCAAGGCAGATGGTAGAAAACGGGTAGGCAACATTGGTTGCTGCATTTCCCAAATAACCGACCCCTTGACCAATAAAAATCTGATCCACAATATTGTAGATTGAGCCGACAAGAGACGCCACAATACTGGGAACAGCAAAATTTTTCAACAGCTTTGAAATTTTTTCATAGCCCAGAGGATTTTCAGTCATTGAACTCCTCCCCCTTTCTCTCTATATGGAGTTCCGATGTGATATTTCTGCCCGCCTGTATTAAGAAATCCATAAAAAGGTTCTGCTCGGATTCGCTCATACCCTGCAATAAAAGAGCTTCTGTCTTTTCGCATATCATCTGTATCTCGTCAATAATAGACAATGCTCTTTCTGTAGGATACAATTTACATGTCCGCTTATCCTTATCATTGGGAGAACGTGTAATCATTCCCTGCTTTTCCAATGTCGCAACCGTCCGTACAATATTGCTTGGATGAACATAGAACATATTCAACAAAGAATCTTGTAGAATACCGGGCGAACGACAGATTTTGATTAAGAACATATATTGACTGTTGTTGATTCCATAGGGGGCAAGTTGCTTGTCCAAATAGATTTTGTAAAATCGGTCTGTTACGGAAAGCCATTTTAATAGTTGCATAGATATATACCTCCAATCAGAACGTATTATACATCAATATGCGTGCGCACGCAACTACTTTTAACATTATATCTGCCGCTTTGTCCTCCTAAACACAAATCAATTCTACATCTATAATCTCTACTGCTCTGCTACGAATATTATTCATTTTCCCGACCCATTCAAGCTGATTTTCTGCCTTTCATCTATTGTTTCGACTGCTTCTCTCTGTCTTTCAGAAAGACCTTCAAATATATCCATACAAGCACTCCTTTCCAAAAATAACGGTTTCAAATCAAACTATATAACACATCTTATCAAACTACTTGTCCCATAATCTGTACTTGTTATTTGTCACCCATTGATTCTTCTTTATCCGGGACATACTCCATAATCTCACCATAATCCGTCCCTAATTTTTTACATATTTTATCTAAAATAGGCATAGCAACATATTCATTTTTCCCAAGCTTTGTCATGGTATTAGGTGCTATTTCTGCTTTTTTTCTCAAATCCGCTCTGCTCATTTCTTTTTCGGCTAATTTTATCCACAATCGCTTATATGATACTGCCATTGCTAATCCTCCATATAAAATTTCATCAAACAATTCTATATCACATCATACCATATATCTAATATTTTCTCAATATTTTTTCGCACGTTCTCGCGACTTTCTATACTTCCTTCAATAGCCAATATTTCGATTTGTGAATCAATATTTTTCTATCTAATACATAACTGGAAGAGACAGAGGAATTACCTTCCTCTGCCCCTATTCCACATCTTATCTTCTGCTTTATCTTTACCAGCATCTCTACCAACACTCTCATCATAAATTCTCTGGAATTCCTCATACATTTCGTCTCCATCCAGCTTTATCCCAAGCCTTTTCATTACATCCGAGAACAACCATATGCTCCCACTAACATCAGCAATATCAAATCCGAATATATCAGCCTTAACAGAATCACTAATATTCTCATAACCACCAAGCTCTGATATCCTCCTGACAATCCAGCCAGCTTTGTCCACAGACACTTTTTCTTCAGATTCCATAAATTCACTTTTACCTGTTACATCAGTAATATCTTCATCCCTTCTTGCCGTATTTACATCAGACGCATTATGAATATCTGGCATTACAGACGTATTGTTCTGATTATTGTCTGGATTCACTACCTCAACATTCGTCTCCGGCTCAACAGCCACATCTTTCTCTGACACAGCCTCCTTTTCCATCACCAGTATATCAACATCCCTGTCTGCAACGATTTCTTCTTTCCCAGACACCACATAATAAGCTGTATACAAATCTTCTTTCACAATGCCATCAGCAAGCTGCAACTGCTTCTTAATCCCTCTTTTCTCCTGCTTCAATTTGTCCAGTTCTTTCTGCACTCCCACATGCCATATCTGGTACTCACGATACTGCTCCTCGTTCTTAATATTCCGTTTCCGACTAGAACTTTCTCTGTATATCTCCTTCTGTCTGTCCTCAATCTGCTGGATCTTTTCTTTCTGCTCACTTATGAAATCCACAAGCTCCACAACACTTTTGATGTCATTATTTACAAGCAGCAGATATTCGTCCTGTAACTGATGAAACCTTTTCAAATCCTCTGTATACTTTGCTCCACCAACCTCAAAACGCTTCTGCTCTACAATCCTTAATCTGTATAGCTTTGCATAAAATTTCTTCTGATATGGTGACAGCTTCACTCTGTGCAATCCCATGATATCCGACGAATAAAAGTAAGGCTTTGCCATCCAAGGCATATCCACATAATGCCGTAACATATCTTCTGAAAACATCTCGTCCAGCTTTGCCAGTTTATGATAATATCTAAATCCCGGTGCCTGCACCTCCATCCACGCATCTTTCTTGAATACATATCCCAGCCGTTTCATCAGATATTTAAAATGCTCTACATTCCCTGCTGCATACGCACACATCTTGGCATCTCTGAGAATTATCTCTTTCATTGACATTTCTCTTTCCCACTTGTCCCTGCTGATATTCTTAGGGTTCCTGCTGTACTCCGCCGGCATTATGGAAAGTCCAAGTTCATCACAATATTTATTTGTAATAGGCTGGAGATGATTCTTCCAGTTGCTTTTAGGTGAATTGTATTTCTTGCCAGTTGTCATACTGACACTATTCCAGATCAGATGTCCATGCATATGCTCCTTGTCAGTATGAACCGCATACACAGCCTCATAATCATCTCCCAGTAAATTCTTCGCAAAGTGCTCCAGCACATACATTGCCTGCTCTGCACTTACTTTTTCTTCCGGTGAAAATGATATGATCACATGATAGCCCTGCCTTTTACCCGTCTTATGAAAAATATTCTTTGTCTCTTCCATCTGCTCAAATGCTGTGTCCGCCAGGCAGTTAATACCGCCCACCAGTACACATTCTTCTGTCTTATCCGGGTTCTGGATATATTCCAAGGCATTCTTCAAGTGCGATGCCGGATTTCTGCCCTCTGATTCCTGTATATTTAAGATCTTTGTAATCGCCATACTTCCAGCACCTCCCCAAATGTTTTCTTTACATCATCCAGACTGTTCTGCAGCTTGTCAATGTCGCTGTAATACAACCTCCCATGTGAATTGCCAAGCTTTACCGCCTGATTAATATTATTTGCAATACCGGCAATAACACGGATTGCTCTTGCCCTGTCCTCAGGATAACTTGTATCTATATTGCCTCCTGTCCGGATTAATTCTCTTATATAGGCACTTGCTGTCATTCTCGTCCGTTTAAGTGCCGCTTTCAGAATATCCATATCTTTTTCTGACAGCTTCACCGATATCTTATAATCTTTCCTGTCAGACTTGTATCTTCTCTTTCCATCTGCCATACATTTCTCCCCTTTCGTAATTTTTCAATGCTGTATCAAACCAATCTCTTTTTATCTGTACCATTGCTTTTCATCCTTTCCAAAAGTTCTGCTTATAGGTTTTGCAAGATGCGGAAAAGGTCGGACCTTTTCCCGAAAAAATATAAACGCATCAGCGTTTACATAATTTTTCGTCTTGGCAGGAGCTCCTGCACCCTGTATATGATATGTGGTGGTTAATGTACCACCACGATTACTGATATGGTGGTTGAAGTTCCACCAGAGTTGTAAAGTGGTGGCACTTTTTGCCATCACTTTATTGTTTTGGTGGCATTTTCCGCCACCACTTTTCCATTTTGATGGCACTTTCCGCCACCATGACTTTTTTCACTCTGATTTGAGTGGTGGCGCTTTTTGCCGTCACTTTGCTGTTTTGACGGCGCTTTTTGCCCCCACTTTTGCATTTTGACGGCACTTTTTGCCCCCACACTAATGAAACTGCATCACCACATCCATAATAACGATTTCCTCTGCCATCATCCTGGTCTGTGTTCTTAGCTGTAACTGTTCCGTAAAGGAATTTGGATTCTTAGGCTTATGCTTTTTCAGCCACTTAGCTTCAATATCATCAAGCAGCTCATATGCTGTTTCATTGACTTCATTTGCTCTCTCTTCAAGCTCGCCGAACCTCACCAGGCTTTTATATCTCATTGGATATTCTTCCTTGATATATTTAATCCACATACGCCCATACTTTCCTGCATCTATATCTGCCTTTTCTGTTCCTGCAACAAGCACCGGATAAAAGATTCCATCCTTTTCTTCATACGGAATACCAAGCTTTTCAAATGTTGTTTTACTCATAATGATTACCGCCTTTCTCATCACTCTGCAGGATATCAAGCACATGCTTTAATGGAACCAGCAGTTCTTCAACTTCTATACCTCTGTCAGATTCATCTAACGTCTGTAATTCTTCCAGTATCGTATCAAGATGAACCTGTACTTTCTTTGCCACCTTTATTCCACCAACAACCTTGATTTCATGCTTCAGCAGACATTGGATGATATAATCCTGTTTTGAAAGTCCGCTGAGTGAAACCTTCACATTCAGCTCCTGCGCTTCCTCCGCTGACATCCGAAATGCTACCACAACATTTCTCCATCTGTTCTTGGCATCCAGCCTTTTCTCGCTCATAATAATCTGCTCCTTCCGATATAAAACCTTTTACTTAAGTCCACATAACATCACATCCATACATAATGCAAAACTCTCGCCGGCATGATTCATAATGTTTCGCATCGCCATTATCAGACTGCCTTGTACTTATCAATACTTATAATCTTTTCCGCAGCCGCATCCATATCAATCATAGGTGCTGTTTCCTCTGTCTGCATGATTTCTACATCATCATCCTGTTCTTCACAATCCTCAAAGCTCGCATTGACAGCATCAAGTCTGTCCGCCATTGCCACCTGCTTTGATGGAAACAGATGCGAATAACGATATGTGATATCAATGCTCTCATGACCTACCCTGTCAGCTATTGCAACTGCGGAGAACCCAAGGTCAATCAGATGTGAAATGTGCGAATGCCTTAGATCATGGATTCTGATTTTCTTCACACCGGATAATCTGCATCCACGCTCCATCTCATGATGAAGAAAGCTCTTTGTTACCAGAAAAATCCTGTCTGTTGGTTTTTGGTCATATAACATTGCAAAATATTCCTGCATTTCTTCCGCAAGGAATTTTGGCAGCTTGATTGTTCTGTTGCTCTTAGGTGTTTTCGGTGTTGTAATAACATCCTGCCCCTGCAGTCGCTGATACGATTTATTTATTCTGACTGTGTTCTTTTCAAAATCAAAATCTTCCATCGTAAGAGCAAGCAGCTCACCTAATCTCATTCCCGTCCAGTACAGCATTTCAAATGCATAAAATGAAACCGGCTTGTCAATCACCGCTTCGGAAAACTTCTTATATTCTTCAGTTGTCCAGAAAAGCATTTCCTTCTTTTCTTCCCTGCCCATATTTCCGGCCTGTCTTGCCGGATTTGATTTCAGATTATAAAACCTGCACGCATGGTTAAATATCGCACTTAAGATGTTGTGCATTGTCTTCTTGTAAGTCTGGGAATAACTCTTCCCATTCTCATTACGAAATGCAACCATCTCATTCTGCCACTTGCGTACATCTCCCGGTGTAATCTCATTCATCTTAAGATTCTTAAAATATGGAAGTATCTTTGTATCCACAATGTGTTCTTTTGTAAGCCAAGTGTTGAGTTTGACATAATTTTTCACATCCTCTGTATACAGCTTCCAGAACTCTCCAAATGTCATATCCAGATTATTCTCCTGCCGTATTTTGTAATTACGCTCATAATCCAACGCTTCTCTTTTTGTTGCAAATCCTCTCTTCTTTATCTGTTTATTTTCCCCGGTCCAGTCCTTACAATAGAATTTGACGAACCAGGTGCCTGTCTTACTGTCTTTATAAGCTGGCATATTCATCATCTCCTTCTTTTCATATGCAAAAGCAGATGCCTAAGCCGATATAACTTTTGCACCTGCCTCTGTCTCAATCTTCTTACCTGTTGCTTATCCTGCATCACTCATACCATAAATGCGTTCTTCAAAATATTTTCTGCTTACTTTTCCACGGATTACAATGTAACCCTTCTTTTCAATTTCACTGTTGATCTGTCTCATAAGCTTGTATGCTGCGGATCTTGAAATTCCAAGAATCTGCATCACATCTCCTACTTCTAAAAACTTTTCGTTCATGCCCTTTCACCACCTTTCCATTAAAATTTGTTTTGGCGTTTCTCCATACCAGTTCTGCTGATGTCACAACCAGCCTCCTTACCTGAGATGATCTCCTGTAATACCGCCCGCTCCTGCTCGAGGTACTCGGTCCGCTTGGGGGAGTGTCTACATTCGCTCGATTCCTATGAATGTCCTGGCAAATGCCTGTTAGATTTCTGATACCGCTCATTCAGTTGTTTTTTCAATACCATACCGTATAGATAATTGAATTGGTATTATTCTATACCGTGTGGTATTGAATTGTCAAGTAGTTTTTCTAATGCTTTCGTATAGAAAAACTTCCATTTTCATTTTTTCCGTGTTATACTGTCTTTAACAGTCCATCAGGGACAGATAAACGGAGGTAACTACACTATGACAATTGGTGAAAGAATAAAGAAAATACGGGTATTCCGTAAAATGACAATGGACGAGCTGGGCGGTGCACTTGGATTTGAAGGCAAAAATATGTCGGTCCGTATATCCCAGTATGAAACCGGTGCCCGCATTCCCGGTGAAGATATGATTCTAAAGCTTGCTGATGCTTTGCACTGCAATTACAAGGCAATCTCTGATTACAGCCTTGGTGCTGCTGAAGATATCATCGAAACACTTTTCTGGCTTGAAGAAAGTGCCACATCTCTCCCGGCACGTGGAAAAGGCACAAGATTTCCAGAGTATACAGCTCCCGGCAACCTGATTCATCTGACTGCAATGACACCTGCAAAACCTTCCGAGACTGCCAGACCAACTTACAATGAAGATGATTATGACAGTGCAGGCTCACCTGTCGCATTAACTTTTGAATATGGATTGGTAAATGATTTCCTTTCGGAATGGTGTGAAATGAAAACGAAATTAAATAATGGAGAGATTTCTCCTAACGAGTATTTTGAGTGGAAAATAACATGGCCTCATGCGTGAAACATAATGTCATCCGCTGTGCACCATCTCGATTCCGCTTCGCTGCATCTCGATGGAGGGCGTTCGCCCTATATGAATAGAAACCTGCTGTCTATGGAATGCAAGCATTCCAAGCCATCAATTTTCTATTCCCGCACAACTCACTTTAGTACCAAAATAGTACCACAAGGCAAAAAACAAGCTCGCAAATCCCCATTTTACGGGCATTTGCGAGCTTTTTGTAATTATTCAAACTCTGGGATTTCATAGTTCCACTCAGTCTAAAACTCAGTAAAAACACACTCTTCTCAATTCATTTTTCCATGAGATATGGCATTTTTCCATCTGTTCCAGAAGTAAAGTGTATCATATGTGTATCACGGAACAATTTTCGTGATACACGATGAAACTCTCTAAAAATAATATATCATAAAATTAACTTGTAAGCCACCAGAAATTTTATTTCTCTACGGCTGACCACCTTGACAATTTGGACATTTTCTCTGCCAGATATCAGAGCCATTTGCAAAATACTGATGACCGCAATCTAAGCATTCCATCTGATAAAACCACTGGTTATTACCTGTCCCTGGCTTTGATGTCTTACCAAGTTTTTTTTGATTCTTCTTATTAACATACCCAGCCTCTGTAGATTTAAGTTCCATCTGAACGCTCCTCTCTGTTGGATGATTTTCTATAGTTTCTGCTAAAATGAACTCACTACTATTCTCTGTACTTTCATTTCTGTTTCTTTTATATAATATAGAAGCTAAAATTACTACTCCAACACCTAATAGAATCCACCAAAATTTACTCACAACTCCAATAATCAGCATCATTGCTATTGGTGCTGCAATCTGATTCATCTTATACTGATGTTTGTTAGCTCGATAGTTTGCATATCTTCTATATGAAGTATCTGGTCTATAGCTCATAAGCCCCTCCTATTCTAAGAAAGAATCCTTGTACTTACGAAGCACCTGTTCAACCTCTTTCCAAAGTAATGTACTTTTACCGGAACCTGACTTTCCGACAATTGCGACAAATTCTCCCTGCTCAATCTGAATGTCCACCTGATTGACCGCTTTGACCTGATTCTCACCTGCGCCATAAAACTTACAAAGCTGCTTGGTTTCTAATATCACACTCATGTGTTGCCTCCTTTTCAATTCTGTAAAGCGTACCTTTTCAGCACGCTTTCTTTGCCTGTTTATATATTTGGTCATTTTTCAACCTACATCCAAATTGTATCAGGACAATCTTTCATTTCACTTTCAAAAAACGAGCAGAAGTCTTACAGAATTGTAAGATTTCTGCTCACTTAAAATTTAACCAACATATGGTAATTGAATCACAAACGTGCTTCCTTTTTTCTTTTTGCCGGAGGTTACCATGATTGTACCTCCGTGTTTTTCGATAATTTCTCTCGATAGAAAAAGTCCGATTCCTGTACCACTCTTTTCCATGACCTCCTTGGAACTTCCTCTGTAAAATCGTTGAAAAATTTTGTGATACTCATTCTGCGGAATACCAATTCCCTGATCCTCAATTTCCATTCTTACAAGATCGTTTCTTTTTTGTAACCGGATAAATATTTTTGAACCACACGGACTGTACTTGACCGCATTATCCAGAACGTTGATCACAGCTTCACCAAGCCACCTTTTATCCTGCATAATCGTGCATGTTTCCAGCTCTTTTTCATAGTCAAAAACGAATTCAATTTCTTTCTCATCCGCTTTAGGATAAGTGCGGTTCACAGCAGATATGACAGTATCCATAAGCGGAAGTTTTTTCTTATTAATCTGAATCAGTCCAGTTTCCATCTTGGATATTTCAAGAAGCGACTGCAATAATGTCTCCAGTCCATCCAGAGCACTCCGACAACGGATACGAAACTCCTCCTGTTCTGTGGCACTTAAGTCATTCTGCATCAGCACACTAAAACATGTATCCAAAGCTGCAACCGGTGTCTTTAACTGGTGAGAAATATCAGAAACCATTTCTTTCGTGTTCTCCTTTTCTGCCCTTGCTTCTTCCTTTATCAACTGAATATGATGTCCGATTGCTTCAAGCTGGTCATTCAATTTTTCCAGTTCTGCATGATTTTCCGTTTTCAGTAAATCATCAAATTTATTTTCACGGAATCTGATCAGAATTTCTTCCAACTGGTCTAAAATTTTCTGATGACACGCATCTTCTTTTTTCTTCCAATAAAGTAAAAAAGTCAAAAGAAGCACGCATATCACAGTGCTTACAGCACCGGTCACCATAACCTGATGCCGGAATTGCGAATAAAATGCATTCCCTTTATTCCCCCAGTATCCATATTGCTCCAATAATCGCCTTCCCTGTTCGTTAGTTTCAATATCCTTATCCTTAAGCAATTCCGAAACAGCATCCAGCCCGGAAAATTCTTCCTTTGCAGCAATCTCTGTCATAAGATTCATTTTATATTTATAATCTTCATAAAACACATACGTGGTAAAGCAATTTAATATTGCAAACAATAATATGACAGGTAATACCAAGGAGAGCACTACTGTAATCTTCTTGCGATATCTCTTTGTCACTGCCTTACCTCCTGATTCCATATATACCCAAGACCTCTGATATTCTTTATATAGACCGGTGCAGCCGGATTGTCTTCGATTTTCTCACGGAGTCTTCTGATAT
>OLSN01002449.1_pt1 | contig 13575 bp, 6 predicted proteins | sample 1672411 | NCBI WGS metagenome assembly OLSN01 (sample SAMEA3136683, study PRJEB25190) | human gut metagenome | biome: human gut; feature: human-associated habitat; material: faeces | place: Austria | collected 2013
CACGTACGGTTCTTAGGGGAGGGGCGAGCAGTAATGTTCTCCCCTTACCCGACTATGCCTCCGTAGAATGCCAGCGTCGCCCTGAGCTGCGGCAAAAGCCGGTGGTGGTCTGTGGTGATCCAGAGGCCCGCCATGGGATCGTCCTTACCGCCAACTATGTAGCGAAGCCACGAGGCGTCAAGACCGGTATGGCTATCTGGCAGGCGAAACAGGTCTGTCCTGATCTGGTGGTGCTGCCTGCCGACATGAATGAATATATCCGGTTCAGTAAAATGGCTCATGAGATTTACGAAAGATACACCGACCAAATCGAACCGTTTGGACTTGATGAAAGCTGGCTGGATGTAACTGGCAGCGTTGGACTGTTCGGCTCGGCCATGAGTATTGCTGAAGAGATCCGCGAGCGGATCAAGTTTGAGCTGGGGATCACCGCCAGCATCGGCGTTTCAGATAATAAGATCACAGCGAAGCTGGGCAGCGACTACAAAAAGCCGGACGCCATCACCCGCATTGAGCGGGATAATTACAAAGAACTCGTCTATCCGTTGCCGGCAGCCGACCTTCTCTATGTTGGTCCGGCCACTGAACGCAAGCTGCGCGGTGTTGGGATATATACCATTGGGCAGCTTGCGGAGGCATCGCCGGAGCTTCTGGAATATAAGCTGGGAAAGATGGGACTGGTGCTGCACACCTTCGCCAACGGATTAGATATATCACCTGTGCAGCGCAGTGACCATATTCGCGCCATAAAATCGGTGGGCAACAGCGCCACCACACCGCGCGATTTGGTCAATGATGATGATGTGCGTCTCATGCTGTATCTTTTGGCGGAAAGCGTTGCCTGCAGGATGCGGGAGCTGGCATCAAAGTGTATGGTGGTCGAAGTCAGCGTCCGGGACAAAGAACTGCACTGGTATAGCCGCCAGCGGAAGCTGGCGGTTCCGACCTGCTCCAGTGCGGAGATCGCAGAAGTGGCGTTCGACCTGTTCCGTCGCAGCTATTCGTGGACGGCACCGATACGCAGTATTGGTGTGCGTGGCGCCGATCTGGTAGATGCGACTATTGGTATACAAACTTCACTTTTTGATAACGATAGGCGTCGGAGCGCGTGGGAGCAGATCGATGTGACTGTGGACAGGCTGCGGCAGCGATATGGCTATATGAGCGTGCGCCGCGCCATTACCATGTCCGATCCGGTGCTGGGCCGTATCAATCCCAAGGATAATCACACCGTACTTCCCGTGGGATATTTCGCAGGATAGGGGGTAAATGAATGGAGCTTGAAAAGCGGTATGTGCCGGTGACGGTGCATTTTGATGCAGGTGGGAAAATGCGTCCCATTGAGATCGAATTTGACGAGACACGAAGGTATCACATTGACAAGATACTGGATGTACGCCGCGCTGCCTGTCAAAGCGTGGGTGGCGTGGGAGACCGGTATACCTGTCGGATACGGGGACAGGAGAGTTATCTATGGTTTGAAAAAGGCCGCTGGTTCGTGGCTGCAAAGGATGGGAAATAAAAATGAGAACGACGTCGGCATTCCTGCCGGCGTCGTTCTCTGCGTAAAGAGGGGGATTTACCAATACTTAGGATAACTGCTGGTGCTTTGCTGATTCTTTGCGTACTCCCACCATGGGACTTGATTCGTGAAGTCAGTCATCTTATCCCAGAACTGGTCGGACAGCGTACCCTTGTTCACATAGACCGTAACGATATAGGTCTTGGTGCTGCCATCCTCCATGGTGGCCGTATAGGTCACGGAGTTGGTGAAGTCCACCGTCTCGCCACTGCCGGGCGTCAAGGACTTAACGCCATTTGTGGCAATGACAGGAGCCAGCTTCGTCACATCCGTGCCACGGGGCATGGTGATGGTGATGGTATTGGTGGTGTTATTCACCGCACCGGCTACACCGTTGATGGAGAAGGCGGTAATGCCCTTGGCGGTCGTCGCGGCAGTCTCCCACTGACAACTGATGCTCACATTACCATCAGGCATAGTAAAGCGGTTGTTGGTGATTTTCACTGTTTCGCCGCCAACCTTGCCCAGCGTGTAGGTCAGCGAACCTTCCACCATCTGATAACCGTCATCGGGCGTTACGGTAACGATAATCTCGTCGCCCACGTTGGCCTTGGTGCGGTTGGGGGTGATGGTACCGCCCTTGGGTGCGTTCACTTTAATGGTGTACTCATCAGGATTCGGATCGTAATCAGGGATTTCGATCTTTAAGACGGCACTCTTATCATTATCTGCACTTACAACCACAATATAGATGTCACGTGCGCCATCGCCCAGATTGCTGAGATTGATGGTATTTACACCCAGAGTGGCTGTACCATTGGTAGAGGATTCCACGATAGTATCCACCGTGGGAGCCGCTGCATTGTGGTCCACTACCTTGTAGTAGTAGGTGCCTGCCACATTGGAGGTGAACGTCACCGTTGCGGCGGTCTTGCTACTGCGAGTGGCGGAACCATTGGACAGTAACGGAGAACCGGAATAGACCAGCTTGATGGTGTAGTCCTTAGTGGCAGTTCCTGCTATTGCCTGGAAAGTGACTTCTTCATTTACCGGCATATAACACATAACATCGCCATTAGACCAGTCACCCTCAAACTGTCCTTGCTTCACTGTTACGCCAGCAGGCGTCACGATTTTCAGATACAAGCCGGACAGTCCTTCGGGAATCTTTGCAACTGTCTCTGCCGGTACCGTATCGGGAATGGTGATCGTCCACTTGTTACCGGACAGAACGCCCGTTACAATCTCGCTACCGGACTCACCCTGCAGAAGTGCAACAGAGGTGATTTCCGGCTTGACCTCCGCCAAGGCTACAAATTCTGCCGTTACAGTGACGTCGCTCTTGGGCATCGTGAAAGTGCCAACATTGCTGTCATTCCTATCTATGGTGACAGAAATGGCATTCTCCTGCGCATCCTTTACGATCCATTTTTTCAGTACATAGCCTCTATCGGGAACAGCGGTCAATGTAATGGTCTTATCGGGCTGCGAGGTCATATTGGAAGAACTGATCGTGCCGCCTGTCGTCGGTTGAGTCAGCGAAATACTGTGCCGCTCTGTATCTGCGGTCTTTTCCTCGATTCTTACAGCAATTTGCCACGAACTCCATCTTGGAATCGTAATGGTACCTTGAGCATCTGTAATGGTTTGGATTGCTTTATTGGATACCATATCATAAACGACAATTTCCCTGAGAACATAATTCTCATTCAGCATCGTAACGGCAATTTCAAGCTCGTCGCCCTTTTGCACCTGACAATTCACGTCGGTCAGCGGGGTGCCGTTTTTGCTCAGAGATACCGTTGTGAGCCCCTTTGCAGCAGCGGTCGAACCATTATTGCCCGTCATCAGGTAAACAAGGGTACTCAGTCCGGTATACCGATCCTTCAAGACGGCCTGTACGGTAACGCCAGATTCGCCAAACGGCATGACAAATGTTGCGCTTTTAGATGTCTGATTTTCGGATATGACCAGATTGTCCGGGGACTCCACCCCGTTCTGCGTAACGTTCCAATGATCAAACAAATAGTATTCGTCAACATCAATTCCCAGCGAAACGACAGTGCCTTCTCTGACCTGGATGGTATCGGACGAACCATTGATCGTAATCGTCGCCTTTCCTTCCGGATCAACGACCTTTGTGATGCTCCGGTCAACCGCTTCCGCAGCCTCGAATACAGGAGAGAATCTGGCGTCAGTCGTACCAAGCGTGATGTTCAACGGGTTTTGGGCCGCGTTTTCATCGCTTATATATCCGCCCGCGCCCTCTTCCCAGCGAACAAAACGATAACCTTCAGTGGGAACAGCCTGCACAGTCAGTTCCGAGCCTTCCCACCACATTGCCGGTGTTTCTACATCAGCCGCAGGTGTGATCGTGACCGTGCCCTTTGTTTCATCCGTAAGCACTGTTACTGCCGTGTACGTCGCTCCGTGGATATTCGCCGTAATGGTCGTATCCTGCGTCATTTTGAATACGATATATGTTCTTCCCCCAAAACGTGAGTTCGAGGTACTGCGTCTGTCTGCCACAGAGGCTTCGTTGTCGGAGTCAAAGCCATCTGCAATAAACTTGGGACCACTCTGCACGGTATAGCCTGGATACGCCTCCAGTCCAATAACGATCCAATCTTCATTGTCCACAGGGAAATCTAAGTAATTTAGTCCGTAGGCAAATGAATTGAAATCACTTATTGTTTTACCGGTTGACAAACTGCTGTAGATTTCATCCAGAGTCATTGCAGACGGGAACGTGTAGGCTAAGTATGGTATGCCAACATTCTGACTTCCGCATGCAGTCTTAAAATCGTTGGATTGTGTGACATCCGTCTCTCCCAGCATCAGCTTGAAGCGCAGTTTATAGGTGGCTTTTTCCGCAAAGACCGCTTTGACATTGTAGAATTGACCGCCATAGGCTGTTGTGATATATAGCTGCTTTAAATTACCACTGCTGTTGGGAATATTTACGTCCTTGATGGGGCTTGTGATTTCCCAGTGATCCAGAACATAGCCATCTGCTGGCTCTGCGAGGAATTTCACGGCGGTTTTATTCGCGACTTCCGTCATATACCCGTCGGCTCGCTCGACCCCGTCCACAAATACCTTTCCGTTGCCTTCAATGGACAGTTGATAGCCAAGCTCAGGTCTTTGCGCAAAGTTCGCCTTGATGGTGGTGCTGGCGCTCGGCATGGTGAAGGTAAGCGGATTGGCAGTGGCATCTTCCAGTGTCACGCCGCTGATCTCCCAGCCAGTGAAAATATAGCCCGTGGCAGGCACGGCCTCAATGGTTTTCTTACCGGTGCCGAGATTCACCATCTGGCCATTCGTGTAAGCAGCATCGCCGCACTTCACACTGCCATTCTTCGCCTCAATGGTCGTAAGTCCGGAGTACTTGAAGATAATCTTACCCGGCTTCAGTACATTGCCCTCGCTATCCACGATGTTGAAACTGTACTCTGTCCAATTCCAGCCCTCACCGAAGGAGTAGCTTGTCTGGTTATATGTGCTAGAACGCTTACTATCCTTGGTCAGGTCGCTGAAATCGAACCGTGCGCCGGGGGCGAGCATCATGTTGTAATGAACTGCATCGGCACTCGCCGAGTTGCCAAAACCGGCCGCAGTTTCCCATACCTGAAGACGCCAAGCGCCCGTCGCTACCTCCGCGGGGTTAGACGGCAGAGTGATCGTGGCGACCAGCGGAACAGTCAGGTCATTATCCCAACCGGTAATCGTTGCGGAAGCAATGATGCCGCTCACATTCGCATCCTTCGTTATGCTGAACAGAGATCTGATGTTGTTATTCTTGCCTTTTACGGCAGGCAGCGGGGCATAGTTGCTTTTATCCTGAAGACCGACGATCTTCCCCTGGAATACCGCCATCACCCACAGGTCTTTTGTCCCCTTCACCGTCAGGGTCGCCTTACTGGGTTCATCCTCATTTGTGTCCAGAGTATAATCCGTTCCAGAGACTGCCCTTGTAGTACAGCCGCTGTTTGTATACACGACCCATTGCGAGAACGTTTCGTGGCCGTTTTCTTTCGGCGTGGCAGTCAGCTCCACCGTGTCACCATCTTTCAGGCTTGTAAGACTGCCAGTGCTGCTGGCAGCCGTCACATCTCCGTAGCTGGTGGAATTGGCCTTCGACGTTACACTGATGCCATCCTCTGACACTTCCTCCGCAAAAGCGGTGGAAACCGGCAGAAGCTGTATGCACAGAAGCAGTGCCATCAGCAACGCCAGTAATTTGTGTCCTTTCATAGTTACCTCCAGTTTCTCGTGCTTTTGCTTACCTGGTGATCTGTCACGGTGCTATTTTCAGCCATTTTATCCCATAGCTGCTGGGAGGTGCTGCGCTGATAAATGACACGAACAGTATAGGTTCTGCTATCGGAACCCAAGGTCACCGTGTAAGCAACCGGCATCGACAGATTCACGACCTCGCCCGAAACAGGACTTACCACAGCACCAGCGGGAACCGTAACAACGGGTGCCACGCGGGTCACGTCAGTGCCGTCCGGCAACGTGATCGTTATTGTACCGGCAGAATCATCGATTACTCCTTCAACGCCCAAGACCTTGAAGGATGTGATCCGTGCTGTGGTCGGCGTCACAGGGTCTGTATTGCCGCCGCTTGCGCTGATGCGCTGGCCCTCTTTGTTATACACGTTCACCGTATAGGTGCGCGATACAACATCAGAGCCGTTGACAGTATAGCGAACCTCACTGGAAAAATCCTGTTCCAAGCCGGGGGCAGGACTGCACACAGTCGTTCCCTTGCCCAACGTGATCGACGGGATCAGTTTCGTTGTAGTGAGTCCGCTATCATCAACGCCATTGACGACGATCGTTCCCTTTTGGTCGTCGATCGTTCCCTTATAGGTCGTACCGTTGACCGTCAAGGAGAAGGCGCTGATGGATGCCTGTCCCTTTGCAACGACCTTGATCCGATACGTCTTTGTTGCTGTGCCATCCTGCGATTTGATCACGAAGCTCGTCCAATCGGAGAGATTCATGGCGGCCTTGCCGTCAAGGGCAGGAGTTGCCGTTGCTCCATAAGAAATGTCAGCAGAAATGTGCAGCTCCGTAACATCTTTTCCGGCATCCACATTCAGTATGATGTCTGCGCCGGATTTTGTTTCTGTTACTGTTCTGCCGATAATCGACAACGGACGCGAATTCTTATCCTCCAGTGCCAACGTGTCCAAATACAGCTCCGCACCGCTTGCATCAAGGTCATCCTTTAGCGTAACGGTAAGTGCATAAACATTCTCGGTTTTGCCATCTTCCGCACGAACCGTAAAGTTATATTCTGTATTGGCCGTAATGGTCATGGGCAGATTTGGAGCAACAAGGGTAGCACCCTCAGACAACGTCAGCTTCGGCGTGACGCGAACGAGCGGCGTCCCTGCGGGCAGTTCCAGTGTGATCGTATTCTTACCACCTGCTGCGGCAGCCTCTTTTATGACACCATGCTTACCTTCAAGCTCAAACCCATAGATACGCGCTTCAGAAGAAAGTGTTTTTGCAAAGTCATGCTGCTTGTACCAAAGATAATACGGTTTACCTTGGCCACCTTTCTCAAGGAAGTTCAAGTACCACTGCAGGGCATAGCAGCCCTCATAGGTCGCAAGCCCATTGGGACTAGTCTCTTTCGCTTCATGCTTAAATCCGTTGCCGATTGAAAACATGTCCAGCCATTGCGTGACGATGCTCTTGGTGCCATTGCTAAAGCGCGGATCTGTATACGGATCGATACCAGCCGAACACAAACCACAGATCGTCCAGGAAATGATTTCGCTGTTGAGCGTCCCCCACGACTTGATCGTATAGTCATCAGTGACTTTTTGCGCGAGATACTCGGTGCCATCCTCAAGCCATTGTCTTACCTGACTGCCGTATTTTGGATCATCTTGATAGGGGCCCAGAGCGAACATGTTGGATGCAACGCCATCCAGCTTCATAAAGCCCTGATCGATCCCCTTCGGTGTTTGCTCCAAAAGATACTCGACCATAAATGCCCGATCATGCTCGGTATCCGCCGGCAGCGTGTAATTGCCGATATCCAGCGCCAGTAATCCAAATTGCACACCATTCAGAGAAACGGTCGTCTGGCACAGGTTCGCCACAAGGTTATCAATTTTGTTTCCCTGTGCATCGGCAAAAGGCTCTCCGTTATTATACTGCGCAAGGTTCGAGCAATCATAGCCACGGGCTGTCAGCATCAAGGTCACCCGCGCAAGATCCGTCATGAGCCCTTTGGGGCCAAGTTTCCGATTTGCTATGATCTCCGCGATGGAAAAACCGTTATTGGTGTTTGGCTCCTGCAAATTCTCATATAAGCCAAGATTCAGCCATTCCCAATCCTCAGGCTCATCTTTCTCTCTATAGGCAGTGATAATACTGTTCAGGAGATTCTGCATCCGCTCCTTTTGCGGATTGTCTACCGGCTGACTGGAAACCGTGACAGTGACAACATATACTTTTTTGTCGCCATTCTGTGCCGTTACCGTATACGTTACAGGATTTGTAAAGTCCTGTACTTCACCAGATGCAGGAGAGACAGTTGCATATTGGGGGAGTTCAATTGTCGGAGCAAACCGCTTGGACGTTCCTGCCGGTAGCTCTAACGAAACTGTGCCGGCATCGTGGTCTATACTGCCCGCTAACCCGCCAAAGCGAAATGCAACAAGTCGGTTATTTGTCGCGGCAGGAATTTTCTTTACGACAACAGAATAGTCCTTGTAGCTCGTACCATTCTCGGCCGTGACTCTGTAGATGATCGGCGTTTTTTCTGAATTTTGGAAGTCCTCACCGTTCAGTGCTTCAACTTTGGCATCATAGGAGCAGGTATATTCGCTTTTCAGCAGGCTCCAATCCGTCGCATAAGGAATTGTGACGGTGATCTTCTCTTCGTTCCAGACAATGCTTTCCTCTTCAACGCCGGTGGTATAAGACAGCAGATCACATTCGGCAGAGTTCCCCTGCGTGATATCCAATACATATTCACGAGAAAACTGCAGGCTATCCTTATTGGCACCTTTGGCTGCAAAATCAGAGCAATCATTGTCGATCACAAGGTATTTTGCTTTTTTGAGCTCGATCCTTCCCAATGAATCCGGAGCAACCTTGTTTCTCGCACTGTCAAGATATGTTAAAGCAGTACCTGTATATTCTACATCAACGCTCGTCAGCCACTGACTGTCAGCAGACGGACTGTCAGCAGGAAGGTGTAAAGATATCTTATTGCCTCCGTCGTCAATCGTTGCGATGCGGCCCGCAGCACTAAAATAGTTTACGCCAAAGGTGGGAGAACCGCTTCGTATGCGAATGACATAACTTGACCTTATGATGCCGTTTTTGCTATCCCCGTATACATGTGTGGTTGCCGGATCCTTTGCGGTCAGTGTAATAATACTTATACCGTTGACGCTCCAAGCACCCGATAGAGACGCCTGTACCGCAGTCGGATCTGCAACTCCATATTTGATGGCGCCTTGCACTTTATTCATGTCAAGGCCGTCTGGGACAGTCAATACATAAGAACCATCAGCTTGCAGCACGCCTTTGATATTGGCCGCCTCAATACTCTCAAGAGCCGGCGATGGAATTTCCTGCTGTGCATACTGAATGTAATAAGGAAAGACTGTATCAAAAATCGCTTCCGCTTGTTTTGCCGAAAAATAATTGGCGTTGCGAATCCCTGTGGCTGCCTTCTCTACAGTATACGAACTACTGCTTATCGGATACTTTGTATTACGGGTATGTATATAAGGGCCAAGGCCATATGATAAGCTGATCAGACATCTTCGCGCGGCAGGATGAGGACCACCCTGTACTGCGGGAAAATCATGCTCATCATACAACTCCCAATACAGATCAGAAATTGCGTCATAAGCCTTCAGGCACTTTTCTCCGGCAGTTATGTAGTCCGACAATTCACTGGAAGTTTGATATGTACGCTTTTCCGGAACGGCAATGATAAAAATATCACACTGTCGCCCATCGGCAGCGACAATTCGCTGCCGGACCGGTTTATAGTAATCTGCTTTATCGAGTGTAATGTCTACGCCATCTTGCTGACGTGTGAGAGTCAATGTCAGCTCAAAATCGGAAGGTTTTGTTCCATCAGCACCAGGAACTTCTATCACTTTTACAAGTGACCCCCAATACAAGTACTGCATATCGCGCACTTGAAGGAATTGGAGGTCGCCAGCATCCGGATACTCTTTTGCGGTGATCTCTACTGCTGTATAATTCGATGAATCTGAATTATCATCATCACCTATCGTATTATATGCCCCACCGGGCCAGTATGAAGGCGCAGTGGGAATTGTCTGCTCAGCAGCGTAGCCAATGGCTACCGTACTCAGCAAAATAACGACGCTAATAAATAATGTTGCCGCTCTTGTAATTCTACGTTTCATCAATATGTCATTCATTTATAAGAGTTCATAGTCTCTGCACAAGATGGAATGCGGCGGCGTACCCTAAAACGGGCATTTCGGTTAACCTTTAGGTACGCCGCCGCATATTAGCGTCTAAATTGTCTTACCACATCGGAGCGCCGACATCATAACCATAATCGCAGGTATAACGCCAGGTCACAACATCACCGGGGATGAGCTTCCAACCGCTGATACCGATCATGGGAACGACAGTCTGGTCACCACGGGTGACTTCGTACATCCAGCCACCAGAGCCGTAGCCAGACATAGTTGCCGTGCTATTCATATCGAGAACACCAATAGCCGAAATATAGGAAGAACTTCCGCTAAACGTAAAGTTTGCACGTGCGGCCTTAAAGGCAGTCAGCAGCTCATAAGGAGTGTTACCTGCGCTAACATTGGTGGTAAGGGTACGATACTGTGCAGGGGTCAAAGAACTGATACCCGCGCACATATTATCCATCTGCAGCACCTTTTCGGCTGCATTTGCCTTCTGCTCATCGGTGACATCATCGAGCATACCAGAATCGCCGTACTCCGTTCCGCTCAGCTGAGAGAATGCCCGTGCATTTTCGTACTCAAAATTCATGGTAACAGGGAAGGTGGACGGGTATGCGGAAACATAATACGTCTTTGTTGTTTCCACATTTTCCGAGTTAATATAAACAACACCAACACTTACAACGCTGGTGAAGTCCACGTCGGTTGTATAAGGGGACTGCGTAGCAACCTGTACGCCATTGATCAGCAGTTTCGTACCGTCAAATGTAAAATTGGTTGAAATGCTGCTAAAATTGGTGCCATCAGGGAGCTGCTTGAAGCTGTAGAATGCGTCAAATTGCTGGTCACCAGAGATGACACTGACGACATCATTCTCAAATGTGACGCCGAGGGCTTCGATGGTCAAATCACCCGCAGCATTTGTGGTCGCAAAAGCGGTCACGCTGAGGCTCAAAGCCATGACCATTGCCATAAAGATGGCTAAAAGTCTTTTTTTCATGGTATTCCTCCTGTTTTTGTTTTTATTTCTGCCCGTTTTAGGGTAACCGACATTAAAAGTTTGTGTGTTTCTTATCATGAGGCCTGTGAAATCATGACTTCATAGTGGCGTCCTCCGTTAGAAGAATCAACATAGAAGTCATGGGGCCCGTTCTCGAAATCAAGCTGCAATATGATTGGTGATAATGTCCCAACCAATTCATCATCTACATACAGTGCATTTCCGTTGAACATAGCTGTAATATAAACACTGGAAATATCTTCGCTTGCCGGAATTGCAGCACTTGCCTGATACCGAATCGTAAAGGTATCTTCTACCGAATTCCGTTCTGTGATGGAGGCAACGGTAAAACTGGTATCCTCGTATTTTAGAACCAATGCACATGGTGAGGATAGATCTTCTTCTATTTCTGCATACATGACTTCGTTGTCCGAAGTGTGATTACCGCAGCCCGCCAGACACGGCAGGAGGCAGAGTACGGCCAGCACTATGCAGCATATCTTCTTCATATCGTTACCTCACTCAGAGCGGATGGCTTCGTTGGGGCTGATCAGCGTCGCCTTACGCGCGGGCATCCATGCGGCGGCAATGGCAACCGCGCCTGCGAACAGCACGCCGCAGACCGCCAGCCACCAGGGCAGCACGCACCGTAACTCCTGCGACGCGAAGATCACCGGTATCAGCCATTTTGCGATAAAACTCAGTATCAGGCCAGACGCGCCGCCTATCACGCCCACGATCAGCGCCTCCGTCAGGAACATCTTGAAGATGTCGCTACGGATGGTGCCCAGCACCTTCAACACGCCAATTTCTCTCGTCCGCTCCGTAATGGACATCATCATGGTGTTTGCCACGCAGATGGCGGAGATCAGGACAGCGATACCGCCCAGCGCGCCCAGCATCGCCTGGATCTGGCGGGACTGTGTGCGCACCGTCTCCAACATATCATTGAGGGAGTAGGTGTTCAGACCCGTGTCGCGGATCAGCTTGACAATACGCTGCACGTCGTTGACGTTCTTCACCTTCACCCAAACGAGATCGTAGGTGGGGCCGTTGGCCTTTTCCTCCGCCGTTTTGGCTTGCGTAGCCGCGCCCAGATAGTTGGCGTTGGCCTGCGTCATTTCCTGCAAGCGGTCATAGGACATGAACGCGGCAGTGGCGAAGTTGTTATTCAGGGTGGAGCAGATGCCCGTCACCCGCAGGGTATAGAGATTGCTGGAGGGCAGCGCCCGCCCGTCCGTGTCGGCCTTCGGCTCACCGGTCAGGCTGGAGGAATCGAAGGTCATGCGGACAGGCACCTCCAGCAGGTCGATCAGGGCGTTGCCGTCCTCGTCCACCGCCAGCTCCCAGTCCTTCGCCTTGTTGGCAAGTCCGGCGGCCACATCGTCGGTAAACAGCACCTCCGGATGCAGGCGCGTGCCGTCCCCGGCCATAACGCCCCGCTCCGGCGTCAGCCTGAAACGCTCCGCCGTGGTCATGTCAATGCCGTAAACGCGCACCATGTTGACATAGTTGCCGGACACGATATAGGCAGACTGCTGATAGACCGGCGTTACCGCCTCCACACCGTCGATGCCTCGGAACGCCTCCAGTGCCTTGTCGTTCAGCAGTGCCTTGCGTCCGTAATCGCCGGTGGCAGGCGTCACATCGATCTTTGTCAGGCTGCCCAGTGCCTCGATGCTCTCGCGGTATGCCTGTTCATATCCGAGACCCACGGAGATCAGCACCACGATACACATGACGCCCACCGCCATGGACAGGGCTGTCAGCGCCGTGCGGGTCTTTCGCCGGAACAGGTTGGTGCAGCCGTAGCGAAACAGGTCTTTTGGCTTCATACATTCCCGTCCTTATTGCTTCCGTCGTAGGTCAGCGGCTTCTCCCCGATGCCCGGTGCGCCGCCGTCTGTGTCAAAGTCGTCGTCAAAATCGTCCAAGGCAGCGGTGTTTTCGGCACCGGGCCCGATCTCGCCGCGCTTATAGCGGATGATGACATAGACCACAATGCCGATCAGGATGAGCGCAAGGATCGCTATCAGCAGCCACAGCCACCAGCGGCTGCCTGTGCCGTCTTTATTTGCGTTGACGCTGTTGGCATCTGTATCCGCAGAGCTTTCCGCCACGCTCAGGGGCACAGAGATGTCCTGAGAATAGGTCTCGCCGTTGGCGTCCTCATACTGGAGGATCATCTTACCCACAAACGCGCCGATTTTGGAGAAGCCCACCGTTACATCGGCGCTGGTGGAGCCGCCTGCCAGCAGGTCGCCTACATAACAAGGCGTAGAGGATTTCATACCGTCGGTTGCCAGAACGCGGATGTTCATCGCTTTTGCCCGCCCCATGTTGGTCAGGGGGACGGAGATGGTGGCCTCCTTATCCTTGCTGGGAGTGCCGTACACCTCCGGCGTACCAGCCAGAATGTCCATCTTCTGGCTGATGGGCAGCATAATGTTCTGCGCCGCCTTGCCCGCCACCGCCTCGGTGGTCTCATAGGTCAGGTTGATGCCCAGCATGGCGGGGCCTACCTCCGCGTCCTGCTTGGCCATGATCTTATACTTCAAGGTCGCCGTGCCGCCCGGCTTGATGGAGTCGGCATAGGCGGTATCCGTACCGCCC
>OLSN01002451.1_pt1 | contig 13570 bp, 9 predicted proteins | sample 1672411 | NCBI WGS metagenome assembly OLSN01 (sample SAMEA3136683, study PRJEB25190) | human gut metagenome | biome: human gut; feature: human-associated habitat; material: faeces | place: Austria | collected 2013
GAAGGAAGCGGCCGAGAAGGCGAAGATGGAGCTTTCCTCCACCACGCAGGCTTCCATCAACCTGCCGTTCATCACGGCCGACGCTACCGGCCCGAAGCACCTCGACTACACGCTGACCCGCGCTGAGTTCGAGCGCATCACGAAAGATTTGCTCGACCGCTGCAAGCAGCCTGTTGAGCGCGCGCTGAAAGATGCCGATCTTGGCACGGGCGACATCGACGAGGTCATTCTCGTTGGCGGCTCCACCCGTATGCCGGCTGTCCAGCAGCTCGCTGAGACCATGACGGGCAAGAAGCCGAACATGTCGGTGAACCCCGACGAGGTCGTCGCTATTGGCGCGGCTGTTCAGGGCGGCGTGCTTTCCGGCGATGTTGAGGGCATTCTGCTCCTCGACGTCACCCCGCTTTCCCTGGGCGTTGAAACCATGGGCGGCGTGATGACCAAGATGATCGACCGCAACACCACCATCCCGACCCGCAAGACCGAGATTTACTCCACGGCTGCCGACAACCAGACGTCCGTCGAGATTCACGTTCTGCAGGGCGAGCGCCAGATGGCCAACGACAACAAGACCCTTGGCCGTTTCCAGCTCACCGGCATTCCTGCGGCTCGCCGCGGCGTGCCCCAGATTGAGGTCACGTTCGACATCGATGCCAACGGCATCGTGAACGTTTCCGCTAAAGACCTGGGCACTGGCAAGGAGCAGCAGATCACCATTTCCGGCTCCACGGCTCTGTCCGACGACGAAGTCGACCGCATGGTGAAGGACGCCGAGGCTCACGCCGATGAAGACGCGAAGCGCAAGGAAGAGATTGAGGCTCGCAACAACTGCGACTCTCTCGTGAATGCCACCGAGACTACGCTCAACGAGCTGGGCGACAAGGTTCCCGCCGACAGCAAGTCCACGGTTGAGGCCGCTATCGCCGAAGCCAAGACTGCGCTTGAGGGCACCGACATCGACGCCATCAAGGCTGCTACCGAGAAGCTGCAGCAGGTAAGCTACAAGCTGGCCGAAGTTGCCTACAGCAATCAGGACGCCGCCGCTGCTGGCGCTGGCGCCGCGGGTGCTGCTCCCCAGCAGGATGACGGCCCCATCGAGGCCGACTACGAGGTCGTCGACGACAAGAACGAAGGGAAATAATCATGAGCAAGGACGGTAAGGACAAAGCCGCCCAGGAGCCTCGTGAGATTCCTATCGACGGCGCAGATGAAGTAACCGAAGGGGTGGCGGAAGCGGCCGCCCCGGCCCCCGAGGCCGAACCGGCGGAAACCGCTGAGGCTGCCGAAGCCGAGGCTGATTCCATCGAGGAAGAGGCCGAGGCGGTTGTGGCTGACGCCGAGCGTGTCGCCAAGGCCGAAGCCGAAGCGGCTGCCATGCGCGATAAGTACCTTCGCCTTCAGGCGGAATGGGACAACTATCGCAAGCGCACGGCTGAAGAGGCTGGCGAGATGCGCGTTCGTGCCGCCGAAAAGCTCATGGGCGATTTGCTCCCTGTGATGGACGACTTCGAGCGCGCTATCGCGCATGCCGAAGCCAACGGCGATGCCGGCCTGCTCGACGGTGTGAAGGCGATTTCGACCAAGCTTTCCGAATCGCTCGGCAAGCACGGCCTTGAAACCATCGACCCCGCGGGCGAGGCGTTCGACGCGCTTGAGCACCAGGCCGTAGGCCAGGTCGAAGACGCGAGCGTTCCCGACGAGACCGTGGCGCAGGTGTACCAGAAGGGCTATCGCCTGGGCAAGAAGGTTATTCGTCCGGCAATGGTCACCATCTCCACTGGCGGCCCGAAGCGCGAAGTCGAAAGCGACGACGCAGAATAGTATGTATGGGAAGGCGGGCACAGGCTCGCCTTCTTTGTAAAAATTGCACGTCAGAATAAAAGGAGGTGGCGCAGTTGGCAGCCACGCCGGACTACTACAAGACGCTCGGGGTTTCCCGCAGCGCCACGGACGAAGAGATTAAGAAGGCCTATCGCAAGCTTGCTCGCACGAACCACCCCGATGCAGGCGGCGATGAGGAAAAGTTCAAGGAAATCAACGAGGCCTATGAGGTCTTGAGCGATAAGAAGAAGCGCAAGCTTTACGACCAGTACGGAACCGCCGACGAGCAGCGCATTCCCTATGGATGGGGCGGCGGCGCCGGCGGCGCTGGGGCTTCGGGCTTCGGCGGCTTTGGCAGCTGGGCCGACATTCTGGATAGCATTCGTCGCGGTGAAGGCGTGGCGGGCGCTGGCGGCTTCAACGTCGATGATATTTTCGGCGGAGGCGGCTTCGGCGGTTCTGGCTTCGGCGGGCAATACCAGCCGCAGCCCCAAAAGGGCCGCGATATGAACGTGACGCTCAACGTGAGCTTTGATGAAGCATTCAACGGCTGCACCAAGAAGGTGAGCGTGCGCAACCCTCAGGGCGGCGTCGAAACGCTTGACGTGAAGGTGCCCGCCGGTGCGGTCGATGGCGGCCGCGTGCGCTTCCGCGGCAAGGGTGCCGCGGGTGCAAACGGGGGCCCGGCCGGCGATTTGCTCGTGACTACGAAAATCAGCGAGCATCCGCTGTATTCGCGTCATGGCGCCGATGTGCTCATGACGGTGCCCATTACGGTTTCCGAAGCTGCGCTCGGCGCGAAGATCGTGATTCCCGCGCCCGACGGCACGAAGATCCGCGTAAGCGTTCCCGCCGGTTCTCAAGACGGTACTGAGCTGAAAATCAGCGGCAAGGGCGCCCCGAACGTGAAGGGCTCGGGCAGCGGCGCGCTGCGCATTACGTTCCATGTGGAAATCCCCAAGCACATGACTGAGCAGCAAGAACAGGCCATGATTGACTTCCAGGCGGCTTGCGAGCATGCGGGCCAAAACGTTCGCGAGCATTTAGGCGTGTAGGAGATAGCAATGGCAGACAGGCACACACCTCTCTATATGATCGGCGTCGCGGCCCAGTTGGCGGGCGTGCACCCTCAAACGCTGCGCATTTACGAGCAAAAGGGTCTCGTGAGCCCTCAGCGCACGAGCGGCAACACGCGCATGTATTCGCAAGCCGACATCGAGCGCCTTGAGCTTATCAACGAGCTCACGAGTGAGGGCATCAACCTTGCGGGCGTCATTCGAATTTTGGATTTGAAGGGTCGTCTCGACGAGCGCGATGAGGAAATCGACGACTTGCACAAAAAGGTGCGTCGCCTGGCCGACCGCGTGCATGAACTCGAAACGCGTGAAAGCGTATCGCGCCTCATGCTTCCTGCGAGCACGCAAAACATCGAGGTGCGTTAGCGCGCCAACCTGTTAAATGCTCGTAGCATTTAACAGGTTTTATTCGAAACCAATTCTCTCCATCTAGGAAGGAGATAGTTTTATGAGACTCGACAAACTTGCAGTAACCGCTCAAGAGGCCTTCCAGGCCGCTATGGGCATCGCGAGCGACGCCGACACGTCGTCGGTCGAGCCGATTCATTTGCTGAAAGCTCTGCTCGATGCGGGCGAGAACAACATCTCGGCCATCATCAAGCGCGTGGGCGCCGACCCGGCGATGCTTTCGGGCGAAGTCGACAAGGCCATCGCCAATGGGCCCAAGGTCACAGGCGGCGTGATGGGCATGCCCCTTCCGTCGCAAGGCCTCATGAACGCCATTGACAACGCGGTGAAGGCCGCCGAAAAGATGGGCGACTCTTATGCGACGAGTGAGCATTTGCTCATTGCCCTCACCGAAGACAAGGGCCAAGCGGGCAAAATCCTCAACGGCGCAGGCGTGACGCGCAAAAACATCGAAGAGGCCTACGATGACCTTCGCGGCGACACCCGCGTGACCGACCAGCAGAGCAAAGCCGAGCTTGATGCGCTGAACCAGTACGGCCAAAACCTCACTCAGCAGGCGCGCGAGGGCAAGCTCGATCCGGTCATCGGCCGTTCCGACGAGATTCGCCGTACCATTCAGGTGCTTTCGCGCCGCACGAAGAACAACCCTGTGCTTATTGGCGAACCGGGCGTTGGCAAAACGGCAATCGTCGAGGGCTTGGCCCAGCGAATCGTTGCGGGCGACGTGCCGTCGAGCCTGAAAGACCACGATGTTATCGCGCTTGACTTGGGCGCTATGGTTGCGGGCGCGAAGTACCGCGGCGAGTTCGAGGATCGTTTGAAGGCGGTTCTGCGCGAAGTGAAGCAGAGCAACGGCCGCATCATTCTGTTCATCGACGAGCTGCATACCATCGTGGGCGCTGGTTCCACGGGCGATTCGTCCATGGACGCGGGCAACATGCTCAAGCCCGCATTGGCGCGCGGCGAACTGCATGCCATCGGTGCGACCACGCTCGACGAGTATCGCAAATACATCGAGAAAGATGCCGCACTTGAGCGTCGTTTCCAAACGGTGCTCGTTGGCGAGCCTACCGTGGAAGACACCATCGCCATTTTGCGTGGCCTGAAGGAAAAGTACGAAATCCACCACGGCGTGCGCATCACCGATTCGGCAATCGTCGCTGCGGCCGAGCTTTCGAACCGCTACATTTCCGACCGCTTCCTTCCCGATAAGGCCATTGACCTTATGGACGAAGCCGCCAGCCGCCTGCGCATCGAGATCGACTCCATGCCGCAGGAAATCGACGCCGCTCAGCGTAAATATACGCAGATGCAAATCGAGGAACAGGCGCTCATGAAGGAAAGCGACCCGGCGAGCGCCGAACGTTTGGAAGAGCTGCGCAAGCAAATGGCCACATCGAAAGAATGGCTCGATGCGCGCAAGGCCGAATGGCGCAACGAGAAAGATGTCATCGAGAAGGTGCAAACCTTGAAGGCCGATATCGATGCGGCCCACGTTGACGAGGAAAAGGCCACGCGCGAGGGCGATCTGGTGAAGGCTTCCGAGATTCGCTATGCGAAGATTCCCGAGCTGCAGCGCCAGCTGGCCGAGGCCGAAGAGGCTGTGAACGCCAAGCAGGGCGACGGCGCCATTTTGAAGGAAGAGGTTTCCGATGAGGAAATCGCCGAAGTCGTGAGCGCATGGACGGGCATTCCTGTGTCGAAGATGATGCAGGGCGAAATGGCCAAGCTTGTTGACCTGGAGAGCCAGCTGCACAAGCGCGTCGTGGGCCAGGATGAGGCCGTCTCGGCGGTCGCCGGTGCCATTCGCCGCAATCGCGCGGGGCTTTCCGACCCTGACAGGCCCATTGGCAGCTTCCTGTTCCTGGGCCCCACGGGCGTTGGCAAAACCGAGCTTGCGAAGGCGCTCGCTGAATACCTGTTCGACACCGAACGCGCCATGGTGCGTATCGACATGTCCGAATACATGGAGAAGTTCAGCGTGCAGCGCCTGATTGGCGCCCCTCCGGGATACGTGGGCTATGACGAGGGCGGTCAGCTCACTGAGGCCGTTCGCCGTCGTCCGTATAGCGTGATTCTGCTCGACGAAATTGAGAAGGCGCATCCTGATGTCTTCAATATTTTGCTGCAGGTGCTCGACGATGGTCGCCTGACCGACGGCCAGGGCCGCGTGGTGAGCTTCAAGAATGCGATCATCATTATGACGAGCAACATTGGCTCGCAGACGATTCGCGATTTTGCGGCCGACGCGCAGGAAGAGGCCAAGGAGCAGGGCGCCACGATGGGCGATTTGGTTCAGGATATGATGCAGGCCGATGCCGCCGGCTTTGCGAAGAAGATGGCGGAATTCCAGGCCGCAATGCAGGAGAACCTGCGTGCGACCTTCAGGCCCGAGTTCCTGAATCGTATCGATGACGTTATTACGTTCAAGCCGCTTTCGTCTGAGAACATCGAGAGCATTGTTGCTCTGCAGATCAAGGACGTGCAGGCTCGCTTGGCCGATCGTCGTATCGAACTCGAAGTGAAACCCGCCGCCATCGAATCGCTTGCCATCGACGGTTTCGATCCGGTGTATGGCGCGCGTCCGTTGAAGCGTTTGGTGCAGCGTGAGGTTGTCGATCGCGTGGCGAATGAGATTGTTGCCGGTCGTGTGATGGAGGGCTCGAAGGTTACCATCGACTCTGATATCGTCGACGGCTACACCTGCAAGGTTGAAAACCCGCAGGCCGCGGCTGACGAACACGGACAGGCCGCTGCCGGCGAACAGACCTATGAGGTTCCCGCTGAGTAAGGTGATGCGGTGCGCGGCGTGGGCGAGGAATCCCACAGCGTGACGAGGCTCAGCGTGGAGCTTGGGTCGCGAGGCTTGCGGCGCAATACGTGAAGCGCGGTGGCGTTGCGCGTGTCGGCTGGCTCGAGAAAATCGACCATGGCGCCTGGGGTGCACCGTTCGCTCAAGCAATAGGCGGAAATGCTCCGCTCGAGAAATCGAGCGGAGCATTTTTTATGACGAAGTCGAGGATTGCTTGTTTGATTCATGCTCGGTTTCGACGCCGAGCATGTCGAATAGCTCTTGGCGCGTATGGATGTCGAGCTTCTGATAAATGTGGCGAACATGGGCCTTCGCCGTACCGTTCGCGATGAACAGCTCGCGTTCGATGATCCCCACGGTTTTGCGCTGTCCGAGCAGCAGGAGCACCTCTTCTTCGCGCGTCGATAGCTTATACTCGCGCGCGACGGTCGCTACGCGCGTCGCGAGTTTGTGCTTCTTTTCGGCAGGCGTTTTCGATCGTGGCTCTACCGTGAGAATTGATTGCGTCTCGGGCGTGACGGGAACGGCACCCCAATTGCTCGAAAGTTCCTTTTCCGACATGAAAATCATTGTGGCGGCAACGATGGAAATAACCGCGATCGTACTGGTAACTACCTCGATGTTTGCGGGGGCAACGCCGATTGATCCTAAAGCCTGGCTCGTATCGCGACCGAGCAGCATGAAAATTTGACGGACGCCGCGCTCGATGCCGAAGAGCCAGATGGGCGATGCGCCATAGCGATAACAGATGCTGGCAATGATGATCATAATCAGTATTGATTGCATAGTGTAGCCGGCGGAAATGCAAAAGGAGCTTACCGATTCGCTAAATAGGTTGAACGCGGGAAGCAGCAGGAATGCCGCCACGGTGATGGGCAGCGCCCCTCGATAGATAAGCCCGAAATCGAAGTGTTTTCCACGAATGCATACGCCAAGGAAAATCGCGAGTGCGGCGAAGAGCGTTCCGGGCGACGAGTGCGGTCCGAATCCTCCTGAATAGGAGCTCATTTCTAGCAGACCATAGGCGAATGCGTATGCCGCCATGAGAAATACTGCTTTCCAAGGTATGGAAAACTCGGTCGCTTCGCGGCGAGCGGGGCGATCTGGTTTCGGGATATGGAGGAGTGCGGAATGTGCGCAGAGTAACGAGACGAGCGGAAGAAGCGCCGTCATAACGAAGAGCCATTCAAATTTAAAGCCCTCATATACATAAATGATGAGCGCTCCGGCTACGATAGAAAGCGAATAATAGGCAGCGACGCGAAATGGGTTGAGGCTGCCGTAGATTTCGCTCCATATGACAATCATGAACGCGATGCCTACGCCGCCAACGATTCCCGACACCGTTCCAAGCTCGGTCGCGATATTCGGTGCGTAGAATGCCGAAAACGAGAGTACCGTAGACGTAGTGAGCAAAATGCCCGTCATCGTAAGAGCGCTGCGCCGACCAACGAGTGTTTTGAGCTTCTTGGCGAAAATCGCGCACAGCACTACGGTGAGCACCATGATCGAGTCGAAAAGGTCGCGAGGCGTCGCCATGCTGAAAGGGAAAGGCACGAACGTGCCCACGAAGGCGATTTCGATCCAGGCTCGATAGATGCCGAGGCCCAAGAAAGCGAGCGGCACCACGGGAATGTACCCGAATAGCAGCGAGCCCCTGAGCTCTTCGGCAAGACTTGCGTCCAGTTCATCGCATTTGTCGTTTTTTATAGGTTCAATTTCATGCGTATCGCATGGCGTTTGCTTTGGCACAATCCCTCCCCGATAGTGCGTTCGAGAGCTATTTTTGCACGTCGGCCGAGGGTTATATAGGGGGGTTATAGAAAAATAACCCCATAAAATCGATTTCGGTCGATGCTTTGCCTCCTGTTTCTGTCTAGATTTTAGGGCGTTCCGAAGGGGAACGGCGGTGGTCTGTTCGGGTGAGAACGGGCTGCCAACGAGAAACAACAGGAGGGATATCATGGAACTTTCACGTCGCGATTTGTTTAAATTCGGCGGCATCGCAGCCGTTGGAGCGGCCGGCGCAGGCATGCTCGCGGGCTGCTCTCCGTCGGGCGGATCGTCGAAGGGCGCTCCGGCTGCCGCTTCTAAAGATACCGACGGTTTGCCGAGCTTCTTCCAGGCTCCCGAACCCATTAAAGACGTCAAGGAGACCAAGGAATTTGACGTGGTCGTAATTGGCGCAGGCGCCGCAGGTGTGCCGTGCGCGCTGGCCGCGGCCGATGCAGGCGCGAAGGTTGCGCTTATTCAGAAAGAGAGCCAGGCGGTTTCTCAGGGCAATACGTGCGACTCGCTCGAGGCCTCCACGAGTGCCGCCGGCAAGGCGGCTGTGATGTCGTGGCTCACCGAGCAGTGCGCATGGCGTTCGCACCGCGATCAGCTTGAGCTGTGGGCAAACAATTCCGGCGAAGCTCTGCATTGGTTGTGGGATAAGGCGACCGAAGCTGGCTGCCAAGTCGTCGACACCACCAAGAAATGGACGAGCAACATCTCGGTTATCGACGAGCAGCCTGTTTCTTATTTCGCATTTGATTTCGGCCCGAAACCTTACAACACCGGTAGCGGCATGCGCGATTTGTGCGACTACTTCAACGGCAAAGATGGCTTGGAGATCTTCTATTCCTGCCCAGCGGAGCAGCTCGTGAAAGATGGCGACAAGGTCGTGGGCGTCATTTGCAAAGACGGCAGCGATTACGTGCAGTTCAATGCGAAAAACGGCGTCGTTGTCGCGACGGGCGACTATACCAACGATGATGAGATGATGGCCTACTACAACCCCGACATGAATCATCTTGATCGCAAGGAGACCAATAAGACTGGCGATGGCCAGAAGATGATGGTATGGGCTGGCGGCCGCATGGAGAGCGTATGCGGCTCCAAGGTGCAGCATGACTTCGACGCGGGCCCGGGCTCTATGGCCGACATGCCGTTCTTGACTGTGAAAAATGACGGCACCCGCTTCTGCAATGAGGCACGTAGCGCCATGGCCTACAACGGCAACTTCCTTACGAGCGAAGAGGACAACGGCTATTACACGCAGGTGTTTGATTCGAATTATATGACCGACTGCGCTGACTGGCCGGGCAAGCTCTATGACCCCGAGGCTATTAAGGCGTACATGCCTGAGGAGCCGGGCGAGAAGAAGGGCGTGTACCCCGATTTGGCTGCGACTTTCAAGGCGGACACCATCGAGGAACTCGGCAAGAAGCTTGGCCTTACTGACGTGGACGCGTTCGTGAAGACGGTTGCTCGCTACAATGAGCTCGTCGATGCCGGTGTTGACGAAGACATGGGCAAGCCCGCCAAGTGGCTGAAGCCTATCAAGCAGGCCCCCTTCTACGGCATCCATCGTCACATTCGCCTGTCTACCATCGTCCATGGCGTGAACGTCAATGGCGAGATGCAGGTGCTTGATAAGGATGGCAATCCTATCGAGGGCCTGTATTCTATCGGCAATTGTGCCGGCAACTTCTTCGGCAGCCCCGACTATCCCATGGATTTGCCCGGCCTTTCCCTCGGCCGTTGCCATACTCAGGGCTACGTTGTAGGCAAGATGCTCGGCTCCAAGTAATCGATAGCTCAATAATTTCATTGCTTTCCATGTGGCGACCCCCCCCTCCCGTATGGCCGCATGTAAAAGCAACGCAAGCCCCGCTCGGTTTTGTCCGGGCGGGGCTTTGTCTATTGAATCGATTTTGTTTAAGTCGTGATCCGATACCCTGAAACCTGAGGTAACTTTTACTTGTATATACCCCATGGGGGTATATAATGCTGTCTGCGCATTGTGGAACGGGAAGTGCGTTTGTCGCTTCGAGTTTGCGTGTGCTTGTTTTGAAGAGCGGAGTTGTCATGGCCGAAGAGATGAAACAGTGCTGTGCGTGCCGGCATAAAGAAACCGAGCGCGCCGATGATCTGCAACACGATTTGACCAAGCGTCTAAACCGTGCAATTGGGCAGCTCAATGGCGTAAAAGACATGATTGCCGACAATCGCTATTGCGGCGATGTGCTGGTGCAACTTGCGGCGGCGGAGTCGGCCGTGCATCGCATCGCCGAAATCGTTTTGCAAGACCACATGGAAACGTGCGTGGTGGAGCAGGTGCGCGCCGGCAACGTCGAGGTGGTCGATGAGGCCATGCGGCTCATCAAGAAATTCATGTAGCCGTAAAGAGCCAACTGACGAAAAAAACTAAGCGCGGCCTCGTGGTACAGATTGCCTTGAAGGTTCCGCCTGCCCGAGAGGAGCGGCCTTGTGGCCGTGACTGAGGGTAGGCGGGTTCTGAAAGGCAAGATGTACCGCGAGGGCGTGCTGGCTGGGAGTAAATATGAAGCAGACGTTCGATATAGCGGGAATGACATGCGCGGCGTGCAAGGCTCGCGTCGAGAAAGCCACGGCATCGGTTGATGGCGTGGCCGAAGTTGCTGTGAATCTGTTGAAAAACAGCATGGAGGTTACCTACGCCGACGAATCGCCGGATGCGATTACTCGGGTGAATGCGGCTATTTGCGCCGCCGTTGATAAAGCGGGCTACGGCGCCGAGCCGCGTGCCGCGGCAGGCGAGGGCGCGCAACCTGCCATGCAGGGCGGCGTTTCTGCGGCCAAAGCTGCGCGAGAGGCCGCGAACAAAAAGGCGGCCGAAGCCGAGACGGTCATGCGCCGCCGCCTAATCGTTTCGTTCGTGTTCACCATTCCGCTGTTCTATCTTTCTATGGGCCACATGTTCTCGTGGCCGCTTCCCGCGTGCTTCTTGGGCCACGAGAACATGATTACGTTTGCATTCACGCAGTTCTTGCTGCTCATTCCCGTTATCGCGGTGAACTTCAAGTATTTCAGCGGCGGTTTCAAAAGCCTTGTGCATGGCGCCCCCAACATGGATTCGCTCATCGCGCTTGGCTCCACGGCATCGACTGTGTACGGCATTGCGGCCATTTATCGCATTGGCATTGGAATGGGAGCGGGCGACATCGACGCGGCGCACATGGCCGTGATGGACTTGTATTTCGAATCGGCCGGCATGATTTTGACGCTCATCACGCTGGGCAAATATTTCGAGGCACGCGCGAAGGGCAAAACGACCGATGCGATTTCGTCTCTTCTCGACCTTTCTCCTAAGGTTGCAACGCGGCGCGAGGGCGAAACTGAGGTTGAGGTGCCCCTTGAACAGGTGCAGGTTGGAGACGTGCTCGTGGTGCGCGCGGGCCAAGCGGTGCCGCTCGACGGTACGGTTGTCGAGGGCTCGGCCGCGGTGGACGAATCGGCGCTTACGGGCGAAAGCGTTCCCGTGGAAAAGCGGCCGGGCGATGGCGTGATTGGCGCGACTATTTCGAAAACGGGATGGTTCGCCATGCGCGTCGACCGCGTGGGCGATGACACGGCGCTTGCGGGCATCATTCGCATGGTCGACGAAGCGACTTCGACCAAAGCCCCCATCGAGAAGCTTGCCGATAAAATCAGTGGCATTTTCGTGCCCGCGGTCATCGGCATCGCAATCTTGACGTTCGTCGTATGGATGCTCGCGTCGGGCGATGTGTCGATTTCGCTTACTCATGCGGTTTCGGTGCTTGTGATTAGCTGCCCGTGCGCGCTTGGCCTGGCAACGCCGTGCGCCATCATGGTAGGTACGGGCCGTGGCGCGCGTGCTGGCATTTTGGCGAAAACGGCCGAAGCACTGCAAACCGCCCACGACGTGAAAACCGTAGTGCTCGACAAAACGGGCACCATCACCAAAGGTGAGCCTGAGGTTACCGATATGCTATGTGCCTCGGGAGTGGAGGCAAATGAGCTGCTGCGTGTTGCGGCGGCCCTCGAGAAGAAATCGGAGCATCCGCTTGGCCGCGCAATTGTTTCGCGTGCGGAAGGCATGGGCCTCCGCGTCGCCGAGGCGAGCGAATTTCGCCAAATTCCCGGCGGCGGTGTTGCGGGCGTGTACGACGAAACGGTGTGCGTAATGGGCAATGCCCAGCTCATGCACCAGCATGGCGTGTATTTGGGCGAATTCGAGCACGAAGCGGAGCGTTTGGCCGACGAAGGCAAGACCCCGCTGTTCTTGGCGGTGGGCGTTGGCGTGGTGGGCATTATCGCGGTTGCCGATACCGTGAAGCCCACAAGTGCCGCTGCCGTATCGGAGCTTCACGATATGGGAGTGCGCACGGTTATGCTTACGGGCGATAACGAGCGCACGGCACGGGCTATCCAGCGCGTATGTGGCGTGGACGAAGTCGTTGCCGGTGTCTTGCCCGAAGGCAAAGAGCGCGAGGTTGCACGTTTGTCCGGTGAAGGTGCCGTGGCTATGGTGGGCGATGGCATCAACGACGCGCCCGCGCTCGCTCGAGCGAATGTGGGTATCGCGATTGGCGCGGGTACCGACATCGCCATCGAGTCGGCCGACATGGTGCTCATGAAAAGCGACTTGCTCGACGTTCCCGCGGCCATTCAGCTCTCGCGCGCGACCATGCGCACCATTAAGCAGAATCTGTTCTGGGCGCTTATCTACAATGCGATTTGCATTCCCGTTGCGGCGGGCGCATTCTCGTGGGCGGGCCTTACGCTCAATCCCATGATTGCGGCCGCGGCCATGAGCTTAAGCTCGGTGTGCGTGGTGAGCAATGCTCTGCGATTGCGCACATGGAAGCCTCGTTTTTCCGAGCATGCGCAGGAAGAGGCATCGCGGCGCTTTCTTCCTGAAGACGAAATCGTCGTTCGCGAAATTGCGTACAAATTGCCGGAAGGCATTCAAAATACCCTTGAAAGAAAGGAACCGTTCATGGAAAAGACTCTGCATGTTGAAGGCATGATGTGCCAGCACTGCGTCGCCCACGTGAAGAAGGCGCTCGAAGGCGTCGCGGGCGTGGCGAGCGTCGATGTCGACCTTGATGGCAAAAAGGCCACCGTACAGCTCGCCGAAGACGTTGCCGACGCTCAGCTCATCGACGCTGTGGTCGATGCGGGCTACGAAGCGAATATGGCATAAAGGTTCATTAGTTCAACGGTTCCGTAACTGCGCGGCTAAGAGTTCGTTTCGAATGCGCGTCTGCGGGGCGGCGTGGCGCTTCGGCTCGGCGCGGGGTATCTGCGCTGGGATGCTTTCCGCTTCCTCATAGGGCAGCTTTTCCGCCGTGGCCGCGGCGCTCGGCCGGAGCCTCACGGAGATGGAGCTGCCGCTGCATATCTATCCCGCCGGAGCGTCCGATCTCGATGCCGCGCTTGCCCAGCCGGGCACCAAGGTGCTGATGAAGTCCGGCAAAGCCATCGGCGAGACCGCCGCGGCGCTCTCGCGGCACGGTCTGGCGGAGGAATCCGCCATGGTCGCCGACTGCGGCCTGCCCACGCAGCAGGTGTTCGAGACGATAACCGGCCTGCCGGAGAAGATCAGCTATTTTGCCACGGTGATCGTGCCGGACAGCAAAAAATAAGTTTAAAATCGTTTCGCGCTCGGGAAGTTCCTTCACTT
>OLSN01002458.1_pt1 | contig 13538 bp, 9 predicted proteins | sample 1672411 | NCBI WGS metagenome assembly OLSN01 (sample SAMEA3136683, study PRJEB25190) | human gut metagenome | biome: human gut; feature: human-associated habitat; material: faeces | place: Austria | collected 2013
ACTGAATTTCAACAATTTCAAAGAACGACTATGATTTTTTAGTGGACACTAATGTAAAGATTTGTTATTTGATAAACAGTTAGAGGAATGTTTGCTTGCTTTCGAAAATCAGAAATTAACTGATTATGAGAGTAATCTATATGAAGAAGCTTTTGATTTATTGGAACAGATACAACAAAAGGTAGTCATCTCTTTAAATGGATCTACTTTTGCAAAATGGGGATGTCTGGTGGAATATTTAGCAAAGAAGTCTTTTGTGGAAGTAAATTTGGATGAATTGCTTGAAGAAGTAGATACTTTGCTGATGACTTTATGGAATGAAATGGCTGAAACTATAGATATTGGTATTTCAGAGTTTTTTTTATGGATCGGTGACTATTTTTTATTTCGTATTTGTGGTGAACAACCGCAGATGAATTCACAGTTCTCTAAAATGTTGGAACAAATGTTACGCTATATAGAACATTTTTTGTTACAGCTTTTGCATACCAAAATATATGTGGAACCTATATTTTTATTCCCTATTAGCTTTTGGAAAGATTTAGAGTGGTGGCTGTTGTGTATTTGTCAGTTGGATATATGCAGATTGGCAGAAACAACTTTAGCTAATTTATATGCTTTACCGAATTCTAATATTTTGTTGTACAGTAATTCTCTTATGGATGATTTGCGTTGGCAACTACGTAATGGTTATTTCTCTAAATGATGGTAATGTGTAATATGGAGAATTTGCTGTGTTGCGGATAATTTGACTTAATGAAGTGTTAGTAATTAATAATAAGAATTTTGTTGTATGGACTATTGTAATATGAATAGTAGTGGGATTGTAAAAGATATGATGGTTTTATAGTAAAGATGTGACTCTTATGAATGATGTGTTTTCGGTATTTTTAACAGAGTTAGGCGTAAAGCATACTACTTATTCGAATGCTTTATACAAACAGCATCCATATAGAGATACTCTATATGGTATATCTGCTGCTTTGGAAAAATATAATATACCTAATGTTAGCATAAGAATGGAGTCAGATGATTTGAAAAAAATAGAAACTCCTTTTATTGCATATTTAGAAAAGGATTTCATCGTAGTAAAAGAAATCTTGCCTAATGATATAAAATATATTTGGAATGATAAGAAGTTTATAATATCCTTTCACGATTTTGTAAAAGTTTGGTCTGGTATCCTTCTTGTTGCAGAACCTAATGCTAATTCTAAAGAGCCAAACTATAAAAAGCATTTGATTTATTCTTTTATGCAATTGCTAAAGAAAATTTGGTTTATAGTATTGATGCTGTTAATAATTTCTTTTTCTATAAAGCTCCCTTCACAAATAAGCGTTGGCATATTAGCTTTATTAAATCTGTTTGGTGTTTATATTAGTAGTTTATTGTTTGTAAAACAGATTAACAAGGGTTCTAAAATAGCAGATCGAATATGTACATTTTTGAAACAACTAGATTGTAATAGTGTTCTGAATAGTGATGCTTCAAAGATAGCGACGTTTAGTTGGAGTGAAATCGGACTTAGTTATTTTGTTGGTAATTTAATCATTATATTATACTTTCCTAGGTATCTTCTTCTTACTGTATGTTTGAATGCTTTTTCTCTACCATATACAGTTTGGAGTATATGGTATCAATTTAAGAAAGTTCATCAATGGTGTACGTTGTGTTTAATTGTACAAATTTTGCTATGGTGTATTTTTGCTGTTAATATGTTGTTGGAAAATTCCTATTGGGGAAGTGATGAAAACTATATGTTTGCATATTTTATTGTTATATATATGTTCCTGTTATTAATTGTAAATAAACTTTCTGATTGGATGACTAAGAAACAAGATTATTATAATCTGTTGTATAGATATAATAATGTTAAGATGAAGGAGGAGGTTTTTAAGTTACTACTTTACAAGCAACCACGATTTGAAATTGGTAAATTGGTATCGCAAATAATTTGGGGTAATGTAAATTCTTCAATAAGAATTACAGTTTTGACTAACCCACATTGTAGCCCTTGTGGTCAAATGCATTTTAGACTTCAGAAAGTTATGTCAGAATTAAAATCTAGAGCTTGTATACAGTATGTTTTCTCAGCATTTAATTCGAATTTGCAAGATAGTAATCGTATCTTGATTGCTGCATATTTGCAAAAGGAAAGGAGTGTGGCTAATGCTATATTTGATAAGTGGTTTAAATGGGGAAAATATGATCCGATAAAATTTTCTCAGAAATATGAGTTGTATATAAATGATTTAAGTGTTGTTGAAGAGTTCGATAGGCATGAACAATGGAAACTGGAAAATGCACTAAAGGAAACTCCTACAATTCTTTTAAATGGTTATTTGTTACCTTCGGAATATAGTGTGGAAGATTTGGTTTATCTTATAAATAATCTTGTATTGTCAGACGATGGGATGATATAAGGCGATGGAAAACATCGAAAACAAGTCTATCGTAAAGTTTAATTAAACATTACTCAAAATGAAAACATTAAAGAAAATTTCATTGAAAAATGCAAAAATCCTTCAACCTTCTGAAATGAAAGAGATTATTGGGCATGGTACTGGTTGTGAAGGGAAAAACCAGGGCTCTTGCAGCGGAAGTTGTACTGTTTCTGGAGGATATTCGGGGACATGTGGTTGGACTTCTGCATGGGGGCGTTGCACATGTGGAGCAGGCTATGTTGGATAATTGTGCAATAAATTCTATTGTCTAATAATTGACTTTAGCTTTGTTGCGGTATCTTAAATGAACCTTTTGAGTTTTTTTAGAATCTCAAAAGGTTTTTATTCTTTTGTAAAATATTTCAATGGTAATAAAATGAGATATATGTGGAAATACCTTTTATTATTGATGTTAGTTATAACTTCATGTTCCGAAAAGCAGATTGATGACAATGTAATTAATGTTGCGGGAGCAATGAGTAGATTGTCAGAAGGACAATCTGTACAAAATTTGTTTTCCAGCATAAGTTATATTCCTTTGGAGACTAATGAGCAGGCTATTATAGGAAAATATCCGGAGTGCATAATTATGGATAGTGCGATATTGGTATCTTCTGTCCATCAGAATCTGAAACTTTTTGACCGTACTAACGGGAAGTATATTCGGGATATTGGACACGTAGGTACTGATCCGGAAGGATATGCAAAGGATTCATGGGGGAAAGTGAGCTTTTGGGCTGATGCGGTTCGGAGAACCGTTTATCTATTGGGATGGAATAATGATTTCCTACTATATGGATTTGATGGGAAATATAAGGATAGAATTCGATTGCAAGATACAGTCAATTGTATTCTGTCCCAAAATTACTATTTGATGGATGCGGACAGAATTTGGGGGCATAATAAAATGAAACTCTCTCCAGAGATGCCATCAGTCTTTTATATGGATAGAAATATAATGTCATTGACTGGTATTGCTACATGGAATTCAGCCCTGCTTCCCATGGATGAGGTTTTGTCGGTTTCAAATTTGTTGGGGGGCAATGTTGCTTATGGAGGTGACTTGGCAATGGCAGAATTTGTTGGTGACCGGAAATATTATACGGCAATCAATAGCCCTTCGTTATGGAAATCTAAGGATGCCATCCGAGTGAAACAAGCTTTTAATGATACTATCTATACTATTTCAGAGCAGGGACTTACTCCATATCTGGTTTTTGAACTGGGTGAGTGGCACTGGAGTGAGCAGCAGCAATTGGATGTAGAAGGATGTGATAAGAAAATAGCCATAGACTATATTCTGGAGAATGCAGAATACATCTATTTCCATTTTCATACAAGCTTATATTTAGAAGAAAGCCAGTCATATTGTGGATTTTACCATAAGGAAAAGAAAACTGTTGTTTGCCAAAAGGGTGATAGCTTATTTGATAAAATGAATAATCAGCATATCCAAATCAGGGGAGTCACTTCGGATGGACATTTTTTTGCTTTGTTACAACCGGATGAACTCAGTGGTGATAATCAACGGAGAATGGGAGTAGGAGAAGAAGGTAACCCAGTTATAGCTATTTTAGATTAAAAAGTTGATATAAAAATGAAGTCATCTTTCCCATATTATCGTCAGCTTGATGCTATGGATTGTGGACCTACTTGCCTACGTATGATAGCCAAATATTACGGTAAGAGCTATTCATTGCAGACTCTGTGTATTCGTTCATTCGTTTCTAGGGAAGGTGTTTCCATGTTAGGCATCAGCGATGCCGCTGAGTCTATTGGTTTCAGAACGTCCGGAGTTCGTGTCTCTTTTGAACAATTGGCGGAAGATGTTCCTCTGCCCTGCATTTTGCATTGGAATCAGAGTCATTTTGTGGTTTGCTATGATGTTAAGAAAAAGAAAGGGCAATACACGTTTAGGATAGCAGACCCTGCAACTCAGTTGGTTACGTATAATGAACTGGAATTGAAGCGATGCTGGTTGGCTACCAAATCGGACGGAGAAGAGAAAGGTACGGCGCTTGCACTGGAACCCACTCCTGACTTTTATAATGGTGAGGGAGAACCGGAACTGAAAGAAAGAGGGCTGCGTTTTTTCTTCCGTTATCTGACTCCCTATAGGAAAGAGTTGTTTCAGCTGATATTGGGCATGTTGGTGGTGAGCTTACTTCAGCTTATCCTGCCTTTTCTTACGCAAGCCTTGGTGGATGTGGGTATCAGTGACGGAAATTTGAGCTTTATTACCTTAGTGCTGGTTGCGCAGATTATAATTTCGGTATCACAACTATCGGTAGAGTTTATCCGTAGCTGGATATTGTTGCATGTGAATACGCGTATATCCATCTCCCTTATTTCGGACTTTTTGGCAAAGTTGATGAAGTTGCCGCTTCATTTTTTTGATACGAAGATGGTGGGAGACATTATACAGCGCATTGGTGACCATGACCGTATAAAGAATTTTCTGACAGGTTCTTCTATTAGTACGCTCTTTTCCTTTGTCAGTTTTTTCATCTTTGCTATTGTACTTGCTTACTACAATTTGGTGGTATTGGGAATCTTTCTTTTAGGTAACAGCTTGTATATCGCTTGGATACTTGCTTTTATGAAATATCGCCGTGAATTGGATATCCGTCGGTTTGCACAAGCAGCCGGAGAGCAGAGTAACCTTGTGCAGATGGTAACTGCCATGCAGGAGATAAAGTTGAACAATTGCGAGACACAGAAGCGCTGGCAGTGGGAGCGTATTCAGGTGAAACTGTTTAAAATCAGCGTAAAAGGGCTGGCTTTGGGGCAAGTGCAACAAGTAGGTTCTGTATTTTTCAATCAGACCACGAATATTATAATCTCCTTTATAGCGGCAAAAGCAGTGGTAGACGGTCAGATGACACTGGGTATGATGATGTCTCTGACTTATATCATCGGCCAGCTCAGTGCGCCGGTCTCTTCTTTTATAGGATTTGCGCAGCAGTTTCAGGACGCCAAGATAAGTCTGGAACGGCTGAATGAGGTACATGGGAAACCGGATGAGGAGCAGGATATTGCTTCCAAATTGTCCGTTTTGCCTGAGAGACGGGATATAAAGATGGAAAATGTGTGCTTCAGTTACGATGGAGCGGATAGAGACTATGTGCTGGATAATGTCTCTTTAGTGATTCCTGAACATAAAGTGACAGCTATTGTAGGTGCGAGCGGGAGTGGAAAGACTACTCTGGTGAAACTGATGCTTGGTTTCTATTCGCCCAATAAGGGGGCTGTGAAGGTGGGTGATGCTTCGTTAGAGAACATAAATCCCCACTTGTGGCGTGCCAAGACGGGAGCCGTGATGCAGGACGGCTTTATCTTTTCGGAAACCATTGCGCAGAATATTGCTGTGGGAGAGGAGCAGATTGATGTGGAGCGGCTGCGCCATGCCGTGGCGGTAGCCAATATCCGTGATTTCATAGACTCGCTTCCATTGGGGTATAACACCAAAATCGGTATGGAGGGAAACGGTATCAGTCAGGGGCAGAAACAACGTTTGCTGATAGCGCGTGCCGTGTATAAAAATCCGGAATTTCTTTTCTTCGACGAAGCCACCAATGCCTTGGATGCGAATAATGAAAAGGAGATTATGGAACATCTGCATGAATTCTATAAAGGGAAAACCGTAGTGGTAGTGGCGCATAGGCTCAGTACGGTGAAGGATGCCGACAAGATTGTGGTGCTGGATAGGGGATGCATTGCGGAAGAAGGTACCCATCGGGAACTGACGGAGCGGAAAGGAATGTATTATCGGCTGGTTAAGAATCAGCTGGAATTGGGTAGCTAATGAATGGAGGAAGAGAAGATATATAAGGATATAGAACTTCGCAGTGAAGAAGTGCAGGAGGTGATGAACCACATTTCTCCTTGGGTGGTGAGGTGTGGGATTACTGTCTTGGCAGTGATTCTGTTGATGGTACTGGTTGGTTGTTGGATATTCAGGTATCCGGACACCTTGGCGGCAGAGGTGACTCTGGCCACGGAGGAACCTCCCGCCTTTGTGCTGTCACATGCTACCGGGAAACTCGATACGCTTTATGTGAAGAACGGGAGTTCGGTGGAGGCAGATACGGATTTGGGTGTGATTGGTAATGCGGCATGTTCTGAAGATGTACGTCTCCTTAAGAAATGGATGAAGGCATGGGAAACGCAGGATTATGATTGGCAGAAAGGAGTGGAGCTTTTTATCGGCAGGCGCTGGCAGTTGGGGGAACTGCAATCGGCTTTTGCAGCTTTCATTACTTCACTTACAGAATATGCACGTTTTATGGAGTTGGACTATTACGCTCGGAAACTTCGTTTTCAGGAAAAACAACTGGGTGGACAACGCTCCTATCTTCGGTTGGCAGAGCGGGAATATGAGTTGATTGATAAGGATATAAAGCTTGCCGAGAGTATGTATATCCGTGATTCTATTTTATATGTGCGCAAGGCGATGATTGCTGCGGAATTTGAGGAGTCTGGAAGCAGATATTTGCAAAGTTTGCGTTCTAAAGAAGAGGTACGTATGAGTTTGCTTCAGGCAGAAATGCAGTTGGTGCAACATGAGGAGAATATGTTGGATATACGTAAGCAAGCATACGATGAGGAACAGAGTCGTCGGACTGATTTAAAGAATGCCATAGGGCAGTTAGCCGCGCAATTGAGTGCATGGGAGCACTCTTATTTATTGAAAAGTCCGGTCAGGGGGAAGGTTACTTTTATGACGGTTTGGAGTCGTAACCAGAATGTGAAAGCCGGTGAGACGGTTTTCACGATTCAGCCATCCGACAGTTCAAGGGTGTTAGGTAAGGCTCTACTTCCTTTGCAGGGTTCGGGTAAGGTACATGTGGGACAGCGGGTGCATATACGTCTGAATAATTATCCCGACCAGGAGTTTGGCTATGTAAAAGGGCAGGTCGCAAGTATCTCTCCTGCTCCAACGGAAGAGGGAATGTATATAGTGGAAATAACTTTGCCTGACGGCATGCAGACCAACTACGGCAAACAGCTACCTGTTTCGCGTGAGTTGAAAGGTACGGCAGACATTATCCTTGCTGACAAGAATGTACTGGAAAGGTTGTTGGCTCCGTTGAGGAAAGTGGTGGAATATGAAAAATGAAAAATAGTTCTATGTAAATTTCGTAATTCATTTGTTTTTAGTATGTTTGTGCTATTCGTATATATAGTATGAAATACTAAGGAAGAGAATGTTCTTAATGAAAGTATGAAAAGAAGAGTTAAAGCATTGACTGTTGTTTTGGCAATATGTCTTATAACTGTTTTTATTCGATGTCAGTCGAATGAAACTCCTATTCAGCAACTTGTAGTTGTTGTGAATGGGGATTCTATTGAGATGGTTTTTGTGAAAGGAGGTACATTTATGATGGGATGTACAGATGAGCAGGGATGTGACTGTGAGGATAACGAGAAACCAGCACGTAAGGAGTCGGTATCTGATTTTTACATAGGAAAATATGAAGTTACTCAAAGGCTGTGGAGGGCGGTTATGGATACTGATTCCATTTTGCCGTTTAATGGGGGATGCGAAGATTGCCCGATGGAAAATGTAAGCTGGAAAAATGCGCAGGAGTTTATCGGTAGATTAAATGCTATGACCGGTAAAACATTTCGTCTTCCGACTGAGGCCGAATGGGAATACGCAGCGCGTGGTGGACACAAAAGTAAGCACTATAAATACAGTGGCAGCAATCAGGTAAGTGAGGTGGCTTGGTATGTTGGGAATTCCTCTGGCGGACAATATGGAGAAGCTGGAACTACCCGTCCGGTAGGTCTGAAAAAAAGCAATGAATTGGGATTGTATGATATGAGTGGCAATGTTTGGGAGTGGTGCGGTGATTTGTACACTAAAGAATACAAGCAAGGTGGTAAGTCTATCCATCCGGGATGGCCTTTTGAGGGTACTTATCTTTTTTTCCGCCGAATATTGCGAGGTGGAAGTTGGGGAGGAACAGCAAAGGGGTGTCGGGTGTCGTACATTGATTACGACATTGAGAATTATAGTGACGAGTATGGAGGTTTTCGCCTTGTGATGGAGCCGGAATCGATTAAATAATGTAATTAATGATGATAAGTGATATTTTACTACTTTCAGAGTAATGAATAGAAATGGTATGAGATATATGTGGAAATTCTTTTTATTATTGGTGTTGGTTGTAACTTCGTGTTCCGAAAAGCAGATTGATGGCAATGTAATTAATGTTGCGGAAGCAATGAGTAGATTGTCAGAAGGACAATCTGTACAAAATTTGTTTTCCAGCATAAGTTATATTCCTTTGGAGACTAATGAGCAGGCTATTATAGGAAAATATCCGGAGTGCATAATTATGGATAGTGCGATATTGGTATCTTCTGTCCATCAGAATCTGAAACTTTTTGACCGTACTAACGGGAAGTATATTCGGGATATTGGACACGTAGGTACTGATCCGGAAGGATATGCAAAGGATTCATGGGGGAAAGTGAGCTTTTGGGCTGATGCGGTTCGGAGAACCGTTTATCTATTGGGATGGAATAATGATTTCCTACTATATGGATTTGATGGGAAATATAAGGATAGAATTCGATTGCAAGATACAGTCAATTGTATTCTGTCCCAAAATTACTATTTGATGGATGCGGACAGAATTTGGGGGCATAATAAAATGAAACTCTCTCCAGAGATGCCATCAGTCTTTTATATGGATAGAAATATAATGTCATTGACTGGTATTGCTACATGGAATTCAGCCCTGCTTCCCATGGATGAGGTTTTGTCGGTTTCAAATTTGTTGGGGGGCAATGTTGCTTATGGAGGTGACTTGGCAATGGCAGAATTTGTTGGTGACCGGAAATATTATACGGCAATCAATAGCCCTTCGTTATGGAAATCTAAGGATGCCATCCGAGTGAAACAAGCTTTTAATGATACTATCTATACTATTTCAGAGCAGGGACTTACTCCATATCTGGTTTTTGAACTGGGTGAGTGGCACTGGAGTGAGCAGCAGCAATTGGATGTAGAAGGATGTGATAAGAAAATAGCCATAGACTATATTCTGGAGAATGCAGAATACATCTATTTCCATTTTCATACAAGCTTATATTTAGAAGAAAGCCAGTCATATTGTGGATTTTACCATAAGGAAAAGAAAACTGTTGTTTGCCAAAAGGGTGATAGCTTATTTGATAAAATGAATAATCAGCATATCCAAATCAGGGGAGTCACTTCGGATGGACATTTTTTTGCTTTGTTACAACCGGATGAACTCAGTGATGATAATCAACGGAGAATGGGAGTAGAAGAGGAAGGTAACCCTATTATGGTCATGCTTTATTAAGTACTTATTCCGTCGTCTTCCCCCTTGCATCCAAATACCCTCTTTTAAACATATCCACGAACAGAAAGAATAGTGATAAGAGCAGTGGCCCGAAGATGACACCCATGAATCCGAAAAGGGACAAGCCGATTACAACTCCGAAGACAGTGATAAGCGGATGAATGTCTGCCATTTTCTTCTGGATGATGAAGCGTATCAGGTTGTCGAGCTGTGAAATGACTGCACCGCCATAGATGGCCAGCCCGATAGCTTGAACCCAGTTGCCTATCAATGCCATGTAGACAGCTATCGGAAACCATACCAGCGCTGTTCCTACCATTGGGATGATGCTGGCGAAGCAGGTCAGGAAACCGGCGAACAAGATGTTGGGAGCACCGAAAATCCAGTAGCCTATCATGGCTACTCCTCCTTGTATGACGGCGAGTAAGGGGATGCCGATGGCATTGGAGCGGACAATCATGTTGATTTCGTGGATGACGTTTTGTGTATTGTCATCATTGAACGGCAGTAGGTCGTTGACGTACTGTTCCATCTTTTTGCCCCCTATCAGCATGAAGTAGAGTACAAAGACCAGTACGAAGATGTTGACGGCAAAACTGCTGATACCTCCCATGATGGCTTGCCCGATGCGGGGAAGAATTGAAATGACGTATGCCACCGTGTCTTTCCCCAAGATATAGTAGCCGGTTTTGGCTTTAATGATGTTGGCCGCTTCTTCGAAAGGAGCTATAATGGCTTGCGGGTCCAGATTGATGTTTTGAAGATTGACCACAGCCAGCCATACCACCAGCCCAAGTGGAACCAGAAAGCAGAGAATTGCCTCTGCCGTAATGAGGGTGGCGGCTATGCTGCGCTTCATTTTCCGCTTGTCGGAAAGATACATCATCTGCTTTCTCACCAGGATATAGATAGTCAAGGCTCCCAGTAGACCGCCCATGAATGGGGCTATTTGTCTGAAAAGAATGATTCCCAGCCCGATAATGATAGCTATCAGCGAATATTTCCAATATTGTTCTTTTGTGCTCATAAAGTTCCTGTATTTCTTAGTAAAGAAACATAAAAGAAGTTGAAAAGGTTTGGAAATTGTGGCCGGAATTCAATATTTATCCTTCGTCCAGCCAGCCTAACCCCTGGCGTATGATTTCCGGCTCCCCATTGGTGCAATCCACTACGGTAGAGCCTTCCGTACCGCCGATACCGCCGTCTATGACCAAATCGACAATATCACCGAATTTCTCGTCAATCAGTTCCGGGTCTGTGCAGTATTCAATGTCCTCATTGTCCTCATGCGGCAATGTAGTTGTCATGATGGGAGCATCCAGCAGGCGGGCTATTTCCTGAATGATGGAATTGTCCGGCATACGGATGCCGACCTCCTTACGGTTACGGAATATCTTGGGCAGGCGGGTGGTGCCGTTCAGAATGAAGGTGAAAGCTCCGGGCAGATTACGCTTCATCAACTTGAAGGTGCTGTTGTCCACTTTGGCGTATTCGCTGACCTTGCTCAAGTCGTAGCAGATGATGGAAAGATTGTTCTTCTTGGGGTCGATATTTTTAAGACGGCAGATACGTTCGATGGCTCGTTCCTTCAGTCCGTGGCAGCCGATGGCATACATGGTGTCGGTAGGGTAGATAAGGATACCTCCGTCATTCAGTAGGTCGACCACCTGCTGCAGGTCGGCGGGATTGTTATTTTTTTCATAAAGTTTCAGAAGCATGGCAGAAATGGATTTGAGTTTTATATTACATGCAAAAATAGATAATAATCGGCTTATAAACAAGCAATTCACCTTTTTAGCATCTCTTTCTCCAGTTTCTTTATCTTCTTCCAGGCCTCTTTGAATTTTGGACAGAGGGTGACGGCTTTCTCATAGTTTTTCATGGCCGCCTCCTTCATGTCATGCTTCAGGCATTCGTCACCCATAAGGATGTATTCGCGGGCATACTTCACGAGGGCTTTCTCTTTCTCCAATGCTGCTTGCTTCAGTGCACGGTTTTCCTCTTTCAGACGGTTGATGATGTTCAGCTTCCGGCGGATGAGGCGCTGCACGTTGGGCTTCTCGATTTCGTAGCGGGAATGGATGGCTTTGAAAAACTCATCCAGGAAAGTGCCGAAGTCCCCTTTGTCGAAGGCTTTGGCGGCGGCAACGTATTGAACGTCTGCCTGTGCTTGCTTCAAGGCACGGTCGATGGCGGTGCGGTTGTTGAAGCGTTCGGAGAAGCTGACAATCTCCGGACGCACGAATACATCGGCACGGCTGATGGGCTTTTTCAGCTGGATACCTTCCAGCGAGGTGCAGCGGCTGAGGGCTACGTATGCCTGCCCACCGGCAAACACGCCGCCGGTAAAGTCGATGACTACCCGGCTGAAGGTCAGCCCTTGGCTCTTGTGGACGGTGATGGCCCATGCCAGGCGCACGGGATATTGTGTAAAGGTTCCCAGTTCTTCCTCTTCAATCTGTTTCTTTTCTTCGTTGTATTTGTAGCGGATGTTTCGCCACGACTCTCGTTTGACGTCACATTCCTTGCCGTCGTCGGTGATGACGTAGAGGGTCTCTTCAATAGGGTCGAAGCCGCTGATGACGCCGATGGTGCCGTTCACCCAGCGGCGGTCGAAGTCATTCTTGATGAAGATGATTTGTGCGCCCGGTTTCAGTACCAGTTCCTGCGAGGTGGGGAGGCTGCTTTCGGGAAAGTCTCCCATGATTTCGCCGTAGAAGGTGACCGGGTCACCGGGAAGTTCCGCCAGTTTCTTGTCGTTGATGTAGTCCACGTTGTCACGGCGGGTGGCGAGGGTGATGTACATGTCGGCTTCCGATTGCTCTATTTGGGTGCCATAGCGGGTGTTGAGCAGCTGAAGTTCGGTAGAGCCGACGGTATTGTTGCGGATGTGGTCCAGCACATGGATGAACTTGCTGTCCGTTTGCCGGTATACTTTCTGCAGTTCGATGGAGACAAGGTCTATCTGGCCGAACACTCTGGCAGAGAAGAAATAGGGGGTAGGGTAGAATCGGTTCAGTATCTCCCGTTCATCTCCTTTGACGACGGGTTCCAACTGGAACACATCGCCCACCAATAATATCTGTTTGCCACCGAAGGGTTCGCGCAGGTTGCGGGAATAGACGCGCAGGATGCGGTCTACGGCGTCGATGATGTCGGCGCGTACCATGGAAATCTCGTCGATGATGACCAATTCCAGTTCTTCCAGTAGTTTGCGGTGGGGTTTGGTGTATTTGAAAAATTCGTGGATGCGTCCCCGTTGCAGACTGAAATTCGGGTCATCGGGCAGCAGGGGGTAGAAAGGCAGTTTGAAGAAGCTGTGCAGGGTACTGCCTCCGGCATTGATGGCGGCTATGCCGGTCGGTGCAAGCACTACATGCTTTTTCTTCGTATTCGCGCAGATGTACTTCAGGAAAGTCGATTTGCCCGTACCTGCTTTGCCCGTCAGGAATACGGACTGACGGGTATACTGGATGAGGTTCAAGGCGTCTTGAAACTCTTTGTTTTGTGTATCGGGAACGAAGCTCAAAAGATTTCAGATTTATGATGGATTCCCGACTATGCCGAAATATTTCAGGGCGTTGGCGATGCCGTCTTCATCAACAGAAGTGGTTGTGTAGTTACTGGCAGCTTTTACGTCGTCATTGGCATTGCCCATGGCTACACCGATACCGGCGTGGCGCAACATGCTGATGTCATTTCCTCCGTCGCCGAAGGCCATGGTCTCTTCCAGCTTGATGCCGAAGTGGCGGATAAT
>OLSN01002459.1_pt1 | contig 13536 bp, 6 predicted proteins | sample 1672411 | NCBI WGS metagenome assembly OLSN01 (sample SAMEA3136683, study PRJEB25190) | human gut metagenome | biome: human gut; feature: human-associated habitat; material: faeces | place: Austria | collected 2013
ATTGCTATAAATACCTCGCCATTATTAGAGAAGGAAGAACATGAGCCATATCCTTGGGTTTGCAATCTTGATGATTTTGAAAACATCATAGAAATTCAAAGGTATTTGAAAAAATCTCCAGATGATTTTATAAATTATATAGTATGGAGAATCTCGCATCATGAACAATTTATGTCATTTGATGAGCTGGAAATTATTGAGCAGTATTACTGCAATCCGGCATTCACATCAAAAATTGATGTGAATGCTACAATTATGACGACGCCTTTCGGCCCAAACCTGATTGATAAAATATACTTTGAAAAGCATGGAATTCCTTATGATATGCCCAGTGATTGTGTGGATTCTGTTAACTCGATTGCTAAACATAATGCATCTCCTTTTTTCAATTCCTCACCAATTATTCATGGGGCTAATATTCCGTTTTTTGATCCAGCTCAAATGCCATTAACAATACCCAAAAGAATAGGCGGAAAACAACCTTGTCCATGTGGAAGCGGAAAAAAATTTAAAAGGTGTTGTAAAGGTAAAGGCATTTATGACTAATTGAAAAGCTATTTTCGAATTAAATTGCTTATTCAGTAGGGTTGTATGGGCAATTTAACGAAAATGCAGACATCAAAATTGAGGTATCGTTGCACGTTGAGTGCGTGGTATTGATGTCAAGGAAGCAAGGATAATAGATGAAAAAGTGCTGATTTCTCGGCACTTTTTTCTTTTTGGAGAATATTTGAAAGGTAGCTGAGATGCCTTTTTTCTGTATGCGGGAACAAGTCAGGATAAGATCAGAAATACACGAAATTGAAATTGACACAACGCATACAAGCCAAGAATGTATCAGGGAACAAATCCAGAACCATAAAAAATGCCATGCTGGGAAAGCACATCTTCTCAGCATGGCATTTTGTTTCTATGAAATGTAGATTTCTTCGTAAAATCCGCCCATTTATTTGCAGAAATTTCAGACAAAACAGCATTGAATCTGCTATCATTATAGCAGATTTTCAGAAAAAGTAAAGTATATATTTCTGAAAATTCATGAATAAATCATCAGAATCGGAGAAAAAGCAGACGTTTTCTTGCTTTGAACAGTCCGAAAACTTGTCAGGAGGGATTTCCAATGCCAAGAAGAGGCAGCAACATTTACAAGAGAAAAGACGGTCGGTTTGAGGGACGTGTCCCGATTGGTCATAAGGAAGATGGATCGCTGAAATACAAATTTGTGTATGCCAGAACGCTTTCTGAAGTAAAGGAAAAAATGGCACAATTTCAAGCTGTTTTGCAGAGCCAGCCAGTTTCTGCTTTGAAATTGACCGTGGCAGAGGCATCTCGTCAATGGCTTTCCGCAGCAAAATTGCGTGTGAAACCGTCCAGTTATGCGCACTATGAAAACATCATTCGCAATCATATTCTTCCGGATCTCGGAACAAAATATCTCACGGATATGACAACACATCAGCTGAATGATTTTGTCTATGAGAAACTGCAAAGCGGTCGATTATGCGGAACTGGCGGACTTTCCGCTCGGTTTGTACAAGACATTATGCGGGTTTACCACAGCATAGAACAGTATGCGGTGCAGGAATATCACATTCGTGGAACACATTTTACTATGCCGAAAGCAGAGAAAAAGCAGCTGGATGTGCTGTCTTCTGAGGAGCGAAAGAAGTTGGAACAGTATCTTCTTCAGACAGGGTTGACCATTGATTTGGCGATTCTGCTATGCTTGTTCACCGGTTTGCGTGTAGGTGAATTATGCGGCTTACAGTGGAGCGATATTGACTTTGAAAACGGAACGCTTTCTGTAAAACGAACGGTGCAGAGAGTTTATCGAAATGGCTGTTCTGAGGTACTGATTGGCTCTCCCAAAAGCAGAACTTCCGTGCGGACAATTCCGGTTCCGTCCTTCTTGTTGACACTGCTGGAGAAGAAAAAACGACAAGATTTTCTGTACTTGATTACTGGGAAAAGCAAACCGGCAGAACCGAGAACGATGCAGTATCGGTTTCAGAAAATCCTGAAACTCTGTGGTATCCGGAAGGTTCCATTTCATCTGCTTCGACACACTTATGCTACAGATTGTATTGCCCATGGGTTTGATGCAAAGACGCTGAGTGAATTGCTGGGACACGCTGATGCCAGTATTACTTTGAATCGATATGTGCATTCCTCTATGCAGATGAAGCAGGAATATGTAAAGCGATTGCAATTGACGGGATAATGTTTCGCCGTCAAAAAATCGTATGAGAAATGCGAAAAACATTGGAAACAGCGTGATTTTTTAGGCTTGAATGGTCAATGGGCGGATTTTACGAAACAAAAATGCTTCTTTCCTTTTAGTATCTCCAGTGATAAACCATCTATTCTTCTTGCTTTTTGGGATTTTTTATGGTATTATGGAAATAGAGAGAGAAAGCTAAGAAAGGGGCATATTACGTGATTTGCATAGCAGTAGTGGATGACGAAAAAGCAGTATGTGATGAACTACTATTTTTTCTGAAAGAATACGAAATGAAATTCAAAATGATTTTTGATATTTCAATCTATTACAATGGAGAAAATCTTTTGGCTGATCTGGAAGATGATATACATTTTGATTTAATTCTATTGGATATTGAGTTAGCTAAGATTAATGGTGTAGAGGTCGGTAGACATATACGTGAGATAAACCAAGATTACTTGTGTCAAATTATTTATATCTCTTCTAAAATGGGATATGCCATGGAATTATTTCAGGTGCATCCATTTCACTTTTTGATGAAACCCATACAAAGAGAAACATTATTTTCTTGCCTGGGTGAATATCTTCGATTATATTCCAAGAAAGATTTTTTTGAACTAACAAACAAAAATGTAAAAAAGCGAATACCAATAGAGCAGATACAATATTTTGAAAGCAATGGAAGAAAGATTACTGTCTATTGTTCAAATGAATCACATGAATTTTATGGAAAATTGAGTGATTTGTCAGAAATGAAAATTCTAAAAAAATTCCTTATGATCCATAAATCTTTCTATATTAACATTGCTCATATTTCATCATATAGTTATGATTCACTGACAATTGATGATTGTAGAGAGTTGCCTATTAGCAAACCAAATAGAAAAGAAGTTCGCAGAGCAATTTTGAAGTATAGTGCAGATCGATTTAGAGAGGAGTGATAATATGCAGGAACAGCTCGTATATTTAATAGGAAATGCTTTTCGTATCTATATTTATTTTAAGCTTTTAAATACTATGTTTGGTACTGCAAAAGTGAAACAAATCTGGATTATAATAGGATTTACATTCTATTTTTTAATCAATAGTTTTGGTGCTATCTTATTTGGAAATTTCACTTTAAATATCTTAACAAATATAATTCCATTGATTGCTCTCTCATTTTTGTATGAGTCGAAAGTAACAAGTAAATTATTTGTAGCATTAGCATTTTATGTAGTTAATATGCTTGCAGACGGTATTGTATATACCATTATTCTCATAACAAAAGTGGATTCCATTATAATGAGTAGTGGAATTGCCACAGTACTGATTACCTTTTTAATAGAATTGATTTTTGAATATATTTGGAAAAAACGGGCTTATCATGAAATTGATAAACTGTATTTAGCAACAATTTTGACTGTGCCAATTGGGAGCATTTTGGTTGGTATTTTAACTATGTATCAGTACAGCATAAAAACAATCACTGTAGCTTTTATTTTAATTAGTTTTAATTTACTCATTTTTTATATGTATGATAGCCTCCAGAAGAATTATGAAGTCATCTATGAGAAAAAGCTTTTGGAGCAAGCGGTGAAAGCACAACATAGTGAATTAGAATTATTACAAGAATCCCAGAATAGAATTCGATACTTACAACACGATTTCAAGAATCATTTAATCTCTATTGTAAATTATGCAAAAAAAGCGGATAATCAAGGACTGATTCATTATATTGAAGAGGGTTTGGGTTTTCTCTCGCTTCATCAGCAATTTGTTGACACCGGAAATTCCGAGATTGATAGTATTCTTAATTACAAGTTGCAGGAGATGAAAAACAAAAACGTCCATTTAAAGTATTCTATAACGATACCAAAGGACTTGAAAATTAATGTGTTTGACCTCAACATCATACTTGGAAATTTATTAAACAATGCAATAGAAGCTATCGAAAAAGCGGAAAGGAAATACTTCTTTATCAATATTTATTTTGAGAAAAACATTCTTTTTATCCATATAGAAAATACCTATGATGGAAATATCATAAAAGAGAAAGAAACATTGATGACAACAAAGGAGGAAAAGCAATTACATGGATTAGGACTGAAAAGCGTTTCCAGCATATTGGAAAAATATGATGGAGACATTATATACGATTATAATGATATATATTTTATTACAGATGTCATGCTCTGCAATACGAGTTTTCATCATGAAACAGAGTGAGAAAATAGTCGAATTTTGACATTAACATGGGTCGTTTTTTACAAGAGTCGCTTTTGCGGCTCTTTTTTTGTTATAATTTGTTTTGCAGGCAAAATAAAAAGATTGGAGTGATAAATATGAAAAAGATTATTTTGAAATATGGCGGTATGCTTGCTGCTTTAGCAATGGTTTTTACAACACTGACAGTAAATTCAACCTGTACTTGGATGACTTATCAGGAAGAATTGCCTGATACAGCTAAAAAACTTCGCAAGTTCTGATGTTTGTTAAATTATCTTGTAAGATTGCAGATAGGCTAGAACACTGTGGCATTATCTCAAAATCCAATAGAACATTGTATGAATATGGCCTGCGTCAGATGTTTGCAACAATTCTGAACATTCTAACAATGCTCCTGATTGGATTTATAATGGGACTTGCTGTGCCGGCGATGGTTTACACAATCGCATATATCCCATTAAGAGTATATGCCGGAGGCTATCATGCTTCTACACCGCAGCGATGCTGGGCATTTTCTGCGATAATGTTATGGATTGTACTGTGTATCGTAAAATACACGCCCCAAACGTATTTTTGGGTGATTACAACATTGTCGTTGATAGCCTGCATCGTTGTTTTTTTGCTGTCGCCGGTGGAAGATCGAAATAAGAGATTGGATGAAAAAGAACATCATGTTTATCATATTCGAGCAATTGTTGTGATGACAATAGAAATGATTGTGGCGATGCTGTTGTTTGCTTTACATTTCACACAATTTGTTTTGGTATTGGAGATTGCATGGTGCTCTCTTGCAGTGATGTTGCTGCTTGGAAAAGGAAAGAATGTTTTTGAAAATAAAAAAGGAGGAAGTGCATGAATAAAAAACTGACAAGAACACTTGCCGGAGTCATGTCCCTAATGTTCATGGGACAGATCATGATTTTTGGCGACGGCAGTGCCCAAGGTCTTTTACATGCTGATACAATTGCATCTGCTGCAGAAGCGATTGAAGGAGCAAAGAACAAAGACCAGCTTGCCAAGGAATTTGAAGAAGCAACAAAAGATCTTGGAAAAGTAGATTATTTTGATGTTGCTGAAGACAAAAATGAAACTGCTAATAATGAGGAGATTGCAGAAGATGATATTTCTGTTCAATCCGAATCAGACGAAGCAGTGCAGGACCATACTGCAGTTATTGCGACTGCTTCGGATGGCGATGCTCCAGCAGGTGAATTAACAGTAACTGGTATTGTTAAACAAGGTGTTATCAACGGAATTGATGACAAAACGCCAATTTATGTGCGTATTTTTGATGAGAACTGGAATGAAATTGAATACCAGGAACTCCGAAGTGGTGACAGTTATTCTGTAACAGCAAGCAGTGGTAGTGGCATTTATCATGTCAAGTATGAAAGTGATGGTTATTTGCCGTTTTACTTGAAGGATTTTGGTACTGGTACCTATACTGTTGGATCTGGTGATTCTCGCAACACGGTGACATTAGTTCCAGGTGATACCACTTGGAATGAAGAACACGACAACGAGTGGAGCGACGATGTCATCAATGGAAAAGACTTGGCGTATGTACAGAGTTGCTTAGGAGCATATCGTGGTGATGATGCATTTAATTTTTCTATAGACTTAAATGGTAATGGAATAATTGATCAGGAAGAATTGCTCCAAGCACAAGATGTTATTAATTCTGCCAGTGAATCACAACAGGATGCAAATGCTGCATATATTTATGATTTAAATGGAGATGCTTACATCAATCATCTGGATATGCAGATAATGGAAAGTCTTATTGGTTACGATTCTTCTGAAATTTCCGACCTTGACTTCAATGGAAATGGTGTAATTGATGAGGAAGATCTAAATTCATATATTTCAATTATATATCAATCCATGGATGTTTACTGGTATAATCTTGATTTAAACCATAATGGTGTAATTGACGAGAATGATGCGGAATTTTTGGAAGCGGCTGCAAAATTAAGAGGTCCATCTGATAATTACTACGCATACATGGACAAAGACGACAGCGGCACAATTGATAATGCAGATGTTGCATGGTTTTCTGCCGCATACAAGGCTTCTGGCGATTTGGATTGGGATCATGCCTTTAAAAGAACACTGATCATGCAGGAAAGCGGCGCTTTTCAGGGCAGCTTAAATTTGCATGATACGGATTTGAACCTGAATGGCTGTTCCCTGTATGTAGGCGACTGTATGTCCTTTACAACTGATATTCCGAAATTTTGGTCTGGCAATCAAGGAGCAACACTGAATATTAGCAATGGTTATTTGGAAGTTTCCAATAACTTAGTATTTCGTACCGCTTCTCCAGATGGTTGGGGTGGAAATGCAGGCCAATTACTGAATATTAATGGAGGATTAGTCATTATTGGCGGCGATTTCAATTTTGGTCAGGCAAATTGCTATGATACAATGTTAATGACTGTCCCTGGTGGAGAAGTTGATATTTATGGTAATTGGAATTATAACACATTGACTGACATGGAAGGTAAATGGACAGCAGGAACCATTTATTTTGAGGGGCCAACATGGGAAGTAAATGAAAAATCTGGTGAAAAGTCTGTTTACTCTACTGGAGATCATGTGATTAGCCTTTATTATCCAGAAGGTGTACAGACAATTTTATGGGATAATCGTTACACTTATATTTATGATGAAAATGGAAATCCTACAACAAAACGGCATTTAAATTTTGATTATTATGATGAAGAATATGACATGTCTGGATTGTATTTTCCGTTAGGGTACTCTCCTGATCGTTATCACATTCGTCCATGGTTTCCAGAAGATGACGCTCCTTATGAGCCAGACTATACCCTTTATCGTAAAGGCTGGGAAATTGGTGAAGGTGTACACATCGCAACTGGAAATTATACAAAATCCTTTACCGACTTAAGTATTGAATCTCCTGGTGTAACTTCTGACTTTGTTCGCACATATAATTCCATTAGTACTGAGGAAAGCTCTTTTGGTATTGGCTGGGATTTTAATATTGATGTCAGCAAGATTGTAAAGCCAACTGCTGGGTATTATCAGGTTGTTTTGCCTGATGGTTCGAACACTACATTTAAGGATAATGGAAAAGGTGGATTTGAGTGCCTGAACGCTCATAGCACTATGACAAAGTCCGGAAACGAATACACTATTACAAATGCATCACAGTCAAAATATCACTTTAATACAAATGGCGAATTGGATTGGGTCAAAGATGCAGAAGGTAATGTTTTAACCATCTCTTCTATGACAAATAACCAGCGTATAGTGACAGATTCCACTGGCAGAACTTATACAATCACCTATAATGGCAATAAAGAACATTCTCGGATTACCAGTATTGAAGATACCGCCGCAGGTCGTGTGGTTACTTATGCATATAACGGAGATTTTCAGTTAGTATCTGCAACAAGCGTATCTGGCGGAACAGAAACATATGAGTATGATAAAAAAGGAAAACTTTGCAAAATCACAAACTGTTATGATGAAGTCACAGATCAAATTTCTTATTTGGAACATGGGCAAGTAGACTGTCTTACAAATGCATCTGGATTGAAGCAAGTCTACACATATAACAAATTGCAAAAGCAAACCGGCTTAAAAGAGTATGATAAAGAAACTCTTGTCAAAACATTCACCTATAACTATGATGAAAAGTATGCAGTAAAGACAAATACTGTGGAAACCGATGGCCAAACCTATGAAGTAGATAAGATCACTTATAATATGGTTGATGGCAAGAATAAGTATGATGAAATGTCCGAAAGCGTTGATATCATGGGAAATACAACAAAGTATGAGCGTGATACTAACGGAAATGTTATCAAAACAATAAATGCTGACGGTACATACACACTTGCCAATTACAACGATAAAAACAGTGTCATTGCAGAAGTTGACGAATCAGGAAATGCAACTATCAAAGCATATGATTCGAATGGAACTCGGCTTTTGAAAGAAGCAACCAGTCTGCATCCATTATCTCAAACTGATATCAATACAGTTACAGCAGATAATTTTGATCCAGTGAAGTATCTTGCAGCGAATGAGGCAAGTTATGCAATCACGAGTCATGAATATTATGCTGATAGTTATGTGAGTGGAATTGCAGGGTTGATTCGTGCTACAACCGACCCCGAAGGTAATGTAACTGAGTATGATTACTACAAGGATGGCGTTGGAAAAGGACTGGTAAAATCCAAGACACTGAAGGATGGAAATACTGTTGTAAATACAGTTTCTTATGAGTATAATGCACAACTTCAAGTGTCAAAGGAAACCACCAGTTTTGACATTTCTAAAAATCTTTATTCTGTAAAGGAATATGAGTACGATAAGTTCAACAATGTTACAGTTACTAGAGATTACGGAACGGGAAGCACACCGGCGACTACCATTGCAGAATATGATTTGCTGAGCCGCAAAACTGCGGAGTATGCACCGAATTATTCTGCTGATAAGAGCCACGGCAGCTTGACAACTTATTATCCGGACGGAAACAAAAAATCAGAAACGGATGCAGAAGGTAATGTTACCTCTTATGTGTATGATGCGTATGGTAACATTACAAAGCAAACAGATCCAGACGGCACAATTAGTCTAACAGAATATGATGGATTGCAGCGAGAAAAAGCTAAATATTTTAAAGCTGATTCTGAATCTTCAAAACAGATTCAATCGACCACATCATATGAATTCATTAAAAATTATAGTGTTGATGTATATACTGGATTAGATAATAGTTCTTCTAAATCTAGTAGTGCGTTGAAAACAACAAATACTACCTATATTACTGCTGATAAGCAAGTTGTATCTGAAGTTTTGACAAGCTTCAAGCAAAAAACCATCTATGAAAAGACAAATGGTAAGATAAAGAAAACAAATGCTTATTATGCAAATGGTGAGATTGCACGTGAAATTGATGCACTTGGCAATATTACCAAATATGAGAATACAACTTTAGAATCTGCTAATGAAATTTGTAAAGTTAGTAGAACATATACACCTTTTAACACTAAAACTGATGGATCGGTCAACTATTCTATTACAGAAAATCAGTATGACAAGAATGGCAATGTAACGCTGGCAAAGCAAACTGTTCAAAAGCAGGATTCGGATACAGTAAAGTATAGTGTAACTGAAAATCAGTACAATGCACAGGGGTTGCTGACACAGGTAACATTGAGTGACGGCACGTCTAATGGTGAGAAGAATATCACCAAATATTTCTACAACAATGCTGGTATCCAAACCAAAATGTACACGGGTTTGAACAGCACAAATGATTCTGACTACATGACCACGAATTATGAATATGATGCGTGGGGACATTTGGTAAGAACGACTGACAGCACAGGCTATAACTCTGGTGCAACAACCTATGATCTGAATGGTAATGCACTGACTGTAACCGATGCCAATGGCAATGTGACCACTAACACCTATGATGCACTGAACCGTGTGCTGACAGCAAATACTATTTGCAGTGATACTTCTAAAGATGTTTCCAAGTCCTATGCTTATGATAGCATGGGAAGAATCACCAAGAGTACAAGAGACGATTTGACCACAAGTTACACTTATGATGTAATGGGAAGAAAGTCAACCGAAGCAGAGTATACCAGTGTGTATGCAACATTTAAGGGCTTCTTCTATGTTGGTGTATCACAGTATGTAGACAGACAAATTGTAGGAATCAATCACCTTTTGATGTACTCGTATACATCTTATGAGTATGATAGTGAAATGCGTGTTACCAAGGTGAAAGAAAATGGTGATGAAACCGCTTCCTACACCTATGATGCAAATGGCAACAAGGCAAGCGAAACTCTTGCAAACGGTGTGGTTTCGACCTATACTTACAATGGTTGCAACAAGATTACGAGTCTTGTCACCAAATCCGGCAATTCCACCATATCGGAGTACGAATATTCGTACTATTTAGATGGTTCTGACGCTTGCAAAGTGCGCAGTGAAAATGGTATAATAGAGACAACGAATTACGAGTATGACGGGTTAAAGCGTCTGACGGAAGAAGCTGTTACAACCGGTAATTCCACAGATACCTATGCATACGAGTATGACGATTACGGCAACCGTGTGCAGATGACTGCCACCGGTTCGGAGGAATACGAAACTGTCTATAGCTACAACGATGCAGAGGGCAATTATACTGCACTGTTGCAGGAAGAGGTCAAGACAATTGAGGGCGACTCCGACACAACAGCCAATGAATTAGCAAGCAGTCCGATGGATTTGACAAGTGCCGCTTCTGAAGATTCTGGTGTGGAAACCACTGTCTATATCTATGATGCGAATGGCAATCAGATCACCAAGACAACGGATGATAAAACGGAAACATATACTTACGATGGTCTGAATCAGCTGATCGGGTTTACAGATGGCGAAACTGTTGCAAGTTATGCGTATAACGTAGATGGTTTGCGGATTAAGAAAACAGTAGATGATAAAACAATACATCATGTATGGGATGGCAGTCAGCAAATCATTGCAGACGTGGTAGACAATGAGTTCTACGAAGCGAACTGCTATCTGCGCGGAACCAATCTGGTAGCAACATATAACTATCAGAATGGTGTGAAGTCAGGTTATACCTACTATACACAAAATGCACATGGTGATGTTGTTAATCTGACCGATGAAACTGGTGCTGTCACAAAGTCGTATACCTACGATGCATTTGGTGTGGAGCAGAATATCGATGATGCGGATGATAATGCATTCCGATATTGTGGTGAGTATTATGATATAGAAACCGACAGTGTATATCTAAGGGCAAGATATTACCGACCAACCACAGGACGATTTATAACAGAAGATTCGTATTGGAATGTAGATAATATGATTTATGGAAATAGTAATGATAAAAAACCCAATATTAATGCAATTATACAAAGTGGCTCATTGTATATTTATTGTAACAGCAATCCTGTGCGGATGATTGATCCAGATGGTAAATATATTGTAGATAGTGCGGCTAGAAATATATGGCGACTTGGAGCGGAATATTATTTAAGAAACAGAAAAGGATGGTATTTAACAGCGACATTATTAGAATTATCAACATATGGCTCTGGACAACACTTTGAAGCTCACAATGGAGAGTATGCTGCTGATTTAATAAAATATAATAGTGGTTTTAGAAAACAAGTAAATGACTATTTATGGTCAAATGGCACACAGTATGATTCCTCATATGCATTCTTTACATTTACATATGCGTTTGATGTTTCAGGAGGAGATTTAGGGGCAGCATTACATAATGTTTCTGTAGTAGTTACAGCAGAAAGAAATAGTGATGCCTCATGGAATACTTTTATACAAGTATATGATACATTTGACTTTACTGAATTCAGAAATCCATTTTTAGAAGATGATTTGAAAAGTATGTTTTTATGGACGATGAATGACTTAGCATATCTGGATCAAGCCATGAATGTAATTGAACCAGTAGAGGTGTATATAGATTTTTATGATACATATTAAGAAAGGTAATATATAATGAAGAAAATAATTAAAACACTAATTTTTTGTGTGATAATATCTATCGTTGTATTTGTTGTTATATGTAGACTTATATCTCAAAACTATGAATATAGTATTGGTCGCGATACTCATAAAACTTTTGGAAATAGAGAATATCAAATTCTAACTTATACATCTATGAATAGAGAAAAAAAATACTGTTTATACAATTTTAAATATAATGAAACAGTTATTAATGACTTAAATTCATATAAATCTTATGGTAAATATATGTATTTTTGTGGCGATGATGGCTTAGTATATATAAGGTTGGACACACATAACAATAAAATTTTATACTATCGAGCAATAGGATGTAATTTAATAAATGTAGAGGAAATGAAAAAAAAGGGTGACATTGAAGTTATTACTTCTCTTGAAGAAGTTTCGGAAAAAGATAGGTCGCGATTTGACAAATTACTAACCAAAATTCGCTAACAAAAGTGGAGATATCTTCTGGCACAAATGTTACGGATACGATTAATGGAACATGAACGTCAAGGGGTGGTTCTCTTGCCACTTCTCGCTGACGGAATTCTGAAAAATCGTTGTACAGAAATCAGACAATTAATTATACATATAGTATGGATAACTGCATAATTAAAATATTTGTTCATGAAAATAGAGGGGACTGCATAATAAGATGTAGTCCTCCTGTTTTTGTCGAAAAATCTGTTTTTACGTTGATATTTGCATAATTCACTCTATTTTATTGTAAGCTGTTTTATACTGTGATATATATTATATATTTGCAATAGATAGTGAAAAATTTTTGAGTAACTAATCTTGAAATTGCAATTTAATAAAATAGAAGTGAGCTTGAGGATAGACTCAACAATGGTCTGTGTAAGGAGGTTTTATTATGACAGCATCATGGGTATTATTAATTAGTATTTTTGTATTAATTGTTATTTGTATAGTATTATTGTGTATTAAGAAAATACGAGATAATAGAATAGTTTTATATATAGTAATCCCATTATTAATAGGAATTGTATTATTGTTGGGGCAATGGTGTTTTAGATATAACTTTGAAAATCCAATAAATGTTATAGATAATACATTGATTGATTGGGGATTAGCAGAGCCTGAACCTACATCTACACCGACTCCCATTCCAACTCCAACTGTGTATGTGGAACCAACATTTGAGAAACGTACATCTGAAACGTTTAACTATACGATAGATTGCCCTTCTAATTTTGAATTAGAAGGCAGTTTGCAACAAGATACTGAAAATGATTTTAATTTAACGTCAGAAGATCGAAGGGCGACGCTTAATTTTATAGCAAGATATGTTGATGACGAATTGCCGGATCTATTTGTTATTGATACATTCAGAAGGACTTACGGCGGAACAGAATTATATCGTGATGACCAACTTGAAAATGATGGTTGGTATGTGATTTCAAGCAAAACAGCTGATGGATATTTTCATTATAGAAAATGTATATTCACTAATGGTATTGCAAGAATGTACACATTTTCATTTCCTACAGACCAAGAGGATATTTATTTGAAAAATTATGATTATGTTACACATATAGAAAATT
>OLSN01002462.1_pt1 | contig 13521 bp, 9 predicted proteins | sample 1672411 | NCBI WGS metagenome assembly OLSN01 (sample SAMEA3136683, study PRJEB25190) | human gut metagenome | biome: human gut; feature: human-associated habitat; material: faeces | place: Austria | collected 2013
ACAGAGCGCCGGACGGGCAGCCTGCCACGCAGGCACCGCAGGCGATGCACTTGGAGGACTTGCCGGTCTCGGGGTTGACGGTGGGCATGTGCCACGGGCAGGCATCATGGCAGGCACCGCAGCCGATGCACTTGTCGGTATCCACTACGCGGATGCCGCGGTCGTCGGTGGTGATGGCCTTCTGCGGGCAGGCATTGCCGCAGGCGGGGTTCTCGCACTGGCGGCAGGTATCCGGGAAGTAGACAAAGCAGTTATCGGTGCCGGACAGCAGGCCGTTGCCTGCGCCGTCCAGATTCAGACGGCGCTGGATCTTGACGCGGCTGATGTAAGAGGAGCACACGCCGTCGTTGGTCAGGGTGCAGTTGATCTCGCAGCGCTGGCAGCCGGTGCACAGGTCTGCGTTGACCACCAGCAGGCCCTGCGGCAGTGCCCAAGTGGCCACTGCGCCGGAATCCACCTGCTGCTGAGAGCAGCCGAACAGGGACAGCATGGAAGCGGACAGGGTGAGCCCTGCAAGGCTCTTGCCCGAGATCTTCATGAATTGACGGCGGGTCATGTCAGCCGTCAGGAAATCAGTTTTTGCCATAGGTTCCATTCCTCCGTTGAGGTCACTCTGCGCAGAGCACCCCGGTCACATAGAAATACGAGTTGTTGACGATGGTCGTCACAGCCGAAGAGGTGATGGTCGCGCCGGAAAGGGCGTCCACCTCGGTCAGGTCTGCGCTGACAGCACCGGACGCATTGCCGGCGGTGGTCAGGCTGGCCTGCTCCAGACGCGCCTTGGACTGCTCCTCTGCCGAGAGATCCGCAAAGGGGATTGCCATCGGCTCGCCGTCCAGTGCGCTCTTGCTGAGCATGGCTGCGTACAGTTTGCGCCGTGCCACGGCCTCTGCGCTGGAATCCAGCGGCGGAGCCAGCTCATCGTCCAAAGGCTGCCCGTTCAGAGCCGAGAGGGTAAGCCCCGCAGCATACATCTTGCGGGTAGCCTCGGCCTCGGGAGAGGTATCGAAGGTGCGCCACTGTGCGGGGTCAAAATCCCCGGCAGCAGCGGGCTGCTCCTCCGCCGCACCGGCAGCGGCATAGGCGGCACCGGTAACGGGGTCTGTTACGGTGTAGCTTTTGCCCGCCAGCGTGAAGGGAGCTGCGCCCTGATACTGGGACGTAAACTCCGGGTTGACGCACTGACCGCCAAGGTTTTCGGTTTCGTCCTGAGAGAGGATCTCTACTGCGGAAACATTGCCCTCGGCGTCAATGGTCACGGCAGCCTGTACATCGCTCTGGAAGCCCTTCTGAGAGCCCTCCACGCGGTAGCTGCCATCGTCGAGCTGGTACACTGCGCTGATGCCGTAGGTGGCTGCATCCGCCTCCGACACCGGCAGCAGGGTACCGGCAACCGTGGTGCGTGCGCTTTGCAAGGTGGTCAGACCGACCGCCAAGGCGATGGTCGCAACGCCCATGGCTGCATAGCCCGGCAGCCGCTTGCGCCACAGCGGTACGGGCGCAAACGGGTTGGTTGCCTGCTTCATGTTATCACCTGCCTGTTTTTTATTTTGCCGGGTAACCCCGGACAACAATTGAGGCCGCTCTGGCTGCTGCAACAGCGGAGCGGTCTCTTCGATAATATATTAACATGCGTGCGCGGAGTATGTCAACAGAAACAGACAGGCTTTTCCGTTTTGTAACTATTGTTTTTGTAATATTTGCTTAAAGTTTAGGGAATTTGCGTCCGCACACCAGCTGCAGGCCGTATTCTGCTGCAAGCTCTGCGGATTGCACCGTGGGCATGCTTTTGCTTACCAGCACCGGCACCCCGGCGCGGATGGCCTTGCGCACCATATCCAGCGGCACCCGGCCGCTGGTGTACAGCACGCATTCTGCCAGCGGAAGCCCTGCCAGCACCGCGCAGCCCACCGCCTTATCCAGCGCATTGTGCCGCCCCAGATCCTCACAGGCAAAAACAATTTTCCCTTTGTGTAGCACAAAGCAGCTGTGCACCGCCCGGGTGGCGCGGTACAGCGGCAGACCGGCGTGCATGGCGGCGGTCAGGGTCTGCACCCATTCCGGCTGCAAGGCCAGCCCCGGCACAGGGCGCAGGGGCTGCAGTTCCACCGGGCTGCCCAGCGCGACATTATCGGTGCAGCAGCTGGCAACCTCCTGCGCGGCAGCGCGGCGGGTGGGCAGCGGGTGGCGCAGATATACCTGCACCTTTGCACCCTCGGCACAGACGGCGATCTGCTCCACCTCGTCCGCAGATGCGATCCACCCTTCGGTGAGCAGCCGCCCCAAGGCCAGCTGCGGCAGCAGCGCCGGGGTGCATACCACCCGGAAGGCGGACTGCTCGTTTACATAGATAGCGGCGGCGTGCTCTGCCGGTATGGTGGCTTCGGTGCCGTCCGGCAGACGCAGGCTGGCAAAAGCCGCCTGTGCACCAAAACGATCGGTGATCTGCAAAGAGGGTGTGCTGCGTTTTTCCATAAAGTTACCTTATATTATAAATGCCATGCTGTGTTATAAACGAACAATATCAACATACCGGTTCTGTGGCAAAAAGTCAAGAGTCCTCTTGCCGTAAAACGCAATGCCGGACAGCCCGCAGACTGTCCGGCATTGCGATAAAAACGTCAGATTTACAGTTTGCCCTCTCAGGCAGCGTTCTCAGAACACCGCCGGGACGATCTGCTGGGCATCCACATCCACGATGCCGTAGGTGTTCAGCCGCAGCTTCGGGATGACCGGCAGGCTGACGAAAGCAAGGGTCATAAAGGCGTCGATGTCCTCCGAGATGCCGTGGGCTTTCAGCGCCGCCTTGAGCGCTTGCAGCTTTTCCTCCACAGTCTCGGCGTTCTCGGTGCTCATAAGCCCTGCCACCGGCAGCGGCAGCTCCCCTACCACCTGCCCGTTCAGTGCAAAGGCTAAGCCGCCTTTATTTTTGCGCACCGTGTTGCCCGCCAGCACCATGTCGGCATCGTTGGTGCCCGCCACGATGAGGTTGTGGGAATCGTGGGCGATGCTGGAAGCCACTGCGCCGCATTGCAGGCCGTAGTTGCCCAAAAATCCCAATCCCACATGACCGGAGCGCTGATGCCGCTCGAACACCGCCAGCTTGACGATCTTTTGTGCCACGTCCACGCCGGGCGCTGTGCCCGGGTGCTGGCAGAACGGAACGATTTTTTCGGTGGTCAACAGCGAATGCGGAGTCAGGCAGATTACCCGCTGCCGGGTGCCGGTCTGCTTCAGCTGCAATTGCTCCGGGGTGATCTCGTCCATGTTGAAGGAATCGAACACCCGCGCAAAGCGTGCTTTGTCCACCACAAGGGCGGCGGGGTGCAGCATTCTGCCCTGCTGCGCCACCAGCTTACCCTTTTTGTACACCTGCTCCACCGTGAACTGTTCCAGATCCGACAGCACGATCAGGTCTGCGGTGTAACCGGGAGCTACCGCGCCGCTGTGCGCAAGACCGAAGTACTGGCACGGGACAAGGGTGCCCATCCGCACCGCTACCACCGGGTCTACCCCGGCGGCAATGGCCTTGCGGATGATATAGTCGATATGCCCGCCCTGCAACAGGTCCCCGGGGTGCTTGTCATCGGTCACCAGCATGCAGCGGCTGCAATAGGGCTCCCGGAACAGGGGCAGCAGGCTTTCCATATTCTGGGCTGCGGTACCCTCCCGCACCATGATGTACTGTCCGCGCCGCAGCTTTTCCATGGCTTCATGGATGTCCGAGCACTCATGGTCGGACTGCACCCCGGCGGCGATATAGGCGTTCAGCTCCTCCCCGCTGAGGAAGGGTGCGTGCCCGTCGATGCGTTTACCCGCAGCGGTGCAGTCGCAGATCTTCTGCAGGATCTTTTCGTCCGCGCGCACTGTGCCGTAGGAGTTCATCAGCTCAGCCAGCCCCAGTACCCGGGGCTGCTGATAGTAGGGGCGCAGCTGCTCCGCTTCCAGCACCGCGCCGGACTCGTCCAGCCCGGTCGCCGGAACGCAGGAGGGCAGCATAAAGTAGACCGAAAGCGCCAGATCTTTTGTAGTCTCCAGCATAAAGTCCAGCCCCGCCGTACCGGCCACATTGGAGATCTCGTGCGGGTCGGTGACCACCGCCGTGGTGCCGTGGGGCAGCACCGCCTGTTCAAAGGCCGGGCCGCAGAGCATGGAGCTTTCAATGTGGATGTGCCCATCCACAAGCCCCGGGCAGACATACTTGCCCTGCAAGTCCAGCTCGGTCTCGCCGGTATAGTGTCCCACGCCAAGGATGACCCCCTGACGGATGGCTACATCGGCCTGCTCGATCTCGTTTGTGAACACGTTGATGACCCGGGCATTTTTCAGTACAAGCTCTGCCCGCACGTCACCCTTTGCTGTCAGGATCTGCTGCTTCAAGGTTTCCATTTTCATAAGGGCCCCCTTGTCCTGCTTTTACTGTTAAAAACTTGCGTTCTGCTGCCGGAAATACTGTTTTTGGTTTACATGGCGATCCAGCCAAAGGCGTTTGCCACTGAGCTTGCCAGAATGATGGCTGCAAAAATGGGGCACAGCCAGCGGATCATAAAATTGAACACCGGCTTGCGGCGGAAGCGCTGACCATCCTGCTCCACCTCCTGCGCGATCTGCTCCACGCCGATGACGCGGGATACCAGCAGGCAGGTGGCAATGGCTGCAATGGGCATCATGACCGAGTTGGTCAGGAAGTCGAAGAAGTCCAGGAACTGCATTCCGAACACGTTCACCTCAGCCAGCGGGCCGTAGCCCAGTGCCGACAGGCTGCCCAGCGCTACCATGATGGCACCGATGAGCACAGTGGAGCGGGTACGGTCCCAGCCCAGCTCGTCCTCAAAGGTGGAAACAGCGCTCTCGGTCAGGGCGATGGAGCTGGTAATGGCTGCAAACAGCACCAGCACAAAGAACAGCACGCCCACCACGGTACCCAGACCCATGCTGGCAAACACCTTGGGGATGGTAATGAACATCAGTGCAGGGCCGGCCTGCAGGGTGTCCGGGTCGCCGCCGGAGAAGGCAAACACCGCCGGAATGATCATCAGACCCGCCATGATGGCAATGGCGGTATCAAACACCTCCACGTTCTCGGTGGACTCCTCGATGGAGACGTCCTTCTTCATATAGGAGCCGAAGGTGACTAGAATGCCCATGGCGATGGACAGCGAGTAGAACATCTGTCCCATGGCGGTGACCACGGTCATCCAGGAGAAGTTTTTGGGGTTGGGCACCAGAAAATACTTTACACCCGCCAGTGCACCGGGACGGGTGACCGAGTAGCCCGCAATGACCAGCGACAGCACCACCAGCACCGGCATCATCACCTTGGAGACGCGCTCTACGCCGTTGCGCACACCGGCAAAGATAATGCCCAGCGTGAACAGGCTGAACAGCAAAAAGGCCAGTTCGGCCTGCAAGCCGTTGGTGATAAAGCCGGAGAAGTAGCCGTCTGTTGCCAGATTACTGCCGCGGCCGCACAGATACTCGGCCAGATAGTGGATGACCCAGCCGCCGATGACCGAATAATACGGCACGATCAAAATGGGGATGATGGCGTTGATCCAGCCGCCGAACCGGATGCCCCTGCCCTTGCCGAAATGAGCATAGGCACTGACCGGGCTTTTGTGGGTCATACGGCCCAGCGCGGTCTCGGCCACGATCATGGTATAACCAAATGTAACTGCCAGCAGAATGTATACCAGCAGGAAAATGCCGCCGCCGTATTTGGCTGCCAGATACGGGAAGCGCCAGATGTTGCCCAGACCCACTGAAGCGCCTGCGGCAGACAGCACGAACCCGATCTTACCGGAGAACGCACTGCGCTTGTGTTGTTGTTCCATGTTGTTATTCCTCTTTTCCTATCCTCTTTATATTGAATTAAGCAGAACAAGTGTACCACATCTGCGGACAACTGGCAAGCAACAGAACAAACACCCCGGTCAGCGCCTGACGGCGCTGACCGGGGTGTTTACCAGTTTTTTACAGCTTATGGTACTTGCGGTCCTCTTCCTCGTAGACGGGGTCGCAGGTCAGGTACATGCCCAGACGGTTCAGGGTACTGCTGTCCACGCTGGAAAGCAGCACGGTGGAGTGCACATCGCAGCCCTTGAGGTTGGGCAGCTGGTGCATAGCTGCTGCGGCAAGCTCGCTGGAAGCGGCAGAGCTGGACAGGGCGATCAGGATCTCGTCGGTATGCAGACGGGGGTTCTTGCCACCCAGATAGTTGGTTTTGAGGGTCTGGATAGGCTCGATGGCAGCGGCGCTGACCAGATCCGTCTCCTGCGGGATGCCCGCCAGATACTTGAGCGCGTTGATCAGGGCACTTGCGGTAGCACCCAGCAGCGGACCGGTCTTGCCGGTGATGACGGTGCCGTCGCTCAGCTCAATGGCAGCAGCCGGTGCGCCGCCGGTGGCTTCGCTGCGGGCGTGTGCCTGCTTTTCCACTTCCCGGGCCCCCATGGTCAGCCCGGCCTGATTCATCAGCAGCTCCAGCTTGTAGCGCTCGCTCTCCTTGGCAGTGCCGGTGATCTTCTGCTCGCACAGGCACTTGTAGTACCGGCGCACGATCTCCTTGCGGGAGGCTTCGCAGCAGACTGCATCGTCTACGATGCAGTTGCCAGCCATGTTCACGCCCATGTCCGTGGGGGACTTATAGGGGCTCTGCCCTGCGATCAACTCGAACATCGCGTTCACCACCGGGAAGATCTCGATGTCGCGGTTGTAGTTCACGGTAGTCACGCCGTAGGCTTCCAGATGGAAGGGATCGATCATATTCACATCGTTCAGGTCTGCGGTGGCGGCCTCGTAGGCCAGATTGACCGGATGCTTCAGGGGAATGTTCCAGATGGGGAAGGTCTCGAACTTGGCGTAACCGGCCTTGACCCCGCGCTTGTATTCATGGTACAGCTGGGACAGGCAGACGGCCATCTTTCCGCTGCCGGGACCGGGTGCAGTGATGACCACCAGCGGGCGCTCGGTCTCAATGTACTCATTGCGGCCGTAGCCCTCGTCGCTGACAATGCGGGCTACATCGTTGGGGTAGCCGGGGATCTTGTAGTGGCGGAAGGTGCGGATGCCCAGACTGTTCAGCCGCTTTTCAAAGGCTTCCACCTCGGCGGCGGCGGTGTACTTGGTCACGCACACACTGCCCACATACAGCCCCATCTCCTGAAAAGCGTCGATGAGACGCAGCACGTCCAGATCGTAGGTGATGCCGTAGTCGCCGCGCACTTTGCTGCTGATGATGTCCTCGGCGCTGATGACAATGACGATCTCGGCCTGCTCCTTGAGCTGCAGCAGCATCTGCAGCTTGGAGTCCGGCTGAAAGCCGGGCAGCACGCGGGAAGCGTGGTAATCGTCGAACAGCTTGCCGCCGAATTCCAGATACAGCTTATTGTCAAACTTCTTGATGCGATCGCGGATATGCTCAGACTGCATCGCAAGATATTTGTCGTTGTCAAATCCTATTTTCATCGTTCGTTTCCTCTCTGGTGGCCGGGCACACCATACCCGGACTTTAAAATCACAAGCATAAGTATACCACAGCCCGGGGTGGGGCGCAATGCAAAACAAAGCGCAGAATGCAATTCCGGCAGGATAGGTCGTTTTGGGCGGTACAGAGTTCTGTTTTTTGTTGCAGATGCCGTTTTGGGTCAGGTCTTTTGCCGGGCGGCAAGGTCTTTTTCCACCTTCCAGAAGGCCAGCAGCAGAAGCCCCGCCGCCACATAGCTGAGCGTTTCCACCCAGATATAGCCGCCTGCGATCACATGGCGCACAGCGGCATTTTGGGCGGCAGTGCCCAGCGCCGTGCTGGCGCACTGGTCATAGCCGGTGCGCGCCAGCACCCCGTTGAACAGTGCACTCATCACCGAGCCGCCCGCCACAGACTGGGAACTGTACACCGACATGGTAAGTCCGTCCGTGCGGATGCCGCTGCGCATCTCCACATGGTCTACCACATCGGTCACCATGGCAAGGAGCAGACAGCAGGTAGGCGCAGAGCCGAAGCACTTGAGCGCAACACCAATGGCAACAGGGACCAGTCTGCCCTGCCCCAGCCCCGCGAGTACGCCGCCCGCAGCGCCCAGCAGCAGAAACCAGCCGCACACCTTGCGCTTGCCGAACCGGTCGGTCAGCGGCACCAGCAGCACCGAGGCCAGCGCCATGGGCAGCGCCCCCATCATGGTCAACAGCGATTGAGATGCACCCCATGCACCGGCACTGCCCAAAAAGGTGTTGTCCACCACCCACTTGCAATAGTAGGTCATGGTGCTGTTTTTTAAAGAGCCGCTCCACTGGAACAAAACACATACACCCATGATGAGCCACCACATGGGGTCGGTAGCCACCGACCGCAGCTGGCGGCGCAGCGAGACCCGCTGCACCGGTGCAGGCTCCGGCGGGGCTTCCTGCGCCTGCCGGGCGGCCTCAAATTCATCTTCCGGCCCGTACAGGCCTTCCAGAATGCGGCGCTCCTCGGTGACACGCTCCCGGGTAAAGGCGAACTGCAAGTAGATGGTAAACCCGGTGAACACCGCCACCCCCAGCATGGTAAAAAACCAGCGGTGGATATTTTCCCGGAGGAAAAAGGACACCAGCATGGGGAACACCATGCTGCAAGTGCCCATCACGCCCAGACCCACCATGCTGTTGATAGAGGCCAGCAGCCCGCGCTGACGGCTGTCCCGGGTAGACACCGAGATCATGATGCTGCTGGCTGTGCCGTAAATGGGAGATGCAAACGAATAGTACAGGTTGTACGCCACGGCGATCCACACCATGCGCGCGATGCCCTGAAATGGCACGATGAACATGAGCACGCTGGCAGAGGAAAAGGTAAACACCGAAAGCAGCAGCCACGGCCTTGCCTTGCCCGCCGTGGCGCGGGTGCGCTCGATCAGCTGCCCTACCAGAAGGTTTGCCGCCACGATGAGCACGGTGGACACCAGCTGCAACCGGCTGAGGAACCGCAGATCCAGCCGGAGCACATCGGTGAAGTAGCTTTGCAGGATGCTGCCGAAAATACTGCCTGAGATGGAAGCACCCATGGGGCCCAGAATATAGCCAAAGAGCATTTCCGGCAACTGGACCTTCTCGCTTTTGATCCGGGTGCGGGTGAACCGGTGGTTCCAGAAGCTTTGTCTGTGCATGGAACGGATCGTTTCCTTTCTCCCCGCAAGTGCGGGGTCTTACACATTCCTATCATTCCTATGATAGCACATTTTCCACCGCCGGGGAACTGTCCGGTGCAAAAAACATCTTTTTACTGCAGACGGTCGGAAAACGCAAAAAGGACCGCCGCAGTGTGCGGCAGTCCCCTTTGCTCTTATGAAGAACTATCCGTATGGAGAAAGAAAATGGCTTGTTACTTTGCCTCAGCAGGCTTGGTCTTTTTGACAAGGCTCAGGATCACTGCACCCAGCGCACTGCCCACAGCCAGCGCCACGCAGTACAGCGCAGCGTGATCCACCACCGGGAATACGAAGATGCCGCCGTGGGGTGCGCGCAGTGCGCAGCCGAAGGTCATGGAGAGTGCACCGGCAACAGCAGAGCCGACAACGCAGCTGGGCAGAACACGCAGCGGGTCGGCTGCTGCATAGGGGATAGCGCCCTCAGACACGAAGCACAGACCCATGACGTAGTTCACGATGCCGTTGCGGCGCTCGTCCGGGGTCCACTTGCGAGGGCAGAAGGTGGTGGACAGGGCAATGGCGATGGGCGGCACCATGCCGCCCACCATGACGGCGGCCATCACCTCGTAGTTGCCGGAGGCAAGAGCTGCGGTGCCAAAGACGTAGGCTGCCTTGTTGACCGGGCCGCCCATATCCACGCTCATCATACCGGCCACGATGGCGCCCAGCAGCACCTTGGAGCTGCCGCCCAGTGCGTTCAGCCAGTCGGTCATGGCGGTGTTGATCATGCCCATGACCGGGTTCACGGCGCACATCATCGCACCTACGATGCGCATCTGCTGACGGGGCTAAATGTGCTGCTGGTCGAGGACAACGAGCTGAATATGGAAATATCCGAATTCCTACTGACCGAGATGAACGTAAACGTCACCAAGGCGTGGAACGGTCGTGAGGCCGTGGACATATTCAGCGCGTCGGACACAGGCTACTTCGACATAATACTGATGGACATAATGATGCCCGTCATGAACGGCATAGACGCGTCGATAGCCATACGCGCCCTGCACCGCCCGGATGCAAAGACGGTAAAAATAATCGCGCTGTCGGCCAACGCATTTACCGATGATGTGCGCCGCAGTATAAGCGCCGGCATAAACGAGCATATCGCCAAGCCCATAGACACGCAGCAGCTCTTCTCGGTATTGGAAAAGTATACTGCGGGCAATCCCCACCTGCGCAATAACTGACCATACAAGCGCTGCCGCGAGCAATTGCGGCGGCGCTTTTTCTGGGCGCGGCGTATGTCTCAGACATATTTTGCGCCTTACATGGAAATTGCCCTTGGAAATATGGAAATTGTGGAATATAATTTATAGTAGGTTATTGTATGTATCATGACTTTCTTCTACTAGAGTGTGTCTCAAACGGAACAATTCGCAGGTTCGAGTGGATTTTTCGTCAGTTCAAGGAAGAAATCCGACGGCTTAACAGCGCTAAGTCGAGCCTTGTGACGCAGAAACGGCGCAGCGACGCCCGAAACTGCGTACTCAGGAATTTTTGAGACACACTCTAGCTGCTTTTCGACTGTCTTAGTATCCGTTCCAATCGTTTCAAGCGCTTGCTTTCAAGCAAATCCCATTCGCAAGCCCCTGCGCCTATAATTTTGTTTGCATAGTACACATTTTTCTGAGTTCGTTTATAATAGTTTATTGACCAATCTCTTGCAATTTAGTTCTAAAATGGCTATAATACTATGCGGTTAGTTTTAAGTTTGATTATTCTTATCATGTATGCCGTTAAGATGCTCTCGATCGGCAGGAGGCGCTATTGATTTGAGCGTGCATTTATTTGATTACGGAGATATGCCCATTATTATTTCTGCGATTAGGAAGGGACTTTCTTGCTGCCATGAATACTTCTGACAACAAACTAAAACGTCATATTATAATTAATGTCGCGTTGTTGCTGGCCGCAATATTCGCGATTATGATAATGTCCGTGCGCGAAAACCGTATGCGCCATATACAGCAGATAAGCGCGTACATCGATGTATTATCAAACCGAACCGCCATGCACGTAAGCGACGTGCTTCAGGACCGCGAGGAGGCGATTGATTCCATCGCGTACCTTTACGGTGATACGCTTACGTCGCGCGATCCCGATCTTCCGCGGCTGGCCGAGCTGGAAAGCTGCTCTAATTTCGACCGGATACGCTTTGTCGATAAACAGGGCATGACATATGCCAGCAATGGAGAAGCGGTCGATTGCTCCGACCGCGAATACTTTGAGCGCGGCATTCATGGCGAAAGCGGAATCTATACCTCGCTCAAATCGCGCTTCGACGGCCAGCGGATGATTGGATTTTATTCGCCCGTGCGGTATGAGGGCGAAATCTGCGGCGTGCTGCTGGGACTGCTCGATCAGGACAGCATTTCCAACATGCTAAAAACAGACCTGTACGGCAATTCGGCAGTTACGATGCTGATAACCACAGATGGATGCATAATCGGCCAGTACAAATCGCACACTGACCTTATATACGATACGGTATCCGAGATACTGCCCTATTTCAGCGAAGATCAGCACGAAGCCATACTTGCCGCCATCGCCAACCGCGATGAGAAGCTTAGCGTTACCTTTACCGGCAAAAGCGGCGATTCGGTGGGCGAAATCGTGCCCATTAAGGACTCGGACTGGTCGCTTCTGCAACTTTTCCCGTCCGCAACGACGCACGAGATCGTATCCAGCGTCATCCACGACGAGTACTTTGCGATGTTGCTGCTGGTTTTGGTGCTGCTGTACTTCGGATTGCAATTTTTGTACCTGATGCGTAAACGCGCGGCGGCAATGCGCGACGAGAACAACCGCAGGCGCATGATCTCGCTGCTGCAAAGCGTCGCCGACGACTACCTGTGCCTTATCAATGTGAACCTGAACACCGAACAGGAGGAACAGTTTCATCTGCGTTACGACGGCAGTATGAGCGACTGGGCCGTCGAAAATCATTACTACACACATTGCATCGAAAGCTATGCCGACAAGTTCATAAGCCCCCACGACAAACAGCGTTTTATAGACGCAGTGCAACTGCCCAAGCTGAAGGAGCTGTTCCGGACTCAAAAGGACTTCTATATAGAATACGACGCGATAATAGGCGGCGAGGAGCTCAGGCTGCAGGACAAGTTCACGATAGACCGCTCCAATCCCCGCGAGGAGCATCTGCACATAGGCATACGCGACATAACCGCCGCGACGAAAGAGCGCATACGCTCGCAGACCAGCATGGAGCTGATCGTGTCGGCCGCCAGTACCGTGTATCCCTTCATAATCGAGGAAAACCTGACCCGCGACCATGTGAAAACGATATACAATAAGGGACTGGTCAAGCCCGGCACGTTTATCAGCTCCACCATGGGAACCATGTTCGAGGATTTGAAGTCCACAGTCCCGATTGATGAGGACTACAACAAGCTGTATTCCGCGATGAACCGTCAGGCACAGCTGGACGCATACGAGCGCGGCGAACGTGACATACGCGTGCGTGTGCGCCAGCTTGGAGACGACGGCCAGCTCCACTGGATGGAGACGCGCAATGTACTGATGCAGAACTCCGCGGGCGACATATACAGCGTGTCCATGACGCGCTGCATAGACGACGACGTGAACAAGACGTTGGAGCTGAAGCGCGCCAAGGACGCCGCCGAGAGCGCGAACAAGGCCAAGAGTTCGTTCCTGTTCAATATGTCACACGACATACGCACGCCGCTAAATGCGATAATGGGCTTTTCCGCAATGGCGACGCGGCATATGGACGACAGTGCCAAGCTGAACGACTGCCTCAAAAAGATTAGCCTGTCCGGCGAGCACCTGCTGAAGCTGATCAACAACATGCTCGATCTGGCGCGCATAGAGAGCGGCAAGATAACGCTGGATATACAGGCGCATGACGTGATGGAGTCGCTCAGCAGCTTGGAGTGCATATTCGCGGCCGATATGAGCAAGAAGAACATGAACTTCCAGATCATACACGATCTGCACGACAGCATAGCGTTTTACGACGTGCTGAAGATGCACCAGATTGAGCTGAACATAATCGGCAACGCCATAAAGTACACGCCCGAGGGCGGCAGCATAGTTTACACGGTAAGGCAGACCGCCTCGGAGGACGGCTATGCCACGTATGAATGCTCGTGCAAGGACAACTGTCTGGGCATGAGCAAAGAGTTCCTTGCAAAGGTATTCGACGCGTTTGAGCGCGAAACCACCAGCAAAACCAGCAATATAGAAGGCTCGGGACTGGGCCTTGCGATAACCAAACGCCTGGTCGATGCTATGGGCGGCACGATTTCCTGCCGGAGCGAGCTGGGCAAGGGCACCGAGTTCATATGCCGCTTCA
>OLSN01002464.1_pt1 | contig 13515 bp, 13 predicted proteins | sample 1672411 | NCBI WGS metagenome assembly OLSN01 (sample SAMEA3136683, study PRJEB25190) | human gut metagenome | biome: human gut; feature: human-associated habitat; material: faeces | place: Austria | collected 2013
AGGTGCGGTATCTGGGCTATTACGAAAAATGGCACCCGCAGGGCGCGTACTACTACAGCGTTGAGCACGGCGGCTTCCGCCCTGCGCCGGAGCGCACACAGGGCACCTACTCCAAGTACAATTCGATTGACGATAAAATCGACGATTTCTTCTACTACACCACCTACATCAAGTACGGCATCGGCCGCACCACCTACGATGCTGCGCAGGAAATCCGAAACGAGGAAATCACGCTGGACGAGGGCAAAGCACTGTGCAAGAAGTTTGACGGCGAGTACCCGGACCGCTTTGAGAAGGAAATCTTCAAGTATCTGTCCCTTGACCGGCAGCATTTCCCGTGGGCCAGCCAGCTGTTTGAGCAGCCCAGGATGGACCGCGATTACTTTATGGACCTGGCCGACCGCTTCCGCAGCCCGCACCTCTGGAAGTGGGAGGACAATATGTGGAAGCTGCGCCACACCCCCTATGAGGGCGACAGCGAGGTTCTGTGGGGCGACCCGCGCGGCACGCACCACGAGCAGTGAGGTTTTGCCATGAAGAAAAAAATCCGCCTGATCGCCCGTCTGGACGTCAAGGACACCAACCTTGTCAAGGGCATCCAGCTGGAGGGGCTGCGCAAGCTGGGCAACCCCAACGCTTTTGCGAAGGAATACTATGAGGACGGCATTGATGAGCTGCTCTACATTGACATTGTGGCCAGCCTGTACAACCGCAACAATCTGAGTGACATTGTCCGCAAAACGGTCGATGATGTGTATATTCCCGTCTGCGTGGGCGGCGGCCTGCGCAGCGTGGAGGATGTGCGCCACATCCTGTCGATGGGCGCGGACAAGGTGGCTATCAACACCGCGGCCATCAAGCGGCCGGAGCTTATCACCGAGGTGGCGCAGGCCTTCGGCAGCCAGTGCATGGTGTTGTCGATTCAGGCCAAGCGCAGCCGCACCTGGCCCGGCAAGTGGGAGGCCTACTATGACAACGGCCGCGCCCATTCCGGCTATGATGTGGTGGAGTGGGCCAAGCGCGGTGTGGCGCTGGGCGCGGGCGAGATCCTGCTGACGAGCGTGGACAACGAGGGCCTGCAGCAGGGCATGGACTTAGAGCTGATTGAAGCTGTGACCAAAGCCGTCAATGTGCCGGTTATCTGCGGCGGCGGCGTGGGCTGCGGGGACGATATTGTGGACGCCGCCAATGCGGGCGCGGACGCCGTGGCCTGCGCTGCGGTGCTGCATTATAAAAAGGAAACCGTGCAGGAGCTGAAGGATGACATCCGCGCAGGCGGAGTGGAGGTGCGCCGGGTATGAAGGTGACAATTATTGACTACGGCCTGTCCAATCTGCTCAGCGTGCAGCACGCCTTTGCGCATTTTGGGGCAGAGACGCTGGTTACGGACAAGGCCGCGGATATTCTGGCCGCGGAAGCGCTGGTACTGCCCGGCGTCGGGGCGTTTCGGGACGGTATGAACGGTCTGGAAAAGCTGGGCCTTGTGGAGCCGATACGCCAAAAGGCCGCCGCAGGCACGCCGCTGCTGGGCATCTGCCTTGGGATGCAGATGCTGTTTGACGAATCCGAGGAGTTCGGTCTGCACGCCGGACTGGGGCTGATACCGGGGCGCGTTGTGAAAATACCGGACACCGATGCCGACGGCCAGCCCCAGCGGGTGCCGCACATCAGCTGGAACCCGCTGTACCCCGGCGGAAACCGCACGGACTTTGCGGGCACGGCACTGGCAGGGCTTACCCCCGGCGAGGAGTGCTATTTCATCCACAGCTATGAGGCCAAGCCCACCGAGGACGCGGACTGCCTTGCCGACACCGTCTACGGCGGGCGCGAGATCTGCGCCGCCGCGAGCCACGGCAGCGTCCTCGGCTGCCAGTTCCACCCGGAAAAATCGGGCAAGGTCGGGTTAAAGATCATTGAGGAGTTTTTGAAACAGTGAGCCTTCCCCCCATAGGAAAAGGCTTTATAAGGAGCAACGCCCTGCGCGATTCTGCGCAGGGCGTTGCTTTTTTCCACCTGATACGCTATAATGTATTTTGTATAAATGTGCAAAGGAGAATCAGCTATGTCCTTGGATCTGCTTGTCGGCTCCACGGGGTTCGTGGGGGGCAACCTGGCGGCAAAGCATTCGTTTGCGGCGGCCTGCCACAGCAGCGATATCACCGCGCAGTACGGCAGCCATCCGGTGCTCTGCGTCTATGCGGGTGTGCCCGCCGCTATGTTTCTGGCCAACGCGAATCCGGAAGCAGATCTGGCGGTTATGCGTGCAGCGCGGAAAAATATCCGCCGCATCGCGCCGCAGGAGCTGGTACTGATTTCCACTATCGCCGTCTGGCCGGACAGCCGCGGCAAATATGAGGATGACACCCCCGCCGCGAACGGCCTGCCCGCCTACGGCAGAAACCGCCTCCAACTGGAGCAGTGGGTGCGGGAAGATTTCCCGGAAGCGCTCATCGTGCGTCTGCCGGCACTGTACGGCGTGGGTATCAAAAAGAACTTCCTGTATGATTTGCACACCCTCACCCCGGCTATGCTGAAACCAGAAAAATATGACGAGCTGGCGCAAAAATCGCAGCTTGTCAAAACGGGCTACACGCTGGCGGACAACGGCTTTTACAAGCTGAACGGCACCGCCGATACAGCCGCCCTGAAGGCGTTTTTTGCACAGAATGACTTCAACGCGCTGGCCTTTACTGATTCGCGCAGCCGCTACCAGTTCTACAATCTGGGACGCCTGTGGGCGGATATTGAAAAGGCCCGCGCCGCCGGTGTGAAGCTGCTGCACCTCTGCACGCCGCCCATCACCGCCGCCGAGGTCTACACCGCCGTGACAGGCGGCAGCTGGCGCAACGAGCTGGCAAAATCTCCCTTTGACTATGACCTGCGCAGCCGCTATGCGGAGATTCTGGGCGGTAGCGGGGATTACCTGTGTACCAAACAACAGGAACTGGACGATATAACGCGCTTCCTGCGCGACTGGAGGGACTGACATATGGCGAACTATCAGCTGGCCATTTCCAACATTGCATGGCAGAAGGATGAGGACGAGACTGTCTACGCCGCCATGCAGCAGGCGGGCTTTACCGGGCTGGAACTGGCCCCCACCCGCATTTTTTCCGAAGCACCGTATGAAAATCTGACCAGTGCGCTGCTTTTCGGCGGCTATCTCAAAAACCGCTGGGGCTTCTCGGTGCCCAGCATGCAAAGCATCTGGTACGGCCAGAAGGGCAATATCTTCAACCCCGCCGACGCTGAACCGCTGCTTGATTACACGGCACAGGCCTTCCAGTTTGCCCACAGCTTGAACTGTCCCTCGCTGGTGTTCGGCTGCCCCAAAAACCGTATGCGCCCGCTGGGGGCCAACGATGCCGCCGCCGAGGCGTTCTTTATGCAGGCGGGCAATCTGGCCGCACGGTACGGTGTGCATCTGGCGCTGGAGGCAAACCCGCCCATGTACACGAACTATCTGAACAACACGGCGGACGCCTTTGCACTGGTCAAGCGGCTGGATAACCCCGGCCTGTCGGTCAACTTTGATTTGTCGACTGTGCTGGCGCAGGGCGAAAAGCTGCAGAATTTCATTGATGATATGCAGTATGTGAGCCATGTCCATATCAGCGAGCCGGGGCTGGCCCCGATTGAGCGCCGCCCCGAGCACAAGGAGCTGGCGCTGCTGCTGGGCGCGGTGGGCTACCGCGGCTTTGTCTCGGTCGAGATGGCCCGCACCGATGTGGACACCATCCGCCGCACGATGGACTATATCGCGGAGGTGTTTGCATGATTGAGTACGAGCGTAAAAATCTGAACGGCGTGCCGGACTACACCGCCGCCGAATTTGAGGGCCGCCGCAGTGACTACTGCCTGCTGATTCCGGTAATCAACGAGGGTGCGCGGATTCTGACCGAGCTGGGCCGTGCCCAGAAGGCGGGCGTTGACCGCCTGTGCGACATTGTCATCTGCGACGGCGGCTCCACCGACGGCAGCATGAAGCAGGAAACCCTGCAGCTGTACCACGTCAACACGCTGCTGACGAAAACCGGCCCCGGCAAGCAGGGCGCCCAACTGCGCATGGGCATCTATTTTGCGCTGGACCGCGGCTATAAGGGTATCCTGACGATTGACGGCAACAACAAGGATTCCATTGAGGATGTGCCCAAATTCATCGCCAAGCTGCAGGCGGGCTATGACCTTGTGCAGGGCAGCCGGTTTATCCGCGGCGGCCACGCCATCAATACGCCGCTGGTGCGCTATGCCGCCGTGCGGCTGATTCACGCGCCCCTCATCAGTCTGGGCGCGCACCAGTGGTTCACCGACACCACCAACGCCTACCGCGCCTACAGCCGCGAGTACCTGACCCACCCCGATGTCCGCCCGCTGCGCGATGTCTTTAGTGGGTATGAGCTGCTGGCGTACTTAAGCATCCGTGCCACCCAGCTGGGCCTGAAGGCCTGCGAGGTCCCCGTGACCCGCGCCTACCCGGCCACCGGCAAGACCCCCACCAAAATCAGCGGCTTCAAGGGCAACAGCGACCTGATGCAGGTGCTGCTGAAGGCGCTGGCAGGCAAGTACAACCCGTAAAACACACCGCTAATGCGGCGCGGGCTGCTGCAGGCACTGGCGGCTACATCCGCCAGCACCGCGCGCGATACCTACTGGACACGCTGCACATTATGAAGGTGGACAGCTACAATGTGTTTGAGGGCTACGCCCTGCCTGTGGAAAGCGCCCCCGCCCGGGCGCTGAACCCGATTCTGCGCGCTGTTTTTGACCGTGTCTATGTGTTTTATGCCTTTGTGGCATCGGCGGCATCGGGTGTCGTGATGGCGGTGCTGTGGGCAGCGTTTTTCTCGACCACCTGCTCGATGGTGGTGACCACCTATTTTGCCACCTGTGACGAATATATGCGCACGATGCTGGGCGTTTTGCCCGGGCTGTATATGATGGGGGCGATGCTGCTGCAGACCGTTGCCGATGCCTGCCGCAAGCGCTGCGCCGCCCGGAAGGAGAAAAACCGATGAACAGAAAGAAAATCGCAATGACGGAGGAAAAGCTGTGGCGCATCACCGCGGCAGCGGTCATCCTGAGCCGCCTGCTGCAATATGCAGGGCAGGGCTGGGCGGTTTGGTATACGGACAGCTATGCCTACAGCGTTTTTTATCTGAAGGATCTGTTCCATGGGCAGGCGGCGCAGGGCGTTCCGCCGTTGTATGCGCTGTTTATGCATTCCATGCAGGCAATTTTTGGTCAGGGCTACCCGAACGCTGTCTGCGCGGTTCAGATCTTGCTGTCGATGCTTTCGCTGATTTTGCTGGCAAGGATTCTGTGCCAAATCGGTGTGGGCAGCCCGTGGGCGCAGCTGTGCGTATTTATTTATGCCACAACCTCCGCAGTGGCAGGGTGGGACACGGTTTTGTTGACGGAGTCGCTGTCCCTTTCCGGTACGGTAGCGTTTTTCTACTGCATTGTGCAGTATCTGCACACCACAAAGCTGAAATACGGGCTTCTGGCGGTACTGCTTACCGAGCTGTTGATTTTCCTGCGTCCCCAATTTTTGACCTATTGGGCGATTTTGCTGGTGTTTTTGCTTCTGCGGCTGGCATTTCCCGACCGCAAGACCGAGCGCACCAACCTGCTGAAAATGCTGGCCGCGCTGGCTGCGGGGCTGGTGCTGGTGCTGGGGTACTGTGCCGTGTTCCAAAAGCAATTCGGGCTGTTTTCCATGACGGTTGCAGGGGCGCGGCAGGATATGGTAGTGGCGATCCGCTATGGCTACTATCCGGATTTTGAGGATACCGAGATGGCCGAGGCGATGTGTCGCACAGCGGAAACGGGCGATGAGGATGCGGTTCTGCTGACGGCGATGGACTTTGGATGGGCAAGGGCGCAGAAAGCGGCGCGGACGTATTTTAACAAGCACCCGGTGCAATATCTGTACGATACGGCTATGCAGATGGGCAGGGATTCTGTCACAAATTTTCACGGTTATGCGTGGGAAAGCAAGCAAGCGCCCATGCCGCTGGCTAAGCTGTATTCCTTTTGGAACTACGGCGTATTCGGTGCGCTGTGTATCGGGCATAGTATGGTTGCCTCGGTGGCTGCCGGGGTCGTGATGGCGGTGCAGTGGGTGCGTCGGCGCAAGATCCCGTGGCTGTGGGCGGCGTTTTTCTCCCTGATGTTCACCACGGTGTTTTCCCCCTATTTTGTCACCTGCGGCGAGTATATGCGCACGATGATCAGCGTTCTGCCTTATATGCAGTGCGTGATCGGTCTTGCCCTGCAGCGGGGATCGGACTGTGCCGCGGCTATGGAAAATACAAAGGAAAGATGGATGTAAATGACCTACGATAAAATCATCCTCGGCGCAGGACTGTACGGCCTGTACGCGGCCCAGAAATGCGGGGCGGCGGGGCAGCGCGTCCTTGTGCTGGAGCGTGACTCCGCGCCCTTTATGCGGGCAACCTACATCAATCAGGCCCGCGTCCATATGGGCTATCACTACCCCCGCAGCTACTCTACGGCTATCAAGTCGGCACACTATTTTGAACGTTTCTGTGAGGATTACGGCTTCTGCCTGCACACACAATTTGACCAGGTATATGCCACCAGTGCGCATTTTTCGTGGACGAACGCGGCCGAGTTCCGTCGCTTCTGCGCCGCCGCAGATATCCGCTGTGACGATGTGCCCCCGGAGCGCTATTTCAACCCCGGCCTGTGTGACGGCGCGTTCCTGACCACAGAGTACACCTACGATGCGCAGGTGCTCAAGCGCTGGTTTTTGGAAAAGCTGGCGGCGCTGCCCAACGTAGAGATTCTCTACAGCCACAAGCCTGACCGCATCGAGAAGGCGGGCAGCGCGTGGCGGGTCACGGCGGGGGACACCACTGCCGAGGCACCCTATCTGCTGAACGCAACCTACGCGGGTGTCAACGATGTGCACGCTATGTTGGGGCTGCCGCCGTTCGGCATTAAGTACGAAAAGTGCGAGATTATTTTGTGCACTGTGGACGAACGCCTGAAAAATACCGGCATCACCGTTATGGATGGCCCATTCTTCAGCCTGATGCCCTTTGGCCAGACCGGCCTGCACAGCCTGACCAGTGTGACCTTCACCCCGCATGAGACAAGCTATGACAGCGTGGCCACCTTCCCCTGTCAGGCCGAAAGCGGCGGCCGCTGCGCCCCGGGCAGCCTGTACAACTGCAACGAGTGCCCGGCCAAGCCGACCAGCGCGTGGCCCTATATGAGCCAGCTGGCACGCAAATATTTAAAGGAAGAATACGGCTTTGCCTATCACAGCAGTCTTTTCAGCATGAAGCCGATTCTGAAGGCCAGCGAAATTGACGATTCGCGCCCGACGGTGGTGCGCGTGCTTTGCGACGAGCCGCGGCTGGTCAGCGTGCTCAGCGGCAAAATCAACACGGTATATGACTTGGACGAGGTGCTGGAAGTATGAACACAAAAGAAAAAAACTTTGTCTCGGCCGTTGTCTATCTGCATAACGATGGTGCGCGTGCGGTGGAATTCTGCCGCGCCGCGGCGGCGGAGCTGGAAGCCCATTTTGCCCAGTATGAGCTGGTGGTTGTGGATGATGCCTGCACCGATGACACGGTCGCCCGCCTGCGCGAATGGGGCAGGGAGCAGGCTGCGCCGCTGACAATTCTGCATATGAGCATCTTCCACGGTCTGGAGGACGCGATGAATGCGGGGCTGGATGCCGCCATCGGTGACTACGTCTACGAATTCGATTCCACCGAACTCTGCTATCCGGCTTCGCTGATTTTTGAGGCGTACCGCACGGCGCTGACCGGCAACGATATCGTCTCGGTCTGCCCGCGCAGCGTGCGCGGCGGTAGCAAGCTGTTTTATAGCATCTTCAACGCGCACTCCAACAGTGCCTATAAGCTGCGCACCGATGCATTCCGCCTTGTCACGCGGCGCGCCATCAACCGCGTCCATGCGTCCAGCGCGCATCTGCCCTACCGCAAGGCAGCTTACGCGGCCAGTGGCCTGAAGATGGTAGATCTGGAATTTGACGGCCAGCTGACCGTCAAAAGCAGAGGGCGGTTCAACCTTGCGCTTGACAGCCTGACCCTGTACACCAACTTTGGCTTCAAGGTCAGCGTGACCATCACGCTGTGTATGCTGGCGCTGGCTCTGGCCGAGCTGCTCTACACCCTCATCGTCTTTACCACCGGCCACCCGGTGGCGGGCTGGACCACCACAATGTTTGTCATTACCGTGGGCTTTGCCGGGCTGTTTGCGGTTTTGACCATCGTGGTCAAGTATCTGTCTCTGCTGTTGAATATGACCTTCCGGCAGCAGAAATATCTGGTGGAAAGCATTGAAAAGCTGCAGAAATAACGAGGAATTTTACCATGAAGCAATTTCGTCCGCGGCTGTCGCGCCGTATGTTCTGGGTGCTGTGTGCGCTGCTGGTCTGCCTGCGTCTGGCGCTGGCGGGCTTTCAGCAGGCATACACCTGGGTGGGCGGTGCGCCGCTGGACGATGAGCTGATGTTCCGCGCCGCCAACAATATTTCAGCCGGGCAGTGGCTGGGCGCATATGACTATCTGACGCTGTCCAAGGCTATGTTTTTCCCAGTCTGGCTGGCGCTGCTCCATGCGCTGCATCTGCCGTATCTCGTCAGCGGCGCGGCGCTGTGGTGCGGGGCAAGCCTGCTGACGGCGTTTGCGTTTTCGCCGCTGTGGCGCAAAAAAGAGCTGGGTGTTGGCCGCGTGCTGACGCTGGCATTCCTTGCGGCGCTGGCTTTCCTGCCGTCAAGCTGGGCGGCTTACACGCTGCGCGTCTACCGGGACAACATCTTCCCGGCGCTCTGCCTGTACTTCTTTGCGGGTATGGCGGGTATGGCGCTGCGGGCGGTGCTGGAAACCGATAAGCCCCTCTGGCCGTGGCTGGCTGCGGCGGGGGCGGGCCTTGCCTGCGGGTATCTGGACCGCGAGGACGCCGGGCTGTTCCTGCTGCCCTTTGCCGCGGTGGCAACGGTCATCGTGGCCGTAGTGCTGGCGGGGACGCGCCGCTGGAAGGCGCTGGCCGCGCAGCTGATTCCGTATGTGATGCTCGGCGTGGGCGTGCTGACCTTCTGCACCCTCAACTACACCCACTACGGCGTGTTTGCGCTGTCGGATTTCTCCGCGGGCTCCTTCTCGGCCGCGATGGGCGCAATGATGCGGGTGGACACCGACAGCAATGCACCGTACCTCTCTGTCCCCGCCGATGCACGCGAAAAAATCTACGACGCTGTGCCGGAGCTGGAACCGCTGGCCTACTGGCTGGAGGAGGACGCCCAGCTGCAGAATGACTTCCGCGACCCCCGTCTGAACGACTACCGCGCGGGCAGCTTCTATTGGGCCATCCGCCGCGCCGCCCAGTTTGAGGGCATCTACGACAGCGCCCAGACCGCCGATGCTTACTGGCAGAACGTGGCCGATAAGATCAACGCCGCCTGTGACGCGGGCACCCTGCCCAGCCGCACCGGCAAGCGGGCTGCCACCAGCCAGCCCATCAAGGCCGAGTACGTGGGCGCGACCCTGGCCGAGACCTGGAAGGGCTTTTGGCATGTGCTGGGCTTTAAGGATTGCCAGCCCTATGAAAACCTACGGTCCATCGGCACCACCGATGATATTGCCGCCTGGTCCGGCTACCTGCACTGCGGTTTCAACAATGCCGCCGTGGCAGGGGAGGACACCCCCTATTACAGCCCCTACCAGAAGGCTGTGTTTGCAGTGATGCAGGCATGGACCGCCGTGTACAGCGTGGTGCTGACGGTCTGCGTGCTGTGCGCGGTGCTGTTCCGGTTGATACATCTTTTTACGAATCTGCGCAAAAGACACACGGCCGAAACCGTGGTTCCGTGGCTGCTGCTGTTCGGCATCTTCGGCATTGCACTGCTGCGCTGTGCTATGATCGCCTTTGTGGAGGTGTCCAGCTTCGGCATCGGCACCAGCACGATGTATCTGGCTACCGTGCACCCGCTGCTGGCGGTGTACGCGTTTACCGGGCTGTTTTTATACGGACGGCCCATTGGGAAAAAGAGAAAGGATAACGCATGACGGATCTATTGGTCATCGGCGGCGGCGCCGCAGGCCTGATGGCGGCGGGCGCGGCCTGCGCCAAGGGCCTGACAGTGACGGTGCTGGAGCACAACCCCAAAGGCCCGGGGCAGAAGCTGCTCATTACCGGCAAGGGCCGCTGCAACGTCACCAGCGACAGCGACGTGCGGGAGTTTTTGCCCTACGTGCGGCATAACGGGCGGTTCTTGTATTCCAGCCTGTACGCCTTCCCGCCGGCCTCGACCATGCAGCTGTTTGAGGAACTGGGCGTGCCGCTGAAGACCGAGCGCGGCCGCCGGGTCTTTCCCCAAAGCGACCGCGCCGCCGATGTGCTGGCGGCCCTGCGGGACTATGCCCGGAATGCAGAATTTGTGCGCGGCAGCGCTAAAAAGCTGCTGTTAGAGGATGGCGTCTGCAAGGGCGCTGTCACCGACCGGGGCGAGACACTGCGGGCAGAGAACACCCTCATCGCCACCGGCGGCATCAGCTACCCGGCCACCGGCAGCGACGGCAGCGGCTACAAGCTGGCGCGGCAGGCGGGGCATACCATCGTGACGCCGCAGCCCAGTTTGTGCAGCCTCGTCAGCCCGGACCCGGCCTGCCGCCGCATGATGGGTCTGGCCCTGCGCAACGTGCGGCTGACCCTGCTGTGCGACGGCAAGGAGCTGTTCAACGAGCAAGGCGAAGCGCTGTTTACCCATTTTGGCCTGTCCGGGCCGCTGGTGCTCTCGGCCAGTACCTATATTGAGGATATAGCGAAGCACCGTTATATCTGCGAGTTTGACTTAAAGCCCGCGCTGGATGAAAAGACGCTGTACGACCGCCTGACCCGCGATTTTGCCGAGCAGGGCGCCCACAGCGTCCAGGGTGCGCTGGCCAAGCTGCTGCCCAACTCGATGCGGCCGGTGGCGGTGGAAAAGTGGGGCGTCGACCCCGCGACCCGCGCCGCGCAAATTACAAAGGAGCAGAAGCAGGCGCTGGTGCAGCTGTGCAAGCATTGGCAGGTGCCGGTCACGGCCCTGGGCGACAAGGAGCACGCCGTGGTCACCGCCGGCGGCGTGGACGTGAAGGAAGTGGCCCCCAAGACCATGGCCAGCAAGCTGTGCAGTGGGCTGTACTTTGCCGGCGAGGTGCTGGACGTGGACGCCCGCACCGGCGGGTACAATTTGCAGATCGCCTGGTCCACCGCGCAGGCAGCGGTAAGGGCGATGTGAGGTGCGGAGCGTCGAGGACGCCGCCCCCTACAAATTGCCCTGAGGTGGATGTAGGGGCCGATGCAAGCATCGCCCCCTGCATAGGACGGTTGATAAAAAGATTTTATTTATAAAAAGGTGATAAAAATGATCTCTGTAGCAATTGATGGGCCCTCCGGGGCGGGGAAATCCAGCCTGGCGAAGCGGCTGGCGAAAGATCTCGGCTACGTCTATGTGGATACCGGCGCTATGTACCGTTCCATCGGCCTGTACGCCGTGCGCGCCGGGGTCGACCCCAAGGACGAAGCCGCTGTAACGGCGCTGCTGCCCCAAATCAAGCTGGCCATCCGCCTGGTGGACGGCGCCCAGCACATCTACCTCAACGGCGAGGACGTCAGCGACGCCATCCGCGCCGAGAACATCGGCATGGCGGCCTCCGCTGTGTCGGCCCATCCGCCGGTGCGCGCCTTTCTGCTGGACACCCAGCGCGGGCTGGCTGCGGACCAGAACATCCTAATGGATGGCCGGGACATCGGCACCGTGGTGCTGCCCAACGCTACCGTGAAAATTTTCCTCACCGCCAGCGCCGAGGCCCGCGCCGAGCGCCGCCGCAAGGAACTGGAAGAAAAAGGCCAGCCTGCCGACTTCGCCACCGTGCTGGCCGACATCCGGCAGCGCGACTACCAGGATACCCACCGGGCCATCGCCCCGCTGAAGCAGGCCGACGATGCCATCCTGGTGGACACCAGCGACATCAGCTTTGACGAAAGCTTCGAGCTGCTCAAGCGCACGATTCTTGCACATATTTAAGGGGGACGCGCTATGCTGTTGTATTGGATCCTGCTGCCCATCGTCTGGGTGCTGGCGCACATCGTGTTCCGCATCCAGGTCATCGGCCGCGAAAACCTGAAAGCCGTCCGGGATGGCCGTGCCTACGTTATTGCGCCCAACCATATCGCCAACCTGGACCCTGTGCTCATCGCCATTACGATTTTTGACTGGAAGCGCCTGCGCATCCTGGCCAAAGAGGAACTGTTCAAAAATCCGTTGGCTGGGTGGTTCTTGCGCTGCATGGGCGCGGTGTCCATCGAGCGCGGCAAGGGCGACACCGTCACGCTGGAAAAAATTACGAACGAGTGCAAAAACGGCACCGGCGTCATGATCTTCCCCGAGGGCACCCGTACCAAGACCGGTAAATTGGGCATGATCAAGAGCGGCGCGTTCGTCATTGCTGCCGCAGCCGGGGCCGATATGCTGCCGGTGCGCATCATCTACGGCACCAAGGACGGGCGGCTGCATCTCTTCTGCAAGGTGCGCATTGTCTTTGGCGAGGCTATCCCCGCCGCTGACCTGCAGATCAAGGACCAGAGCCACAAGATCGCCGAACTGCGCCGCATGAAGAACCGCCTGAAGGACGAGCTGGAAGCCCTGCTGAAAGCCAACGCTTTTGACGTGCAGGCAGCCGAGACTGTTGAGGCCGACGACCCCGCCCCCAAGGCTGCCGAAAAGGCGAAGCCTGCCGGGGAGCCAAAGCCCGCCGCACAGCCCGCCGAGGCAGCACAGTCCGCCGAAAAGCCCGCACTGACCGAAGCAGCAGAGGGAGAGACCCAGGGCGCATAACCTGAAAAACGAGGTATAACGATGAATATTATCCGTGCCAAGACCGCGGGGTTCTGCTTTGGCGTGGACCGCGCAGTCAAGCTGACCTATGACCTGCTGGCCGACGGCCACAAAGTGGCCACCCTCGGCCCGCTGATCCACAACCCCCAGGTGGTGGAGGATCTGGAGGCCAAAGGCGCTCTGACCTGCCCCGATGTGGCCAGCGTGCCCGATGGGTATGAGGTCATCATCCGCAGCCACGGCGTGCCCCAGACGGTCTATGACGAAATAAGCACACGCCGCCTGGTGTATCACGATGCCACCTGCCCGTTCGTAGCAAAAATCCATAAAATTGCTATGAGGGCAGACGAAAATCATGCACTTTTGTTGGTTGCGGGCGACGCCAGCCACCCTGAAGTGCAGGGAATTGTCGGCCACACAAAAGGAAAAGTGAAAGTTTTCGCCAATTTGGAAGAACTGGAGAAAATGCTCCCGGAACTTTTGCAACAAGAATCCATCTACGTGGTGGCGCAGACGACTTTCCGTGTGGAAAGCTGGGAAAAGTGCAAGGAATTTTTAAAAAAACAGTGTACAAAAGCCGAAATTTTTGATACAATATGTAATGCAACGTGGGCGAGGCAACAGGAAGCGGAAGA
>OLSN01002469.1_pt1 | contig 13483 bp, 6 predicted proteins | sample 1672411 | NCBI WGS metagenome assembly OLSN01 (sample SAMEA3136683, study PRJEB25190) | human gut metagenome | biome: human gut; feature: human-associated habitat; material: faeces | place: Austria | collected 2013
ATAATCGCGCAGAATACCTAAAATGCAGCGGAACAGCGTGCTCTTGCCCACACCGTTGGGGCCAAGGACGGATAGAAGCTCGCCCGGCCGCGTATCAAAGTTAATATCCTGCAGCACTGGATGATCACGATAGGCAAAGCTCAGGTTCTTTATTTCCAGCTTCACAGCGCCGTATCCTTTCTGGTCATCAGGTAGATAAAGAAGGGCGCGCCCACAAAGACCGTCAGGATGCCGATGGGTATCTCCGTGGCCAGCAGATTGCGGGATACATTATCCACCAGCAGCAAAAACAGCGCGCCAACCAGCAGCGCCACGCTGAATGCCAGCGTGATGAACACGTTGCGCGTAAACCCGGCCACAAGATAGCCCGCAAAGCTGCACCCCGCCACCAGCAGCGCATAGGGAATTTGTGTGGAGACGTGTGTGATGTGGTCGCACCCGGCCCCCGTGGAAGAGAGGATGGTGGTGTCGGAGATGGGCGAGCAGTGGTCGCCGAACACAGAGCCCGCCAGCGTGGCGGCCAGCATGATGCTGAGGATGGAAATATCCACGTTCTGGCAAATGGGCACCACAATGGGAATGAGGATGCCAAACGTCCCCCAGGCCGTGCCGGTGGAGAAGGACAGGAACGCCGCCACCGCAAACACAATGGCAGGCAGAATGGCGATGGGCACGCTGGACGAGCTGACCACTTCGGACACATACGGCCCCACGCTCAGCGCATCACACACGCCTTTCAGCGTCCACGCCAGCGTGAGGATGGTGCACGCAGGCACCATCGATTTGAACCCGGCCGTCAGGCCGTCCATAAAATCGCGGAAGGTGAGGATGCGCCGCGGCAAAAACAGCAGCGCCGCCACAATAATGGCGCCAAACCCGCCCATTGCCAGCGAGAGGTTTGCATTTGTGTTGCCAAAGGCGTCAAACAGGCCAATTCCGCCCGCGAAATAGCCGCCGGTATACAGCATGGCGAGAATGCAGAACACAATCAGGCTGAGAATAGGCACCACAAGGTCCCACAAAGTGCCCTTGCCGGACACCTTCAGCCCGCTGATGTCGTCCGCCTGCGCGGTGGCGTCATCGGTAATGTCTCCTTTTTGCATCTGCGCTTCCAGCTCATATTTCTGCATGGGGCCGAAATCAAGCTGGAAGGCAACCAGCACAAGAATCATGATGATGGTGAGGATTGCATACAAATTGAAGGGGATGGTGGACAGGAACGTGGCCATGCCGCCGTTGCCCTCGTCCGGCAGGTTGGAGATTACGCTGGCCGCCCACGACGAAACGGGGGCAATGATGCACACCGGCGCCGCCGTGGCATCAATTAAATAGGCCAGCTTCGCACGGGAAATGTGGTATTTATCGGTGATGGGCTTCATCACGGTGCCCACGGTGAGGCAGTTGAAATAGTCATCAATAAAAATCAGAACACCCAGAATGCCGGTGGCAAACTGCGCACTTTTGCGGCTGCGCACACCCTTGGCGGCCCATTCGCCGTATGCGCGGGAGCCGCCGGCCATGCTGATGACAGCCACCAGCCCGCCCAGCAGGCACAAAAAGATGATCATAGAGGCGGAAAACTCTTCCGCCATGATGGTGAATGCACTGCTTACCGCACTGACGGGGCCCGCGCCCGTGTTCAGCGCATAGATAAGCGTGCCGGACAAAATGCCAAGCATCAGGCTGGACAGCACCTCTTTGGTAATGAGGGCCAGGCCAATGGCAATGACCGGCGGCAGGATGCAAAAAAGTCCTACTTGTATCGGTTCCATGAGAATGATTCGCTCCTTACTATTCCTGGCGCCGCGGCGCCATGGTTCGTGCGTAGGTATCATACCGCACCCCACCCAGAATGGGAAGGTGAAATAGCAAAATGCCCGCGAATGGCGGGCATTTTTGTTACTTTCCACAAGTTCTGTTGCATAAAATCAGCACAAAAAGCCGTATAATCAAAATTTTATGCATAAAATGGATTTTTTATACATTTCGATACGTCCCGTAATCTTTGGCGTCTTTCAAGAAATATTCCCCCAAAAAACAGCGCCCCCCGGCGGCCAAAAGTGCCGCCAGGGGGGCAGAAAATTTGTTTTTTACACAACGCTGGCGCCCGGGAAGTAGTGCTGCAGCACCTGCGTATAGCTCCAGCCATACTGCGCAATATAGCCCGCCGCGCCGTACTGGCTCATGCCCACGCCATGGCCGTTGCCGTTGGTGGTAATAACCCAAGACCGGTCTGCGCTGTTATAGCTCCAGCTGACGAGGTTGGCGCCATACATGCCCCAGCAGTTCTCGTAGAACCTGCCGCCGGTAATGCGCTGGCCGCACACCACGGCGTAATCCACATAGCCGTTGGCGTCTGTGTGAATTTCGGTAATCCAGCTTTCCGGCCTCGATTCATAGGCCTTGAACACTGTTTCGCCCACCATTTTGATGACATTGCTGCGCATTGTCTCCTGCTTGATGGTGGTAGCCCTGGGGTAATACTGGGAGGGGGCAAATTTCTGCTCGAACGCGCTGTCCACACTGACCAGGTAGGCATAATTGCCCCACCCCATGTTGGCAGCCGAATTGGTTTTTTCCGCCGCACAGCTGCCATAGGCCGTGTTGGCCACATCGCCGTTATACTTTACCAGCACGTCCTTCACGCTCTCTACCGCGCTTGATATCTCGCTGCTGTAGCTGCTGGCAAGCCCCACGCTGGGCGTAGATACCCCATGGCGAATCTGGTAGATAAGCCAAGAGTGCGCCGCCACAGCCTGCGCCTGGTACAGGCTGCGCCTGTCGCCCGCGCTGAGCTGGGCACTGGTGAAGCCGCCCACCTCGTTGGCCACAATCTTTTTCAAAATTTCGGTGGTGTTGGCCGTGACGCTTTTGCTCGTGTTCACGTCCCACACCGTGATGTTGCCGCTGCTGGAACCCGTGCCGTCGCTGGAGCCGCTGCCCCCTGCGCCGCTGGGGTACAGCCAGTTCAGGTCCACATTGGTGCTGATGCCGGGCACGCTGCCCGCATTGGAATACTGCCACATCTGCACATTGCCCATGCCCTGAGACGAGCCCCAGTGCGCCACCCAGGCGTTATAGCCCTCATTCATCAGGCCCGCGCCGTCAAACTGCGTCTTCATCCAGCTTTCACTGGCGTAGAAACCTGTGGCGGTGCCCAGCATCTGTTCCACCGCCACCATGCCGGAGCGCACGGCGTCTGTGCGGCTGTCGTAAGTAGAGTGGTTATTTTTCAGAATCCACGGGTCCTCATAATCGATATAGAAGGGCAAATCCAGGGTGATGCCTGCGTCCTTCAGGGCCTTCCACTCGCTGGAATTGGCAATGAAGCTCACTTCTTCGCGCGCCTCGCTGCCGTTGAACGCATCGCTGTACCAATAGGCGCCCACCATCAGGCCGGCCGCCTTGGCGCCCTTCACGTTCTCGACAAATTTGGAATCCATGGCATAGCCGCCGGCCGCATTGCTCCAGCACATGGCGCGCACGATGACAAACTGGACGCCGGAATCGGCCACCGCCTGCCAGTCGATGGTGCCCTGGTGCGAAGACACGTCAATGCCCTTCAGCGGCCCGGTGACGGGCCCCTTCAGCGCAAGCTCGTAGCCGTACTTTTCCACCTGCGCGGGCTGTGCGGCGTCGCGCACCTGCACCGAGTCTTTCGCCAGGGTGGTGTCTTTTGTCACCTTAAACGTATAGCTGGCCGCGCTTTGCCAGGTTTTGCCGCCATCAAAGCTGTATGCCTTTTCCGCCGCGCCTGCGGCGCCAAAAGTGGCTGTTACCTTCACGGTGTTTTCGCCTGTTTTGCTGTTGTAGCTGACGGTGACGTCCGTGATGACGGGCGGCGGGGAATAGATGCCGTCCGCTGTAATGTAATACTGCTGGCCGTCCACCGTCACATAGCCCGCCTGGGTGTGCAGGCGGCCGGAGGCGTCAAAATAATACACCGTGTCGCCCAGCGGCACAAGGCCCACGGCCAGAAGGTAAGTCTGGTCATCCTGATAATAGCGGCCCGCGGGGTGGTTTTCCGCATCCTGCGCCGTTTCAAACCATCCCACTACCGCGGCGCCGTCTTCGCCGTAATAGGTGACGCCGTCTTCGCCCTCCACGAAGGCCTGCACATACAGCGCGCCGTCTTCGCCGGCCAGGAAGCGCTGGCCCTCATAGGTGATGGTGCCCTTCTGCAGGCGCCCCTCTTCATCGAAGATATAGAATTTTTCCTCAATTTCCTGGTAGCCGGTGACAAACTGGCCGTCTTCGCCTATATAATAGGTGTCGCCGCCCTGTTCCACCCAGGTGTTGCGGTCGGCCACATCCACCGTGCAGCTTGCGGTTTTGCCGCCCACCTGCGCGGTGATAACGGCCGTTCCGTTTGCCAGCGCCGTCACAAGGCCGGTTTCATCCACCGTGGCCACAGCGGGGTCGGAAGAGCTCCAGGTGACGGCGCGGTCTGTTGCGTCCCAGGGCTCGTAAGACACCCGCAGGGAAGCTGCCTCCTGCGGGCGCAGCAGCAGCTGCGTCTCGGAAAGGGAGATGCCCTCCAGCGGCACATCGCCGTCAGAATAGCGCACAGGGATATTTCGCATTTTGGCATATACGGCAGCCAGGCTTCCCTGTGAAGTATAAATAACAACCCCGCAGGCCGCGTCCACAAAGTCTGCGCCCAGGTAGGTGACGTGGCTTCCCACATCTGCCGTTTGCAGCTGTTTCAGGCTGAAAAACTGTTTTCCCGGCACAGAGGTGACGCCCTCCGGCACGCGCACGCCCACAATGACGCCCGCTTCATCTGTGCTGTATTCATAATCGCCATACGCGAAATTTTCCGCGTTTTTCTGCACGGCGCCGTCCTCTTCGCGGAACAGATAGCTTTTGCCCTCAATTTCCACAATGCCTCTGGCGGGCTCGCCGTCTTCCTGAATATACTGTTCGCCCTCCCAATGGGCGTCGCACACTTTGTCCTTCACCGTCACATGGCACACGGCCTTCACGCCGTCCACCTCTAATGTGATGTCTGCCTCGCCCAGCTCCAGGCCCTTCACCACGCCGTTTTCCACGGTGGCAACATCCGGGTTCGAGCTGGCCCACACCTGCTCGAACTCTTGTGCAAACGCAGGCGAAACAGAGGCGGTCAGCGTTTTTTCGCGCCCTTTCACCAGCTCCAGCTCGGTTTGGTCCAAAGTGACAGTCACCGTATCCGTATAGGCGAAACTAAGGTTATTCAACTGTGCGTATACATACGCGGTAGACCCGTACGGCGCGCGCACTGCCACGCCCTCTGCCACCGGGATGCAGCCCGCCCCCATGTAGGTGACGCTGGCAGGGATGGTGAACGTTTTCAGCGAGGGAATGGTAAATTCGCCGCGGGGCAGCTCCGTCACCCCGTCCGGCACTGTTACCGAAATCAAAATGCCCTTGTCATCTGTGCCATAGGTGTAGCCGCCATAGGGCACATTTTCCCCTTTTTGCAGGGTGCCGTCATCCTCGCTGAAAATATAATATTGGCCGTCTATTTCAGCAAGGCCCTTCATGTAGCTGCCGTCCGCACGCACATAGTGAAGGCCGTCCTGCGTCCAGCCCACGGTCACGCTGTCGTCAATGGGGTTCACGGTCACCGTGCACGACGCGCTTGCCTGGCCCGCTTTGGCGGTGATGGCAACCTGGCCCTCTTTCACGGCCGTAATGGTGCCGTTTTCATCCACCGTGGCCACAGCGGGGTCGGAAGATTCCCACGTCACGGTTTTTTCAGTGGCGTCCTCTGGCAGCACATCGGCCTTCAGCAGGCCTGTCTCGCCCTCCACCAGCGTCAGCTCGGTTTTATCCAGCGTCACTTCCGCCACGGTCACATAGTCGGTGTACACAACATCAATCTGGTTCAGCTGCGCATACACGGCCGCCGTAGAGTTCATGGTGGTGTAAATGGTCAGTTCCGTATCGGTGCGGAACGCCTGCCCGCCAATGCGGGTGACGCTGGCCGGCACGGTAATCTCTTTCAAGGCCTCGCTTTCAAACGCCTTTGCCCCAATGGTCTGCAGCGTCTCGGGAAGCACAATCGTTTCAATGCCGGTGTTCCGAAAGGCTTCTGTCTGAATGGTTTCAAGCCCTTCCGAAAGCGCAACTTCTTTTAAATTTTCCAGGCCCTCAAACGTGTAGCCGTTCACCTGCTTCAGGGTAGAGGGAAGCGAAACCTTTTCCAGGGTGGAAAGGTTTGCAAAGGTGTAACCATCCATGTATTCTACGCCTTCCGACACCGTGATGCTGCGGATGCCGGCCGCTTCGTTTTGCTCTGTGGCCTGCGCCTTTTCTTCCCCGGCAGAAGAAGAGGAGCTTGCCGGCGCGCCGGCCTCTTCTTCCTCGGGCTGCCGGAAAGTGCCCTCCAGGCGTGTGACCGGGTGCCCGTCAATGGTTTTGGGCGTCACCACTTCCGCCTCGCTGCCGGTATATTTCGTCAGCGTGGCGTTGCCGTCCTCGTCCAATTCATATTCATAGGGAAGGTTTGTGTCATCTGCCTCTTCCGCGCTTTGGGCCGGGCCCGAACCCGAGGAGGACGAACTTTCGCCCGTGGCAAAGCCCGCCGGCAGCATGGAAGCCGCCAGCGCCAGGGCCAGCCAAAGCGCCATTCCCTTCCGAATCAGTTTTTTCACTGTTCTGTCTCCCCCTTTGCTTTAAGAGGTGCGCATCACTCGAACCACCCGCCACACATAGTGCACTGGTATTGAATTACGCCATTCTCTGTTCGGATCGCGCCCGCCCGGTCATGCGCCTGCGTGGCGGGCTCATCTGTCGTAACTACGTCGCCGCAGCGCGTGCAGGCTTTTGTCACTTTATAGCCCGTGCAAGGGTAACCCGTACGGGCCCGCTCTACATAATTGTGCCCCTGCGCATTGGTGGAATCCTGCTTTGTCTGGTTGCAGCGCGTGCATTGATAAGTAGTGGTGCCGCCTGTTTCGCAGGTGGCGTCTGTGTGCCCGGTCTGCTGCCAGTTGTGGCCCAGCGCCGCCGTGTTCTCGGTTTTTGTTTCCCCGCAGCTGCACTTATAAGTAATGGTTCCGCCAACCGTGCAAGTGGCGGCAGTTTCACTCTGTTTTACCCAGCTGTGGGTATGGGCCGGGGGCGTGCTGGTTTTTTGCGGCGTAGCCGTGGGCTGCGGCGTGGCCGTTCTCTGCGGTGTGGCAGTGGGCGCAGCCGTCTTTCTTGGGGTAGCCGTGGCCCGGGGCGTTGCGCTGGGCCGCGGTGTAGCCGTTGCCGTTGTGGAGCTGCTTTGTGAACTGCTTTCCGGTGTGGCCGTGACCGCAACTGAAGAGGAAGACCCCGGCACAGCGCCAGAGATGCCGGTGCTGCCGGACGGGGCCGGGCTGGACGCAGGCAGGCCACCCGTGCCCAGCAGGCCAAACTTAACCGCCGCCACCACGCCCAGCACGCCTACCAGCACCACGCCCGCCGCGCTGAGTGCCACCGCCAGCCCGTGGCCGGAAAGATATTTTTGGAAAAAGCCGTCCTTGCCGTGGCGGCCGCCGCGCGGCGGCTGGCCGGAATAGCCGCCGTCGCCCCCGCCATAGCCGCCCGTGCCTCCGTCGGGCGGCTCAAAGCCCATGGTGTCGTCCGCAGCAGAGTAAGGCGCTTCATATGGCTCATCGTCATAGCCATACTGCGGGCCGCGCGCGCCGTCGCCCGGCACATCGAAATCCATGGTATCATCGCTTACGGAAGAGGGCGCTTCGTACGCTTCATCGCCATAGCCGTATTGCGGGCCATAGCTGCCCGCATCCTCCGGCACGTCGAAATCCATCGTATCATCGTTGGCAGAAACGGGCGCTTCATATGCCTCGCCGCCATAGCCGTACTGCGGGCCATAGCCGCCTGCATCCTCCGGCATATCAAAATCCATCGTATCGTCACTGACAGAAGGGGTGCCTTCGTAGGAGCCCTCGCCGTAACTGCCGCCCTCTTCGGGCGCATCGAACGACATGGTGTCAAATTCCCCAGCCGCCGCCCGGCCCACGGCCTCGTCCACCTGCTGCCAGGCGCCGGTGTCATTTTCTTTTGTCAAGCGCCGCTCAAAACGCTGGCGCAGCCTGCTTTTTTTCGCATGCTGGGGGGCCTTTTTCTTCTTGGACATGTTTTCTCCTTCACGCCGCAAATACGGCCGGTATTATTTGCTTGCAGCAGCAACCCTTGCAGGCCGGGCAGCAGGCTGCCGCTGCCTGCGCACCCGGCATCCGATAAAAGCAAAGCGGGCATTCCCCGGCAAATTTCCCGCCGGCCCTCTTTGCCTGCCCGAACCAGGCATCTGCCCAAACCATCTAAAAACCGAAACGGGCCTCTCCATTTTGCATGATACGCCCGGGAATTATACTCATAGTTATAGCTATAATAATGCTATCACCAAATTCTGCTTTTTTCAACCCTGGCCGCCAAATTTACATCTTTTTCATATATGTATCGCCTTTGTAAGCGCCGCCTTTTTTCTTGCGCAAGCCATGCGCAGGCGTTATGATAAACAGGGCGGCCGCACCCGCCCTGTTTTAAACCAGGCAGCCCGCAGCATATGCGCTGCGCCGCATGCCGGAATTCAGGAGGTTTTTATGCCCTTTATTAATGTAAAAGCCAATATCCCCATTTCCGATTCCGCCGAGCAGGCCATGAAGCGCCAACTGGGCCAGGCAATTGAAGCACTGCCGGGCAAAACCGAGGCATGGCTGATGGTGAACTTTGAGCCCGAAGCGCGCCTGTGGTTTGCGGGAAGTGACGACGCAGCCGCCATGGTGGAGGTAAGCGCCTATGGCAGCGTGGCGGACGAGGCCGCCGACGCCCTTACCGCGCGCGTGTGCGATGTGATAGCGGGTGCACTGGGCATTGCAGAAAACCGCATCTATGTCAAATATGCCGAGACGCCTCTATGGGGTTGGAACGGTGCAAATTTTTAATCTTTCCACAAGAGTGCTAAAGCTGTTTTTCGCTTAAAAAATCACCACTTCCCCTATTCTATGTTGATTTATTGCCGTATTTTATGAACTTTATGTGAATTTTAGCACTTTAGCCTTGACAGTGCTAAAATTTGTGATATACTAAAGTCAGCTTCGAAAGAAGCGAATAAAACCAATCACGAATGGCAATTTTCACAGTGTGCCGCAACGGCGGCATCTGGAATGGAGGAATGAAGTATGTTGCCTAGCATTTTTGGTGAAAATCTGTTCGATAGTTTCTTTTCCGAGCCCTTCCGCATGTTCGAGCGCGAGGCCGACCATGAATTGTACGGCAAGCGCGCCGCGGCCGTGATGCGCACAGATGTTCGCGAGACGGATAACACCTACGAGCTGGACATTGACCTGCCCGGTTTCAAAAAAGACCAAATCACGGCAAGCGTCGAGAACGGCTACCTCACCGTGACGGCGGCCAAGGGTCTGGACAAGGACGAAGGCGATAAAAACGGGCGTTATGTGCGCCGCGAGCGCTGGGCCGGCCAGTGCAGCCGTTCGTTCTATGTGGGCGAAGGCATCACCGATGCCGATGTGCACGCCAAGTTTGAGGACGGCATCCTGCGCTTGAGCATCCCGAAGGCAGAGCAGAAGGCATTGCCGGAAAAGACGTATATCGCCATTGAATGATGCATGCCGCAAAGGGTGTGTCACAGCAAAACCACACAGTGGGCCGCGGAAGGGTATTCCGCGGCCCATTGTTTTTGTTGTGCCGCAACGTGTGCTTGCCAGGCACCGCCTGCGAATGGTATGATAAAGCAATGCGGCGCGGCTGCACCAAAACACTGAAAAAGGGAGGTGCCCATATGCCGGAAAAACACGCGTGGACACGCTGGTTCTGGGGCGTTATGGGGGCCTGCGCACTGGCCCAGCTTGTGCTGGCCGGGGCCACTGCCGGCTATGCGGCCGATTACAACACTTTTTGGGCCTGGGCCCTCCGTGTGGCGGAAGAGGGGTTTTCCGGCTTTTATGCAGAGGGGTATTTTGCCGATTACCCGCCCGGCGGCATTCTGCTTTTATGGCCGCTGGGCAAGCTTGCCCAGCTTTTGCACATAAGCCACGCCAGCGCGTTTGCGCGCTGCCTGTTGGCGGCGCCCGGCATTTTGGCAGGGGTGGGGCTGGCCGCCCTCTGTTACCGTCTTGCAGGGCCCGGCCGTGCGCGCGGCTTTGTGCTGGGTGTTGCCGCAGGGGCCAGCCCGGCCCTTTTATATGTAACAGGTGTTTGGAAGCAGATGGACATGGTGTACCTTTTGTTTCTGGTTGCCTGCTTTGCCGCGCTGGGAAAACGGCGCCTTTTTGCCGCAGCGCTCTGCTGGGGCGCAGCGCTGGCCCTGAAGCCGCAGGCGCTAATTCTGGGGCCGGTGCTGGCCGTATGCGTGCTGGCAGATGCCTGGTACAGCCCAAAGCGCCTGGCCGCACTGGGCCGCGCGGCGGGCGCAGGGGCTGCCGCCCTTGTGCCTGCGCTTGTATGTGGCCTGCCGTTTTTTGGGGTTTCGGGGCTTTTGCCCGGCCTGTTTGAAAAATATTTCTCCACAGCGCAAAGCTACCCTTACGCCAGCCTCAGCGCGGCCAACTGGTTTTCCCTGCTGGGGGCAAACTGGGCCCCGCAGACAGACCGCCTGCTGTTTTTTACCTATGCACAGTGGGGCACGCTGCACATTGCCGTGCTTACGGCAGGGCTGTGTGTGCTTGCTTTCCGGGCTGCAAAGACGGGGCGCCTGTGCCCGTTGATGCTGGCTGCGGCCTATGCGGCCGGCATTTTCTGCTTTGCACACCGCATGCATGAACGGTATCTGCTGATGGCAGTGTTTCTAACCCTGGCAGCAGCCGCCGTGCGCGCAAACCGCCAGCTGCTTGCCATTGGCTGCACATTGGGCGTGGCCGCCTGGCTGAATATGCTGCTGGTGGTAAACGCCAGCACCTCGCAGGACCTTTTTTTGCTGCAGGGCCTGCCGGCGTTTGCCCTGCGCGCCACGGCCCTGGCCGTCTTGCTTTGTGTGTGCATGCTGCTGTGGCTGGCTGTGCGCCTGAGCCTTTGGCCCGCCCGGGATGAACCCCTGCAGGCGGCGCAGCTGCAAAACTTTGCCCCCATGGTGGGGCTGCGTGTGCTGTTGGCCCGCCGTGCCGCGCGCAGGCAGCCTATGGGGCCGCCGCCCGTGCCGCTGCGCTGGACAAGGCGCGAGCTTGCCCTTCTTCTTGCCGGCACCCTGGCCCTGGGCGCCGTTTCGTTTGCGCGCCTTGGCAACACGGCTGCGCCGCAAACCTTTGTAGAAGCGCAGAGCTCTCTTTCCGTGACGGCCACCGTAGATGGCGAGGCCGAAAGCCTGATGGTGTATCAGGGCATTACCCAGGCGGGCGGGCAGCTGCGCGTGCAGGACGCGCAGGGCCGCGAAGTGCTGCTGGCACAACTGGCGCCCGGCGGGTGCTTTTCCTGGGTGCGGCACGCGCTTTCCGGCCCGGGGCCGTATACGGTGACAGTCACCGGCGCACAGGTGTTTGAGCTGGCATTTCTGGACGCCAGCGGGCAAACACTGCCCGTGTACAGCAGCAACGGGCAAGCGCTGTTTGACGAGCAGGGCCTTGTGCCCGCACGGCCCAGCTATGAGAACTCGATGTATTTCGACGAGATTTACCATGCGCGCACCGCCTATGAGACAGTGCACGGGCTGCCTGTTTACGAGACCACACACCCGCCCCTTGGCAAGGATATTATGGCGCTGGGCGTGGCCCTGTTCGGCATGACCCCATTCGGATGGCGCTGCATGGGCACCCTGTTCGGCGTGCTGCTTGCACCGGAGATTTATCTTCTGGCGCGCGCGCTGTGCCGCAGCCGCCGCGCCGCCGCGCTGGCCGCTGTGCTGTGGGGCTTTGACTTTATGCGCTTTGCGCAAAGCCGCATCGGCACCATCGATACCTATGCTGTATTTTTTATTCTGGCCTGTTCGCTTGGCATGCTGGGCTTCTGCCGCGAGCTGGCACGCACGGGCTTCACGCGCCGCGCCTGGGCGTGCCTTGCGGCCTCTGGCGCAGCTTTTGGCTGTGCCGCAGCGGTGAAATGGACGGGCATTTTTGCCGGCGCCGGGTTGGCCGTGCTGTACTTTTGGGCGCTTTTCGCAAAAACAAAGGCCCTTCGGGCCCAGCCGGGTACACGGGCCGCTGTGCGTGGGCTTTGGGTGCGCGCGCTGGCGGGCGGCTGTGCACTGTTTATTTTCCTTCCGCTTGGCATTTATCTGGCCAGTTATCTTCCGCTGGGGCTGGGCACGCCGCAATATACCCTTGCCGATTGGTGGGCCGCCCAGCAAAGCATGTATGCCTATCACTCGGCGCTGAATGCCACACACCCGTTTGAAAGCCGCTGGTTCACCTGGCCCTTCGACCTGCGCCCGGTATGGTATTATATGGGCGGCGAGCTGCCGCAGGGGATGGCCGCCAGCATTGCCTGCCTCGGCAACCCGCTGGTGTTCTGGGGCGGCACGGCAGCTTTGGCCGGGCTGGCGGTGCAGCAGGCGCGGGGCAACGGCACCCGCGCCGGGCGCGCTGTGCTGGTGCTGTGGGCCGCCCAAATTCTGCCTTGGGTAACGGTAAGCCGCTGCACCTTTTTGTATCACTACTTCCCCGGCGCGGCCTTTGGCGTGCTGGCGCTGGCACTGCTTTGGGCCGAATGGAACGCCCGCGCCCCGCGCATCGCGCGGCGGGCGGCGCTGGCACTGGCAGCATGTACGGGGCTTCTGTTTGTTATGTTTTACCCCGCGCTCAGCGGGCTGCCCGTGCCGGAAAATTATGCAAGGCTGCTGTTGTGGCTTCCGCAGTGGCAGTTTTATTCGCTTTAAGCCGGCTTTCCGCCGCATGGCCATGCCCTGCAACCACCGGTTGCGCATGTTCCAGCCCGGCTTTGTGGCATGCAACCGCGCGCCCGGGTATTCTGAAACAGCAGGCGGCGCCGGGCCCAGGCACGGCCCGGGCCGCAGGCGGCATTTCAAACCGGGAGGGGTTGTTTCAACATGGAGGACAGCAAAACACTGGGCGCGCGCATTCAGGCCCACCGCAGGCGCATGGGCCTCTCTCAGGAGCAGCTTGCCGAACGCCTTGGCGTGTCGCGGCAGGCCGTTTCGAAATGGGAGCTGGACGAAAGCCTGCCAGAGCTGGACAAAGCGCTGGCCTTATGCAGGGTGTTCGGCGTTTCGGCAGATATACTTTTGCAGGGGTGTGAAGAACCTCGGCCCGCCTGCCCGGCCGGCGCGGCGCCCCAGCGCCGCCTGATGCCCGCTTTCGGGGCAGCGCTGGTGGTGTTGGGCCTTGTGTATATTTGCACTGCCTGGTATGAACGCCAACTTGCCACCGATATTGCCATTGGCATGGCAATTCAGGCGCTTGGGCTTATTCTGCAGGGTGCGGCGGGCCTGTTTGAAAAGGCCTCGGGGCACCGCAGGCTGTGGCGCGCAAATTTCGCCCTGTGTACCTTTGTGCCCGTCAGCCTCTTGGTGACAGTTCTGGTGCGCGGATACCCGCGC
>OLSN01002476.1_pt1 | contig 13437 bp, 7 predicted proteins | sample 1672411 | NCBI WGS metagenome assembly OLSN01 (sample SAMEA3136683, study PRJEB25190) | human gut metagenome | biome: human gut; feature: human-associated habitat; material: faeces | place: Austria | collected 2013
CGCCGCCCAGATGGACGGCCGATACTGAAAAATGATCCGGTCACGGCCGATCCGCAGCAGCTCCATACCGTTTTTCGGGACATACTCCGCCTTGTTCAGCGAGAAGTATAGAACCGGTATTGACTTATACGAAAACGAATTTCCTCCGAATCCATATGTACGAATTTCATCCCACCGAAGCGTAAATCGCCCCCAGCGCGGGCTCCGGCAATGGATGCCCTCGGCATCAAAGCTGCAGCGCGTTAAAAATCGACTAAGTACCTGTGGCTTATACGCCAAAACAAGGAAAATGCATCCCGGAATATCCAGTACAAGCATAAGTGCAATTTTCTCTGAAACAGCATCGCATTTCTTATATATCCAAATGTTCAACGCTGCCAACAAGGCATACATCAATGCAATCCCAACTAAAATATAGTAAGTCGTGTAATTGTCATAGAGCTTGTACCGCTTTCGATCCCTCATGCCGCTCACCCCCCATTACGAAATCGAAATCACCGGGAGTGACGGCTCTACAGGTGTTGAAAGCATTGTCGAAATTATTCGGTTCGTAAATGTCGAAAACCACGATATGATACCGCCGGTGACGAGATTATATGTAAAATCTTTCATTCCCTCATACCCGATCGACCGGACAATTTGACTTACGGTGCCTTTGGCTATCTCTCCATTGATTGGGCCCAAACCAAAAGATATTGCGTTCGCCATACCTCCGATCAAAGTAGCCCCCATATACTGAAGTGCAAGACTTTCGCCATCTCTTTCGAATTGCCAATCATTAGAAATTCCAGTTCCGACAAAGCCACCCGCTGCGCCTATTATTACAGCCGCCGCTAAGCCTGCTCCTATTCCACCAGTAGAAGCTGTTATAATTACCCCAATATCTACACCGGCACCAGCTATGGCGCCGCTGACACCGCCAGCAATTGCGCCTTTTATCGGATCTTCACCCGCAATATATGCATCAATATACCCAACAGCGGCACCAATCACCGCACCAAGGAGCGTGAAGAAGAATCTGCCGGAGGAGTCACAGTAATTCACCGGGTTGTTGCCGCAATATGTGAACATGTTATGGCCAAGCATCCCCTGACCAGTACTGAGATAAGTGTCGGCGTTAATGAACCGGCAGTTGGCAAAGTCATAGTACCGGCTCTGGAGGTAGTAAAGGCGCGTCTCACGGTCGTAATAGTAACCACGGTAACGAAGCGGGTTGATGTGCCCGATGAAGGTGGCATCCGTAGTCTTTTTGCCGTCTTTATCGTGCACAGAATAGTTGCCCCACGCGCCGTAGTTGTAGGACGCGGCGAGCGTGCCGTTCGCGTTCAGCAGCGCAATGACATCGCCCTGCGCGTTGAGGACGTAGTAGTAGAGCTCCGTTGTCTGGCCATGCTTGTAGATCATGGCGAACGGCTGGTTGCCGTCGTCGTACACGAACTCGAGGGACTGCATCGCCTGGTAAACCGTATCGTCGCTGTTGCGCGTCTCCCACTGCTGGCGCATGACCTTGCCGGAGAGCGTGGTATAGGTATAGGTCGTCGTGCGCTGGTTGGAGGTAGTGTAGACCTGCTTGCCGCTGCGGACGCCGGACATGTCGTAGGTGTAGGAGACCTGCTTGCCATCGACCGTTGCGGAGGCGAGCTGGCGGCCCTTCGTCCACGTGAAGGTATAGTCCTTGCCGTTGTAGTACGTGACCGGATTGCCGGAGGACGGGAGGTCGCTCGTCTGCGACTGCCCCTCATACAGGACATCCTTGGTCGTGCCGTTTGCCGTCACGCTCGTGAGCAGGTCCGGCCACGAGGGGTTCGTGTAGCCGAAGGACTTTGTGACCGTGCCGTTTTTCGTAATACTCCGGATGTTGCCCGCCGTATCGTAGGCATAGCCGAAGGTCGTGCCGCTGCTGTTCTTCTCAGACACCAGCTGGCCCTGCGCGTCGTAGCCATACTCCTTCGACGCGGCCGCCTTGGGCACGCTCGTGCCCGCAGTGACGATCCTGGAGATGTTGCCGGCTGCGTCGTAGGTATACGTGAAGCCGCGGCTGCTTGAGCCGAACGTATAGCCCGTGCTCGCCAGACGCGTGCCCATCCGGTTGCAGCCGTCATCCTCCGCGATGACCGCATAGGTATAGGTGCGGTCATAGACCTTGGTCTGCGTCCCGTTCTGGTCGGGCACCGTGACCGTCTTTTTCTCAAGCTGGCGGAGGTCATTGTACTCGTACTTAGACGTGATCGCAAGCTGGTCCGGAATCGTGGTCGTGATGGCGCTGATCGTGCCATCGACCTGTTTGCCGTCACTATTCTGGCCGGTGTAGGTATAGCTCTGCCGGAACGTGTCGCCGCCGAACTGCCACGACTGCGATGTGAGCCGGTTTGCGTTGTCGTACATGTGCTGCGTGAGCTGCACGAGTGTGCCGCCGCCCGTCGACTGGCGCGAATGGATGAGCCGGCCGAGGCTGTCATACTGGTAGCTGTACTGCTCCGTGACCGCGCCGCTGCCGTCCGTGACGTACTGCCGCGCAAGGTCGTTGTCGCCGCTGTAGTCGTAGTGGTATGTTGTACCGTCATTATACGCGGCGGTGCGCTGCCTGTCAAACGCGTCATAGGTGTAGCTGACACTGTCGCCGTTGCCGTAGGTCATCGTGGCCAGCCGGCCGTTATTGACGTTGCCCTCATATGTATACGACGCGAGGGTGACGGGCGCGGTATGCCCCTCTCGCTCCGCGCTCGAGGCGCAGACCTGCGCGCTCGTCATGTTGCCGAAGGCGTCATAGCCCAGCAGGTAGTGCTGCCAGAAGGGGTTGACGTTGTTTCCGCTGGCATCCGCCGCCTGCGGGAACGCCTTGCGGATGAGGTCGGTCAGCTGGGCGCGGTCGTACCGGTAGGTAAGTGCAGCCGTCTGGTCGATCGCCGTCTGCGACACGCGGTCGCGGCCGGACTGGTAGGTATAGGTCTGAGTCGCTCCGCCGGAGCCATGGACGCTGGTGAGCTGCAGCGTTGTACCGTCATAGGTGTAGCCTGTCTGCACACCGTTTGCATCTATGGCCAGCGTGCGGAAACGGCCGGTACTGTCGTAGACATTTTGGGACTTGAGGTAATCTCCGCTGTACCCCTTGCGCGTCATACTCGTCGTGGGGCTGCCGGAATCGTTGTGGTAGGTATAATTCGTCAGGCCGGCCAGCGTATCCTCCTGCAGGTTGTTGCTTGCGTCGTACCCCAGCGTGTGCTTTGCGCCGCTGGGCGTGGTGTAGCTCTTGAGGCGCTGGGAGTCGGCGAAGAACTCGCTGGCCGTCTTGGCGCTGCCGTCCGTTGCCGCGATGGGGTTGCCCTTGCTGTCGTAGCTGTAGGTCTCCGCCGGTTCGAGCACGAGGCTGATGTTCGTGAAGTACGCGTCGTTGGCGTTGTAGTCATAGGCGCAGCGCACCGTGATCTCTTTTACCCTCTCATCGCGCTTGCCCGGCACGATGACGCCCGATGCAAACTGCCAGTCCGCGTAGTCCCCGTTGAAGCTCACGTACTGGTTTTCGGTCGTGCCGTCGGTGTAGGCAATCTCCGCGACAAGGCCAAAATACCGCTCGTCGCCGTCCTCATGCTTGCGGGCCGTGCCGCCGACGGAGTTTGCCTTGCCCCAGCCGGAGAGCAGGAACGTCGCCTCATCTGCCAGGAGATTGAGCGGGATGACCTGGTGCGTGCGCGCGTAGCCGTTCATCGTGTTGCTGACACGCATGGATTTGCTCAGCGGCTGGCCGACCGGGTGCTCATCGCTGATCGTGTAACTGTTTGGGACCCAGCCTTCCGGTTTCCCGTTGACGAGCCACGCAAATCTGCCATTTTGCACCAGGTTGATCTCGGAGGCGGCCTCGCTCTCTTCCAGCAGCAGGTCGTCGCAACAGGCCGTGCCGTCCGCTCGATCCTGCAGGAACGCCATGTAGTATGTGCCCGACGTCTCCGGCATGAACGTCACGCTGATCTTCTCCCAGCCGCGGTTGATCGAGGCATCCGTTTTGTAGTTCACCTGTTCGCTTTTCCACGGCGAGGCACACGCCTGCGACAGATCCGCGATCTGGTCGGCCGTGAGTGCCGCAAGATACACGCTGCCGTTGGAATCAAACGCGGTCATGTCGCATGTGTTCACATAGCCTGAGAAGGTGTACGTTGTGCCTGCCTGCAGGGTGGCTTCCTGATACATGCCGCTGCCGCGCGCCGTGGTTTTAATTGAGGCGTTGCCAAGGCGCGCCTGGTTTCCGGACTGTGTACCCGCCGAGGCAGACGTGCTGAATGAAAGCTGCGCCCAGTTGTCCGCAGCGTTGCCTGTGCAGGTCTCCAATCCGGAGTTGGACAGCATGTTGAACGACGATATGCCCATAGCCGCCGCGCCGGTCAGGCGGTTGTTCGTTTTGCTGGTGCCGCTGTTGTCCGTGTAGCTGGCGGCGCTGGCACCGATGATCTCTGAGTAGTCCGTGTTGCTGTCATAGGTGCAGATCGTCTTGCCGAAATGGTCGAGCACGCAGGTCATGACCGTGTCGTCGGCCGTGTCCCGGGTATGGTCCGGCCCGTAGAAGCGGTACGACGTCTGGTGGATGCCGTTGCGGTAGGCATGGAAGGCGCTGCCGGTCTGCTTCGCCCCCGAGGTGTTGGCAAATTCCTGCACGCGGAACGTGGACACGACGCCGAGATTGTAGGTGTAGGTAATGTCCAGTCCGTACTGGCTCTCGGCATCATACAGCGTCGACAGACGGCCGCCGCTGCCATTATACGCGTAGGACACGGACGTGCCGTCTGCATAGGTCACCTGCGTCAGGTGACCGCCGGAGTCGTAGCTGTAGTTCGTGCTGCGACCGGCGTAGTCCGTCACGCTGGAGAGCCGGTCGCCGCTGTAGGTCAGGTTCGCGACCGTCTGGAGCGTCCTCGGATTGTCGTTGCTGCCGCTGTTGATGTCCATGACGATCTGCACGAGCCGGTTGTTCGGTGCGCTCGGTGCCGGCTTCCATGCGCTGCTGTTTTCGTCATATGGCGCATTGTATGCAAAGTATAGCGTGTTTCCGTTTGCGTCCGTCTGCGTATTCAAGTACCCGTTATAAAACACCCAGGTATTATCCCCGTTCGTGTCCGTCATGGTATAGGTCGCATTCCAGCCGCTGGTGGACTTGACGATCTTCAGGCCGAGGCCGTCCTCGTCCTCATACGTGTTGGTCGCCGTCTTGCTGAAGTAATGCTCGGTGCCGTCCTCGTCGTTGTAGACCAGATACGTCTCGTCGCCGACCTTGCACTCCACCACCGTCTGCTGCGCAGAGAGCTTCCAGCCGACACCGACTTGCATGGACGTGTAGTCACAGGTGTGAATACCGCCCGCCTCGTTATTGGAAAATTCGATGCCGGAGGTGGCGCTATTATAGATGTGGCGCAGCGCATAGGATGCCGGCTCCAGCGAGAGGGAGACATCCGCACGGTCGAGCGTGAACTGGTTCGTAAAATTATGGATAGAAAGATCTCCGGCTTTTCCCGCCGATGCCTCCTGATAGGTATAATAGCTCTCCAGACCGACCGGATTGCGGTAGTACACCGCAAAATACGGGCTGTAGTCGTGGTATCCGCTGCCGATCAGGTTCGCTACGCGATAATTCTCACTACCGTCAATTCCCTCGAGGAGTACGCCGCGCCCGCCGCTCGTGTCGCCTTCGTTCTGCTTCTGGTACCACTGCATGACTGTGCGCGTGATGTCCCATGTGACGTATTCCCCAAGAGTTTTCTTACTTAATTTTTGGTAGTCAATGGTTTCTTCGTTAACAGGTGTAGAGCCAAAATGGACCAGATACCAAGTCAGACCGGAAACATCGCTGACCGCAGCGGGCCATTCATGCGCTTCCACCGTCAATGATCCATCCGGAGCCGCACAGCCTACACCATCGGATGTGAAAAAGCCGGCGTTATACATTGCCAATTGCGCGCTAATTGGAACACAATTTTGCGGAATCTCCGGCAGGTTTGCAAACTGAACATAAATATTACAGGCATCATATCCTTCGTTTGCCCTATACCCGACAAATTGATCTGCAGAATTCGGGGCAACAGACCCCGGCCATGCCGACCGGATGAACGTCGTCAGAACGTTGCCCTTGTTGTGCAGCAGGATCGTCGGATCGAGCGTCACGGGGTAGGCACGCTCCGGCGCGTTCATCCACTCCGGGTCCGCCTCCACGGTCAGCAGATAACCGCCCGAGACGCGCTCGAGCTTGTAGGCGGCGTCCTCCAGTGACGTTGCGCCGTCGGCATCCGCCAGATACGGTGCCGGGATCTCGTAGACCGGCTCGCCGTCGGCACCGCGCAGCAGCACAGAGCCGTCGGCCTCAAGCGTCGGCGTCAGGCCCTGCAGGTTCAGCACAAACGAGTAGGCATACTGTTCCTGCGGCTTCTCGATGATGATGCTCTCTTTTACGTTATATCCATAGTTCTGGTACAGCAGGCTGACGCCGTCCATCACGTTGTCGAACGCAACGCTGGAGCGGATTTTCTGCGGCTGGATCTTGTCTTTCTCCGCCAGCTTGCTGAAGGTGCGCATTTTGGCCCCCGGGTTTTCCATCCTGGCTGCCGCCGTGGACGTGACCAGCGTATACGCCGCGTCGTCCAGCAGCGGCAGCTCCTCTGCCGTCTCCTGCTGCGGCGCATCCGTCTCCGCCGCGGCTTCCGCGGGTGCTCGCTGAAGGTCTGCCTCCGTCTGCTCCGCCTCCTGCGGCTGGTCGGCAGTCTCCGGCGCCGCTGTTTCTTCGGGGGCTGCCGTTTCCTCCGCTGCTGGAACGTCCGGCGCGACCGCCACAACGTCGCGGCTGCTGCGCCGCGCCAGCGACATCGACACGCTCTGCCCCTGATACGCCGTCTCGAACAGGAAGCCGCTGTCGAGCGACGCGGCAAATTTCCGCGTCATGTCTCCCGCCTTGGCAACATACTGCTGACCGGTTTTCTGCAGCGTGTTGTCGATCTCCTCCCAGGACCCGTCCGCCGTCTGGTAGTGCACTGCCGTCTCGTACTCCACCAGCATGTAGCCCCCGTCCCGCAGCCGGAAATGCTTGACGGATTCCTCGCGCAGCGCGTCCTCCTCGCCGACGATCTCCGCATCGTCGTCTTTCATGGACACCGTTTCGCTGTCTGTACTGATGTCCAGATCGTTTGTTTCGTCGCCGACACCGAATGCCACCACCGGCAGCAGCTGCACCAGCAGCGTCAGCACCAAGATGAGGGATATGCTCTTCTTTACGCCTTCTTTCATATTTCTTTACCCCACAAAGTAAAATTTTGTACGTTTCTGTAAAAAAATGAAACGTATTGGTGTAATTATGACAAACCCGTTTTCCTCTGTCAATACTGTTTTTATATTTTTGATAGAATTTATTAGAAAATATAATCGTAAAAGATGACCATGAAAAAACGTTCTCCTTCTCTCCGCTATAATGTTCGCATGTTTTTTGTTTTGGGGCTTGACTTTTGTTAATGGAGCTTCATTATAGTAAGTAATTGTTATAGCAGCGCCATTCATGTCAACTGTATAAGTATCGACAAATAAGCGATGCAACAAATACGAAATCATATATCCCGCCAAATAAAAAAACGAATGTTGGCGGGCTGATTCGCTGCGCGTATATCCCTCCAATCTGAGTTTTTTAGATTGGAGGGATTTTTTGTGCTTATTTGTTTGCGAACCGCCTTTCCTGTAAAAAGTAGCAAATTTTATTTCATTCTATAGCCTGCGTTGCGAATGGTGAGTTCCTCAAAAAGTGCTCTCCGAGCAATGAAATATGTAGTAAAAACAGCCACCCCATATAGATTATACTCATTTGTTTTGCAGGCCTTCGCTTTCTGCAGATGCATTTTCCTATGTCTGCGCTTTTCGGTCTGCAGCGTAGGCTGCCGCAGTCCTCCGCACGATTTGGATTTTCAAAATTCAAATCGAAACGGAGGAAAATATCATGGATGGAAACCATCCGAAACGAAGGAAGGACAAATACAATCCCTATACCATCGGCACGACCGGGGACGGCCGCCACTGGCTGACCTTTTCGGACGGACAAGGCAATCGGCATCATTTTGAGATCAGCGCTGCCGTGTTTGCGTTGTTTGATTCCTTTGAGCTGGACGACCTCTCCTATCTGAACGAAGTGGATCGCCACTATGAGCAATCGGAGCTTATGGAGGCATCGTTGTATGACCGGGCCGTGCATCGTCCGGCGACGGTCGAAGAAAGCGCTTTGCAGAGCATGGAATATGCGCAGTTACATAGAGCGATCTCCGAACTGCCCGAAATACAAAAGCGGAGGTTGATCCTCTACTATTTTCAAGGCTTGACCTATGAGCAGATCGCAGGAATGGAGGGATGCACTTTTCAGGCCGTTGCAAAATCGGTTGCGGCCGCCGAAAAAAGATTGAAAAATTTTTTTGGAATAGGTGGTTGAAAAATAGCCTTTAAGTGAGGAAACAGGTGGAGAGGTACGAAAACTCTCTGCCTGTTTTCCTTTTCGGCAAGCAGGGATGGCCTTTGACAACCGAATACCCATTCATCAAGCACATTCCTATTGCCATTGCGAAAGCATGAGCCACATTAGCGGCTGCGCCACAATCCGCATTGCGGGGAGCGATATACAGTCGGCTATCACGGGCGGGTGGCTCCCGCCCCGGCGACGACCGGCAATAGGGCTAACGATACTCCCGTCCAGCCACAGTCCGAGCGTGATAAGCGGTATTTCGACCGTGAAGCCGTCACAAGCAATGGGGGCGGTTGCGAGAGAACCTCGTGAGGGTGAAATTCCCGTGGAGCCGACAGCCATCGGCCGCTTGATGACTTCCCAACAGAAAATCGGGGTGTCGAGGACAAATTGATTTTCTTCAAAATACTACGGTCAAGCGGCAGGACGAGTCTGACGAAACAAAGAATGTTTTATCTCTCACCGACCTTAATTCTGTTCTGCTGCTTGATCTCTACATAGGTGGGAACGCCTAAATACACAAAGGAGGTCATCACAGAATGAGCCACACATATTTGCGCGGCGATATGTATTACGCCAATCTGGGCCGGGGCATCGGCTCTGAGCAGGAGGGCTACCGCCCTGTCGTAATCATCCAGAACAATGTCGGAAACAAACACAGCCCCACAGTCATTATCGCTTCCATCACGAGCAAAACCGGCGTGAAAGCCAAACTTCCCACGCACTACTACATCGACGATGCCGAGGACGGCTTGGAACTGCCCTCTATCGTCCTGCTGGAACAATTGCGTACTGTCGATAAGCGTCGCTTGGGCAACTTTATCGGGCATCTTTCCGAAAAGCACATTTGCGGCATCAACCATGCGCTGGCTGTCAGCATCGGTTTGATCGAAAGCGTCCCGAAAAAACTGATCCTCTGCCTTTGCAGCACCTGCGCCGATAATTTCTACGGCACGGGTGCTTATTCTTTGCGCAGGATCGACCCGCAGCAGATCGAAAAGGATACCTGCACCTACTGCAATCAGCGGAAGGGATACGACTATGAGCTGATTCCGAAGAAACGGTAAGGAGGACTACCTATGGAATCTCAGGTAGCCTATAAATTGTTGTTCACCGAATATCCCGATGTAGTCAATGTCGAGCAGATGTGTGAAATGCTCGGTGGCATCTGCGATAAAACGGCATATCGGCTTTTGAAATCCGGCGAAATCAAGAGCTTTATCGTCGGCCGTCATTATCGAATCCCGAAGCTCAACATTCTGGAATACTTGGAATTGATAGATAAATCTAATGCGTAAAACCTCGTTTGCACATTTGGCCTGCGAGGTTCTTTCTGCTACAATATGAATGTCAATGGCAGATGAATCTACGCTGTACCACTCAAAGAAGGTTTTATTATGGTAGCAGGACATCTGCGAGAAAAAAACGGGTACTATCATATGGTACTGAATTATGTGGACGAATACGGCAAACGGCACACGCCGTCGAAATCCACGGGTCTAACCGTAAAGGGAAACAAAAAGCGTGCCGAAAAAATGCTTTCCGAAGCTCGTGCCGCAAAAGAAGCCGAATTAGAGGCAAGAGCGATCGAACGAAGCACAGGCAAAGCCCCTGCGGGCACGATCCTTTTCACTGCATTTCTGCTTGACTGGCTGGAAATGACGAAAAAGAATGTGGAGGAAACCACCTACGGGGCGTATGCAATGGGGATCAAAAACAAGATCATTCCGTACTTTGAAGAACACCATCCCGGACTGGCGCTGTGCGAGGTGACACCAAAACACATACAGGATTATTACACCTACGAATTGACGGTGCGAGGTGTTTCCGCAAACACGGTCATACATCGTCATGCCAATATCCGTAAAGCCTTACAGCACGCTTTCAAGCTCGGTTTGATTGATACGAACCCTGCGGATCGCATTGAGCGACCGAAAAAAGAAAAGTTTGTCGGCAGCGTTTACGAAGAAGATGAACTAAACCGCCTTTTTGAGATCGTCAAAGGCGACCCCATAGAGCTTGGCGTTATCCTCGGCGCATTTTACGGACTGCGCCGAAGTGAAGCGGTTGGCTTGAAGTGGGACGCGATCGACTTCAAAAAGAAAACCATTACTATCCGGCATACCGTCACGCAGGCGACCATAGATGGCAAAAGCAAAATCATCCAAAAGGATCGGACAAAGACGAAATCCAGCTACCGCAGTCTGCCGCTTGTCCCGCCGTTTGAAGAATTGCTGCACCGTCTGAAAGCGCAGCAGGAGTTGAATCAAAAACTGTGCGGGCGTTCCTATTGCAAAAAATACACCGGTTATATCTATGTCAACGAGATCGGTGAGCTCGTGAAACCCGGTTATATCACACAGCATTTTCCGCTGGTTTTGCAAAAGAACGGATTGCGGAAGATCCGTTTTCACGATCTGCGGCATAGCTGTGCAAGCCTGTTGTACGCAAACGGTGTAAGCCTGAAAGAAATTCAGGAGTGGTTGGGTCACAGCGATATTTCGACCACCTCAAACATTTACACGCACCTGAATTTCACCTCGAAGGTTGCGTCAGCCAATGCGATTTTAGGCGTATATCCCTCCGCTTAATGCGTGATGTCCCTCCAATGTCCCTCCGAAAATCAGCCTGCAAACGGCAAATTTGTTGATGTGCGAGGGACATACATAAGAATACGGAGCATAAAGAAAAGCCCGCAAACCCAGTTAGATCAAGGGTTTGCGAGCCATTCGGTGTGGTGCCGGTGGCGGTCGAACCCGCACGGGTTATTAGCCCAACGGATTTTGAGTCCGCCTCGTCTGCCAATTCCAACACACCGGCATCTCATATTTTAAGTCATCTCCCGATGCCCTGCCCGAGAAATCGGAGGGACATCGTGGAGGGACATTAAAAACAAGAACCATTTTCAGTTTTCAAAAAGCCTTGTAAAATCAAGGGTTTACGCCAAGGTGGTATGAAACGGCGTTGTGGATTTTGAGTCCGCCTCGTCTGCCAATTCCAACACACCGGCCGATATAGTCTGACCGCGCAGGGATCAGTATCCCTTCATCTGCGCGGAAAGATGCTTGGAGAGAACGGCGAGCGAGGTCGCCATGTTTTCGTTCTGGACGAGGATCTGCGGCGGGACATCGAGGTGCGTCGGCGCGAAGTTCCAGATGGCCTTGATGCCGTTGCGGATCAGCAGGTCGCACACGCCCTGCGCGGCGGCGGCCGGGACTGTCAGGATGCCGATGAGGATCTTCCGGCGGCTGCACAGGTCCTCCAGCGCGGAGAGCGGAAGGACGGGCTTGCCGCTGGCGTCCGTCCCGGCGACGGAGGCGTCGGAGTCAAAGGCTGCGACGATATTCAGGCCGTATTCCGAAAAGCCGCTGTAGCCCAGAAGCGCGCGGCCGAGCTTACCCGCGCCGATGAGCACGGCGTCGTTCGTGTTGCCGTAGCCGAGGAACTGCTCGATATCCTCGACCAGACCAAGGCGCTGATAGCCGATCTTGGGGCGGCCGCCGTCCGAGACCAGCGCGAGGTCCTTGCGGACCTGCACCTCGCCCATGTTCAGTGCGGCTGCCAGCGTTGTGGCGGAGATGTTTTCCGGCGCGTCTTCCGGCAGCGATTTCAGGTAGGACAGATAGACCGGCAGGCGTTTTAACACGGAATTGGAAATTTTCTGCGCCACATTCTCAACCTCGTTTCTCTCATGTACCGGAATATTATAACAGATTTTGCCCGGTATTGCAAATCCTTTTTCATCTTCCCGGGAAAACATTTCAAAATGAGGATTGCAATTCCGGGCTGCATCTGCTATAATATCTATTACCATGCAGGGTTCGTACATCGGTAGTACAGCGGCTTCCCAAGCCGCGGAGGCGGGTTCGACTCCCGTACCCTGCTCCAGTTCGGAGCAAGCCAGCCGGCTTGCTCCTTTTTGTTTTTGGGGGCTTGCACAAGCGCCTGAATTCTGGTATGCTGGGGGCAGGAGGTGGCAGCATGAGACTGGCGCTGGCATCGCAGCCGGTAAGAAACGGCGACGTGGCATGGAACGTGCGGTGCATGGAGGATGTGCTCCGCGCCTGCAGCGGGAGAGCAGATACGGTCGTATTCGGCGAATCGGTCCTGCAGGGCTTTGACTGCCTGCGCTGGGACTATGCGCGCGACTGCACCGTGGCGGCTGCATGGACGGACGAGCCGGTGCGGCATCTGCAGGCCGCGGCGCGGGAAAACGGCGCGGCGGTGTCGTTCGGCATGATCGAGCGGGCGGCGGACGGACTTTACAGCAGTCAGGTCTTCCTCGGTGCGGATGGGCAGCTTGTCGACGTGTTCCGCCGCGTGAGCGTCGGCTGGAAGGACGTGCGCCGTACGGACGGGCATTACCGCGAGGGCGATGGCTTCCACCTGTTTTCCTACGGCGGCATACGCTTCGCCACGGCGCTGTGCGGCGACCTCTGGACGCCTGGCAAACCGGAGGAGTTGGCAGCTCTCGGCGCGGATGCCGTGCTCTGGCCGGTCTGGTGCGATTACCCGGCGGCAGAGTGGAACGAACAGGTCAAGCTCGAATATGCCGCGCAGGCCTCGCGCTGCGGCTGCCCGGTGCTGTATGTGAATCCGTTCTGCGTCGATCCGGCTGCACCGGACGCGGCAGCGGGCGGCGCGGCCTGTTTCTCAGGCGGCAGGATCGTCTGCGAAGCCCCGGCAGGGGAGAGCGGCATTTTGTTTGTGGAACTGTAAAACGGGAGGGAAGACCATGCAGGACATTCAGATCGGGCGGGTATACCGCCATTTTAAGGGAGACTACTACCTTGTGGAGGGCGTCGCGCAGCATTCGGAGACCGGCGAGCCCTATGTCATCTATCGCAAGCTCTACGGCGACGGCGGCCTGTGGATCCGGCCGCTTGCCATGTTTCTCAGCCCGGTAGACCGGGAAAAGTACCCCGACGCGCAGCAGAATGAGCGCTTTGCGCTGCAGGAGATCCAAA
>OLSN01002480.1_pt1 | contig 13424 bp, 14 predicted proteins | sample 1672411 | NCBI WGS metagenome assembly OLSN01 (sample SAMEA3136683, study PRJEB25190) | human gut metagenome | biome: human gut; feature: human-associated habitat; material: faeces | place: Austria | collected 2013
CCGGCGTGTTGTCCTGGAAGAGGTAGTCGGCCCGGTCCTGCTGCTGGGGGCGGCTGTCCTCCTCGGCCTCCCGGTCCTTTTCCCAGAGGGCGCTGTCGTCCGTTTCGTCCCCCATGCCTTGCTCTGTGCGCTCTCCGTCGTCGGGGAAGAGGACCTGGTTGCTTTGCAGGGCCCGGTCGCTGGCGAAGGGCTGGAAAACGGCGCCGCCCTGGTAATCCTGCACGGCGCAGGCCACGCCGATCACGGCGGCAACGGACAAGGGAAGCGCAACGGCCAACTTGCGAAGGGTCTTCTTTTTCATCGTGTTTCCTTTCTCCGCAGATACGCGCCCACGTTTCGCCGCAGGGCGATAAAGTCGATCGGCTTGGAGTAATGGCCGTTCATGCCGCTCTCCATCGACAGGCGCTCATCCTCTATGAAGGCGTCGGCGGACAGGGCGAAGATTGGGATCTCTGTGGCGTCCGACCGGTCCAAGGCCCGGAGGGCACGGGTGGCGGCGCGGCCGTCCAGGACGGGCATCTGCACGTCCATGAGGATAAAGTCGTAATAGTGTTCGGGCTTGGCCTGGAAGGCCTCCAGGGCCAATTGGCCGTTTTGGGCCACGTCGACCTTGGCGCCCATGCCCTCCAGCAGCTCCACGGCGATCATGGCGTTGATGTCGTTGTCCTCGGCCATGAGGATGCGGCAGTCCTGGAAGGCGTCCTCATACTGGTTTTGGTCCTCCGCCCGGCCGGTCACGCTGGCCTGCTCGTCGGCCTCCGCCTGGGGCAGGGTGAGGTAGACGGTGAAGTCCGAGCCTTTGCCGGGCAGGCTCTCCACCAAGATCTGCCCACCCATGAGATGGACCAGCTGGTCGGTGATGGCCATGCCCAGGCCGGTGCCGCCGTACTTCTTCCCGGTCTCGATGCTCTCCTGCTCGAAGGGGCGGAAGATGCGGTAGACAAAGTTCGGGTCCATGCCCTGACCGGTGTCGTGGACGCGCAGGAGCAGGTCCACGTTGCCCTCCCGGAGCATCATCTGGCGGATCGTCACGACGATCTCGCCCTGCTCCGTAAATTTCACGGCGTTGGAGAGAAAATTGATCATGATCTGACTCAGACGAAGCTCATCGCCCAGAAGCCAGTCGACGGTGACGCCCTCGAAATTCACGGCGTAGCGGATGCCGCGGGCGTCCAAGGTCTTGGCAAACATATCGTAGAGCTTGTCCCCCATGGCCCGGAGGCTGAAGGGCTTGTTTTCCAACTCGACTTTTCCGGCCTCGATGCGGGACATATCCAGAATGTCATTGATGAGGGACAGCAGATGCGCCGAGAGTTCGTTGGCCTTATCGAGGTACTGCATGGCCGGGTCCTGCTTCTGCATCTTGCCCTCAGCCAGGGCCAGCATACCGATGATGCCGTTCATGGGCGTGCGGATCTCGTGGGACATGCGGGAGAGGAAGGTCGTCTTGGACTGGCTGGCCTCCTCGACCTGCATGAGCTTGGTCTTGTCGTCCTCCAGACGCTGGTGCTCGCGGGTGATGTCCCGCCCAAAGATCAGGTCATAGTTGTCGTTCCGGCTGCGGTGGGCGATGAAGCGGACCCAGCGGCCGTTCTGCATTGCCGCCTCGGCCATCAGGGGCTTGGCCCCGTCCCAGTCCAGGTAGGTTTTCCAGCGCTGTTTGCGCTCCGTCTCATCGTCCAACCCAGCCAGCAGGCTGGCGGCATCCTCCCGCAGACGGGTGAGGGTCACGCCCAGCACCTCCCGCAGGTTGCCCGCCGTGTACACGGGCATCCGGTCCCGGCGGCGCAGGAGGATGCAGACCTCCTCGCTCTGGCGCTTCCACTCCTGCAAGAAGATCGCTTCTGCGCCCCTGCCCTTGCCGGAGGGCTTGTGCTGGACCTTGCCCCACAGGAGCTTGCCAATGAGGTAGACCGCCAGTAAAATTTCTGCGCAGCCGACCAGCAGCAGAGGCAGATGCTCCCCCAGCGCAGCCAACAGATCCGTGATAAACGCCACAGGCAGCCCCTCCTCTCCCGGCACAGGCGGGCTGGAAATCAGCAACCACAGCGCCAAAGCTCCCTTGATTTTTAGGGTAGTTTTCTTATTTTTAACAGAACTAGAAAGCTTATCCATCTAGTTTATCTCTTAAAAAAGAGCAATTCGTCACATTATAGTACAAAATGAGTAGGTTTTCAATCCTCTTCCCAGAATTCGGCGGCAAAGCGCCGGGATAATTTTTCTGCCCCAAAGCAGACACACAGCCCGGACGGCACATCATCATGCCAGTCCGGGCTGTGTGTTTTTAGGGATCACGACCCGTTGGGGGTCGGGTCACAGATGGAAAACGAGAGGGTCCGTGTCGCCGCATCCCACTTGCCTTGGAAGTTGCTCCACAAAAATCCCTCCGGCGAGTGGACCGGCCGGTTGAAATCGTGGAGTGGGAGCATGGGGTTCCCGTTGTAGAAGCGGACGATCCCCAGCAGCTCGTTGTCCCTTGGAGTCGGTTCGGCGTAAGCAAAATCCTGCTGGGACCTGCCGACCCAGTAGTCATTGCCCATCTGGAACTTGTAGCTCGTGTTCCCGCCGCTCACATAGAGGACCTGACGGGTCGGGAACCAACGCCAGCCGCCATCTACGCCGATCTCCGTGAACAGGTCCCGCGCATTGACGTAGATGCGCCCATCTGCCGCCAACATTCGGACCCGGTTCGTGACAAATGGCTCCGCACTCTCGCTCCCGTGGGGGTAGGCAAAGTACCGATACAGCTCCATGCTGGCCTGGATCTCTCCATCCCCTCGGTTATAGTCCAGTGCTCTGGCGACAGTCACCACCGCCTCGGCGCGGGTGGCGGTGCGCTTGGGTCCGAAGGAACCGTCGGGATAGCCGTTCATCACGCCATGCTGCGTGGCCAGCTTCACATAACCCTTGACCCACTCTTGAATTTCTGCATTGTCTGAGAAGGCCAGGTCTGCGGTGGAGACCGTCTCCGCAGCCCCCACAAAGCCCATGGCCCGGATCGCTTGCAGGGCCATGGTGTAGCGTCGGACGGGCAGGTCCGGGCCGTATTTGCCGCCGGTATGATCTGCCGGGACGAGAATGCCGGAGTAGATCGCCGCATCCAGCCAGCCCTGCTTGGTCAGCCAGTGTCCTTTCATATCGCTCAGGGTAGGCGTATAGGGTTCAATGTCCATGTACCCGCCCTTGTCATGGGGATAGGCAGCGATGGACTTCATCCAGGCCACGGTGTCGCTGTCCGGCGTGAGCTGAAAGGCGGCCAAGAGAAGTTTTGTAAACTCCGCCTGGGTGATGGTGTCGTCGGGGTGAAAGCTCCCGTCCGGGTAGCCGTCCACCCAGCCCTCGGCCACGGCCTGCTCGATCTGCCGCTCGGCCCAGTGGCCTTGAATGTCGCTGAGCTTGGCCTTCTGTCCCGACGCCGGGGCGGCCGCTGCTGCCGGGATCAGCAGCGCCGCAGCCAGCAGGCCGCAGAGCAGACGTTTCACATTTTTTCTCATGGTAAAACTCCTTCCAAACAAGATAAACTCCATGTATATCATACGGCAGCTGCTCTGCCGTGTCAATTTTCCGTTCTGGGCTTGCGGGTTTCTCGTTTCCGCATTATAATAGAGCAGTAATCATTCTCTACGCAGGATAGGAGGGAACTCTATGGCCACCACATACGGCGTCTATATCCACATCCCCTTCTGCAAAAGTAAATGTGACTACTGTGACTTCTACTCCCTGGCCGGGCGGGAAGAGGAAATGGACCATTATCAAAAGGCCCTCATCGCCCAGCTCAGGTCCTTTGCGCCCCGCTTGAAGGGCCGGGTGGCGGACACCATCTATTTCGGCGGCGGGACCCCCTCCTACTATGGGGAGAAGCGCCTGCGGGAGCTGCTGGTGCTCATCCAGCGGGTCTTTACCGTCAGCCGCCAGGCGGAGATCACCGTGGAGTGCAACCCCGACAGCGTGGACTGGCGCTCCATCGCCCGCCTGCGCCGGGCGGGGGTGAACCGCATCTCCCTGGGCGCACAGACCGCCGACCCCCAACAGCTGCGCTGTCTGCACCGCATCCACTCCACCCGGCAAGTGGTCCAGGCCGTGGCGGACATTCGGCGGGCGAAGATCACGAACCTCAGCTTAGACCTGATCTACGGCCTGCCTGACCAGGATATGGCCAGCTGGTTAGATACCCTGAACAAGGCCATCGCCCTGGCCCCGGAGCATCTCTCCTGCTACGGCCTCAAGGTCGAGGAGGGCACCCCCCTGGCCCGGCAAGCCGAGCTGGGCCTAGAACTGCCCGATGGAGACGACCAGGCCGATTTTTATCTCGCCGCCGTGGACCGGCTGCGGCAGGCGGGCTACCATCAATATGAGATCTCCAACTTCTCCAAGCCGGGTAAGGAATCCCGCCACAACCTGAAATACTGGATGGGCCGGGAGTACGTGGGCTTCGGCCCCGGCGCCCACTCCTACTTCGACGGTCAGCGCTACGCCTACCCGCGGGACCTGGCCGGCTACCTGGCCGCCGGTGGTCTGGTGGCTCCAGTGGACGTTCAGCCCATCCCCCCCACAGAGCGGGCGCGGGAGTACCTGCTCCTGCGGATGCGGACCCGCTGGGGCATCGAGGAGTGGGAATACCGCCGCAACTTCGGCCTGAACTTCGAGCCGATCGCCCGCAAGCTGGAGTTTTTCGAGCGCCACCAGTGGATCGTCCAGACCGACCACCGCTGGCACTTCACCCCCCAGGGCTACCTGCTCTCCAACACCCTCATCCTGGACCTGCTGGACGCCCAGTCCGATACCTTCCAGGAGCAGAAGTATTGGAAGGCCCTGCTGGGGAAGCCGGACGACGCCACAAAACCATAACATTTCACATTCCAAAGGACCAGAGTTGCGTTGTCAACTCCGGTCCTTTGTTTCGTGAGAACGATTCTCAAATTGCACTTTGATCTCTTCATTGAGACTGGCATTCATCACAGGGATGCACTTCAAATCACACGCTTTCACCACAAGCGTCGCAATATCAGGTTTTTCTCCGCATTGGGGAAAATTGACGAGCCACGATGCATTCTTGCTGTGTGCGTCACAGATCCAGCCCTGCATTCCTCGATGTACGCCTTCTTTTGCATATTTCTCTCGTTCTGCGGTGACTTCCACACAGTCTAATTCTTTCATATTGTTTTTTTCTCAGGAATCAATGACTTCTCCCTGCTGGAACGCCTTTTCCACGGCGTCCCGCCAGGAGGCTCCGAAGACGTGGTAGCGGGCGTGACCGGCGCTCAAGAAGCCCTTGCTGTCCACCGTCATAAAAGCCAGGTCCTCCGTGCCTGCGGAGATGTACACATGGTAAATGTCCCCCTCCTCCAGCATGTAGGAGCGCGGGCTTGGCCCCACCCAGAGCGGCACCGCCTGACGAGCGCTGTCTTGCAGGGCCTGCAAGGCCTGCGGGTCGGTCACTTCCACGACAGTCCGTCCATCTACGCCGGAACGGATGATGTGGGCATAGGTCGGGACGGCGTCCTGCTGCCGCAGCTTATGCAGCGGCTGGACCTGCCAGTTGATCGCCAGCAAGACCACCACGGCGCAGAGGATGATGATCCCGATGGTTCTTCCTTTGTGTTTCATGGTTCTCTCTCCTTCCACTCCGGCCTTTTTTATCCCATGCCCCAAGTCGCAATTTTCCACGCTCCGCCGTTCTCTCTCACCAAGACCCAGCTCCAATCTGTATAAGTGCTATTCGGGTTCAGGCTGCCATCGCCCCCGGAGCTGTCTACATCAAAATCAGAGTAGAGAACCATTGCTTCCTCTGCGTCATACTGCTCGGCCCACGCTTCGTTCCCCTCTTTCCCGGAGTGCGGCGCATAGCGCAGCGCAGTCATGGTGCAGCCGGAGAAATCCCGTTTGAATTTCTTCTCCACAACATCCACCGCCGCCTGAATGTCCTCGGTAGAGTACCCGGAACTTCCCTCCGCGATCTCCACCTGCATCCCATCCGCCAGCTTTCCACCGCAAGCGGAGAGCGACAACAGAAGCAACAGCATCAACCATACCCATAGCAGTCGTTTCATGGTACATCACCTTTCTGTTTTATGTTTGTTGGGAAGGTCAATAAACCTTTCCCTATGCCCAATCGTAGGCCAGATGCTCGGTCTTGGGGAAGATCCCATAGAGCTTATAGTGGAAGACATATTCCGTGGGGTGGTCCCACTCTGGCCAATGGCTCCACAGGGTCCCCAGGACGATATTTTTGCTGGTCAGCTTCCCGCCCTCGGCGGACAGGTGCGGGCCTTCGGAAAATTCCTTCTCAAAATCCTCTCGCGTTCCCACCCAAGAGGACGCCATCAAGAGGTGGACCGGTTCCTCGTCATACAGTACCAGACCAGGCTCCAGCGGCTCCTTGGTCACAGTGTCCCGAACCTCCACGGAGGTAAAGGTAATGGGAATTCGGTAAGTGGGGTACATCTGCACGGCGGAGAGGGCTACCTGCCCTTCCGGTGGGTCAGTGGTCTCTGCCGGGATCGGGGCGCTGCAAACGGAGGCGTTGAGGGAAAAGCTCTGGATCGTCCACAGCAGGGCCACAACCACTGCCAGGAGGAGGATGCTGAGGGTCAGCAGGATCTTGTTTTTACGGTTCATAGGATCACCTCTTTTTAGAATGTTGGAAGCTCAATAGACCTTGACCCACGCCCAATCGTCATTGATCCAGTGGACGAAATCATAATCCTCCTGGAGCTGTTTTTGCTCTGGGCAATATAAGTAACCATAGAAGCTAAAGGAGCTCAGCTGTGTGTTGAAAAACAGCAGGGTCCTTGACTGACTTTTGTCCAGGTAGAGCACCCCATCCAGGGCCAGCAGGTGGCTGGACTCTTCCCCCTCCAGCTCCTGGAAGTACTGGTCCGGCACCTCGGAGAGGGCGGTGCTGATTCGCTCAGCCTCAGCTTGATACTGCTGCTCGAAGAGATGGAAGCGCAGGTCAGGGACCAGCGTGGAATTAGTTGTGTCTATCGCCCAAAACAGAAGGGCAGAAGCGATCATGGCCACGCTCAGGAGCCGCCAGGCCCGCTTGCAGCGCTTGGAATAGTTCCCCCTCCAAACTGCGAAAAATATCACGATGAACAGTGCGATGCCAATGACCCACAGGTGCAGCTTGGTTTGCGCCTGGGGCAGCAGAATAACAGAGAGGGGCCAGACAACCAAAAACGGCAGCACAATGGCCAGGATGTAGGGTAGTTTCTTCTGCATGGGACTCTCCTCCTTCATGGTGTCTGGCTTCGCCAGAGAATTGGATTGGTAGTTGCGTGACGTGCGTGGGTAGGTTAGTACACGACGGACTGCTTGCGGAACGTAGCCCTCATCCGTCCGCTTCGCGGCCACCTTCCCCCCAGGGGAAGGTGGGCCGGCGTGAGCCGGGTCGGATGAGGGTGACCTGCCGCGCGGAATCGGTCTCCACCTTCGCACACCAACCCCTTCTACCCTATATAACGTTCCAGACCCCCGATTTGTGACACCTTTTCAGAAAAAATTTTGAATTTTTCCAAAATTTATTCGTCCCCCATGTCGATGGACTCGATCATATGCTCAATGTCCCGCTCGCTGACGTATCCGGAGATATGACACTCAGCGTCTCCGATCTTCCAAATTGCTACATTTCGCTCTACGTTTTTCATCGTATAGTAGGGCATCCCCTTCTTCGTGTACTTGACCTCGCCAGAACCAGGATTTTTTTCGTAGACTGTATTTCCCTCATATCGTTTATCCAGCAGCAGTTCCACTCCAATAGAAAATCTTTGGTCTCCGTCTATCAGTCCAACAGAATATCCGAGGCATGTGTCTAATTTGTATGACTCCACATACTCCACCTTCGCGCCGTCCGGGTACCAATGCGGCAGAATGGAATCGTCTGTGTATGACTGCAAAGTATACAGCATTTCAAGATAGTCTGGGTCAGTCATCACGGCCACTGCACCAGTCGGTTCTTCCCCCTTCGGGATGCTAAACGTCGACTTCTTCCAGTTGATCATCGACTCCAACGCCGTGGACCCGTGGGCCACTGGGGCACAGAGGAAACAGACGAGGCAGGCTGCTGCCACCACGGAGGGGAGCCAGCGCTTGCGGTGGTGGGTGCGTTCCTTTTTGGGCTTGTGGGGGAAGGGAATGACGGTGGGTTCTTCCGGCGCGGCTTCTCGCTGGTCCTGGTCTGCGAAGAAGGCCTCTAGGGATGCCTGGGCCTCTTCGGAGGGCGTGGTGGTCCCCTCTTTGATTTGGATCTCAGCGAGGATGGCTTGGATCAGGTCTGTGTCCGGGCCGTCTTGGTCGGAGAGAAGGAACTCCTCTTGCAGCAGATCGTCCAGCTCTTCCACGGACAGGGCCTCCAGGCCTGGGTAGGTCTTGCGGATCTCTTCCGGCTGCTTCATCGCTTGGTTCCTCCTTTCAGTAGTTCATGTCCGGCAAGGGGCGTTTTTTCCCGGTCTTGGGCCAAATTTTTTTCGGGTTCTAAGTTTTTTTCGCTTTCCCGGTAATTTTTGCGGAATTTTTCCTTGATCCGGCTCACCCGCTTGGCCAGGGCCGTCCGGGTGGTACCCAGATCCTGGGCGATGTTCTCCAGGCCCTCCTTGTGCAGGTAGACCCGTTTGAGCAGCTCCAGGTCCTCCTGGGGGACAAAGCCTTCCAACTCTAAGTCCGCCCCAGGGGCCGGGTGCACCTCCTCAGGCCAGGCCGCCTGGACCTTGAGCAGGAGCTTGGCCTGCCGCAGCTGGTTCTTAATGGTGTTGCTCAGGGTCACGTACAGCCAGCCATCCGGGGACGGGCTGTTTCGATAGGACACCGGTTTCTCCCAGAGGATACGGAACGTCTCCTGCACCGCGTCCTGGACGCGCTGGGGGTCTGGCCGTCCGGCCGCGTAAAAGGCGCGGGCGGCGTAGCGTTTCATGGCGTCGTAGTGGGCCAGATAGATGACGCTGAACTCTTCCTTGCTCAGCGCTTCCTGCTTCGACATGATCCCCCTCCTTCTTTTCAAAAATATGGGATCAGTATAGCATAGGCGGAAACCTGCCGCAACTTTTCGTTCTGCTCTTGCGGCCCGGCCCATTCCGCATTATAATAGAGGGGTTCTCAAAGCTTTTTCCCTGTCACCCGTCCCGTGGACCGCTGACAGGCGCAAACATAACCCCTATTCCGGAAAGGAGACCCCATGAAGTATATCCTCATCATCGGTGACGGCATGGCAGACAACCCCGTCCCCACCCTGGACAACAAGACCCCCCTCCAGCACGCCAACATTCCCGTGATGGATGCCCTGGCCGCCAAGGGCGAGGTGGGCAACGTGATCAACTGCCCCGACGGCCTGCCCGCCGGCAGTGACACCGCCATTCTGTCCATTTTCGGCGCAGACCCCAACGTGTGCTACACCGGCCGCTCCCCCCTGGAAGCTGCTGCCACCGGCATCCAGCTCCAGCCCGGCGACGTTTCTTATCGCTGCAACATGATCGCTTTGGAAGACAGTGACCTGCCCTTTGAAGAGAAGAAGATCCTCTCCCACTCCGGCGGCTCCATCGAGGGCGACCAGTCCATTCAGCTGGTCACGGACCTGTTTAACGACCCCGAATTCCAGGCCGCTGCCCAGAAGGCCGGCATGGTCGTGCATCCCGCCGCTTCCTTCCGGCACATTGCGGTGCAGTCCGGCGCGAACATCGTGGGCATCCAATTGATCCCGCCCCACGACCACCTAGGCGAGGTCATCGGCCCCCTGCTGCCCTCCGGCAACGACAACGCCGAGGTGCTGAAGGACCTGATGAAGCTGGCCCACAAGGTCCTGGACCACCACCCCATCAACGAGAAGCGCCGCGCCGAGGGCAAGCTCCCCGCCAACGGCGTGTGGTTCTGGGCCGAGGGCAGCGCCGTGGCCCTGGACTCCTTCTGGGACAAGTATCATAAGACCGGCACCGTGATCTCCGCCGTGCCCCTGTGCTTCGGCATCGCCCGCCTGTCCGGCCTGGACATCCGCGAGGTCGAGGGCGCCACCGGCGAGCTGGAGACCAACTACGAGGGCAAAGTTGCCGCCGCCCTGGACGAGCTCCACAATGGCAAGGATTTCGTTGCCGTCCACGTGGAGGCCCCCGACGAGTGCACCCACAACGGCGACCTGCCCGGCAAGCTCCAGGCCATCGAGTGGCTGGACAGCCGCGTGGTCGGCCCCATCACCCAGGCCCTGGCCGACGAGGGCACGGACTTCCGCCTGCTCATCCTCTCCGACCACAAGACCCTGACCGCCACCCGCGGCCACGACGCCGACCCTGTCCCCTACCTGCTGTATGACAGCCGGAAGGACACGGGTCTGAACCTGCCCTACTGCGAGGAATCCGGCCTGAAAGGCACTGCCTACGCGGCCGGTGCCCCCGTCCTGATGCGGAAGCTCTTTGAGCAGCTGTAACCCCCAGCAACATGCTTTGCATGTATCTTAGCGATACAACACACAACGACAAACGGAGGAAACCAACATGAGCAAAACTGCTTTTTCCCCGGCCAATATTCTCCTGCCCAGAGAGTGCGGCCTGACCAAGTGGGCCGTGGTGGCCTGTGACCAGTACACCTCTCAGCCCGAATACTGGGAGCGCGTCGATAAATATGTGGGCGACGCCCCCTCCACCCTGCGCCTGATCCTGCCTGAGAGCAAGCTGGAGAGCGACAACGTGGACCAGGAGATCCAGAAGATCAACCACACCATGGAGCAGTACCTGGCCGACGGCCGCCTCCAGGAGCTGGAGGACGCCATGCTCCTGCTGGAGCGCAAGCTGTCCAACGGCAAGACCCGCCTGGGCCTGCTGGGCAAGCTGGACCTGGAGCAGTACAGCTATGAGAAGGGCTCCGGCACCCCCATCCGCGCCACCGAGGGCACCGTGCTCTCCCGCATCCCGCCCCGCATGAAGGTCCGCCGCAACGCCCCCATCGAGCTGCCCCACATCATGGTCCTCATCGACGACCCCCAAAAAGAGATCATCGAGCCTCTGGCCACCGACAAGGCCAAGAAGGAGATGTCCGGCGTCTACATGACCTCCCTCATGGAGCGCGGCGGCCGCATCGCCGCCCACCTGCTGTCCAAGAAGCAGGCGGAAAAGGTCGAGGACCAGCTGACCGCCCTGGGCGATCCCCAGCGCTTTGCCGAGACCTATCACGCCGAGGGCAAGCCCGTCCTGGTCTATGCCATGGGCGACGGCAACCACTCCCTGGCCACGGCCAAGGCCTGCTGGGAGGAGCTCAAGCCCACCCTCTCCCCGGAGGAGCAGCTGACCCATCCCGCCCGCTACGCTCTGGTGGAGCTGGTGAACCTGTATGACGACTCCCTGGAGTTCGAGGCCATCCACCGCGTGCTCTTCGGCGTGGACCCCAAGAAGCTCATGGCCGATTTCCTGGCCGCCTACCCCGGCGCTCACTACGGCGAGGGCGAGGGCCATCAGATCACCTACGTTCTGCCCGGCGGTGAGAAGGGTGTGGTCACCGTCCCCAACCCCACTGCCCAGCTGGAAGTCGGCACCCTGCAAACCTTCCTGGACAAGTACCTGGAAGAAAACGGCGGCAAGATCGACTACATCCACGGCGAGGACGTGGTGGAGAGCCTGGTCAGCCAGCCTGACAGCATCGGCTTCCTGCTGCCTTCCATGACCAAGGACCAGCTCTTCCCCACCGTCATCTTCGACGGCGCTCTGCCCCGGAAGACCTTCTCCATGGGCGAGGCCCACGACAAGCGCTTCTATATGGAAGCCCGGAAGATCAAGTGACTTCCCTCACCCTGCCTGCCCCGGCGAAGATCAATTTGACCCTGGACATTCTAGGTGCCCGGCCCGACGGTTACCACGAGATGGAGATGGTCATGCAATCCGTCTCTCTGTGCGACACCATCCGTCTGGACCTGGGCTTTGCCGGCGGGATCCGGGCCTCGTCGGGTCTGCAATTCCTGCCCAACGACAAAGATAACCTGGCCGTCGCCGCAGCCCTGGCCTTTCGCAAGGCCACCGGCCAGACCTGGCGGGACCTGCTGATCACGATCGAGAAGCGCATCCCCGTCTGCGCCGGTACCGCTGGCGGCAGCAGTGATGCCGCCGCTGTCCTGCGTGGGCTGAACGAGCTGACCGACGCAGGCTTATCTCCCCAGGCGCTGGCAAAGATCGGTGAGGAGGTCGGCTCCGATGTCCCCTACTGTGTCCTGGGCACCACCGCCCTGGCGGGAGGCCGGGGGGAGGCACTGACCCCGCTCTCACCCCTGCCGCCCTGTTGGATCGTGCTCTGCAAGCCCCGGTTTTCCATCTCCACCCCAGCCCTCTTCCGGGCCTGGGACAGGGGGAAGCGCCGCCTGCGGCCCGACACCAAGGGCATCCTGCTGGCGCTGGAGGCTGGGGACCTGGTGGAGGTCGCCCGGCGGATGTTCAACGTCTTCGAGGGTGTCCTGCCCCCCACCCAGCAGCGGGAGATCGAAAGCATCAAAACTGCGCTCCTCACCGCCGGTGCCCTGGGCGCCGCCATGAGCGGCAGCGGTCCCACTGTTTTCGGCGTGTTCCGCGAGAAAGCCCTGGCAGAATCCGCCGTGGCACTCCTGCGGGAGGATTATGAGGAAGTCTTCCTGACGGAACCTCTCAGCGGCCCCCTCCCCGCTCTGCAGGAAACCCAGGTATAAACACCAAAAACACCGTCCATACTTTCTGTACAGATCCTTGTACTTAGAAAGTGGACGGTGTTTTTATGCGTTTAACGAGAGTATTACGAGACGTTCCCTGGCGGCGTGTGCTGGCGCTGTTCGTGGCCTGTCTGATCTGCACGGCCCTGTGGGCAGAGGCCACCCAAGTGCGGCTGGCATCCCAAGTCATTCGACTGCATGTATTGGCCAATTCAGACAGCGAAGAGGACCAGGCCCTGAAATTAGAGGTCCGGGACCGGGTTCTGGAAACAACAAGCGCCCTGCTTGCGGGAGAAACAGAGCCCCAGGCCGCGGCGGTGCTGCTCGATCAGCATCTGGACGACATCGCCCAGACTGCCGCCCAAGAGATCTCAGCCCAAGGGCATGATGATCGGGTCGAGGTGCGTTTGGAGCAGACCTGGTTTCCTACTCGACAGTATCAGGGCATCTCTCTGCCCGCCGGGAACTATCTGGCCCTGCGGGTCCTCATCGGGGCGGCAGAAGGACACAACTGGTGGTGCGTGGTCTTTCCCAATCTCTGCCTGCCCGCCGTCTCCGAACGGGCCTTAGAGGCCAGCACGCTCACGCCGGGGCAAATTTCTCTCCTGCAAGAGGAGGAGACCAGTTACGTCTTCCGCTTCAAGACGCTAGAATTTTGGCAGAGCTTGAAGCATCGTCTGATGGAAGGGTAACGCTGGATGCTTTCGGGATAAAACAAAAGAGACAACCGAAGGTCTGATGTCGATAAGGAACAAAACCTAATCAAACAAAAGAC
>OLSN01002481.1_pt1 | contig 13422 bp, 9 predicted proteins | sample 1672411 | NCBI WGS metagenome assembly OLSN01 (sample SAMEA3136683, study PRJEB25190) | human gut metagenome | biome: human gut; feature: human-associated habitat; material: faeces | place: Austria | collected 2013
TTGTCAACCATGACCGCCGCAACATGGTAGATGTAAAAAGTATCGCTATCTAACCTCAGCAAACGTCGTACCCGAAATGCCGTCATCAATATAAAAGCGATAGTTTTTGTAGCCGTGGTCAAGTGCGTAGCGTTGAAGGATCTTTTTTTGAGATGGGATTTGTCAAGGATTTTTTCTGCAAATAATATGCAATGTTGTTAAGTGCTTATGACTCCAATTTTGCAGCATTAAGTTGCCTATTCTTGATGATGCAATTTAGCTAAAAGAAATCGGTGACGATAAGGCATAATAAGACAACGCACTTTACAAAGCATGTAACTCATCAATCTCTAAGACTCTGTCAAATGCACTATCAACGACATCATCGTGCGAGACAAATAATACTGTACTACTACTTAATCGCGTATTCAGCATTTCATAAAAAACCTTGGTGGAGTTTGAGTCAAGAGATGAGGTAATCTCATCAAATAAGATAATATGCGGACGATTGATTAATGTCCTAATTATTAGAATTTTTTGCTTTTCACCGCCTGAAAATTTGTTTCCAAAATCACCTGGTTTTTTCTGAAACAAGTCGTTTTCGCTAGTTATCAACGAATTAAGTCCGAATATGTTTATCAACTCATAGACTTCCTCTAAATTAGCATCGTCCATTGGATATATTATATTTTCATAGATTGACCTATTGAATAAATTTGTATTTTGAGAAACATACATTATGCCATCGATAGATGGGAGACCATATGTTATCTGCCCAGAGTCAATATCTAATATCTTTGCTATAACTTTAAGTAATGTCGATTTTCCGCTTCCGTTCTCACCTCGAATGATGATATGCTCGCCTTTATTTACATACAAACTAGCATTATCAAAAATTTTCTTGTTACCAAGCGTCAATTCAACATTCTGCATGGCAATCACCGTATTGGTAGGAACACTGATAAAAACTCTATGGCAATCTTTTTCATTACTTTCGCTGTACCCCAATAGTTTTAACGCAGCTTTTAGTCTTGAGACCATTTCTATCATTGACAAGTATTCTCCACCAAAATCTCTCAAATTAAATATTGAGTAGATAAGTCCTAAATAGAATGAGATATTACCTATTCCCGTTGTGGAATAAATAGAAAATATAATCAGCTGTAAAAAGGTAATGAATACTAACACAATGTGTTGAATCAGTTTTGCATTATCTATGGCCAACTGTAGACCATAGTAATTTTTTTGCTCACTATCCAAAAGGAAACGATATTTTTCTTTTTCTTTATCATATGAACGGAATGAGTATATAGAGTCCAAATTCTGGCAGTAATCGATCAAATAAGAATTCACATCTGACGCAGACAACAGCGTACTATGAATCCTGTTATTTTGTTTTTTTAAAAGAACAATGGATATGAAGAAATATACTGAATAAGATAATATATAAGTCACACCAAGAAGGAAATGGAAATTAAAAAAAGCAGTTGAATTAATTATTATAATAGCGGAATGCTTGATTATAAATTGAACGCAGGAGTACAGCAAACTTCGTGTACAAAAAGATGATTCGGAAAAAAGATCCTGGATCTTCCCGGTTTCCATATCATCAAAATACATATATTTTTTTTTCACTAGGTCGTCAAAGAGAACCTGCTTTGAATATTTTCTAACACTCTGCATAGCAAGGTTGTTAGGATAATTCAAAATAGGGACTACTAAAAAGGATAAAATTGATAGGACCATGAAAAAAGGGTTTACGTGCAATCCCCCACTGCCGCTAAATATCTTTGGCAAGGTATAAGGAAGTATGCTGTATAAACCATATCCTACAGACAAAAGAAGCAAATATATGGACACATTCAACCGACCTATTTTTTGTATAAGAGCACTTAAATATTGCTTCATTATTATGACCATTCCTTTCCGCTGCACTCCAAGGCACAAAAGGGATACGAAACAGGAGTGCCTCTATCGCAGCTAAACGAAATTTGTTAGAATACGCTAGAGGAACGGGCACACTACACAGCATGTGGGGGGGGGTGAGTGGGTACAGCTATCCGCTGAACTGAATTATTATGTGTGCCGGATGCTCTTTCAAGCGCAAATAAGTAGGGCGTAGAACCCTGTAAACTTATCTTTGGAGAGACAGACTGCTTCAAGCTTTCAGTGAGTGTCCAGTCCCTACCTGTTCCCTCAAATCTTCGAACTGAGGGGATGTGTTATGCTCAAAATCGTTTATCCTATCTGCTGTGGAATGGATGTCCACAAATCGTTTCTGGTAGCCTGTATTGCCTCAATCAACGAGCAGGGCGTTACCACCTACAAAGGCAAGCGGTTTTGCACCTTTACAGGAGACCTCCGGCGGTGTGCCACCTGGTTGGGAGAGAACAACTGCAAGGACGTGTGTATGGAGCCTACCGGGATGTATTGGCTCCCTATTTACAACATCCTAGAACACGCCCGCAATATTGTCCTTGCCCACCCCAAGTACGTCAAGGCTATCCGGGGAAAGAAAACAGACAAAAAGGACGCCAAGTGGTTTGCGGACATCTTCAAGCACGACCTGGTTTCTGGCAGCTTTATCCCACCATCAGATATTCGTCAGCTCCGGGATTTGGTGTGCTACCGCTGAAAACTCACCAATTTCACCACGGGAGAGAAAACCGGGCGCAGAATTGCTTGACTGTCTCCAATATCAAGCTGGATGACGTGTTTCCGGACGGCTTTGGCAAAGCAGCTACAGCTATTACCTCCGGCTGCTAGGAAGCAACGAATCCTTTCATGTAGCTCCATTCCTCAACAAGCGAGTCAAAACACCAGTTGAGAAAATCCAGGCCGCTGCGGACGGAGAGATGTGTGTGGAACAGGCCGAAAAACTCCGCATCATCCGTTCCCACATGGACAGCCTTGAATTGTGCAAGGCCGATCTGGACTCTCTTATCCTGACCATCGCTGAGAAATATCTTCCCCAACTTAACCTCGTTATGACGGCGCTAGGTATCCAAGCCTTTGCCACTATTGGCATCATCTCTTAAATTGGCGTGGATATGTCCGTTTTTTCCACCTCGAAGCATTTCTGCTCCTGGGCTGGGCTTACAATGAAAGTGCCGGAAAAAAAGAAAACCACCAGGAGCAGCCGGGCTGGGGCATACATCAAGCCCCTGTTGGTGCAGTGTGCGCTCTGTGCTATCCGGGCAAAGCAGTACCCAGAAGTCCGCAATCGCTATCTAGCTTTGAAGAAGCGCTGTGGTAACAAGAAGGCCATCATCGCCGTCGCCCTTGTGTTGCTGACTGCCATCTACAACATCCTCAAGAAGAACGAATCTTATAACCCTGAGCCTTACCGCAAGGCTGACCGTCCTCTCACACACCGTGAGATCTCTGCTGACCAGGCTATCTTAATCCTTCAAAGGCAGGGCTGTCTGGTAACCTCCCCGGCCTGGCTGATCTGCTCTAATTTTGGCCGCCATATGCCAGCCTGTTTTCGTGTCCCTTTTTCTGGATAATGATCAGGTTAAAATATTTCAAACTCCCCTCCTTCTTCACTTCTGATAAAATCATCTAAAGATTCAGCAGAATTACTAAGGACTCTTTTGAGAATTAGCCGCCATGTTTGGAAGTCTGCATCCTTCCAATTGCTTTTTCTTTTTACATAGTTAATCCTATCTCTAAAGTCTTTTTGCGAAATGGACTTCCCATGAACCTTCATAAGTCCTTGCACCAATGCCGCTCCACTACTAAAAATATTCTCCTCTGTTGAAACCTTCAAATATTGATGTAGTACAAAGGAAGATGGCAACTGTTCTCTTTTGTCAATATAGATACTAATGCATGTTTTTTTAATTAAACCAAAATTTTCAAGCAAAACCGGAATTGCATAAAACCCACTGACGCAATTGTTTTGTAAATTAAATTTATATGTAAAGGCATTTCCGATTTTTTTACCATTGACCACCCCATCTTTTGAAAAAACTGACACGTCAATACTCGAAGATGTATATTCTCCACCTGTTTCGATAAGCACGCTCATAAGATTGCAATCTTTTTCTTCCAAAAAGTAGACGTCGTTATACATAGGCAAAGATACATGTGCCTCTGAAACAACATCAAAACAAATCAGTTGACCATTTGCTGGTGGCTCGCCTGCTCCAATCAACGCCTTATTAGTTCCAAAACTGACCGCGCTATAAGGAGTGTGACCAACTACTTTGTGCTGAAAAATTTCCCCCGTGTCCTTGTCTAATAAAAAAACTGAACAATCCGCCAAGACAAAAAGGGTCTTCCCGTAAATTGACGGTGGCGCAACAATAAGCCCTTCTCTGAACTTTTGCCTCCAAACAATACTTCCGTTTAATATGTCAGCACAACCAACCTCACCCTTTAGTGTTGTATAATACACTCTTTGGCTATCAACGACAGGAAAATGTCGTCCACAAAACCCAAAAACCCTTGTTCTCCATAGTTCTTTTCCTACTTTTAGATCAAAACAAATGATGTCATGTCCGCATGATGCAAAAGCAAAGTCATCCTTTAGCCAAATGCCTGACGTATCCGAACTAATAACAGGGCTTCTACCTAACTCCATAGAATACATTATGCTTCCTTCTTGATTTATAAGCCATAAATAAGAACATGAGCAATCCCTTTCATTGTTGTGGAGCGTACCTGTGCATAATATGCCACCTTTGTACGGCGTAATATTACCGTAAATAAACGAATTGGGAATATGTAATTTTTTGACAACTTCTCCGTTTTTGTTTACGGCTAAAAGGGTGCTGCCGGAACCAAACCACAATGTTTCGTCTATAACATTTAATGTAGTTCGTACTCTGTGACCACCCTGAACAACCCATTCTACAATGCCAGACTCAGCGGAAACAGCTTGTACTGCATCAAACTCTTTTAGGAAAACAACAAGGTCGCCAAAAACAGTTGGTGTTCCATAACCACCATTGACAGCATCTATACTCCAAAGTATTTTCCCATTATGCAGATCAACTTTCAATAAATGATACGCCTGTTCCATCTCAGAGTATGTAACGACATAGCCGAAGTATTCACTACAATTATTTCCATAAAATGGAGTTCTAACAACTGCTGGCATTTCTATACGCCAACTGTCATTAAGGAAATAACGTTGTTTGTCATTTTTATTTTTAATAATGTTTTTTCGGATCATATATATTATGCTCCTTTCTCTTTGCGATTGATTGTAATTCGAAGTCTACGCAAAAAACATTTCGATAGGCAACATGTGGGTGGAAGAGTTTCAATCATCCACCCACATGCCACCAATTCACAGTGGACTATATTGTCCAATACCGAGTTTTAGTAATTACTTGCATTGATGGAAGAAATAACGCTTTCCTTCTGCGACACACCACTACTTCTGTTAATCTTCACCGTCTCCGTAAAGTCCATACAGATATTGTCCCTGTACTGATAAGGCCTGTCACTTGATAAGGTCGCAAGCACCTCGATTCTGACATCGATATCTCCCGACAGTTCTTTTTCCAAAGGGAATGTAAATATCGCCTTTTCCCCAATCTTCCATTCGCCAGAAAGGCTCTGCGATTGCTGCTTTTCATTTCCATTGAAGAGATAATGAATAGTCACTTTGAATGTTTCAAATTTCGTATTGTTTCTATCGATAACATAGCCTAAAGGCTCATAAAAGCCCAAATCAACAGCAAGACTTGCATTTTCCTCGATAAGCACTGGCCTAATCTTGTGTGAAATCAAAGAAAGTCGCGTTCCTTTTTCAGCAGTGCAATTAACACATGCTACATGGAGCGATTCATATGGGAGTTTGCCAACGCCGCCGTGTTGTCCACCCCAATTGGGGTTCCAAGGATCTACGATATCAAATTCCTCTTTGTCGTCATTATACCCAACAATAAGGACACAATGAGACTCCATATCCAGGCGATGAGAGAGTTCTTCATTTTCGATTGGGTAGTCGGCGGCTGAATGAACACGAATCAATGTGGGAACTCCGTTTACAATCGAGCTTTTTATGCTTTCAAGAGCTCTTAATGACCAAGGCTCATAGCCAATCACAGGAACTAAAGCATTTGCCGTTTCGGGTATTTGCTGATTAGTAATCAACTTAAATATGCTATTCATGCTTGTGCCTCCTTTCAACAGTGAATGGGTGATATTTCCATCTTGTGTTATCTAAAAACACTACGCTTTCGATTCACCACACAGCAAAAAGCGCATAAGCCGACTTAACAACAGTCTGGCTTATGCGCCCACATGATAGATTTTGAGTTGCCCCGTCCATAGATGGGGGCTAGGCCAAAATCCAAAATGAGATAACCCAGACTGCTTTTGCATAAAACGGAACATGACACTACCTCCAATCTTATAAATGTCGGACGGATTAAACCATCCGCAACGTAATTTTACCATATCAATAGCATAAACGCAACTGTTTCCCATTAAAAACACTTGTAACATTTGTGTGAACGCAAGCAGAGCTGAGCACCTGTTGCCAACGGAAAATAAACGGTCTGCCATCTGCTGTATGACATATGCACCCACCACTGATTCATGGGCAAACAAGGAGAGTAACAGACTACATTGCTGTCGTTTCCCGTCTAGTATGGAAACACAACGAGAATATCGCCAAGGTATGAGTCTCAAAGCTTTTATTTGGGCAGAATGCAATGATCGGAAACAGATTGATTCGATGATTGCCTAAGATAAAAGCGGGAGTGCATCGTAAAAATACACTCCCGCCGGTTTGTTAGCGTTCCCAATCATCCTGCTTTTTTCTTTCTTGTTTGGCCTTATTCTGCCGCCGCTGCTGGTATTCCCGTTCCCGCTGGATTTGCCGGATTTCCTGGCTCTCGGCATACTCGTCCAAATGCCGGGAAACATCCCGCTTGCTGTCATCCATTGTCCTGTGACTGTACTTATCGCCATACTTTTCCTTCACACGCTGGACTGCCGTCTGCTCCATTTCAGGGCGCAGTTCCTGTCGGGTGTCGTGCAGCTCCACCGGGTCGAATTGTTCACCCTGTGTTTTCAGCTCGGCATATTCGGCAAGGGCGGTTTCCAATTCGGCGGAGTATTTCTGTTCCTGCTCGTCCAGTTCTTTCAAGTTGGCTTCCATCAGTGCAACCTTCTTCCTGACCTTAGAAACATCCTTGCCGTCCGTACAGTCCATATTGTCCAGAAGAATCGCCTTTTCGGATTGCAGTTCTTCCAGCAATTCCGTCAGTTCTGCTATTCTGGCGGTCAACTCGTTCTTCCTGGGGATATTCCAGAACGGCAATTCTTTCTTTTCGGCAAGGAGGTCTGTGCGCTCCCTTTTGGTTTCCTTGATTTGGTCTACCACCTCGGAATATCGGTTCAGGTTGATATTCCAGGCATCCACGGATTTTCCAATGACAGATTTGCCTGTGCGGATGTGGTTAAGCTGATAGCAGAAAATCAACAGCTTTTGCCGCAGGAATTCCATGGACTTAGCGAGTTCCGGTAGAGAATGGAGGACCTCTTGCGCCAGCTTCTTGACGGCGGCTTTCAGTTCCCGCAGCAGAGCGTTGTCCGCTTTAATCTGCCGATTCAGTTCACAGCGGTCGGAGATAATGCCCTTTTTCTCCATAGCCCTTGCCACCACACCTTCGTGGATGGTGGGCTGCTCGACCAGACCTCGCTCGGCATGACTGCGGTGGTCGATACGGGCATCGTGTCCGTATCGTTCCAGATAGCGGTTGGTTACGTCTGCCCATGCCTTGCGCCATACGACAAGCTGTTCCTCGCTGTTCCAACGTTCGGAGATGGGATTCTGTCTGCCGAACTTGGTGCTTTTGGGGTGCTTGCTGGCTCGCTCCAAGCCTTGCTTCTCTGCTTCGGAGGGAGGCATATACACTTTCTTGCGCCCAACCTTATACGGATACTGCTTCTCCCATCCGTCCGCTTGCGCTGCCTTAAACTCAGCGGCAGTAAAGCCCCGTTCCTCGCCGTCTTTAACACAGAGATATTCTTTTTCGGTCTTGTACTGCCACTCGCCTCGTTCATCCAGCGGACGCACCGTCAGCAGAATGTGGGCGTGGGGATTGTGACCGGGAGGGTATGGGTCGTGAATTGCTACATCGGCGCACATCCCGTCTGCAACAAAACTTTCCTTAATAAAATCAGATAGAAGCTCCTGCCATTGGGTCGGGGTCAGTTCAACAGGCAGAGCCGGGACAAACTCACGGGCAAGGCGGCTGTCCTTTGTCTTTTCGTTTTCTTCTACAGCGTTCCAGAGTACGCCCCGGTCTTTCCATTCTGGTGGAGCATACTCTGGCAGAAACACCTCACGCCAGATCAGTCCTTTCTTACGGGTATAATCGTGCCGCACTCCATCGTAGTCATTGAGGATGTTGGTACAGCTCAGATATGCAGAAGCTGCAACGGCAGACCGCCCCGTTCCCCGGCTGACCACCTTGGCTTCTAAGTGGTAAATCGCCATTCATTCTCACCGTCCTTTCGCCCTTGTTTTTGTTTCTTTTTCGCAAAAAGAAAATGGGTATTGCGGCAAGCGATACCCATAACCGCAAATAAAGCTGCCGGTGGCAGCTTTATGCGGGCAGGCGGCGGGTTGTTTCCAAAACGGAAACAACAGTTTTGATGATGAAGCAAAACATATAGCCGACTGCGTGGCCAATGGCAGCAGCACAGATGTGATGTGGCATTGGACATAAGGCTCCCGCAGGAGCCGCATCCGCCTCGCAGAGCGCACGGTTGCCGCAGGCAATACCACCGCCCCTTCTGGGTGGTGAGTAAGTGCGCCCTTACGGGAGAAAAAAGAGGGAGGCCCCCAGTTTTCCGGAGACCTCCCAGCGGAATTCAATCGTGCTGCGGCAGCTTCTGCATCAGATAATCCTCCAGCGCAGACGACTCCATCGTCCGCACCTCCGGCAGCACCTTTTCCAGAATTGCACCCTCCTGAATGAGTCTGCGCGTTCTGGCTTTGCGCTCCTTGACACGATCCCGCGCCTGCGCTTCCTCTAACCGGTGCTGTGCCTGCAACAGCTTCTTTTCTGCATCTGTCATGTGAAAAATCCTCCTTATCTTCGTTTCTGCCAGACGATTTCATAGCCCAGCGCATCGGCAAGCTGGACGGCCTCGACATAGCGCAGGGATTCCCGCTGGAGCTTATTGGACAGGTTGGAAACGCTGTCAGACCAGCCGTGTTCGTCATGCAGCAGATCGACCACCTCCTGCATGGTCATGCCCTGACGGACGATGTACGACTTGATCTCATTTCTCAGATTGGATTTCATCAACTTTTTACCTCCATTTTTCGTGTAATTGGTTTTCTTATCGGTGATCCCGGTGCATTTGCAAGTGAAAAATCTACCGTGCCGCAAATCCGCTCAGATTTCCGCCCGTGATGCTCTGTTCGTAACAGCACCCTACCGGCTTCACTGTTCTGCGTGAGGTCATGCGGAACGGTGGGATATACCACATTCCGGTGCATCGGCTTCACGCTCCGGTAAATCACCGGATGGTGCAGTGCGTTCGGCTTGCGGCGAAAATCTTCACGGATTTCACAAGCATTGATTTTGGAACAGCAAAATCGAGCCGTCGGTGTACGGCTTGGTACGGCAAGCCCGCCTTCTGTACACTTCTGTACGCCGGTTTCGCGTACCAGCCGTCGGTTCAGCGGCAGATTTTATACTCTGCCGTGAAACACTCCACGGTGCGCACAAGCAAAAGCAGTTTTTAAGAATGGAATCAAAAACAGCCGTACAGAGTGTACGGCGTGTACAGCAATTTTGAAGTCCGGTTCTCATTTTCAATACGGCAGCGGATTGACTACCTCAATGCCCATAAAGCCACGCACCCGCTTGCCGCCGACGTGGACATTGTTGGTGGCCTCCACGTTGTAAAGCCGCTCATTTTGTGCAAGCTCAGAGCTGACCCGGTTGGCAGACATGGGCTTCTGTGCGTTATCGTCGCACCATCTTGTATAGGCTTCATAGATCGCCTTGGAGCTGGCTTCGCTGTCTGCCCGAAAGCGGATATAGCCCTCGGATTGCAGAAACTCAATCACATTGTTGCTGCTGCGCTTGACCGTCTCCATATTTTCTTTGGCCTTGGAGCTGACTGTGAACTGATAGTTGTTCCCGATCAGCCGGTGCAGCCCCTCCAGACACCAGAGGAAGATGCCCTCCTTTTCCCGCAGCAGCTTGTCCACCAGAAACGGATCGTCTGCTCTGCCTGCGGGCCGGTCTTTGGTGGTCAGCACGATCTGGCGGCGAAAGAAACCGTCGGACTTGTCGTGCAAGGCGGTGAGCGCACCGTTTCCGAAACAGAGGAACCGGACATAGAGCTGGCTTTGGTAACTCTGGATGCCCTTGCGCTCCATGTCCATTTTGCACTCGGACGTGACGATGGATTTGATATAGTTGGTCTTGGGCAGGGCGCTCAAATCCATATCATCGTCCACCATCAGGAGTTTGTTCTCCAAGTCCGCACGGCTGAACCGGTTGCTCTCCACCTTCTGGATGCTGGTGGTATTCATGCTGTCACCCAACAGCGAGCGCATGACCAGTCCGATGCGGCTTTTGCCCTCGCCGCCCTTGCCGATGAGCATGAGCATTTTTTGCCCCTTGGTAGTCGGCAGCAGGCAGTAACCAAGGAACTCCTGCAAGGTGGGAATGTCCTCCGGTTGCAACAGTTCGGAAAGGAATTGCAGCCACTTTTTCGGGGCGGGTGCGTTTGGATTATAAGCGACGGTCAGCCGGTTGTTGCAGTAGCTCTTGTCGGCGGTAAAGCTGCCGTCCATGAAATACGTTCCGTTGGCAACATGGATGCGGTCCGTCTCAATGGGCAGCGGCGGCGAATACGCTTGCAGCTTGATGCTGGCCAGCAGATTTGTCACGACTTTGGACAGGCCGGAGGTCAGCACGCCGGGGATTTCCTCCAGAATAAGATTGCCGATCTGTCCCTCGTCCTCAATCAGCCCGTCTACCGTGAACAGCCGCCCGCGCACACATTTCATGGGGTGCTTCTCCAGAAACTGTTGGCAGAACAGCACCTCATTGATGTGTCTGCCGTCGTACCAGTCAGGCCACGCCTGCGGTGTCATATCCATCTTCCAATTCCTCCTTGTGAATTTTCTCTAATCTCCGTCGTAGCCTGTCCAGTTTGCCGTCTGCCATCTGCTGCTGCACGACTTCGGCGCGTTCGTGGGAATCCCCGACGCACAGAATATCCAGATAGTATTCCGTTTCGTCGAGCTTGTGACAGGCTTCCATGAACCGTGCGTGAACAGGCGCGTCAGGAGATTGCGGCGCATACCGCACCTTCCAATCCCGCAGGACACGGGCATAATCGGACAGAACAGAAAAGCACAGCCGCTCGTTTTCCCTGAGCTGCTGTGCTTCTGTTCGGATATGCTTTACGTAGAGTGCTGCTGCGCTGGGCGGCTTGTCCGGGCTGAGATGAAAATCTGCCATCAGCTTCCGTGCCGCGTTATACGGTGAAAGCTGAAACAGCCTGCCTACAAAGTCGATCACATCCCCGTGCTCCCTGCAGGCAAAGCAATAAAAGTGATCGTCCGCCACATACAGGCTGGGGTGCCGGTCGTTGTGAAAGGGGCAGAGAGCTTTGCTGTACCTGTTCACATCGATCCCGTACAACTCTGCCGCCTCCCGCAGATTGACATTCTCTTTTACGATTTCAAAAATGCGCATGATACCTCCATTTCTGCGCAAAAACGGCGGCCTGCCCGATGTGGGGCAAGCCGCCGTCCGCGTCTTTCTTATTCTGTTTTCGCTTCTTTCTCGTTCTTAGCTTCTCGCAAGGCTTCCTTCCGTGCGCCCTGCCGCTTGATCTGCGCCGCATACCGACAATCGTCACTGCAATATTTCACATCTGACCTCGTTATGATAAACTCCTTGCCGCAGCTTTCGCAGATACACGCCCGGCTGCGGCTCTCCGCCGCCTCCTGCCGGTAAAATTTTGTACGGCAGTTGGGGCCGCAAAACAGGGTATTTGTCCGCTTGGATGCAAATTCCTGCCCGCAGCACTTGCAGGTCCGCGTGAAGGGCTGACCGACAGCGTGTTCTCCAGCCTTGATTTTCTGATACCGCTCCCGGCTTTTGATGCGGTGCCGCTTGAGCTGTTCCTGCCGCTTGATTTCTTCCACGGTCAGCTCCGGTGCGGGTAACTCGAACTGCCCGATAAAGCGAAGGTGAATTTCTACCTCCTGCACCCGGTCGCCGTCGATGCGCTCTGGGGCGTGGACGATGATTTTCTCAATAAATTCGTTGATCATGGGCGTGGTCAGCTCGGAAAAATCGGTGTACTTCCTTGCCAGCTCCAGAAACTGCTCCACACGGGCGGTGTCCTCTGTGAAAGCGGACAGCCTTTCTTCCGCCTCTGTGACAGAGGCTTGCAGCGCTTTCTGCTCGGCTTCGTAATCTGCCAGCAGACTGTCAAAGCGCTCATCGGTAATGCGCCCGACAGCAAAGGATTCATAGAGCTTTTTGATGATGGTGTCCAGCTCGGCAATGCGTTTCTTGTCCTTGCTCAGCTTCCGCTTGGCATCCTTGGCCGCTTCCGTCTGCCGGAGCTGGGAGGCAGAGCGCACCTTTTCCATAAACACCTCCTGATTGGAAATCGCAAAGGTGCTGACCGTGCGGATGGTGTCCAGAATCAGTGTGCGCAGGGCCTTGGTGGAGATGTAGTGACCAAAACAGGCACTTGTCCGTTTCTGATGCGCCAGCGTATAGGAGGAACAATCGAAGAAGTCGGAGGGATAGGGATTATTCTCCGTGCCGCCTTTGGAGCGATGGTTATACATCTTTTCTCCGCAATCGGCGCAGTACAAAAGACCAGTCAGCGGATTCGCTTCACCCAGCGTGTCGATGCGCTTGGGCGTCTTGCGGAGCTTTTGTGCAAGCTCCCATGTTTCCCTGTCCACAATAGCCTCGTGGGTATCCTCAAAGATCAGCCAGTCTTCCCTGGGATTCATCACGGCGTTTTTGTCCTTGTAGGACTGCTTGTGGGAGCGGAAATTCACCGTATGCCCCATATACTCCGGCTTGGTGAGAATCTGCCCCACGACATAGCCGCTCCAGTTATACGGGTTGGGGAACTCCTCCTTGCTTTTCCAGACACCCTTGTTCTGTTTGCCAAAGTAGACCGCAGGCGTGTCGATCTTGTCATCAAACAGGATGCGGGCGATGTCGTAGGGGCCTTTGCCCTCAATGGTCAGCTGGAAGATACGCCGCACCACGGCAGCCGCTTCCTCGTCGATCAGCCAGTGGTATTTGTTCTCCGGGTCTTTCTTATAGCCGTAGATGGCACAGTTGGTGGTTGGCTTGCCGGATTCCCCCTTGACCCGAATGGCGGTTTTCTGCTTGCGGCTCAGGTCACGAAGATACCATTCGTTCATGATGTTGAGGAAGGGGGCAAATTCATTGCTGTTCTGGT